>Ga0209584_10000643_pt1 | contig 11105 bp, 14 predicted proteins | sample NGEPerD_FD_184507 | JGI IMG/M metagenome (GOLD analysis project Ga0209584, IMG submission 184507) | Arctic peat soil microbial communities from the Barrow Environmental Observatory site, Barrow, Alaska, USA - NGEE PermafrostAB12-D... | ecosystem: Environmental > Terrestrial > Soil > Wetlands >...
GCTCGCGCTGCGCCTCGATCAGCGTGTCCTGATTGGCCAGCAACCCCTCCTTGCCGGCCAGCAGCTCGTCCTTGCCGACAACGACCTCACGCAACCGCGCGTTGGCCGCGCGCAGCCCGCCCAGCTGCGCCCGTAGCTCCTCCACCAACGCGGCCAGGTCCGGCGTGGGCGGAAGATCGGACACAAGGCAACATGATCAGCCTCGTGCGCATCAGATCAAGCCGATACGCCGCAGGTCAACGGGCCGCCTGAATGGACACATTACTATTCTTCACTACGCCACTATTCTTCACTACGCCGCTTATGTAAGGAATTACGCTCATGCTGTTCAGGGCACCGTCACTGGATGAGACTGAACGAGGTGTGGTTCGGCAGATAGAAGACCTCAAGGAGAAGTTGCGCTGGCGGCTGCATGAGCCGCGGCGCTGGGTCGGGTCGCTTCGGCGACTGTCGTTTGCTCGCAACATTCAACTCAGCGCGCTGGGCGGCGCTGGGCGACGCCGTCGATCGTGGACCATGTACCAGGCCTACCTGGCACCCAGCGGCACCGGCCTGTCAGCCGATACCGACGGGTGACGGTCCTGATCAGGCGCGCACGTGGTCGGTGAACCGCTGTCGGGCCGCCTGCCGGGACACGGCCAGCGCCACCGCCACCTGGTTCCACGACCTGCCGTGGGCGCGGGCGACGTCGACGGCCTCCCGCAGCCGAGCCTCGTCTATCCGGACGGCCTCCGAGGCGGCCGCGACCGCGCGGAGGTCGTCGGTGTGGTCGACCTCGGCGGTCGCTGGATCCAACGTGTCGGCGAGCTGCTCGAACCGCTGGCCGGCCTGCTCGATCTCCTCGTCGGTGTGTCGCATGATTCTCACCTCATCTCAGTAGCTGGTGAAACGTCGGCCGCAACGGCATGGCATGGATGACGACGGGGTCATCCCCGTCGATGTCGAGCACGCCGATCTCCAGCAGCGCTCCGTCGGACGCCGGTCCGATGAGCATGGTCAGGTCGTCACCCATGGCTACCGCGCGCATCGCGTTGCGGGCGGCGTGCCAGATGTCCGCGTCGGTGACGCCATGCTTCCGCGCTGGCCTACCGATCCGCACTTCGACAATGTAGCTTGTCTACGGGGCAAGACAAGTCAAGTCGTCGGCACTCGCCGATGGCCCCGGGACTGGCCTCCTGACGCGGGAACGGCCACGCCCGACAGATGACGTGCCGAGACCCTGCTGTGACCGTTTTCTAGATCACGATGGCTTGGCTGCTACTGCTACCCGGGATTCGGTCCATTATCCCGTGTAGTGACGCCAGTTGCGCCTGTGCGGCCAGCTCCCGTGGCCGACCAGCCCTTAACGGTTCTCAACGGTCCCGTCTACGCGGTCGAGTAGCAGCACCGCAATCACATCCCCCGCAGCGGCAGATCGGGTCCACCAGGCGTGGGCTTCCTGGCGGTCGCCACGATTGATGCTGTACACGCCGAGGACGTTTCATGCTGTCGGTATTGATTGCCTGCCTCGGCTGTCGCCGTCACTGCCCGGACAGCTGCGGCGGTGGCCGGAGTAGACCCGTCGTGCTCGACGAGGAGGGTCCTGTAGTTCTCGGCGGCGGTGTCGTGTCCAGTCCCGGGGAGCTGGCTGAGGAGTCGCTGGGCAGAGACGAAGTCGCCTTCGGCGCTGTACAACTCCGCGAGGCTCAGGAGCACGTCAGCATCTCTGAAGGCGGCCGCCCTCGCCCGGTGCTGACGGCGCGCCTCTTGGTGTCCATACGTGCAGTGCTCTCCCCGGAGAAGCTCCGCCCTCGGGGCCTGCTCGGCGTGGCGGCTGTCGATGGCGGCCTGAGCAGCTAGTTTGGAAAGTCAAAGGGTTCGTGGCCGGCGGCAGCCGAGGAAGTGCGGGCGGCCGGACCCCCATTTTCAGCCCGGAACGGGCCACCCCACAGGCGATCCGCGGCTATACAGGAGGCCTCGATGGCGCGCTCGTGGACCGGTTCGCCGGCTGCCGGGGGCACCGGAGACCGTGAGCGAGCTCAACGAGATCCGGCACGGCTGACGATCCGCCTGGGACGCGGTCGATGCGGGCGCTGCTACCGCGGCGCGATGCGCAGCACCGGAACGGGGAGTCTCGGTGCGTTCGCCAGCCGGTGGTCGTCGGTGAGCAGCGCAGCGCCCAGGTGCGCGGTCAGCGCGACGTACACGGCGTCGGGAAAGCTGACGTTGGCCCGTCGACTCCAGGCGTCGCGGAACAGGGGCCGGACCTGGGCGATGCGCAGCGGCCAGGCCAACAGCTGATCGACCGCGGTGGCGATCTCCCGCGGGGTGAGTACTCGGTTGAGGTCCCACCGGCGCAGCACAGCCCCACACTCGACGAAGAAGGCCTCTGGCACCCACGGGACGGCGTCCGTGGGCACCACAGCGCGCAGGCTTCGTCCCCGGCTGGTGTCGGCAGCCAGCTCGACGCCGGCCTAGGCGTCGATGACGACCGGAGTCACGCCTCGCCGGTGCGGCGGGCCTGGGCCAGGGTCTCGGCGGCGGTGACACCTGGGTCGGAGGGTCGACCTACCTGACGTCCGTCCAGCCAGACGGTGAAGGACTGGGCGGTCACCACATCATCGGGGTTGACCACGACGACGGCGGGATCAGGAATCTCCACCGCGGGACGCGCCATAACCTCAGCGTAGGCGAACCGTCCCCGTCACCTGCGAACCGCTGAACTGAATAAGGGCATTGCCCTGCCGCCTGCGCTGGAGCCGGCCCTGGACCGGGTCCAGGTCGTTTACCCAGGCAAACCCTATCGGGTCGACTCGAGTCAGCCCCCTCCGACCGTGCCGCCCGCTCCGGCGCCACTCCCGGTGCCGGCGCCGCCGCGACCCGTGGTGCCGGCACCGCCCGCACCACCGCCCGTCAGCCCGAGGCCACGGCCGTTGGTCGGGTTGCTGGTCGGCAAGGGGACGCTGAGGTCGGCCAGCACGACTCGGTCGTCAACAGCGAGCCCGGTCAGCACCTGGGTAAGGGTGGTTCCCACCGCGCCCACGGTGACCCGCACGCTGCTCTGCTTGCCGGCCTGCACAACTCGGACAAGGTGCGCCGCCCCAGTCGTGGAGACGGCGGAGGTCGGTACGGCGACCGCGCCGGCAACCTGGGACAGCACAATCGAGACTCGGGCGCCCGAGCCGGCGAAGACAGCGGCGGCGGGGTCGTCGAGGCCGATCGTCACCGGGTAGCTGCCGCCCGCGGATGACGTCGACGTAGGAGTCGACCCGGCAGTCGACCCGGCAGTCGACGTGGACGCCAGCAACCCGATGGCCACCACTCGACCCGTCAGCGCCGTATCCGTGCCGTCGGGGGTGACGCGGGCCGGTTGACCGACCTTGATCTGGCCGACGGCGGTGTCGGCAACCGTGGTCGTGATTTCGTTCGCGCCGGGCGTGATCACGACGACCTGTCCAGCGCCGGACCCAGTCGCCGCGCTGACTGCCTGGCCCGGCGTGAGGTTGACGGCAGCGACAACGCCGGCAATCGGGCTGACCAACTGGGCTTGACCTACTGCGAGCTGCGCCTGGGTCAGCTGGGCCTGCGCGGCGTCGATCGCGGCCTGGTCGGCCGCGATCTGGTCGGCGGACGGTGGGGCCGCGGTAGTCCGCTGGCCACCGCCGTTTGCGGTCGCCGCGCCGTTTGCGGTCGCCGCGCCGGTGGTGGTCGCCGCGCCGGTGGTGGCCGGCGTGGGCGTCGGGGTCGCCGGGGTGCTGGGGGCCGACGCGGTGGTCGCCGTGGTAGACGGTTTCCCCGCTACGGCAGATGACTGCGCGGTAGCCGCCTGGACGGCGTCGATCAGCTGGGTAACTGCGCCGTTGAGGCCGGCCAGGTCCTTGGCGACGGCTTGCTGGTCCTGGGTCACCTCGTCTTCGTCGGCGAGCACAGTGCGCAGTTGCGTCGTACACGCGTCGGCGTTCGCAGTGGCCAGCGTGGGGGTAGGGCGGACGCCGGCTGACGGCGTCGGCGCGGAACTCGGCGCGGAGTGCGTCGACTGCCCCGGTGCGGCGGCGGACGCGCCTGGCGTCGACGGGTCCGGCGTGGTCGTTGCGGTTTCCGGGGTTGGTGGCGGGCTGGACGTCGCCGTAGCGGGTGGCGGCGCTGCCGATGCGGCACTGTTGGCCACCGCCCCTACGGGGCAGTTTGCGGCGGCCGCCTGGGCGTGGCGACCGGCCGTGTCGGCGTGCTGTTGGTCTATCGTCAGTGCGGTCTGGGCCTGGGACACCCGCTGCTGAGCGGCCTTGACCTTAGGGTCGTCCGCCGGCGTGCTGGCGGCCGTCCCCGCTCGCGCCGGCGAGCCGCCCACCGTAGGTCCGGTCGTGGTGCTCTTGCCTGGTGCGAGGCTCGCTGTCGAGCCACTACCTGGCGCCGCGGCGGCCGTGGTCTGGCTGGTCTGGTCGGTGGCCAGTTTGGCTTCGGCGCTGGCGACGGTAGCCGCAGCGGAGTCCACTTGGGCGGACAGCGTGGCCGGATCCAGCTGGGCCAGCGGCTGACCGACCGTGACCGGTTGACCTGGACTGACGGCCACGGAGGTCACCCGGCCGGCGATCGGAAAACTCACGTTCGCTTCGGTCACCGGCTGGACCGATCCGGTGGAGTCGAGGGTCTGCTCGACGGTGGCTCGGGTGACGACGGCCGTGCGCAGGGCCGGCCCGGAGGAGCCACTGGCGGCCCAGGCCCCGGTCCCGGCGGCGATGACGACGGCCGCGGTGGCCAGCGCCGCGAACCACCTCTTCCGCCCGCTGGTCCGTGCGTGCCCCCCCGCGGCGCGCCGGACGCTGGCCAGCCGCGAGCGAAGGTCAGCCATTGGCGGCCGGGGATCCACTCGTTCCCGCGTTCGCCGGGCCAGCGCCGCGGCGCTGCCCGGTCGCGCACCCCGTCGGCCCCGGCGGCCGGATGTTGACGGTCGTCGCGCTGATGGCTCCGGTGTCGTCGGTGGGACCGGCGGCGTTGACACACTGGCCGGCGGACAGTGCCGATGCGGCGGCGGGCACGACCTTGGTGAACGCCGTGGTGGCGTCCCAGGTGACCGTCGTCGTCCGGGTAGCGCCGGTCGTCCGGTTGGCCTGCTCAACGACGAAGGTCGGTGCGGATAAGGACGTCACCTTGCCGAAGGCGCCGCCGCGATCCGCTCCGGTGCCCGGGCCGGCGGTTGGCCGGGGGGACCGGGTGGCACCCGGACTCCGGCCCGCGCCGCCCGCGCCCCCGGCACCGCCGAGGAACCCGCCGGTGCAGCCGTCCGGGCCTGCCGGAGTGATGGTCACTGACTGAACGGTGACCACGCCGGCCGCGGCACCCGGAGTGGCCGGCGTGCCGGTGGCCACCACGCAGCTGCCGACAGCCAGGTCGGCGCTGGTCGCGGGCACCGTCTGGGTGAACACGGTGGACGGCGTGAGGTCGACCCGGGTCTGGCCGGTGGCCGGGTTCTGGACCTGCACGCTGGTTGCGGTGACCGCGGCCGCGGTCCCGCTGACCCCGGGCGGCCCCGCGCTCGGGCTGGCGCTCGGGGCGGTCGCCGCCGCGGCCGGCGCGGCGGCGGAGTGGCTGCCACCGCAGCCGGCGGCGCCGAGCGCCAGCACGCTGCCGACCAGCAGTACCGAACCGCGGTGCGACAGTCTCCGGCGTACGGCGCGGGGTCGTCGGCAGTCAGTCGCACGGGCGTGGCCGAACGGGTGCATGCGGGGTTCACTCCTGATGGTCGACGGGGTCTCGGCGCCGCCGGCGCGCGGCGGGAGGCGGCGGGTCATTCGCCGCGTAATGCGTCGATGGGGGCCAGCCGCGCCGCCCGGCTGGCCGGATAGACGCCGAACACGACGCCGATGGCGATCGCGACGACGACGGCCCCGACGGTGGCGGTGGGGGAGACGCTGATGTGCTGCGCGATGAGGTGCGGTAGGGCAACTGCTCCGACCACGCCCAGGGCCGCGCCGAGGAGGCCGCCGGCGAGACCGAGCACGGAGGCCTCGACCAGGAACTGGCGGCGAATGACCTGCGGGGTGGCGCCGAGCGCCTTGCGCAGACCGATCTCGCGGACCCGTTCGGTGATGGACACCAACATGATGTTCATCACGCCGATGCCGCCAACGAGCAGCGAGATGGCGGCGACGCCCGCGAGCAGGACGGTCAGGGTCTTGTCCACTGAGGTGGCCGTCGCCAGGATCGACTGCTGGCTGGCGATGGTGAAGTCCGCGCCGGCCGGGGTGGCAATATTGTGCAGCGCCAGCAGCTCGGCGGTGGCCTCTTGGTAGGCCGCCGACAGCGTCTTCGCCGATGCGGCCTGCAGGTAGATGGTCTGCACCGAGGTGCGAGCCGCGCCGCCGAACACCCGGTCAGCGGCGGTCGTGATCGCTACGACGGCCTGGTCGTCCTGGTTGGCCGCGGCCGAGGCGCCGGCCGGGGCCAGCACGCCGATGACCGTCATCGGGACGCCGGCGACGGTGACACTGCGGCCGACCGGCTCTCGACCGGCGAACAGCTGATCGGCCGTGGTCGAGCCGAGCACCGTGACCGCGGCGTGGCTGGTGACGTCGGCGGCGCTCAAGAACCGACCGTCGTTGACGCTGCGGGCCCGCACCGGCAGCCATTCCGGCATGGTGCCGACCACAGTGGTGGTCCAGTTCGCCGATCCGGCGACCAGCGGTTCGGAGCGCTGCGACGCGGGGGCCACCGCGGCGATGTCGGGGGCGACTGTTCTGGAGCTCAACGCGGTCGCGTCTCGCACCGTCAGAGTCGACGCGGAGCCGGAGCCACCCCGGATGCCGGTACTGCTGGTGCTGCTGCCCGGTGCCACGATCAACAGGTTGCTGCCGAGGGAGTTGATGGCCGAGCTGACCTGGGCCTGGGCGCCCTCGCCGAGTCCGACGGTGAGGATGACCGAAGCGATCCCGATGAGGATCCCGAGCATGGTCAGGCCGGAGCGCAGCCGGTGCGACCGCACCGCCTCCAGCCCGGTGCGGATGGTCTCCGCCCAGCTCATGAAGCCGCCCAGCTCATGACGCCACCCGCATGGGCACCTCCGGTGTCCGCGGCAATCTGGCCGTCGCGGATGCGCACCACTCGGTCCGCGGCGGCGGCGACGTCGGCTTCGTGCGTGATCAGCACGATGGTTCGGCCCGAGGTGTGCAGCTCGGCCAGCAGGCTGAGTACGTCGGCGCTCGAGGCCGAGTCGAGGTTTCCGGTCGGCTCGTCGGCGAGGATCAGCGCCGGGTCCGTGACCAGCGCCCTAGCGACCGCCACCCGCTGTTGCTGACCGCCGGAGAGCTCGCCGGGTCGGTGTTCCACCCGATCGTCCAGACCCACCCGGGCCAGGGCCGCCACCGCCCGCTGCCGGCGCTCCGGCCGAGCCAGCCCGGCGTAGCACAGCGGCAGCTCGACGTTGCGCCAGGCTGACATCGAGGCCAACAGGTTGAACTGCTGGAAGACGAACCCGATCCGCCGATTGCGAATCTCGGCCAGCTCGCGCTCGGACATCCGGCTGACGTCGTCCCCGGCCAACTGGTACGACCCCGACGTCGGTACGTCGAGACAGCCCAGGATGTGCATCAGCGTCGACTTGCCGGAGCCGGACGGCCCCATGATCGCGACGTACTCGCCCGAGCGGATGGACAGCGAGATGCCGCGCAGGGCCTCCACGGCGAGCGCTCCCGCCCGGTAGGTCTTGCCGACGTCGCGCAGCTCGATGATCGCCGTCTGGTCCGGCTCGAGCGGGGCAGGCGACTCAGCCACCGGTCCGCCCGCCGCCGCCGCCGAGGCCGCCACCCCCGAAGCCGCCACCACCGGTGCGCCCCGTGCCGCCACCAAGGCCGCCGCCCCCGGTGCCGAACCCGCCCGTGCCGCCACTACTGCGCCCGGAGCCGTTGGCGGGCGTCCGGGTCGTGGGCACCTCAACCATCGCTCCGTCGACCAGGCCGGAATTGATCTGAGTCTGACCGCCGGAGCTGAGGCCGACGGTGACCGGCCGGGAAACTTGGTGGCCGTTGGCTACCTCGTACACCACCACGCCGCTGCCGGACGCGTGCAGGGCCGCACTCGGCACGGTCAGTGCGCTGGTCAACTGCCGCACAATGATCGACACCTGCGCGCTGGCCCCGGCGTACAGGCCGGGAGGGCTGCCGGTGACCGCGATGCTGACCGCGTAGGTCGCCACCCCGGAGGTCTGAGTAGCCAGCATGCCGACCGAGGCCACCGTTCCGTAGACGACGCTGGTCGACCCGTCGGGCGTGATCTCGGCCTGGTCACCGGTCTTGATCTGGCCGACCTGGGTGTCGTCGACGGACGCCGCGACCGTGAAGGCGTCGGTGCCGATCACGACTACCTGCGCGTTCGCCGCGGTGGTCGACCCGCTGGCGGCGGTCGTCGAGCCGGTAGTCGTCCCGCCGGCACCGGCAGCTCCAGTGGTGGCGCCACCACTGTTGCCGGTGGCTCCGGTGCCGGCGGAGCCGCTAGGAGTACCGCCGCCGGCGACCTGTTGGCCGACCGTGAGGTTCAGCGCCGCGACCGTCCCCGCGATCGGAGACGTCAGGGTCGCGTCCGACTGAGCTTGCTGGGCGTTGGCGAGCGCGGACTGGGCGGCGGTGAGCGCGGCCTGGTCGGCATTGACCTGCGCGCCCGACGCCCCGGCGGTCTGGTCCGCGGTCAGCCTGGCCTGGTCGGTGGCGACCGTTGCCTGCGACTGGGCGACCTGGGTCGCCAACGAGGGAGCGTGCAGCGACGCCAGCGATTGGGCCGCACTCACCTGGTCGCCGACCGCGACATTGACCGCGGTCACCTGACCGGAGACGGCGAAGCTCAGGTTTGCCTGCCGGGCCGGTTGTAACACCCCGGTGGCCGCGACCGCCTGACGGATGGTGCCCGGGCTGGCGGCGACGAGCTGGTAGGCCACAGCGGCCGGCGAACGGGTAGCCGCCCAGGCCGATGTGCCGACTCCGACGGCCAAAAGGATCACGGCGACCACCACGACCCGACGTTTCGAGATCAACGGTCTGAGTCTGGACCGCACCCGCTGCCACCTCACTTGGATTGCGTACGTCGTCACCTGGTGGCGCGAACACCTGGTTAGATCAATCATGCGCAAGCGGGGTGAGCAAAGGCTGAGCAGACGCTGTGTGTCGGTTGTGAGTTCAGTCCGATGTGAGGGCTGGCCGCCGGAGCGTCAGAGCGCCGTACCTCCCGGCATGCCCACCGGCACTGCGCCGAGTTGAGCACACGTGCGTATCCCGCGCGCTGATACGCGCGTGGACTCCCGGCGCGGCCCAGGAGCCTTTGAGCGTCTTGCCGTCCAGCGCGAGCGCGGTGCAGGTCGGTACCCCCCTGGCGGCGAGCCGCCCGGCGCGCACCTGCTCGGCCAGCCAGCGCCCGACCAAGACGTCCGCCTCGGCCGCGTCGACGGAGGTCACGGTGCGCCGGATCGTCGGCTCGCTCGGCGCCACGAACCGCGCGGGTGCGCGGGTGCCGGCGGGCGCCGAGCCGCTCCAGCGCCTCCGGCGGCAAGTCGCCGATGTAGTCCGCGACCGACCGGAAGCTGGTGGCGCCGGCCAGCGTCGCGGCCGCGACCATCGTGCGGACGGCCGCGACCCGGTGGCGGATCCCCCGTTTCTGTCGCGGGTCGGTCAGCCCTTCGAGCAGGCCGAGCAGCCTGCTGTCCCCGGCCAGCGCGACCGTGTGCACGTCGACTCCTCCCCTGGGTGCGAGCAGCGGATGCGGGTAGGCAGCGGCGAGGATGGCCGGCGCGTCGCGGTGCAGTAGATAGACCCACACCCGCTGGCGGCGGCCGTGATGGTCCTACCGGCCGGCGCTGCGGGCGTAGCCGAGCGTCTCGCCGAGAAGCACGAAGTTCGCGGCCGCGTAGCAGGCACCGGTGTGCCGGGCGGGGTCGGTGAACGTCTCGACCGCGAGCACCCGATGCCCGTAGACCGCCAGGTAGTCACCCGCCAGGCGGCGCAGCACCCGGGCGAGCACCGCGGAGGCGAGGTTGGGCCGCCCCCCGACGGGCAGCACGCAGAACCGCTGGTTGTGCACGACATGGCGCAGCCGCGCGTACTGCGCCTCGCGGCTCCACCCGAGGAAGCGGTCCCGGGCTGCGCACGACAGCGCAGCGGACCCGAACCCGACCAGCGCGACCCACTCGCCGTCCAGGACCGCGACGTAGCGCAGCACCTGCCCGGTCAGCCGATGCCCGAGCCAGTGATGAGCGTCCAGCTAGAGCGTTGAACCGGCCGACCTCGTCGGCCAGGATCGGCCGGACCGTCACCGACCGCACGTCGCAGCCAGCCACGGCAGAGATCTACCAGCCGCCGGGCGCCAACGCCAGTCGACACGCAAGCGCCCATCTCAAGGCCATGATCACTCAACTTTGACGCAGCCCTGGACCGCGGGGTGGCCTGCAGCCCGATCGGCTCGCCGAGCGTTTCGTGGGCACCCGGCTGGCCGCCGAACCCGACCTCGCTGGGCGTCTCGTCCCCGACGCGAGTCCCGCCCATGCCGGGCAGCTGCTCACCACCTACGCGCGGGCCGCGCACCATCCCGCCTTCCGCGGCCGGCTGGATGCACACCTGACCGCGCTGTGTGTCCACCACCACGACACCCTCACACTGCCGGCCATCGAAGTCGCCACCCAGGTCGAAGCACTCGCCCCCCTCATCGACGCGCTACGCCAGCTGACCACCAACCCGGCCACCCCAAACGAGCTTCTGATCACGATGGCCGACCGGCTACCACTGGCCAGCCACAACCTCGCCGAATGGGCCGCCGAACTCACCGGTTAAGGGGGGTGCGGATGCCTGACCAAACCGCCGACTTCGCCCCGTAATCCCCGCTGCGGGACCAGCCGGGCAAGCGCGGGAAGCGCACCGCGCCCGGACCTCAGGAAACGTTGCGCACGTGGAGAAGCAGCGTCACGCCGCCCGGCCGCGGCGCCACCCGCGCCGAGGTGACCGGCAGGGTGCCGAGCAGTGTGTTGAAGTGGCGGTGATCTTCCACTGCAATGTGCAGCGGGGTGTCTTCCGGCAGGCCGCTGATCACCTCCTGGAGCCGCCCAATGGTGATCACGTTGTCGGCGGTGTCCTCAGCGGGATGAACCACGCTGG
>Ga0209584_10000644_pt1 | contig 11101 bp, 8 predicted proteins | sample NGEPerD_FD_184507 | JGI IMG/M metagenome (GOLD analysis project Ga0209584, IMG submission 184507) | Arctic peat soil microbial communities from the Barrow Environmental Observatory site, Barrow, Alaska, USA - NGEE PermafrostAB12-D... | ecosystem: Environmental > Terrestrial > Soil > Wetlands >...
GGGGTGTGTGCTGGGGACACACCGGTGCTCGGGCGGCGCGGGCGGGGTGTCGCGCTCACGATGCTCTTGCTGCCCGTGCCGACCCGGTGCTGCAGCGTGGGCATCGTTGCCACGGCGTGAGCATCGTTCCCACAGCGTGGGCATCGTCCGGGGCCGGTTCCGCCGGCTGTGCCGGGCATCAGCAGGGTGGAGCGGCCGCATCTGCAGTGCGGCGGGTGAGGCGCTCGCGCGGCGCTGGTGGTCGGCGGCGCGGACGGGATGGTGTGCTCACGATGCTCTTGCTGCCCGTGCCGACCCGGTGCTGCAGCGTGGGCATCATTCCCACGGCGTGAGCATCGTTCCCACAGCGTGGGCACATCGTCCGTGGGGCCGGTTCGCGCCTCGCCGCGCCGCGCCGCGCCGCGCCGCGCCGCCTCGTCTCGCCGCCCCGCCGCGCCGATCCGGCGCGACCATCCGGCGCTCCCGCTCCGCCTGGCCGGTGAGCTACCATGCTGAGAGCGATTATCAGCTTCAGCAGTGCCGGGAACAACGTGCAGGGAATCGGTATGACAGTCATCGTGCGGAGGGCGGGCGCAGGCGTGCGGGCCCTGCTGGCCGTCGCTGCTGCGGTGGTAGTGGCTGCGTGCGGGTCGAACAACCCCGCGACCGGCAGCGGGGCGTCCGGCAGTTCGAACAGCGCAACCGCGCCGATCTCCGTCGTCACCTCGACCAACGTCTGGGGCGATGTGGTGTCGCAGGTCGGCGGCCAGTCCGTGACGGTGCGGCCGCTCGTCACCGATCCGTCCGCGGATCCGCACTCCTTCGAACCAAGCGCGCAGGCCCAGCTGGCGGTGTCCAAGGCTGAGCTGATCGTCAAGAACGGTGGTGGTTACGACGACTGGCTGTCCACCCTGGTCGACGCTTCCGGATCGGTCGCGCCGATCATCGATGCCGTTGAGCTGTTCGGATCCGGCGCGCCGACAGCCGCGACAGCCGCGACAGCCGCTCCGGTCAATGAGCACGTCTGGTACGACCTGCCGACCGTTGCCGCCGTGGCGCAGAAGGTGGCCACCGAGCTCAGCGACCTGCGGCCGGAGCAGGCGGCCTACTTCCAGGCCAACGCCGACGCGTTCACCGGCAGGATCGCCGGGCTGACCGCAAAGGTGCAGGAAATCAAGGCCGCCCATGACGGCGCCGGAATCGCGATCACCGAACCGGTTCCGCTCTACCTGACCGAGGCCGCCGGGCTGGTCGACAAGACGCCGGAAAGGTTCAGCAAGGCCATCGAGGACGGCACCGACGTACCCCCGACGGTGCTGAACGACACCCTGGCGCTGTTCACCGGCGGGCAGGTCGCCGCGTTGGTGTACAACGCGCAGACGGCGTCGCCGGAGACCGAGACGGTGCTGAACGCTGCCATGCAGAACGACATCGGCGTCGTGCCGGTCACCGAGACGTTGCCGGAAAATACGGACTACCTGAGCTGGATGGACGACACGATCACCGCGCTGGCGACCGCGCTGAACGGATGAGCGCCGAGGGATGAGCGCTGAACAGATGAAACGGCAGACGATCATGGACAGCGCAACGCCGGGTGCCGCCTCGCCCGGGATCGCCGCGCCGATCGCCGCCGCGAGTCTCGGTGCGCAGGCACCGCACCCGGCGGGATTGCCCGTGCAGCCGGTGGTGTCCACCCGGGACGCCAGCCTTGCGTTCGGCGACCGGGTGCTCTGGAGCGGGCTGGATCTTGACATCCCGCCAGGCCAGTTCGTGGCAATCCTGGGGTCGAACGGGTCGGGCAAGACCAGCTTGATCCGGGTGTTGCTCGGTGAGCAGCCGCTGTCCACCGGTGAGGCGTGGATCGCCGGTGAACCGGTTCGGCGAGGCAGCACGCTGGTCGGCTATGTGCCGCAGAAGGTCTCGATCGACAGCGCCACCATGGTGAAGGCGCGGGACGTCGTGCGGATGGGCCTGGACGGCCACCGCTGGGGGATGCCGATCGGCACGGCGCGCACGCGTCACGCGGTGCGCAGGATCATCGACGAGCTGTTGGCCTCGGTGGGTGCCGCGCAGCTCGCCGACGCGCCGGTCTCCATGCTCTCCGGCGGCGAGCTGCAGCGGGTCAGGGTGGCCGCTGCGTTGGCGTCCAACCCCTCGATCCTGCTGTGCGACGAACCGCTGGCCGCGCTCGACCTCCGGCACCAGCAGGAGGTGGCCGCCTTGCTGGACCGCCGGCGGCGGGAGCACGACACCGCTGTCCTGTTCGTCACCCACGACATCAACGCGGTGCTGGACTATGTCGACCAGGTGCTCTATCTGGCCGCCGGGCGCTTCCGGCTCGGGCCGCCCGAGGAAGTCCTCACCTCGGAGGGGCTGACCGAGCTCTACGGCGCGCCGGTCGACGTGATCCGGGCCCAGGGCCGGGTCATCGTGGTCGCATCCACCGATCCGACCGCCGGATTCCACCTGTCACACGACGATCACGGCGCGACCGACCCACCGCTCGGCCCGACCAGGAGGTTCCGCCGATGAGCGTGTGGGACAAGCTGTTCAGCTTTGAAAATTACGGCGAACTGCTGCAGTTGCTGCACAACTCGATCCTGGCCGGCGCACTGCTGGGCCTGATCGGCGGACTGATCGGCGTCTTCGTGGTGATGCGCGATCTGACGTTCGCGGTGCACGGGATCAGCGAGTTGTCCTTCGCCGGCGCGGCTTTCGCGCTGTTGGTCGGGTTCAACGTCGTCATCGGCTCGATCCTGGGGTCGCTGTCCGCGGCGCTGCTGATCGGTTTCCTGGGGGTGCGGGCGCGGGAACGGTCGTCGTTCATCGGCGTGCTGATGCCGTTCGGCCTCGGCCTCGGCGTGTTGTTCCTGGCCCTGTACCCCGGGCGTGCGGCGAACAAGTTCGGTCTGCTGACCGGTCAGATCGTCGCCGTGGACGATCCGCAGCTGTTCTGGATGCTGGGTGTGTCGGTCATCGTCATCGCGGTGCTCGCGGTTCTCTGGCGGCCGCTGATGTTCGCCACCGTCGACCCCGAGATCGCAGCCGCCCGCGGCGTTCCGGTGCGCGCGCTGTCGCCGGTGTTCATGATCGTGCTCGGTTTGACGGTGGCGATGGCGGTACAGGTGGTGGGCGCGCTGCTGGTGCTGGCCCTGCTGGTCACCCCGGCCGCGGCGGCCATGCGGGTGACCGCATCTGCGCTGTGGGTGCCGGTGCTGTCGGTGACCTTCGGGGTGACGTCGGTGGTCGGCGGGATCCTGCTGGCGCTGGGCGGCAGCCTGCCGATCAGCCCGTACGTCACCACGATCTCCTTCCTGATCTACGTCGTCTGCCGGATCACCGGCAATCGGCGGTTGCGCAGGGGCTGGGCCCGCCGGACTGAGCTCTCCCAGAAACCCGCCGCCGAGGAGCGCCGCGAACCGTCGGTGGCGTAAGCGTTTCGGGGTCATGGCTCACCGGCCGATAGAGCAGACATAAGGAACCCGCCCGCCGCGCGAGGGTCTCGCACGACGGGCGGGTTGCTTGTGCGGAGCCGGTCAGCTCAGTCGGTGGGAACTCCCTCCGGCAGGGCGTGCGAGACGATCGGCGACGAATCCGCGGGCACCGCGGCGGACGCCCGGAGGCGCAGGCCGTCGCTCGGGTTGAACAGGTGCAGGTGGTCGGCATCGGTGACCGTGACCTGAACCGTCGAGCCGCTCTGCGGGTGGATCCGCGCGTCGGTGCGGATCACGATCCGTCCGCCGTCGGGGGTGTGGCCGTGCACGAACGAGTCGGCACCCAGCTCCTCGACCAGGTCGATGATGACCGGCAGCCCGTCGGTGCCCAGCGTCAGGTTCTCCGGACGGACACCGAAGGTGACCTCCTTCAGGCCCAGCGAGGAGGCCTCGGAGAGCAGCTCGCCGGGCAGCGGTACGTTGGCCTTGCCCAGCGTCGCGCCCTCGCTGGTCAGCGGGACGGTCAGCAGGTTCATCGCGGGCGAGCCCATGAAGCCGGCGACGAAGACGTTGTTCGGCTTGTCGTACAGGGTCCGCGGGGTGTCGCACTGCTGCAGGATGCCGTCCTTGAGTACTGCGACGCGGTGGCCCATCGTCATGGCCTCGACCTGGTCGTGGGTGACGTAGACGGTGGTGGTGCCCAGGCGCGCCTGCAGTTCGGCGATGTTCGCGCGGGTCTCCACCCGGAGCTTGGCGTCCAGGTTCGACAGCGGTTCGTCCATCAGGAAGACGGAGGGCTCGCGGACGATGGCCCGGCCCATGGCAACGCGCTGACGCTGGCCGCCGGAGAGCGCCTTGGGCTTGCGGTCCAGGTACTTCTCCAGGTCGAGCAGGCCGGCCGCTTCCCGGACCTTGCTGGCGATCTCGGTCTTGTTGACGCCGCGGAGCTTGAGCGCGAAGCCCATGTTCTCGGCGACCGTCATGTGCGGGTACAGGGCGTAGGACTGGAACACCATGGCGATGTCGCGGTTCTTCGGCGGGACGTTGGTGACGTCGCGGCCGCCGATGATGACGCGTCCCTCGTTGATGTCCTCGAGGCCGGCCAGCATGCGCAGCGCGGTGGACTTCCCGGAGCCGGACGGGCCGACCAGGACAAGGAATTCGCCGTCGGGGATATCGAGATTCAGTGAGTCGACCGCGCGGACCGGCGGGCTGCCGGGGTAGATACGGGAGGCGTCCTCGAACTTGACGTCAGCCATGTGTCACGTCCTTACTCCTCGCCCCCGAGGGTGCCGGGGTCGATGTGTGGTGGTGTGGTCCGCAGCAGCGTATCGGCTCCCTGCAGCGATGGGAAGGGATCGGGAAAACGTTTTCCGAGGGCAGGAGTGGCTCACCCGTCCGGACGAGCAGCGTCGGGGTCGGCCAGGGTCGGACGTTCGCGCTCGGTGACGGGACCGGGCGACGGAAAAACTCCGTGGTCGCCGAACACGCTCCTGGTTGCATTCCCTTCGACGCCTACCGGATACCGTGCAGGGATGATGGATCGCCCACCACGGACGCGACCGCCCGCAACACTGGCGTCACTCGCGGCCGAGCTGGGCATCTCCCGGACCACGGTGTCGAACGCCTACAACCGTCCCGACCAACTGTCTCCGCAACTGCGGTCGCGGGTGATGGAAGCGGCGCGGCAGTTGGGCTACCCGGGCCCCGACCCGGTGGCGCGCTCGCTGCGGACTCGAAAAGCCGGCGCAATCGGGCTGCTGCTCACCGAGCAGGTGTCGTACGCGTTCCGCGACCCGGGCGCTGTTGCCTTCTTGGAGGGGCTCACCATGGAATGCGACCTGGCCAGGGTCGGGTTGCTGCTGGTGCCCGCGCGTCCGGATTCCGAGGACGTGCTGGCGGTGTCCAGCGCGGCGGTCGACGGGTTCGTCGTCTATTCCATGCCTGACGACGACCCGCATCTCGCGGCCGCCCTCGCGCGGCCGGTTCCCGCGGTGATCTGCGATCAGCCCAGCACCACCGGTGCCGACCTGGTGGGCATCGATGACGCGGCCGCGATTCGCGGTGTGGCGGACCACCTGCTCGGCTTCGGTCATCGGCGTATCGGTGTCATCTGCATGCGGCTGGGCCGGGTGAACATGGACGGTCCGGTCTCCATCGACCGGCAGAATGCCGCGCACTATCACGTGCAACGCAACCGGCTCAGGGGATTGCGCGAGGCGTTCACCGCCGCCGGCGTGGCGTGGGACCGGGTCCCGGTGGTCGAGCGATTCGAACATTCGGTGGACGCCGGTGCATCAGCCGCGGCGGAAGTGCTGGCCCTCGACCCGGGCATCACCGCGCTCGTTGCCACCACGGATGTTTTCGCCCTCGGCGCGATCAACGAATTGACCCGGCGACGGCAGCGGGTGCCGGAGGACGTCTCGGTGACGGGATTCGACGGCATCCGATCCGCCATCGATGCGCAGCTGACCACCGTGGTGCAGCCGGTGGTGGAAAAGGGCCGGCAGGCCGGGCGGCTGCTACTGAGCCCCGCACGCCGGACAGCCGGGCGCCGGGTGATGCTCGACACCACTTTTCTCGCCGGCAAGACCACGGCGCACCCGAAGGTCTGAGGGTCCCGAACAGGCTTCGGCATCGGCTCGAGAACCGGCTCGAGGGAGAAATCAGGCCCTCGAGAATCAGGCCCCTCGAGAATCGGCTGATTCATCATGGGAGGCTGTCTGCTCCTTGGCGACCGGGCCGGACGTGCCGGCCGCGTGCTGGGACCGGCGCTTCTGCCCCCGCCGCCGGGACGCGGCGAGCACGTGCAGCAGATCGGCCACCCGGGCCGGCTCGGCGATCCGGACATCGGCGGCGGTCTGGCCGCGCCCGACCTTGACCCCGACATCGGGTCCGGACAACACGCCGAAGGCGTTCTCGTCGGTGATGTCGTCACCGATGAACACGGTCGCGGTGATGTGATGCTGGCGCATCAGCGCCTTCAGCGCGCGGCCCTTGTTGGTGGTGACGACCGTCAGCTCCAGGACCTTCTTGCCGCGTAACAGGTGCACGCCCGGCCAGCTGGCCGGGTTCTCCTCGATCTGTTCGGTGACCGCCGCCGCCACCCGGTCGTCGACGCCGCGCAGGTGCACGGCAATCCCGGTCGGCTTCAGCTCCAAGTTCACCCCGCGGTACTCGGCGGTGATCTGTTGCAGCTCCAACTTCAACCGGAACAACCGCTTTCTGTCGTCGGCCGACAGGCTCGCCGAACTGTCCCGGTCCTCGGCCGAGGTCTCCGCGCCGTGGCTGCCGACCAGGTGGATCCGCTGATTCCCACCCAGCAGATCCTGCAGATCGGCCAGCCCCCGGCCCGACACCACGGCCACCACGGTGCCCGGGATCGCGGTCAAGGTCTCCAGCGCCTCCATCGACTCGGGCAGCGGCCGCGCGGTCGCCGGGTCGTCCACGATCGGCGCCAGCGTTCCGTCGAAGTCCGTCGCCACCAACAGCCGCTCGGTCTCGCTGATCTGCGAGATGGACGCGATGACGTCGTCGGGCAGCCTGGACATCGCGTCGACCAGGTGGTCGCGGGTGCGCTCCAGCGAGGACAGGAACGCCGCCGCCCACCGGTCGACGTCATGAGTCAGCACCTGCCGGCGCAGCGAGCGCATCCGCCGGCGCGCCTCCACCGGCGACATCGTCAGGGCCTTGCGCAGGCCCTCCTTGACCCCATCGGTGTCGTAAGGGTTGACCAGCAGCCCGGCGCGCAGTTCCTTGGCGGCGCCGGTGAACTCGCTGAGCAGCAAGACCCCGCCGCCGTCCACCCGGCACGCCACGTACTCCTTGGCCACCAGGTTCATCCCGTCGCGGAACGGCGTCACCGTCATGACGTCGGCGGCCACGTAGAACGCGGCCAGTTCCTCGCGAGGCAGCGACTGGTGCAGGTAGTGCACGGCCGGCCTGCCGATCTTGCCGTAGTCGCCGTTCAACGCACCGACCTGTCGCTCGATCGACTCCCGCATCTTCTTGTACGACTCGAGCCGTTCCCGGCTGGGAGTGGCGATCTGGATCATCACGGTGTCCTCGACCGCCGGGTCCTTCTCGGCGAGCAACTCTTCGAAGGCCCGCAGGCGGACGTCGATGCCCTTGGTGTAGTCGAGCCGGTCCACGCCGAGGATGATCCTGCGCGGCCGACCGAGGTCGGCGCGGATCCGCCGGGCCGCGTCGTGCACCGCGGGGGTGGCGGCCAGCGCCGACTGCTCGGAGGAGTCGATCGAGATCGGGAAGGCCGCGGCGCGGATGGTCCTGCCGTCGTGCTCGATCGTGCCGCCGGTGGTGTTGGCCCCGGTCAGCGACTTGGCCAGGCGGGCGAAGTTTCGCGCGCCACCGGGCAACTGGAAACCGATGAGGTCCGCGCCGAGCAACCCGTTGACGATCTGGCTGCGCCACGGGAGCCGCATGAACAGCTCGACCGGCGGGAAGGGAATGTGCAGGAAGAAGCCGATCCGCACGTCCGGCCGCAGCCGGCGCAGCAACTGCGGCACGAGTTGCAGCTGGTAGTCGTGCACCCAGACGGTCGCGCCAGGGGCAGCGACGTCGGCGGCGGCCTCGGCGAACTTCGCGTTGACCCGCTGGTAGGACTCCCACCAGACCCGGTGGAACTGCGAATCGGCCACCGCGTCGTGGTACAGCGGCCAGAGCGTGGCGTTCGAGAATCCCTCGTAGAAACCCATCACCTCGTCGGCGGCGAGGGTGACCGGGAACAGGCTCAACCCGTCGGTGGTGGTCGGCTCCAGGGTGACGTCGGGGGTGCCCGGCCAGCCGATCCACGCGCCCTGCCGGCGTGACAGGATCGGGGCCAACGCGGTGACCAGCCCACCGGGCGCCTGCCGCGCCCTGGTGCTCCCGTCGGGCAGCGTCTCCAGGTCGAACGGAAGCCTGTTGGCCACCACCACCATGGAGGCGTGGGTGGCCGGCTCGGCGTGCTGATCTTCCGCGGACTCCGCTGCCGACCTCTCCTCATCCGGTGACGGTTCTGCGGAGCTCGACCCGTTGGGTGTTGCGGGTCCGTCGGTGGTGCTGGTCTCGCCGGGAGCGCAGGCGGCGTCAGTTTCGGTCGCGGGCAGGGTTCTCGGCGTGGACACAGCGTCGAGCCTATCGGCGCTCGACGAGGCATCGTCACGGGCCGATTGCACAGTGTTACGTCCGGGCGTGCGCGTTCACGGTTGGTGACCACGCCCGTGGCTCAGTGCCCGAACGGGTCCGGGTCCTTGCCCGGCATCCAGGACAGCCCGGGCACTCCCCAACCGTGAGCCTTCACGGCCTTGCGGGCGGCCCTGGCATTGCGCCCGATCAGCCGATCCAGATACAGGTACCCGTCAAGGTGATCCACCTCGTGCTGCAGGCAGCGCGCGAGGAACCCGGTGCCCTCCACTTCGACCGGTTGCCCGGTGACATCGAATCCGGTGACCTTCGCCCAGTCGGCCCGACTCGTCGGGAAGTTCTCACCGGGTACGGACAGGCAACCCTCGGTGTCGTCCTCCGGGTCGGGCATGTTCTCCGGAATCGTCGACGTCTCGATCGTGGGATTGACCACATACCCGCGCCGGCGAGTGCCCTTGTCCGGGCAGTCGTAGATGAACACCCGGCGATCGTCACCGATCTGGCTTGCCGCAAGGCCGGCGCCGTTCGCGGCCTCGTTGGTCTCGAACAGGTCCGCGACCAGCATCGCAAGTTCCGCGGTGGGGTCGTCGGGAGGGGCGAATTCGGTGACGGGGCGGGTGGGTCGGTGCAGGACGGGTTCGCCGCAGATGACGATCGGCCGGACGGTCATGCGGCACAGCGTACGGAGCCAGGGCCCTCGGTCGGTGCAGGACAGGTCCTTTGGCGGGTTCCCACGATCTGCCCGACCCTGTAGCGTGCGGCTATTGGATAGGCCAGGCTAACTAAACCAGGCCAGCCGAGTACCGACAGGCGTCAGGAACGGGAGTCGCGGATGCTGGCCACGTTGGTCATCGGCCTGCGCGAGGGCCTGGAGGCCTCGCTGATCGTCGGGATCATTGCCGCGTTCCTCAAGCAGAGCAACAGACCGGACGCGCTCCGCGCGGTCTGGGCCGGCGTCGGCGCGGCCGTCGCAGTGTGCCTGGCCGTCGGCATTGGGCTGCAGGCGGTCAGCTCGGGGTTGCCCCAGCGGCAGCAGGAGATGCTCGAGTGCGTGGTGGCCGCGATCGCCGTCGCGATGATCACCTACATGGTGCTCTGGATGCGGGCGCACTCCCGCGGGTTGAAGGCGGATCTGCAGAACGCGGCAGGTAGTGCCCTTGCCCGGGGCTCGGCGGCCGCGCTGGTGGTGATGGCCTTCCTGGCCGTCATTCGCGAGGGTTTCGAGACCGCGGTGTTCCTGCTGGCGGCCTTCCAGTCGACGGTCTCGCCGGTGCAGGCCGCGATCGGTGTGGTGCTCGGCATCGCGCTCGCCGTCGGACTGGGTTACCTCATTTACCGGGGCGGCGTGCGGCTGAATCTGTCCCGGTTCTTCCGGATCACCGGAGTGGTGCTGGTGCTGGTCGCCGCCGGGTTGGTGATGAGCACGCTGCGCGCGGCCTACGAGGCAGGCTGGTTGACGGTCGGCCAGCAGACCGCGGTGGATCTGACCGCGGTCTCCCGGCCCGGATCGGTGCAGGAGTCGCTGCTGACCGGGATGCTCGGCATCCGGGCCACCCTGCCGGTCGTCGAAGTGGTGGCCTACGCGCTGTACGCGGTGCCCATGCTGGCCGTGGTGCTGTGGCCGCCGAGCCGAACTCCGGCCCGGCGGACAGTGGGTGTGCTGCTGACCGCCACGGCAGGCGGTGCGGTGGTCGTCGCGGTGCTGCTGGCCGTGTTGGCACCGGCCGCGGCGGGCCGGGTCGATGGTGCGCAGGGGCCCTTCACGCTGGTCGACGCTGCCGGCACGGCCGGCGGAACCGCGGTGATGGCGGTCGACTCGGGCGTGGCGTCGATGCAGATCACGGCCGATGTGGGCGGCTCGCCGATCACCGGTACCAGCGCGCTGGTGGGAACGGGGCACACGGAGGTCGCGGACGGCTGGTCAGTGACCCGCTTTGCCGGGTCGCCGATCTCATCGACGCCCGATGCCGCTGCAGCCGGACTCCAGCAGACCCTCACCCGGGCGGATGTCGCGTCGTTGAACGGCGGTCGGCTGCCGGTGGGCCTGGGATCCGGCGGGCGATCCGCGGACACCGCCATGCCGGCCAGCTACACCGACACTGCCACGCCGACGATCACCATCGACACGGCGACCGGGACCGTCCTGGGCCTTGACCTGCGGCTGGTCAGAACCGTGCGGGTCACGGCCCCGAGCGGTGTCACTGTCTCCGTCGGCACCGAATCGGACAGCACGCTGTCCACGACGCCTGCTGCGGTGGTCGCGAGCGTGGCGGGTCTGCGGGCTCTGCAACAGCAGAAGGCCGACAGTGAACTGCTCGGCACCGTGTTGCCGGGGTTGCTGGTGGCCTTCGCGATCGTCCTGCTGGCGTTCGGGATTCCTCGGCTGGTCGGCCGTCGCGGGGCCGGCCCGGATCCGGCGGTCCTTCCCCCGCCCGCCGCGGAATCGGCTGAGCCGCAGCACGCGGAGGGCACGGTTGCGCAGCATCTCACCAGCACCGGGCCCTCGCCGCCGAGGCTCTGATCGCCCCCGATCGCCCCTGAAT
>Ga0209584_10000645_pt1 | contig 11098 bp, 9 predicted proteins | sample NGEPerD_FD_184507 | JGI IMG/M metagenome (GOLD analysis project Ga0209584, IMG submission 184507) | Arctic peat soil microbial communities from the Barrow Environmental Observatory site, Barrow, Alaska, USA - NGEE PermafrostAB12-D... | ecosystem: Environmental > Terrestrial > Soil > Wetlands >...
TTGTTAACCTTTCTGATGATTTCCTGTGGACGAAATGTTGTTAAGCTTGATAACAGTATAATTACAGTCAGCATTGCCCCTTTTAAGTACTTTGTTGAGGAGATTGGAGGAAATGATTTTACAGTTAATGTTATGGTACCTGAAGGAGCTGATCCTCATGTTTATGAACCTTTCCCTGAACAGATTAATAAACTCAGGGAATCGGCAGCCTACATAAGCAACGGATTTCTTGGATTCGAGATGAACTGGCTTGACAGGTTCTATGAAACTAACCCTGCAATGAAACGGTTGTCATTAGGGGATAGCATTACACCGATTGCCCCTGATCATCAGCATGTTGGTGGACATATTGAAGGTGCCGATCCTCATTACTGGGAATCACCAAAATGTGCTCTGGTTATCGCTGGATCTGTCAGAGCGTTGCTTTGTGAATTAAAACCTTCACAAAAACTGAAATACGATTCGAATTATAATGTTCTTATTTCAAAAATACAGGATATAGATAAAAAAGCAAGACAGTACTTTTCTGATACCAGGGCAAGAAGTTTCATGATATATCATCCTAACCTTGCCTACCTGGCAAAAGATTACGAACTGGAAGAAATACCAATGGAATATGAGGGGAAGGAGCCAACACCTTCAAGATTGCGTGACCTTATTGACCTGTCACGTAAAGATCACATAAAAACAATTTTTGTACAAAGAGAATATGACTCTAAAAATGCCAGAGTAATTGGCGAAGAAATAGGTGCCCAGATTGCAATTATAGATCCTCTGGCAGAAAACTGGGCAAAATCAATTGATGAAATCATTGAGGAGTTGCATAAAAGTTTAATTGAGAGTTCAAAATAATCGGTTTATGGCATATTTGTTCGAAATGCATTCATTGTCAGCTTCATATGGAGCTGACATAGTATTGAAGGATGTTGATTTCAGAGTAAATGAAAAGGATTTCATCGGTGTAATCGGCCCTAACGGGGGAGGCAAAACAACACTTTTGAAAATTATTCTTGGATTGCTGAAACCGGTAAAAGGGGATCTGGTTTTCAATAAGGAACTTTTAAATGGTAAAAGCATCGGATATTTGCCTCAAATATCTACAGGTGACATTAACTATCCTGTCACTGTAACTGATATTATTCTTTCAGGCCTCATGATCAGAAAAGGAATAATTTCAAGAATGTCTCTATCCGATAAGAAAAAAGCTGACATAGTGATCGATGAACTTGGTCTGGTAGGAATGTCGAAAGCTAAACTGAACGAGCTGTCAGGCGGGCAAATGCAAAGGGTATTTCTGGGACGTGCTATTATAGGAAATCCCCGTTTACTTTTACTTGATGAACCTGGAAATTTCGTTGATACGACATTTGAAAATGATTTTTATGAAAAGCTGAAAGATCTGAATCATCGTATGGCAATATTAATGGTGTCACACGATATTGGAACGATTTCTGCACATATCAAATCTTTTGCCTGTGTGAACAGGAATCTTCATTACCATCCGTCGTCTGAGATTACAAACGAAGATCTTCTTGCATACGGATGTCCGATTCAGCTTATAACACATGGAGATGTCCCTCATACTGTTCTTAAATACCATAACTAGTGGAGACAAACATATTTCAATATAGTTTTATTATTAAGGGACTTCTTGGTGCTGTCTTTGCAAGTATAACTGCCGGATTAGCTGGCACATACGTTGTCTCAAAAAAAATGGTTTTCCTTAGCGGAGGTATTACCCATGCTTCATTTGGCGGCATAGGTATTGGTTATTTTATAGGAATTAACCCGGTTATCGGGGCAGCAGTTTTCGGAATCCTGTCGGCTCTTGGTGTAGAGTATCTTTCTGTGAGGCAGAAAATCAGGGAAGATTCTGCAATTGGCATTTTATGGGCATTTGGCATGGCAATAGGAATAATTTTTATATATCTGACTCCGGGTTATACACCTAACCTGATGAGTTACTTGTTTGGCAGTATTCTTACAGTTTCCAATGCTGATATAATAGCGCTGGGATCCATGTCAGTTATATTGATCCTTTACTTCGGGATCTTTTACAGGACAATACTTTATATCTCTTTTGACGAAGTATTTGCCAGAACCTATTCTTCCTATGTGAATGTTATAAAATATATTACCACTTCACTCATAGCCCTGACCATAGTATTAAACATAAGAATGGCAGGTGTGGTTCTGGTCATCTCTTTGCTGACAATACCGCCAAACATTGCCATGTTATTCACAAGGGTTTATTTCAGAATAGTTTTATGGTCAATTATCGCAGGATTTATCGGAACCGCAACAGGATATGTTATTTCCTATTACGCCGGAATACCGGTTGGAGCGACTATAATCTTCACACTTGTAATAATCTGGGTGCTCGTAAAAATCACTACTTTGATAATTATGAAGTTGACGAAGAAAGAAGCAATTCATACTTAATATGTCTAAAAAAACTAAAATACAAATACGATGGATTACGATCTTATAATAATTGGCAGCGGACCTGGTGGTTATGTAGCAGCAATCAGGGCATCGCAACTGAAAATGAAAGTAGCAGTTATTGAGAGAGCCGAGCTCGGCGGAATTTGTCTCAACTGGGGTTGTATACCTACCAAATCTCTCCTTAAAAGTGCTCAGGTCTTTGAATATCTGAATCATGCAACCGATTATGGGATTACAATTTCGGGAGAAATTAAACCCGATTTCCCTGCGATGATTTCGCGGAGCAGAAATATTGCAGGTGGTATGAGCAAGGGAGTTCAGTTTCTTTTAAAGAAAAATAATATTGAACACATTAGTGGGTTTGGTCGTCTGGCAGGGAAAAATAGTGTAGAAGTGACAGATGATGCCGGGAAGAAGAAAAATTTAACTGCCAAAAATATAATTTTAGCGACCGGAGCAAGGTCGAAAGAGCTTTCCAATCTGAAACAGGATGGGAAGAAGATCATCGGATACCGCGAAGCGATGTCGCTCGCACAACTGCCAGGTTCAATGGTTGTGGTTGGATCAGGTGCAATCGGAAGCGAATTTGCTAACTTTTATCAATCTCTCGGGACACAGGTTACTCTTGTTGAATTCTTGCCAAGGCTTGTTCCCATTGAAGATGAAGAGGTTTCAAAACAGCTTGAAAGATCATTCAAGAAAATAGGAATGAAAGTAATGACAAGCTCCACAGTTGAGTCTGTTGAGATAGTTAAAGATAAATGTAAGGTGACAATAACGACTCCAAAGGGGAAGGAACTGGTTGAAGTTGACATTGTACTATCAGCTGTAGGGATTACTACTAATCTTGAAGGTATTGGACTCGAAGAGACCGGGGTTAAAATTGAAAATGGCAAGGTGGTTGTTGATGATTTTTACCGTACAACAGTGCCTGGCATATTTGCTATCGGAGATATCGTTCATGGACCCGCTCTTGCTCATGTAGCATCGGCGGAAGGCATAATCTGTGTTGAAAAAATATCGGGCCTTGAAGTAGACCCTTTAGATTACAAGAATATTCCGGGATGCACATATACCACACCTGAAATTGCATCGTGTGGTCTTACGGAAGCTGCAGCAAGAGAAGCTGGTTATGATATCAAAGTAGGTAAATTTCCTTATACGGCATCTGGTAAGGCAAGTGCTGCTGGGGCAAAAGATGGCTTCGTAAAACTTATTTTTGATGCAAAATATGGGGAGTTGCTTGGTGCCCATATGATAGGAGCAAATGTCACAGAGATGATTGCTGAGATTATTGTTGCAAGGAAACTTGAAGCAACAGGACATGAAATAATAAAATCAGTGCATCCGCATCCGACAATGTCGGAAGCTATAATGGAAGCTGCCGCCGCTGCATATGGGGAAGCAATTCATTTATAAATTCATGTTACTTTCTTTGTTTCAAGACAAAGAAAGTAACAATGTATACAACGCAACCTTTTCTTCATTATTTCCATCAATCTTTTGCAGAATTACTGGCATTTGAGATATTAATTTTATATTTTTATAATCTCATTCAGGTAAAAAAACCTTGTCGGAGATAAAAAAAATAATAAAAGGTTGTCTGGCCGGTAACAGGAGGGATCAGGAACTGCTGTACAGAAGACATGCGTCGAAATTATACGCTGTTTGTCTGCAGTATTCCGGTAACGACGAGGAAGCAAGAGATATTTTACAGGAAGGGTTTATTAAGATTTTTGCCAATCTCGATCATTACAAAAATGAAGGTTCTTTCGAAGGATGGATGCGCAAAATTACCGTTAATACGGCGCTTGAAAAATTCCGGTGCAGGCATAATCTTTATCGTGTAGATGATATCGATTCGATAAAGGAACCTGATGCAGAACCCGATAATCACGATTATGCAGGTCTTGAGGCTAATGATCTGCTGGATATCATCAGGGAATTGCCGACAAAATACAGAATGGTGTTTAACCTTTATGCTATTGAGGGTTATTCGCATAAGGAAATCAGTAAAATGGTGAATATATCAGAAGGTACTTCAAAATCAAATCTTTCACGTGCAAGAGCAATCCTTCAGAGAAGAGTTGGATCATATACAGGTATAAAGAAAAGAGCAGTAAATGAGTGAGCCCGGTGCAAATATTGATCTTCTCTTCAGAAACGGACTAAAGGATTTCGAAGTTCTTCCACCTCCGGAAGTATGGGATAGTATTTGTTCTTCAGGCAAAATAAAAAGACACCCCATAGCATTTTTCAGAGTTGCAGCAGTGGCTGCTGTTCTGATGTCAGTTGGTTTTTTAACCTTCAGATTAAGCCGTGAAACAGCTACAGTACCTGACTCAACACTGGCTTTTAATATTGAGAAGTCTTATCCTGTCATTCACAATGAGATTCTCCGAAAAGAAGCCATTACTACGAAACAAATTACAAATATCTCTGCTTCTGCTGCTTCAGAAAGAACAGAATATATGCACCCGATTAGTATCGAAAAACAAACAGTATCTACGGAATCAATAGTTCCACTGAATTCGCGTAGTAACCTTACACTTACTAACAGCGAATCTTCTTTACAATCATTTCTTAATCCACAAAATTCTTCCGGGAGCAAAACACTCTATGTCAGATACACCGACCTTCAGTATATGCCTGCTGATAAACTAGTTGACAGATGGTCAATAGCAGCTATGGCATCACCTACGTATTATTCACAGTTTAATTCAGGGAGTGATGCTTTTTCCAAAGAGCTTATGAAATCTGAACAACCACTTGTTTCTTATTCGGGTGGAGTTGCATTTTCTTATAAGATAAGCAAAAGATTCAGTATACAGTCGGGGCTCTATTATTCTTCACTTGGACAAAAACTCGAAGGTATAAATTCTTTTGCTGGATTTAAGCAATTCGACAACACCAAGGGAGGCAATAACTTTGAAGTTCCAACCACAACAGGTACAGTTCAGGCAAGCAACCCCGATGTTTTCCTTAATTCCGATGCATCAAACAGGGTTGTCACTCCATTTACGAGTAATGTGTTCGATCCTAATAAAGCCAGTTTGCAATATATTAACAGTTCTCTTACTCAAAGCCTTAGTTACCTTGAATTGCCGGTTTTTTTGAGATATAAAATTTTAGATAAAACAATTGGAATAAATCTTATCGGTGGATTATCATATAATCTCCTTGTACACAATTCAGTATATACGGAAGTTGACGGTGGTAAATATCTTATTGGCGATACAAAAGGCCTTAATCCGCTTACTTTAAGCAGTTCCCTTGGGATGGGTATGGAATATAATTTTTCTGAAAAACTGTCTATAAACCTCGAGCCGACTTTCCGATATTACCTGAATCCTTTCAGTGTGTCTACAGGTTCATTCATTCATCCGTATTCCTTCGGGATATTCTCAGGAGTCTCTTATAAGTTCTGATGGTTTGATGGTTCTGTTTTACGCGCCTGAGACGCAAATTTCCTGATTAATTTTACATTGCATCAATTATTTTTAAGGTTCTAAATTGTTACCTTTGCACTTTATTTCTAACTGCATCACTAAAAATGATAAAAATAAACAGGAAAACTTTACTTACTGCTTTTGTGTTAGCCGGGACAATTATTATTATACTCTCAATTGCTGAGAGTTTTAATGGTTTTAGTGACAAACCGGTTGGGTTACACAAGGAAACTGATACCCTTTATAATATTAAATCATTTAATTTGCCTGATGAAGTGACTTTTGCGGGTGAAAAGATGCCTCTCGATAATTTTGATACCAGGGAAAGTCTTGAAAGAGAAATCCTTACCAGCGCCTACAGACATTCATCAACCATTCTTATAATAATGAGAGCTCACAGGTATCTGCCTCTTATTGAGAAGATACTGAAGAAAAACAATGTTCCTGATGATTTTAAATACCTGGTAGCTGCTGAAAGTGAGTATAGTAACATGGTTTCTCCTGCTGGAGCAACAGGTTTCTGGCAGATTATGCCTGAGACCGGAAGAGAGGAAGGAATGGAGATAAATACCGTTGTCGACGAAAGATATGATGTCGAGAAATCAACTCAATTTGCATGTGATTATTTCCTCCGATCATATGAGAAATACGGTAACTGGACGCTGGCTGCGGCATCTTATAACGGAGGAAGAAATGGTATCGACGAACAGATTGATATACAACATGAAAGAAATTATTACGATCTTCTGTTAACTGAGGAAACGGCAAGGTATATTTTCCGGGCTGTTGCTTATAAGCTGGTAATTACCGATCCTCAGAATTACGGATTTAAAATTGCGAAGAAAGATTTATTCCCTGAGCTGAAATATTATGAAGTTAAAGTTGATACTGCGATAACTGACTTTTCAGGGTTTGCAAAGAAGTTCGGGACAAATTATAAGATGCTGAAAATCCTTAATCCCTGGCTTCGAAAACCTTACCTTACCCCCAAACCGAATAAAGAATACATGATAAAAATACCGACAGAGGGAATGCGTAATTTTGAGAAGTTGGAAACAATGAACTGAACTTTGTGAGGAGAAGTGATAATGAAGGATGAGATTAATGTCCTTGGGGCAAGAGTTCATAACTTAAAAAATATTGATGTCAGTATTCCGCGAAACAAACTCGTAGTAATTACTGGTTTAAGTGGCAGTGGGAAGTCATCGCTGGCATTTGATACAATATATGCTGAAGGACAGAGACGTTACATGGAAACTCTTTCAGCTTATGCCCGTCAGTTTCTTGGAGGGATGGAACGCCCTGACGTTGATAAAATAACCGGATTGAGCCCTGTCATATCTATCGAACAAAAAACAACTAACAAGAACCCCCGCTCAACGGTAGGAACAATTACAGAGATCTATGATTTCCTTAGACTTTTATATGCCAGAGCATCAGTAGCATATTCATATGCCTCGGGTGAAAAAATGGTTAAATATTCAGATACTCAGATTCTTGAGCTTGTCAAAAGCCGATTTCTCGGGAAGAAAGTATTTTTTCTTGCTCCCATTGTTAAAGGGAGAAAGGGTCATTATAAAGAATTATTCGAACAGCTGCGGAGAAAAGGGTTCCTGAATGTCCGGATTAACAACGAAATAAAGGAACTTACTGCCGGCATGAAGCTTGACAGGTATAAGACTCATTTTATTGAACTTGTTGTTGATAAGTTCAAAGTGGGTGATACCTCCGATAAACGTCTGACCGATTCAATCCTGATGTCGCTTGATCAGGGCGACGGAGTGATGATGGTTCTCGACAGTGATAATAATGAACCAAGGTACTTCAGCCGTCATCTTATGGATCCGGTGACCGGTTTGTCATATAATGAACCTGCCCCTCATACCTTTTCCTTTAACTCACCTCAGGGTGCCTGTCCCTACTGTAACGGGCTTGGTGAGGTTTCGAGTATAGATGAAGAAAAGCTCATCCCTGATAAGGAACTAAGCATCAGAAAAGGGGGAATTGAACCTCTTGGGAAGTACAGAAATACATGGATTTTCTGGCAGATTGAAGCAATTGCGGAAAAAAACGGATTTACCCTGGATACTCCAATCAGGGAGATCCCCGAAGATGCTCTTCAAAAGGTTCTCTATGGTTCTGAAGAGGTTCTTAAACTCTCAAATACTCCTCTGGGGATGACTTCCAACTATTTTTTAACATTCGAAGGTGTGGTTAATTTTGTTGGCAACGTCGAATCAATAAATGGCAAGAAAAACGGAACTAAAATAAGGGACCAGTACGTTCAGTATAATGTTTGTCCGGAATGTAACGGGACACGTTTGAAAAAAGAGTCTTTATTTTTCAGGATTGCCGATAAAAATATCGGTGAACTCTCGGCCATGGATATCAAAGAGTTATCTCTGTTCCTCACAGATGTTGAAGAGAAAATGACCGGAAATCAAAAGATTATTGCGTCTGAAATTCTTAAAGAGATCAGAGCCAGACTTGGTTTTCTTCTTGAAGTGGGGTTGGAGTATCTCTCAATGAACAGAGGAGCGAGAACTCTCTCGGGGGGGGAGAGTCAAAGGATTAGACTGGCCACACAGATCGGTTCAAGATTGGTAAATGTATTATATATTCTTGATGAACCAAGCATCGGGCTTCATCAGCGGGATAACAGGCGTTTAATCTCTGCATTAAAGCAGTTAAGAGATGCCGGGAACTCAGTAATCGTGGTGGAGCACGACAGGGAAATGATAATGTCGGCTGATCATGTTATTGATATGGGACCAGGAGCAGGGCGGTTTGGAGGTCTTGTCGTAGCCCACGGCAATCCCAATGAACTTATGATGAAAGACACCTTAACCTCTGAATATCTTAATTACAAAAAGAAGTTTCATATTCCTGATCAGAGAAGAAAGGGGAATGGCAAGTATCTCGTTCTTTCAGGCGCCTCCGGACATAATCTTAATGATGTTGATGTGACGTTGCCACTTGGAACCTTCATTTGTATCACAGGAGTATCAGGAAGCGGTAAATCATCTCTGATTAATCAGACTCTTCACCCTGCTCTTGCAAAAAAATATCATAATGCCGGTAAAGCTCCCTTACCCTATAGGGATTTAAAAGGTCTCGAAAATCTCGATAAAGTTATAGAAGTTAACCAGTCACCTATTGGAAGAACACCCAGGTCAAATCCTGCCACTTACACCGGAGTCTTTACTGATATAAGAAAGCTTTTTGAACAGACAACAGAGGCAAAAATCAGGGGATTCGGCGCAGGTAGATTCTCGTTTAATGTAAAAGGAGGCCGGTGCGAAGGATGCGAAGGAGCTGGAATGAAAACAATCGAAATGAATTTTCTTCCCGATGTTTATATCCACTGCACTGAATGCAATGGGAAAAGGTATAATCGGGAAACTCTTGAAGTAAAGTATAAAGGCAAGTCAATCAGTGATGTTCTTGAAATGACTATTGATAATGCAGTTGAGTTCTTTACTAATGTTCCTTCTATTTTTCACAAAATTAAAACACTCCAGGATGTAGGCCTTGGATATATAAAGCTGGGACAACAATCCACGACATTATCGGGTGGTGAAGCTCAGCGTGTTAAACTGGCAACCGAATTGGCAAGGAGGGATACAGGCAAAACACTTTATATACTCGATGAACCTACGACAGGATTGCATTTTGAAGATGTAAATGTATTGCTCGATGTGCTTAATAAGTTGGTTGACAGAGGAAATACGATTATCGTTATTGAACATAATCTGGATGTAGTGAAAATGGCAGATTATATAGTTGACCTTGGCAAAGAAGGGGGGAAGGCAGGAGGCAATATTTTGTTTGAGGGATCTCCTGAAAAACTTGCTGAATGTTCAGAAAGTTATACCGGTAAATATCTTAAAGAAGAACTCAAGGCTTGAGAATTTAATTATATTTGAGTCGATTAATCTATTATTATGGCCAAAATTGATAAACCTGCAGATCTTATAAAAGATGCATTTGAACAGAAAACATGGCATGAAATACATACAACAGATTCATGGAGAGTTTTTAAAATAATCTCTGAATTGGTTGAAGGTTTCGAAAAACTTGCACGTATTGGTCCTTGTGTCTCAATCTTTGGTTCAGCACGTACTCCTGTTAATAGTAAGAATTATTTACTTGCTGAAGATATAGCATATAAACTTACACAGAATGGCTATGGTGTAATTACCGGTGGAGGCCCTGGTATAATGGAGGCTGCAAATAAAGGAGCCTCAAGAGGGAAGGGCAAGTCTGTCGGTATAAATATTGATCTTCCTTTTGAACAACACGCCAATCCATATATTGATTCGGATAAACTTATAACTTTCGATCACTTTTTCGTGAGGAAAGTTATGTTTATGAAATATGCCCAGGGATTCATTGTCCTTCCCGGTGGATTCGGAACTTTCGATGAACTTTTTGAAGCTATCACATTGATCCAGACAAGAAAGATCGGTAAATTTCCAATCATACTTGTCGGGAAACGATACTGGGGCGGATTAATGGATTGGATTAAAGATGAAATGCTTGCAGAGGAGCATGCCATAAAGCCTGAAGATCTTAATCTCTTTACTCTGGTTGATTCAGGTGATGAGGCTGTTGAATATATTGTAAAATTCTATTCAAGATATCTGCTTAGTCCGAATTTCTAGGAATCAGACTTTCCTCATGCGATCCATTTCCCTGGCTGCGTCTTTACGTTTCAGGGTCTCACGTTTATCGTATTCTTTCTTGCCTCTTGAAATTGCTATCTCAGCTTTAGCTAATCCTCTATCGTTGATAAAGACCTTTATGACAATTATGGTTAATCCGCTTTCCTTTATTTTCCGTTCAATCTTTCTTAATTCATGCGACGTCAGAAGCAGTTTCCTCTCCCGGAGTGGATCGTGATTATTAAGATTCCCCCACCAGTATTCAGCAATATGCATCCCTTTTATGAAAAGTTCGCCATTATTGAAAAAACAATAGGAATCAGCCAGAGTTGCCTTCCCCAGCCTGAGCGATTTTATTTCAGTCCCTGAAAGCTTAATTCCTGCAATAAATTTTTCTATGAACTCATAATCGTGAAACGACTTTTTATTTTTGATCACAATATTTCCGGCCCCGCCTTTCATTCTGAGTACACAAATTCATATTTAAATGCCCGGCAAAATTAAATAAATTTATGGTATATTGCTTTACCAATAGGAATG
>Ga0209584_10000646_pt1 | contig 11095 bp, 9 predicted proteins | sample NGEPerD_FD_184507 | JGI IMG/M metagenome (GOLD analysis project Ga0209584, IMG submission 184507) | Arctic peat soil microbial communities from the Barrow Environmental Observatory site, Barrow, Alaska, USA - NGEE PermafrostAB12-D... | ecosystem: Environmental > Terrestrial > Soil > Wetlands >...
GACTGCGGGTAGTTTAGAGGGTGCCTCCGGTCCTGACAAGCGCCGGATAAGGCCTACGAACCATCCTTACTGGACCCGTCGCCTCCGGACCCTGCACCCCCGGATCCGCTACTGCCGCTGGACCGGGCACGACTCTTGGAGTCCTTACGCTTCCCCCTGGGACGACGTCTCCGGCGCCTGCTTCGTCTGGACTTGGCCGTCTTAGAGGTTCCTTCTCCCTTGCCACCGTCCTTGCTGTCGACCTGGTCAGCGGGTTTCGCGGCACCTTCGCCCTGATCCTTGGGCTGAGATTCCGCGCCGTTCGGACCCACCTCGGATCCGGAGCCCAGTCCCTCGCCACCTCCCACTAGATCCGGAAACTCGGGCAGGCCACCAGGTGGAGGTGAGGTTTCCACGGGCACTTCTCCCCAACCTTCCATGCACCGTTTGCCCCCACACATGCACTGGGAGGCCGGAACGTCTACAGTGGTGCCGTCTTCCAGCTTCACGGTGAGAGATTCCTTGGGCACCACATAGCCCACCATCTCTCCCGGGCCATGGGGCGTCTCCATCTTGGTTCCCCGAGAAGGGGACGCCTTGCGAAACTCCACGTACTGCTCCTGCTCATACTTGAGACAGCACATAAGACGGCCACAAAGGCCGGATATCTTCAGGGGATTCAGTGGCAATCTTTGCTCCTTGGCCATCCGGATGGAGACCGGATCCTGATCACCCTGGTACAGAGTGCAACAGAGACACCGGCCACAGGGTCCGAGGCCTCCCATCAGCCTGGCCTCATCCCTCTCCCCCACCTGGCGCAGCTCAATACGCATCTTCAGCCGCTTGGCCAGGTCAGTAACCAGGGCACGGAAGTCCACGCGCTGCTCTGCGAAGAATCTAAAGGTGATCTTCCCGCCCCCGAACACGATGTCCCCATCTATCAGCTTCATGTCCAGCCCGTGCTTGTCAATCATCTCCTGGCATATCACCAGAGCTTCTTCCTTCTTGCGCTCATTGGTGGCCTGGGCTTCCAGGTCCTTGTTATTCGCGCGCCTGGAAACAGTCTTCAACGGAGCCGGGATATCCTTGTCCGAAACCTCGTGTGGGGCGCCCACTACCTCCCCTATCTCCATCCCACGAGAGGTCTGGACAATCACTTGATCCCCCAGCTCTATTTCAAGATCAGTGGGGTCAAAGTAGTAGACCTTGCCTCCGGGGCGAAACACAACACCAACAACTTTCGGCACTAGAGGAGAGCCTCCCTCATGGAAAAAATCATGTCCTGGAACGTACTCCGTATATCCACATTATACCGGAAGCGGTCCCGGGCCACCCTGGCAGCATCTACCGCGCCCAGATAGCCAGACACTCTGCCCGGGACCGCCTCCCCCTCCAACTCAGAGAGGTAGTCATAGTTGAATACCGTGTCTTGCACCCCAAGCGCCAGGACGGCCAAGTCCCTATACCAGGAGACCATTGTGGAGGTGACTCCTTCCACTCCCTCAGACATCCTGCGGTGGCGCTCACGTCGCGCGCGCTCCTCATACATCTTCTCCAGCCGACGCTTGAGCGCAGCGTCACCCTCCCACTCCAGGCGCTCCTTGGCCTCCACCTCTATCTCGGCTCCGCCGCCGTCTACCAGGGCATCCAAAGATTCCATGATCTCATCCAGCATTAGCTCTATGTCCAGCATGCTCCCCTGCTGGATGCGTCGAGCCCAATCCACCTGTGTCTTTCTGCGCTCTCGCACAGTTTCGTCAGATGCCAGGAGAGTAGCGTAGCGCAGATTCCCCTGTGCGGCCCGGGCGAACGCTTGTGCTTCCGCCTCACCCGTACCAAGGCTCTGCTGCAGATAGTGGGCAAGCGGCCCAGCAGGCGTTCCGGAGAAAGGTACCTGCTGGCAGCGAGATATGATGGTGGGAAGAATCCTCTCCGGCGCTCCCGTCACCAGAATGAAATGGACATGAGGAGGAGGTTCTTCCAGGGACCTGAGAAAAGCGTTGGCCGCCTCATCATTCATGGCATCCGCTTGCAAGATGACAAAGACCCTGGCCCGCCCTTCAAAGGGCCGCTGCACCAGCTGTACGTTAAGTTCACGTATCTGGCCAATGCGGATCAGCGGCCCTTCCGGCCGGACCACTTCCACATCCGGATGGATTCCCTGCCGCACACGGTCACATGCCTCACACTCCCCGCAGCCGCCACGCGTACAGATCAATCCGGCGGCGAACTCCAGGGCCATGTCACCCTTGCCAACACCAATAGGGCCGGTGAAGAGATAGGCGTGTTGAGCGTCACCCGCCAATGCGCGACGAAGGATGGACACGGCCAGATCCTGGCCTATGGTGTGGTCAAAGATCCCCATGGCGCCAGTGTATCAGGAGGAGAAGACTCCGAACTCCTGTTCCACCACCACCCGGATCCGCTCATGGACCTCCTCCGCCGAGCCTTCCGCTTCCACTGTATGGATGCGATGACGATGGTCGGCAGCCAGCCGGCGGTATCCCTCATCCACCCGACGGAAGAACTCCACACCCTCTCCTTCCAGCCGATCCGGCGCCCGCTTGCCGGTGCGCTCAGCCCGCACATCCTCATTCCCCACCAGAAGCAGGGTCAGATCCGGGAAGAGAGAGTTCGTAGCCCACATGTTCAGGGTGACCAGGTCTTCCACAACCAGTCCTCGTCCATAGCCCTGATACGCCAACGACGAGTCAAGGTAACGATCACAAAGGACAATCCGGCCCTGCTCCAGGCCGGGCCGGATGACCTCTTCCACCAACTGGGTCCTGGCAGCGGAGTAGAGAAGTGCTTCAGTCCGAGGAAACATCCCCCGGTTACCCACATCCAGAAGCGTCACCCGCACGGCCTCCCCCAGTTCCGTGCCGCCGGGTTCTCTAGTCTCCAGGACATCATAGCCCCGAGCTCGGAGCGAACCGGCCAAAAGCTCCATCTGGGTGGACTTGCCCACGCCGTCCAACCCCTCAAAGGTGATCAGGATTCCCTCATAGGGACTCCCCATTCCGTCTAGCACTGATTCATCCAGAGACGGATCCTGCGGCAGATCCGGACCCATCACTTCTTCTTCCTGCCCTTCTTCTTCCTGCCCTTCTCTTGCTCCGCCTTTTTCCGCTTGTACTCATCTTTGGTGGGACAATCCATATCCAGGCAGATCACCCAGGGCTTCTTCCTGGGCGTCAGAACCTTGATGCGGGGCGTATTGCACTCGGGACAGGCCTCATGCAGGGCCACGATGTCTCCACGCCCCGGCAGCGGATACGTCTGCTCACACTCAGGATACCCCTTGCAGCCCACAAAGCGCTTACCCTTCTTACTGCGGATCACCCGGAGATCGTTCTCCCCACAGGTGGGGCACGGCCCTAATATGCTGTCCTCTGTGATGCCTTCCCATATCTTGTTGGCCACCTGCTCCTGGTTCTCCTCCAGAGACCCATAGGCCTCACGCAGAAGCTTGCGCGAGGTCTCCACTACCTGGTCCCTGGTGCGGTCACGTATGGAGATGGCGTCCATATCCTTCTCCAGCTGGCTGGTCATCTCAGGGGACGCAATGCGCGAAGCATACTCCTGTAGGGCTTCCGCCATCTTCAATCCCATCGCCGTCGGCTCCAGAGGATTACCGTGGATGTAGCCCCGATCGTAAAGACTCTGGATGATGTTGTGGCGAGTGGCCTTCGTGCCCAGTCCGTATTCTTCCATCAGCTCTATCAACTTGCCTTGGCCGTAGCGCCCGGGAGGTTGAGTCTCTTTTCCCTCCAGGTGCTTGTCCAGAAGTTCTGCGGTATCCCCTTCTTCAAGCGGGGGTATCTCTGTGTCCTTCTTGCGACTGTACGGGTAGTAAGACAACCAGCCGGCCTTGACCACTCTGCTGCCCCGCACAAAGAACTGCTCCTTGTTCACATCCAGGTCTATCCGGTTGGACTGAGAGACTGCATCCACCGAGAGAGTGGCCAGGAAGCGCCTGACCACCAGTTCATAGATGCGCCACTCCCTGTCTCCGATATCACCTTTCTTGACCACACCCGTGGGATAGATAGGCGGGTGGTCTGTACTCTGCTTCTTACCCCGGCTGGGCTTGAAGTCCGTCTCTTTCAGGAGGCGCTTGATGTCCGTGTCCAAGCTGCCACCTAGTAGAGTCTCCAACGCGCTCTTAATCTCAAGAGACTTGGGGTATACGGTGTTATCTGTACGTGGGTAGCTGATGTAGCCGTCCATATAGAGTCCCTCAGCCACCCGCATTGCCGCCGCAGCACTGAAGCCCAGAGACGTGGCCGCACTCACGAAGCCTGTTGTGCTGAAGGGGGCGGGACGTCTGACCTTCTTGTCCCGCTTCTTCACACCGCAAACTGTACCCGGTCCCGTCAGTTTCTCAAATACTTCTTTGGCCCGTTCTTCTTCCCATATGCGCTCTTCCTTGTGGGTAGCGGTGAACCGCTCACTATCCGTACCCATGTCCGCCGTGACCACCCAGTAGGGTTCCGCCTTGAAGGCCCGTCTCTCATGCTCCCGTTCAGCGATCAGGGCCAAGGTAGGGCTCTGCACCCTACCCACACTCAAGAACTGCCGACCCAGGCGAGATGTCGCCAATGAGACAAAACGGGTCAGAGTGGCGCCCCAGATGAGGTCTATGTCCTGACGAGCCTCTCCAGCCATGGCTAGAGGTTCCGAAAGTTCACCCAGAGAGGCGAAAGCCTCATTGATCTCCGAAGCAGCCAGAGACGAGAACCGCGCCCGCTTCACCGACCGCATCAGATCTGGATTGGCCTCCAGCGCAAGGTCTCTCGCCTCCATGCCTATGAGCTCCCCCTCCCGATCATAGTCAGTGGCGATGACCAGGGAATCAGCTTCCCCCGCAAGCTTCTTCACGGTACGGACGACCGATTTGGCTGTTGCTTCCTTGATGAGCGGAGCGTCAATGAGGTCAGACGGCTTCACCTTGCGCCAATCCGAGTAGTCCGAGGGGAAGTCCACCTTGAGGACGTGCCCCTTCAGACCAACGACCATGTTCTTCTCATCTGTATCGCCATTGAAGATATAGTAGGGAATCTTGTAGAAGGAATCCTGTTCCAGCTTCCCTCCTGCCAGTATCTCCGCGATCTTCTTGGCTGCTATGTTCTTCTCCGTGACTATAAGTCGCAAAGGGTGAGACTCCTGACCTTCTAGTTATCTTCAGAGAACGGTGCTGGTACCGAATCCGCTACTTCCGGCACGAGCACCGTAAGATACCCGTCCGGACGCATGTTTGCAAACGATACGAAAGATGTAGCCAGGCCGAGCCACTGGACTCAGGCCTTCAGAGGATCCTCCATCCTGGCGGATGTCAGTCCTCGTCCGGGTCCGTTGAACGGCTTTCTTTGACGGCCTTGACAGCCTCATCCACGGTCTCATGGATGGGGAACACTCCCTCAAAACCCGTAATACGGAAGATCTTTGTCAGATGGGGGTCATTCATGACCAGATGGAGGCTACCGCTGTCTTGTTTGAGCCGCCGCATGGTCCCCACCAGCACCCCTAGAGCAGTGGAGTCCAGGAAGCCGACCTCAAGGAGATCCACGACCACCCACCGGCGTCCGCCATCCAGCCCCTCGGCCAGAGCATCCTTGAGCCGCGAAGCCGTATAGAGGTCCAGCTCACCCTCCACATGGATGACGAGTGCCCCTTCTTTGGTCGTGTTCTTGATTTGGACGTTCATACTCTACCTTCAGTCAGGAGTAGAATGAGCTTACCATTATCGTTCAGCCATTGCATCTTTGGCTGCCTTCAACCTTCTCTTTTCCAGCAGGTAAACAGGTGCTATGACTGGTCGAGTCCTGCTAGTTGCCGCCGGCCTTGGCGGTGGAGTCGGTGGCGTTAACGGTGGAGTCAGCCGGTGCCATGGCCTCCAGCTCCGCCCTCACTGTCTCAGCCATCTCGCCATCCGGAGACAGGTCTAGGTACCGGTTCCAAGCCATTGTGGCTCCCTGGACATTGCCTACTCCCCGTTCAGCCACACCCAGTTGCAGAAAGGCCTCCGCGTTCTGCGGGTCCACTGAAGTGGCGCGGTTTAAGGCTGAGACCGCAGCCTGATAGTTGCGGCTGTCCGGATGAAGATAGATCGCCGCCAGTTGCATCAGCACATCCAAGCGCTCCGGATCCAAATCCACTAGCCGCTCCAAGTAAGTGGCGGCCTGTGTGTACTGGTTCAATGCCAGATGCGCCTGCGCGATACTCTCCAGCGCAAGCAGATCCTCTGGGTCCTTCTTCAGCTGGTCCTCATAGACCGAAATGCGTTTCTCTGGAGTCTGGGCGTCACCGCTATTTGCGGCAGTGTTGTTATTCTTCCAGAGATCAGTGAAATTGAGACCGGTCCCGCTCCCCACTCCCAATCCCACAAAACTCACTCCAAAAACAATTGCCAAGCCCAGCGCAACCCACTTGGCCCACCTGTTGATCCTTCTTCTGTCAAGCAGCAAAGTACTAACTCTCCCTGTATGTTGGCCGCCTTGTCAGCGGCATTAGTCCAACCATGTCAAGCGCGAATCTTGGCCCGAACCGCATCCGCCTCCCGTATGATATCTGCTACATCGCCGCGGAGGAACGCTTTCTTGTCGTAGATAACTTCCCCATCAACCATCGTAAAGAAGACATCCTGCTGATTGGCTCCATATACGAGGGCGGAAACCGGATCATCAATGGGCGAAAACTGGCTGTATTCCATGTCCACAGCTATGACGTCCGCCCTCTTGCCCGGCTCCAGACTGCCCAGATCCTCCTCCATCCCCAAAACCTGCGCACCACCCATGGTCGCCAATTCCAGAGCCTGCTGGGCAGACATGCACCGCGCATCAGACTTGTGAGCGCGTTGAAGGAATATGCACATCCTCATCTCATCGAACATATCCAGGATGTTGTTGGAAGCCAGGCTGTCCGTGCCCAACCCCACTCTGAGACCGGCTTCTTGAAAGTCGCTGATAGGCGCGATGCCACCACCCAGTTTGGCGTTCGACTTGGGACAGTGAGCCACCGCAACGTCATGCTTCTTCAACACTTCTATGTCCGACGGAGAGACGTGAACACAATGGATGGCCAAAGTATCAGCAGTCAGTACATCCCATTGCTCCAGGTACTTCACCGGACTGGTTCCAGTGGGCATCCACATGAGATTGTCCCACCCGACCAGCTCACGAAAATCATGAGCCAGTATCCCCGAACCGTTGCGCACAAAGGTGACCTCAGCGCGCGACTCCGCCAAGTGCGTAGCGAGCTCCAACCCTCTCTCTCGGGCAAAACCAGCCAGCGCTCTGTATAGAGATCCAGAGACCGTATAGGGCGCGTGCGGGGAGATGCCGATGAGCGTCCGATCATTGGCCGTACTTTCCATTCTCTCCAGGCGCTCCTCCAACCGCTCCAGAGTGGCATGGATCTTCAGATCATCCATCCCGAAAGTCTCTAGAAACGCATAGGCCCGAAGACCGAAGGTATCAACCGCCTGCAATGTAGCCGTGTCATCAAACACTGTGTCAGCGATGGTAGTTATCCCGGAACTCACACACTCCATCGCCCCAAGAAGGGCGGAAGGCAAGTAGTCTTTCCTCTCCAGACGACGCTTGCTCTTCATGAACTGCAACATCCAATCCCCGAAGTTGCAGTCGTCCAGAAGACCACGGAACAAGGAATACTCCAGGTGCACGTGCGCGTTAACAAACCCGGGCATGAGGACAGCATGGTGAAAGTTGGTCACCTCCTCACCGGGGTGCCTCTCCCTCAGCTCTTGAGCGGGTCCGACCTCCAAGATTGCACCTTCTTGAACCAGAATAGCCCCCCCATGCAATGCGGGGGAAGTGATGGGCAGTACCCATTCAGATTCTAAGATCATCAAGGCTCCTTGTCCGCACCATCATCCTCCAATTCAGTGACCTGACCTCCAGCGTGTATATTAGTGCACATGGCGGAAACGAACCAGGAAAAACATCGGGAGACCTACCTTGCAGCTGAAGAAGCGCTTCGTGCTCTACACCCTGAAGAGGTTGCGGTCCGCACAGATACGGTCTGGCGCCCCGGCGTGGGAGCGGAAGAAGGCCTCCTTGATGTCCCCACATTGGGAGTGATGACCACCCTCGCCTGGCCTTCTCTGATCTTCCAAGAACCCACCTCACCCCCGCTGGGCCTCTTCCCCTGGCGCCTTATCACCTTGCACTATCTTTCCGACGCCCCGGGAAATCGGCCTGACGGGCACTGGATCGGCTACCGGGAACTCCCGGACGGCATGTTCTATGCTGGGGCTGTGCAAAGGGATATAGAGGCACCGCTCGCCAATACATTCGGAGCAAGGCCGGACGCACTGCGGAAAGCCGGACTAAGAATAGGAGGACAAGAAGGCGAGGTGGGGGACGCCTCCATCCTTTTCCACCCCTTCCCACTGGTCCCCATGCTCTTCACCCTCTGGGAGGAGGATGAAGAGTTCCCGGCAGAGGCAAGAGTCCTCTATGACCGGGCGGCGGCCGCCAACCTACCCCTGCAAGATCTGCGCATACTGGCAGACCTCTTGGAAGAGGCACTCCAGTCCGGCGCGCAAGAAACCGGGAACTAGCCGGATATGGAGACAGGTAAGAGGGGAATGATCGCGGGAGGAGTGGGCGCGGAGGAAGTGATCGCGGGAGGAGTGATCGCGGGAGGACACCCCGCCACCACAGAGGCCGGACTGGAGATCCTGCGACGGGGCGGCAACGCCGCAGATGCGGCCGTTGCCGCCTGCTGCACGGCGGTGGCGGCAGAAGCAGCGTTGACAGGTCTGGGTGCGGGCGGCTTCGCACTCGTCAGGCACCCTGACAGTGAATCGGAGCTAATAGATTTCTTCGTCACCGCGCCAGGCCGAGGCCGCCCGCAGAAGGAGTATGCGGCTCGCCGGACGCTGGATCCCTACGAAGTCCCCTTCCGCGCCCACACCCAGCTGTTCAATGTTGGTCCCTCTTCCTGCGCCGTCCCCGGACTTCCCTCCGGCTTGGCCACCCTGCACAAACGTCACGGCCGACTACCTCTTCCGGAAGTGGTCGCTCCTGCCGTACGGGCGGCGGATACAGGTGTCCCGTTGGTAGAGCAGCAGGAGTATCTCCATGACATCTTGGAAGGGATTCTCACTCGTCATGCAGCCGCCCGTGATGCTTTCGCTCCCCGGGGTAATTTTCTCCGTCGTGGAGAGAAAATTCATATCCGTGGGTTGGCGGAGACCTTGCAGTCCTTTGGCGAGGAAGGCTCCGAACCTTTCACCACCGGCCGCTTCGCCCACATGCAGGCGGAGGTAATAGAGGATATGGGTGGTCTCTTGACAGCAGAAGATCTGGCCGCCTACCGCCCAGTTATCCGAAAACCCATACAGACGACCTACCGCGGACACGGGATATTGACAAATCCTCCCCCCAGCCTGGGTGGAACCCTGATAGCCCACACTCTTTCCATACTGGACCGAGCGGGCTCCCAAGGGGCCGGACTCGGCCCCATGACCGCCGCAGACCGGGCCCTTGTCCTGCTCCAGGCTTTTGCGCAGACAGAAGCTCAGCGCCGGAGAGACACCTCCCGCACCGGCGTCCACTCCCCCGGCAACACCACTCATGTCTCAGTGGTGGATGCTGCAGGGATGGCGGTCTCCGTAACCTCTTCTTGCGGGTCAGGCTCAGGCATAGTAGTCCCGGGAACGGGAATCATGCTGAACAACATGATGGGCGAAGAAGACCTGAACCCGGACGGCTTCTTCGCCCTTCCCCCAGGTGAAAGACTCACATCCATGATGGCCCCCACCATCGCATGCAGCGGAGACAGGCCCTGGGCCGAACCTTCCCAACAAGCATCGGGAGAAGTTATTTCCTTGGGAAGCGCCGGAAGTGAGCGCCTCCGCTCCGCCATAGTGCAGGTGTTGGTGAACATGTTGGATATGGGGATGGATCCTCAGGCCGCAGTAGATCAGCCCCGCCTCCATCTGGAACGCGGCGTGGTTCACCTTGAACCAGATCATGTGGAGGCAGTAGCTGCATGTCTAGAAAAGGAGGGTTATCCCGTCAATCGCTGGCCGTCTCCTGACCTGTACTTTGGGGGCACCCAAGTGGCTCAAGGGAGATACGATCACGGACGGACAGAGTTCAAGGGTGGAGGCGACCCCCGGCGGGGGGGCGCCTCCCTATGCCTCTAGACTACAGGGCGAACCCGGTCAAGGCGTGGACGGCCGCATCCCATATGGCCGAGGGGAATAGTCCAATGAGCACCACGCAGACTGCACTGGCCCATAGAGCCGCAGCCATGGCACCGACTGGAGTGCCCTCTGCGGACAGTTCCCTATCAGTTTCTCGGAAGAACATGTATACGATGATCCGCAGATAATAGTAGGCGGACACAGCACTGAAGAGCACGGCGATCACCGCCAGCCAAGTGAGATCAGCCCGCACCACCGCAGTGAACAAGTAGAACTTCCCTATGAAGCCCGCCGTTCCCGGCATACCCGTCAAGGAGAACATGAAAAGGGTCATGAGTATGGCGGCCGGCGCAGAGCGTCTTCCCAACCCGGCCATACTCTCCAAGCTGTAATCAAAGTCGGCAGCATTGCAGGATTTCAAATAAGCGAGAATACCGAAAGCACCCAAATTCATGAAGGTATAGGCTGCCAAATACAAGAGCACCGACTGACCCGCCTCTGAGTCGCCGGCTCTTCCCATGGCGGCAAGGCCGGCCAACAGATAACCCACGTGAGCGATGGAGGAATAAGCCAGCATGCGCTTGACATTCTTCTGCACCAGGGCCATCAGTGTACCGGTGGCCATGGTAAGCAAAGAAAGAAAAATAAGAAGGACGCTCCATGTCTCTTGCGAGGCCTCCAGCACCGTCATCAATACCATGACTATCGCCGAAAAACCGGCGGCTTTGGGGCCAACGGAGAAGAAACCAGCAATCGGTGTGGGCGCACCCTGGTATACGTCTGGCGTCCACATGTGGAAGGGGGCAACTGACACCTTGAAGCCCATCCCTATCACGATCAAAGCCGTCGCCAAAGCCAACACCACGGAACTGGGATCACCCAAGAGAACCTGTCCAACCTGATAGTAGTTGGTAGCGCCCGTCATCCCATACACAAGTG
>Ga0209584_10000647_pt1 | contig 11084 bp, 13 predicted proteins | sample NGEPerD_FD_184507 | JGI IMG/M metagenome (GOLD analysis project Ga0209584, IMG submission 184507) | Arctic peat soil microbial communities from the Barrow Environmental Observatory site, Barrow, Alaska, USA - NGEE PermafrostAB12-D... | ecosystem: Environmental > Terrestrial > Soil > Wetlands >...
CCGTGGCCGCGAACAGCCCGGCGGCGGTGCCGTCGACGAATTCGCGGCCGAAACACCAGGCGGTGACGATGCCCGTGGTGACCAGCATCGCCACCGTGGTGACCTGCCCGACGACGCCGAGGTACCCGGCCAGGCCGGTGCCGGTGAGCATGGCGGCTGCTTTCACGGCGAGCTGGCTGTCCCCGCCTGCCCGGGCGGCCGCGGTGAGCGCGGCGGTCAGCGCCGGCACCCCGAGAACGACTGCCAGCCAACCGGTCCGGGCGACCGGGGAGCGCCGCAGTTTCAGGGCCTCGGTGGCGAGGGCTGCGTCCACGGTCCCTCCCTTTCCGCGGAATACACCATCTCGAAGAACCGGTGCTCCAGGTCGACGCCGCCGGGGTCCAGGTTCCCGATGACCCGACCGCGGTGCATCACGGTGATCCGGTCGGCGATCCTGGCGACCTCGTCCAGGTGGTGACTGGAGACCAACACCCCGACCCCGTCGCCGTGCGAGCGGGACAGCAGCATGCGGCGCAGCTCGAGCACCCCCATCGGGTCAAGGCCGTTGGTCGGTTCGTCCAGGATCAGCACCCGCGGCCGGTGGACCAGCGCGCAGGCCAGTCCGAGGCGTTGCCGGTTCCCCAGTGACAGGACGCGGCTGCGTCGATCGGCCCACCGGTCCAGGGTTAGTTCGCCGATCATCTCTCCGGCTTGTCGGCGGGCCGATGAGACGTCCACGCCGTGCAGTCGGGCGGCTACGATCACATTCTCGGTCGGGGTGAGTTCGCCGTAGCCGAAAGGGGTTTCGAGCAGGTGCCCGACCCGCGACCAGACCTGCGGCCCGGCGTCGCCGACCGGCTCGCCGAACAGCAGTACGGTGCCCGCGTCCGGGCGCAGCATGCCGAGCAGCATCTTCATCAGTGTTGTCTTGCCGGCGCCGTTCAGGCCCACCAGGGCATGGGTCTCACCGGCCGCCACGGTCAGATCGACGGTGTCGACGGCACGGTCGACACCAAACGAACGGACCAGGCCAGCGGCCGCAACGACCGGACCGCTCGCTTTCGACGCGGCGGTCACGACGCGCCGGCCGGCCGAAGCAGCTCCAGGGCGGCGGCGATCCGCTCCCCCAACGGTTGACCGCTGTCATCGATGGCCCAATCCAGCAGCGCCGCGGTCAGCCCACCCAGGCACGCCGCTGCAGCCACAATGGCCTGCAGCCGCGGCACCCCGCCGGCCAGCAGCGCGTCGACCACGGCCCGTTCCGTGCGTTGCGTGTTCTCCCACACTCCCGCTCGCAACCGGGGATGACCGGCCACCAAACGGATCCGGGCCCGGACGTCCGCGTCAACCGGCCCGACGCCGGCCCACGCCTGCACCAATCCCCGTCGAACCCGTTCCAGCGGCGGCAATGTCACCGGCTGCGCGGCGACCCACTCGGCGATCACCGGGTCGTACGGGTCGTCCAACACCACCGACTCCTTCGTCGGGAAATGCCGGAAGAACGTCATCTGCGACACCCCCGCCGCCCGCGAGATCGCGGCCACCGTCGTCGCGTCGTACCCGTCCCGCAGGAACAACTCCAACGCACACCGCTGCAACACCGCCCGCGTACGGTCCTTCCTGCTGGTCACCACCTGAATGTTACTGACTAACACCAGCTCGCACACGAGTGTCTGGTGTCAGCAGCTCCGGATCGGCCTCAGCGGTTCGTGCTCTGCGTCAGGTGGGTTCGCCTGGGGGGAGGTCGCCGCCGGGTGTCTCGAAGATGGCGGTGAGCTCCGGTCGATCGCGGTCGTCGGCGAGGATGAGCAGGTCATCGCCGGCGTACAGGGTGGTGTCGCCGCGGACGGTCAGTAGCTGCTGGTCGCGGACCACGAAGCTGACCCAGACGTCGACCGGCAGGTCGGCCAATTGCTCGACGGTGCGGCCGTCGGCCGGTGAACCCGGCGCGATGGTGAACCGGTGGAAGCCTTCCGGTTCGTCGCGCAGCCGGATACCCAGCGACCACGGTTCAGGTTGCACGGTGCGCATCGGCACGCGCAATGCCCGGGCCACCGTGGGCACCAGGCTGCCCTGAACCAGGACGGAGAACACCACCACGATGATGACGATCCCGTACAGCCGCGAACCCTGCGGGATGTTCGCGGCCAGCAGGTAACTGGCCAGCAGGATCGGCACGGCGCCCTTGAGGCCCGCGAACACGATGAACGTCTTCTCCCGCCATCGCAGCCTGACCGGCAGCAGGCACAGCCCGACCAGGACGGGTCGGATGAGGAACGCGACGGCGACGCCCAGGATCAGCCCGGGTATCCAGATCTCGGGGGTGGTCAGGTCCGCCAGGTTGACGGTCAGACCCAGGATCACGAACGCGACGATCTCGGCGAGGCTGGCCAACGCGGAGTGGAACCGTTCGATTTCCCGTTTGAACGGTGCCCTGGCGTCGCCCAGGATGATCCCGGCGATGAACACCGCCAGGAAACCCGAGCCGTGCGCGAGGCTCGCGACACCGTAGATGACGAAGACGCTGGCCAGGGTGCGCAACGGGTACAGGCCCTCGGCGGGCAACGCGACACGACGCATGAACCACAGCAGGGCACGTCCGCCGACAACACCCGCAACGACGCCGACACTCATCTGCAGGACGAATCCGCCGGCCACCGACAGCACGCTCCCGGCGGTGATCCCGCCGGCCGCCAACAACGCCACCATCAAGGCGATGCCGACCGGGTCGTTTGCGCCGGACTCGCCCTCCAGGATGTCACCGCTGCGGCCGGCAACCTCGCGTCGACCCAGCACGGAGAACACCACCGCCGGGTCCGTGGGCGAGATCGCGGCACCCAGCAGGGCGGCCAGGTACCAGTCGAGTCCGAACGCCCAGTGCGCGAGCACGGCCGCGGCCGCCGCGGTCAGAAACGTGCCGGCGACACCGATCACGGCAATCGGGGCCGCGGATCGCCGGAACCGTGACCAGCCCAGGTGCATGCCGCCGTCGAACAGGATGCACAGCAACGCCACCGTCACCACGCGTTCCACCAGTTGCTCCGGTGGAGTGTGCAAATCAGGGAACAGCCGGATCGCGACAGCCGCTGCGCCCAGGAACAGCGCCGGCCCCGGAACATGGATCCGTTCGCTGAGCCTGTTGGACAGCACGGCGAGCAACACGACCACCGCGCCGATCAGCACCACAACGGCGAAGGCCCCGGTGTCACCCATGGCAACGTCGCAGGCTGCGTTCGGCGACCGATCGGGATCCCCCGACTGTCACCCATTCGGTGCCGACCGGGTGAATACGGGCCGCTGATTGGGCTTGCATTGATTCATTCAACACAGCCGCCAGCCGACCCGGCCCGAGGCAGCGCAAACCCCCGGGGTGGTGACGGCTGCCTGACGGCTGGCCCGCCGATCAGCCGGCTCGCGGACCAACCGGCGGATCAGCTCATCAGCCTGGATCCGTGGACGGGCGGTTCCGCTGTCGGTGTGGGATATGAGGAAAGTGTGATGCCGGGGACCCCGACGACGGCGCCAGCCACCACCTCGGCATCGCACCGCGGCGGCCGCGGCCGCCCGGCCACCGCCGCTGCATGATGGACCAAGGCTGCTGCCGCGCCGACGACCGCAGCGCCCACCACCGATGGCACCCGACGCCGCAGGTGCCGGCCACGCCGACGGCCCTTTCGGGGTTGCCCGCGTGCTGCCGCCGGCCGGGAACGCCTCATGGCCGATCGTGCCGCTGGGTGTGGTCAAGCCCACAACGGATGGCCGCAGCTACCGACAACGATGTCATGCCCACCGTCGAACCGATCAACGTTCCGAACGCACCGGATGTGCGCCAACCGACTGCCGCAAGGCATTTCGCTCCGGGAGTGGGGTTACCCAACCTCCTCCGCCACGCTGTATCTCGACAGCTGTTGCGCGGCAGCAATACTCGCCTGGGCGGCCGGCGCCATGCCGGCGGCCGGAGTGTCCTGCCGAGAACGTTAGTTTCTCCCGGTCCGCAGCGAATCGAGCACTGTGGCAGCGATTCGAGCGCACCGTCGGCAACCCGGCCGCCACCTTGGGGAATCCGTCCTTTTCTCACGGCGACCATTGCACCCTGCGGCGGCGGGTCTTTCGGCTCTGGTCTGGCTGAGCCGCCCCGATCAGGGTGGTTGCAGACGGCCGAGTCGACATCGGTGACGGACTCACACCGGGTCGACGCTCAGGTTGATCGCAGGAGGGTGAGCAGCGATGTCATCGCCGGACTCCGCGCCGCACGATGGTCGGCGCACTCCGCGACGATTCGTCTTCTCCGTGCGCGGCAACTCGATGGCGCGGGCGTCGGACCGCACCGAAGCCACGTTGATCATCCTGCTCGTGGTGATCTGGGTGCTCTGCCTGCCGATCGCAGCCGCCGGCGGTTCGAAGCTCTGGGCAGACATCGCAGGCACCGACCGCCCACAGCAGCAGGCCTACTCGACCACCGCAGAGCTGCTCGCCCCGACGGAATTCGAGCATGTCAGCGCTGACGGCACACCGATGGGCGGAACCTCGTCGGTGCAGGCGCGGTGGTCCGGAGCAAACGGCCTCGAAGAGACCGGAGAGATACAAGCCGCAACGGGTCTGACCGCGGGCACCAGGATTCAGATCTGGCTCGACCGTTCCGGCGTGGTGACGACCCCACCGGTGAGCAGCGCCACCGCCGCGGTTCAGGCTGTCATCGTCGCGATGGTCTGCTGGGTGGGGTTGGGGCTCCTCCTCGCCGCGATCTTCTGGATCGCTCGCCGCCGGCTCAACAAGGCCCGCTTCGCCGACTGGGAATCAGAATGGATCCACATCGGTCCGCAATGGACCACCCATTGATGCCGGCGTGATACCCCGCTGATCGTTCGGCTGCCGTAGGCCCGCCGGATCAGCTTCGGACCCGTCGAGGCGTCCCCGGTCAACAGGTGACCAAATGGTCACCTAATCTCGAGCCTGTGACCGACGACGACCTCGTCTTCAAGGCACTGGCGGACCCGACCCGGCGACTTCTCCTCGACCGACTCTTCGAGCGCGACGGCCGCACGCTCACCGAGCTCGAGTCCGAGGTGGACATGACCCGGTTCGGCGTCATGAAGCACTTGCGGCTGCTGGAGAACGCAGGCCTGGTCGTCACCCGAAAATCGGGCCGGGAGAAGCTCCACTTCCTCAACCCGGTTCCTATTCGGCAGATCCACGACCGGTGGATCGACAAATTCACCGAGCGCCAGGTCACCGCGCTCGTCGACCTCAAGACAGAACTGGAGAACAAGGCATGACGACCTCGACTCAGACGTCACCTCAGACCCCAACACAGACGCTGACCACGACGCAGGTGTACCGGGTCTATATCAAGGCCACGCCGCAGGCGATCTGGGATGCCATCACCAGACCGGAGTGGACCGCGGCTACACCGGGCTGGCCGAGTACGACCTGCGTCCCGGCGGCGCGTATCGGGTCAGGGCAACCCAGCAATTCGCGGCGGCGTCCCGCGCACAGGGCCACGAGATCCCCGACGTCATCATCGAGGGCGAGGTGCTGGAGGCCGATCCGCCGAACCGCCTGGTCACCACCTTCCGGATGCTGATGGATCCGGGCCTCGCCCTGGAACCACCCACCCGGATCACCCACGAAATCAAACAGGGCGCGAACGGCGTGTGCGCCCTCACCCTCACGCATGAACTCGAAGGCGCACCGAAGCTTGCGCTGATCTTGGGCGGCACCCTCCAGGACCAGGGCGCCGGAGGCGGGCATGCCTGGGTGCTCAGCGACCTCAAGACACTTCTGGAGACCGGGCAGTCGTTCGCCGGCTGATCGCGCATCTGGTGGTGATTCCCTCGGGGGGCTCACGGCGGTGAGCCCCGCGTGGTCCGCCAGAAGCGTTGTCCCACTGATGGGTTAGGAAGCGCTTGGCCCCAACGTGGCCTGTCCTGCGGAGCCAGTCGGCGCGGGTCCCTTGAACTCGATGAAGATCGAGTGCGTGGGCGTGTCACCGATGTTCTCACCGGCGTGCTCCTGCGCGCTGAGCCACCGCGCCTGACCGGCGGGGAGTTCGACCTCCACCTGGCGCCCGCCCGACGAGATTCGCCGGCGGAAGCTGCTCAACGTGTACATCAGGCTGTCAGGGTGCCGGTGCACCGTGGTCCGCTCTCCCGGCTGATCGTGATATTCCAGCACCCGCGCCCGGTCGTTCTCGAAAATCACGGTGTAATGGTCGCCGTCCGTCAGCGCGGGATCGAGTTCCACCGTTGTCGCCGCCTCTTTCACCAAGCCGGCTGTTCGCCGGGTGCCTGTGTTTATGGGACCACGGTACCATCATGGGCATGGGAGTACCATATGCGGCAACAGGCAGGCACCGGCAGAAGGCGCGTACCCGTGATGCGCTCGTCGCTGCCACCCGGCGTTTGATGGCACACGGCATCACGCCGACAGTTGAGGACGCGGCGGCTGCGGCCGACGTTTCCAGGACCACCGCCTATCGGTACTTCCCCAGCCAGCGCGACCTGTTGCTGGGCGCGCACCCCGAGACGTTGCAGCCGTCCTTGCTGCCCGACGACGCGCCGACAGAACCCGCGGCCCGCCTGGACCTCACCATGCGCGCCTTCATCCGGACCACGCTGGAATGGGAGCCGCAGCTCCGCGCATCCCTGCGGCTGTCACTGGAGCCGGGGGCTGAACAGCCGCCACTGCGGGCCGGCCGGGCCATCGGCTGGATCGAGGATGCGCTCAGGCCACTGGCAGCGACGCATCCGCACGTCGACGTGCACCGGCTTGCCGTCTCGATCCGGGCTGCCACCGGCATCGAATCGCTGATCTGGCTCGTCGATGTCGCAGGGCAGTCGCGCGAGGATGCCGCCGACCTGCTGCGCTGGTCAGCGGCAGCATTGCTGCGCGCGGCACTGGCAGACGGCACAGGCCCACCGAAGATCAGCGATCGGTAGCTCCCGGCGGCCGCTGCACAGAGGCCTTCACCGGAACCGCCATGCCGGTGGTTCTTCACGACATTCCTTCTGCGGCCTGCTGCTGCGGGTCGGCACGTTATCGTTGGGACATGGTGAGGGCCTCCAGGCCGCACATGCCGGGCTACGGTTTGCTGCCGGCCGACCAGGGAACCGGGTTGCTTCCTTGGCCGTGGGCGGAGCGCAGACTCCGCGAGAGCCACGATTACTGGGTGGCGTCCAGGTGGCCTGATGGCCGCCCGCATCTCATGCCGGTCTGGGGCGTTTGGGCGGGCGGACTGTTCTGGTTCAGCAGCGCCGCCGGCTCCCGCAAGGTGCACAACCTACTGGCCGACGCGCCTATATCGGTTGCGGGTCCAGTCACACCCCCAACGAGGGATCACGTCGGCACCTCGTGACGGCGTCCGGCCCCGCACGTCCCGCACGCCGCGAATATGGCGGATCCGGAAAAGGGGCGCAACCGGCCTTCCCGGCAGCGCCGTAGAAGCAAGTAAACCCGTGCCCGTCAGGCGTAGGAGATCGAGATCGGACGGCTCGTCCGCTCGGCGCTGACCACGGCAATGCCAACCTTCTTCAGGTCGACGGTCGCGGCGAAACGCGGATCTGCCGCGATTCTCGCCCAGGCACGTTTCATTCCCGCCGACCAGTTGATGTCGTCGAAGACAAGGACGGCTTCCGGCGCGAGGCGCGGCAGGATCTGCTCCATGTAGTCGATGGTCGCGTCCTCGACGTGATGCCCGTCGATGAACGCGTAGTCGACAGGGGGAAGATCATCCAGAGTTCCCGGAAGCGTCGCGGCGAACCGGCCGAGCCGGACCGATGCCCGATCGGCGAGACCCAGTTCATCAATCGTCCGCCGCGAGCGCTCCGCCAGGACGTCGGCACCCTCCAGGGTGATCAGCCTACCGCGGCCGTTCAGTTCCAGTGCCGCGGCCTCGTACGACGCCGAGATGCCCACGCAAGAACCCAGTTCCACGCAGGCCTCGGGGCCGAGTTCACGCACGATCCGAAACAGTAGGAACGCCCAGCGGGGTGGCTTGCTCGATCGGGTCATCTCGCCGAGCGTCTTGGTGATGGTGTGGGAAGGGTCCGCGCCGTCCTGGTCGAATTGACTCTTGGTGCCCGCACCGAAATCGACGATGGTCAACGGCGCCGCCGATGCGGCGAGCTCCCGACGCTTCTTCTCGATGCGTTCGATCCAAGCGGCCTCGTCCTCCGCTGCCTGACCCGCCAACGCCTTCTTCACCGCAGAGACCACGGCCGAGGTGGTCGCGCCTCGCGTGGTGGCTCGACGAACCTCGACGGCGCCGATCGTCCGGCGCCCCCTGCGGGCGACGGTCCGAAGTAGATCTGAACTGGATTTTGCCGTCGAGCCTTTGGTCGCGAATAGTGAGAACAACGTTCCGCCTCCATGAATTCGGTGACTGCATGGTGATGGACCGGCAAAGTCGGTGGCCGACAGGCCCACCACTGTACCGCTCCCTTATGGCGCCAGTAGCCCGACCAACCGACGATTCGGACCGGGTTGGGGGCGTGATCAGGCCCCGCGCGACGTTGAGCCCCCGACCGAATTCCCCCCGACGTTCCCCGCCGACGACGACGACTGTAACAGTCCGATACATTGTTAATTGTTCGCATCGGTAGCCACCACGGCCAGTCCCTGAGCTGAGAGAGGGATCGCACTTATCTGAATATGGCTCTGCGTGCCTGTCGCGGGCTGGGAACTGGGCCGTGCGTGAGATGCCTTCACCAACAGCCTAACCACGGCGGTTTGCTCATCAACATTCTGCGCGCACACGACCGATGTGGGTGAGCCGTGTGGCCAACCCGTTACGATGCAGGAATGGTGAGGGCCTCCAGGCCGCACATGCCGGGCTACGGATTGCTGCCGGCCGACCAGGGAACCGGGTTGCTTCCTTGGTCGTGGGCAGAGCGCAGACTCCGCGAGAGCCACGATTATTGGGTGGCGTCCAGGTGGCCTGATGGCCGACCGCATCTCATGCCGGTCTGGGGCGTTTGGGCGGGCGGACTGTTCTGGTTCAGCAGCGCCGCCGACTCCCGCAAGGTGCACAACCTCCTGGCCGACGCGAGATGTAGCGTCGCCATCGACGACGCACTCGACCCGGTCATCGTCGAGGGCGTCGCGGAGTTCCGGGCGGACGCCGATGACCGGCGGAGTTACCTCGACGCGATGAATGCAAAATATGAAGTCTCTTACGGCCTTGACTTCCTGGACGGCGTCAGAAATTTGTGCCTACGAGTGCGCCCGGTGAGTGCGATCGGCCTGCTCCAGCAGGATTTCTCCGGCTCACCTACCCGCTGGTCGTTCACCACGGAGTGATTGTTTCCCGACCCCGATATGTTCGGAGTCTTGGAGGAGTTCCAGCCGGTTCCAGCCGGGCCACGTGATTCTGGGGTGAATTCCGAGTAGTAGATGAGCTCGCCTGCCTCGCCCGGCGCCCCGCCCTCGGTAGGAATGAACATCGTCGCCACGACGGCGGGTCGCCCGGACGGCGCGGTGATCGTGGTGAGGGTCGGATTGGCAAAGGCGGTACTGCCGCCGTGGGTAATGATCGGCAGATAGCTGACCTCGCCTGACCCGCCGTCCCGCAAGTACACCCGCCAGCTGCCGAAATCGCCTTTCGTGGGTTGAATCTCGAACAGAGAATAAGTGATTCCGGCGAACACTTCGCTGTCACGATCGCCGATGTTGCCGCGGACCCGCTGGCCCACCGCCCCCGCCGCGGCGATCAGCGCGTCATCGGCGGCGGAATCGGCCGTGGCGGCCCAGTCGGCGAAGTCAGTCAGCCGCCCGACGGCCTGGCGGCCGACGTCGCAATTCCTGTGACAGTGGAACGCGACCTCCACCACCGAATGATCGATATCCGGTGCCAAAGACACCGAGCGGATGCTGGGTGTGCCCTCGTTGCACCGCGAGAGCGTGTGCGGCGCGGTGTGGTTCCGGTCGAATCTCCCCACGTGGAGCGCCGACAGGCTCGGGTAAGGGCGGAAGCGGACCCGACCTCCGGACCCGCGTTGGTCTTTGAACTCGACGGCGGTGAGAAACCCGCCGGTGGCAGCGCCTGGATCGTCGGCCCTCCTCGCCGCCGGCACTTGGTGTCGCCCCGACGGCGACCCGCTCGAGCCGGTTCGGGGCGCGCCTGGTGCCTTCTGCGGGTGGTCGGCGTCGATGCCGCGACGGGCGGACGGGGTCGAGACCAGCGGCTTCGATGGCCCGGGTCGGTCGGTGCCGCGGCGGGCACGACCGGGTGATGGGGGCGGATGATGGTTGGGTGTCCTCCTCGGGTGGGCAGCCAGTCGAAGGCCGGGGGACCCGGTCGGGGCTGAGAGCTGCCGCGTCACCAGTTGCCGCCGTGCTGATTCTTGCCGGAGTCTTCCATTTCTATCGAGGGGTTCCCGTCGAGGGCATGCTGTTCGTCGCGATCGGCCTGGCCGTTGCCGCGGACGCCGCCGGCTGGCTGCCCAGCCCCCGTTCGCGGGTGTTCCCGTTGCCAGGGCCGGCGGTGTCATTCTCCGTTGCTGTGGTTGGCGCGGCGGCGCTGGCCATGCTGACACCGCACGGCGCGGTCGAAACGGTTGTGCTGGTTGGGATCGGGGTCGCGGCGATCGTGATCGGGTGGCTGCAGCCGGTGCGGCCAGGTGGGCCTTCGCAATTCTCCGGTGAATTGTCGACTGGTCTCACGGGCGAATTCTCGACCGAATTGAAATCGGAATTCACGGAATACGTGGATTCTTCTGGGGTCGCCGCTGCGGAACGGGGCAGCAGTTCATCGGACGCGAGTGCGGGCAAAGCATTGGATGACGGCGCCAGCAACGCCCAGCGCTACCAGCGCACTGCGGTCATCTGGTGTTGCTTTGGCATCGCCGTGTGCTTGTTCGAATTGGCGGTCTATCTTCTGTCGGATCCTCCGCTGCGTGAGTTCCAGTACCCCACGCTGTCGACGCTGCTCGAACCGATGGTCGCCGCGCCAGTCGGACGGCTGCCGCTGCTGGTGGGGTGGGTCGTCCTCGGATTGGCCCTGGTGCGTTGGTCGCAGGGCGGGACGGGCCGTTCGGTGGACTCCCACCGGGGCGGAGCGCCGTGATCAGCCGACTGGTGGTCATCTCGATTTTCGCGGCGTTCGGCCT
>Ga0209584_10000648_pt1 | contig 11081 bp, 10 predicted proteins | sample NGEPerD_FD_184507 | JGI IMG/M metagenome (GOLD analysis project Ga0209584, IMG submission 184507) | Arctic peat soil microbial communities from the Barrow Environmental Observatory site, Barrow, Alaska, USA - NGEE PermafrostAB12-D... | ecosystem: Environmental > Terrestrial > Soil > Wetlands >...
CGCCTGCGCGAGCTGCCCGCCGCGGCGCCCGAGTGCGACGATCTCCTCGACACGATCGCCCGCCTGCGGGACATAGGTGCCGACGGCGTTCTCGGCCAGGCGTACGAGAATCATGCGCGCCAGCGCGGCGGGCAGCTCGCGCAGGCGCGCGATCCCGATGTGCGGGGCGCCGGCCAGCTCGCTGCTCACCAGCTCCTCGAGCAGCTCCGTCTCCTCGCGCAGCAGCACCGCCGTCCTGAGCACGTTGGACTCGGCCGCGGGGTGCACCGCGCGCAGCGCCGGGAGCAGCCCGTGGCGCACGCGTGTGCGTGCGTAGCGCTCGTCCTCGTTGCTCTCGTCCTCGCGCCATCGCAGGCCCCGCGCCTGGCAGTAGGCGGCGGTCTGCTCGCGTGTCACCCCAAGCAGCGGGCGGATCAGCCGTCCCTCGGCGGGCACCATCCCCAGCAGCGCGCGCCGCCCAGGGGAGGCGGCCAGGCGGTAGAGGATCGTCTCCACCTGATCGCTGGACGTGTGCCCCGTGGCGATCAGCGCGTCGCGTCGCGCCGCCGCCTCCGCGGCTGCCGCGTAACGCACCTCGCGCGCCCACGCCTGCACGTTCCCTCCCAGCCCCTGCGCAGCCGCACCGCCATCGCCGGGAGGGCTCACGCGCACGGTCTCCAGCTCGATTCCCAGCTGGCGAGCGAGTGCGGCGCAGTGGCGCTCATCCGCGCCGGCCTGCTCGCGCAGGCCGTAGTTGACGTGCAGCGCGCTCACCGCCCCGGGGCCGAGCAGGGCGAGCGCCACGTCGAGCAGGCAGGTCGAGTCGCGTCCGCCGGAGAGCATCGCCACGACGGCGCGATCGCGCGCGAACAGCCCACCGGCGCGAACGGCCTCGCGCAGCTCCTGCGCGAAGATCGAGGCGTGCTCCTGCGGCACCTCCATCGGCAGCCTACTCCCCGGGCGCGGAGACGGTGAACAGCTCGGTGGGCTCGGAGAAGCCCTTGAGCCTGACCTCGCCGATCCGGCTGAACTCCAGTGCGTCCACCCCGGCGGCCATCTCCACGACCGGCCGCGTCACGAGCACCTCGCCGCCGCCCGCGCGCGCCACCACCCGCGCGGCCTGGTTGACCTCACGTCCGAAGTAGTCCCCGTCGCGGTAGAGCACCTCGCCATAGTGCACACCGATCCGCGGCGGCGGCTCGCCGGGGGCGATCCCCGCCTGCAGGCCCACAGCCCATTGGGTCAACGCCGCCGGGTCGGAGCCGATCACCATCACCTCGTCGCCCAGCGTCTTGATCACGCGCGCGTCCGCGGGCAGCGTCTGGGTCACGGCCTCCGCGAAGCGCTCCACCGCGCCGACCGCCGCCTCGTCGCCGCGCTCGACCGTCAGGCGCGCATACCCGGCGAGATCCGCGAACGCGATCGCCACCCGCAGGCGCCCCTCCTGTAGCGCGTGATCGCCGAGATTGGCCTCCATGTGGCCGATCATGTCCTGCTCGACGAACTGCGCCAGCAGGCGCCCGTGGAGGTAGTTCATGAACGGCGCCGCGAACGGGAACACCTCGCGCGCGAGGCCCTCCATCTCCTCCGCGATCTCCACGCTGGGCACGCCCGCGCGCATCAGCGGCTCGTGCACGTAGAGGTGGATCAGGCGCACCTCTGCGTCGGCGATCTGGGCGATCACCTGTCCGTAGACGCGCATCAGCTGCAGGAACGCCGGCAGCGGGAACCCGGCGGCGAGGACGGAGGCCGCGTATTCGAACATCCGCAGGTCCTCGTCGGAGAACGCCTCCAGCGACTGCGTGCCCAGGCCCATGGTGGCGTAGATCCGTTTGATCAGCTCCGCGTCCAGCCCGCTGGCGCGCACCAGGTCCTTGAGCGAATGCCGGGCCTCGGCGCCGCTCAGCAGGTTCTCGATCGGGCCGATCGCCAGCTGGCCGTCGTCGCTGGCCCGCTTGATGTCCTCGAGTGTGTGCCCGCGCGCGCGCAGCCGCGCCACCACGCGGACGTAGGCGAGCGCCGCCGGGGTCCAGCGGCCATCGAAGCCGGGAACCAGGCCGCGCGCGAGCCAGCGCCTCACCGTCGCCGGCGAGACCTCCGCGCGGGCAGCCACCTGGGAGAGCGTGAACGCGCCCGTCTCGGCCACAGGATCATCTCCGGAGCCGGCCACTCAGGCGGGCGAGGCGGCGGGCATTCCCATATCCCGGAGTCTAAAGTCGCCGCCGATGTCGCACAGTGCTCCCATCCATCTGCGCCCCACGGCGCCGCTGGGCGAGCGCGTGCTGCTGCCCGGCGATCCCGGCCGCGCGCTCGCGCTGGCGCAGGCGCTGCTGGTGGAGCCGCGCATGTTCAACCACCACCGCGGCCTGTGGGGCTACACCGGCGCGGCGCCCGACGGCGAGCCGCTGACGATCCAGGCCACCGGCATCGGCGGCCCGTCGGCGGCGATCGTCCTGGAGGAGCTGATCTCCCTCGGAGCGCGCCGCGCCGTGCGCGTCGGCACCTGCGGCGCGCTGGCGCCCGGCCTGGCGCTGGGCGAGCTGGTGATCGCACGCGAGTCCATCTGCGCCGACGGCACCTCGCGGGCCCTGGGCGCGGACGGGCACGCGGAGGCCGACCCCGCCCTGACCGAGGCGCTGATCCGCCAGGCGCCCGACGCGCACGTGGGCACGATAGTCAGCGTGGACCTGTTCTACGAGACGGCTGCGCGCAGAGCACGCCACGATGCGCTGGCGGTGGAGATGGAGGCCGCGGCGCTGTTCGCCGTGGGCACGCGTGCGCAGGTGCCGGTCGCCTGCGTGCTTACGGTCTCAGACACATTCGACCCCGGCGGCGCGCGCCGCCGGATCGACGATCATGCGCTGCTGGCGGCCGCCGAAACGATGGGCGCCGCGGCAATCGCGGCGCTCGCCGCCTGAGCCTCAGGCTTTCCTGCTCGCCGCTTTCGCTTTCGGCTTGGCCGCTGCGGGCTTGGCCATCGCCGCTTTCGGCCTGGCCGTGCTCGCGGTCGTGGGCTGCGCCGCGGCGGACTGGTCGAGCTTGCCGGTGAGCGTGCGCAGATGCTCCTCGATCGCCGCCAGGCGACTGTCCACGCCGCCGGCAGAGAGCGCGCGGTCGAGCCGGTCCACGCCGTCCTCGATGCCCTCCAGGCGGTGGGAGACGGAGCGCAGGCGCCTGGTCAGGCGTTCGATGTCCGCGGCCGAGGGGATGTTGAGCGCGCCCATCGCCACCTCCTGCGCCTGGGCTGCCTTCTCGCGGGCGTCGAACGCGCGGCCGATGGCTCCGGTGAAGAGCGGGTTTTCAAGCAGGTCGGAGAGGGCTTTGCCGAGCCGGTCCTCCGTGGTGCCTCCGAACCGCTCTCGCAGGCTCTTGGCGACGTTGCTCGCGTCGGACATCCGCTGCTCCTGGTCGTCGAGTCGGACGGGCCCGTGGGCCCCGGAGTGTTCACGGCGACAGCCGCAGAGGAAGGATACGGTGCAGAGATGCCCGAGCGGCTGTTCATCTTCATGCAGATGGAGTTCCCCTGGGCCCTGGGCCCTGCGGACGGCCGCTATCTGCTGCGCCTGCAGGCGGACGCCGAGCCCGAGCGCGTGGTGGTGCTCGGCACGCTGGAGGCGCGGCGCGCCGCGGCGAGCCGGCGCGCGGCCACGAGGGGCGGGCGCCGTTCGCGCCTGCAGCGGCTGGGCGCGCGCGGCGCGGGGCCGTCGGCCACGCCCGAGCCGGCGCCGGTGAGCACCACGCGGGTGACCGTCATCGATCCGATCTCGCTGTCGGCCGAGCATCAGGCGCGGGCCTGGCTGGAGGATCTCGACCGCGAGCGCGACGTGCTGGCGGTCGTGGCGGTGATCAACCGCGTACTGCACGCGCACAGGATCGCCTCCGCGGATCCCTACGTCCACGAGGTCTCCCCCGCCCAGGCGCTGGTGATCAGGGCCGGCTGGGGCGAGGGCGAGCAGGTAGCCAGCGGGCGCTGGCTGCACGCCCGCGAGCTGCCGTGGATGCCGCACGGCCGCAGGTCGGGCGCGCGTCGTGGTGGCGGGCGGTCGCGCTCCTCGGCGCTGCGGCCGCAGGAGCGCCTGGCGGCGCTGTTGGGAGCGCGGGGGAGGACGCTGATGTGCGAGGAGCTGACGCTGCGCGCGCGCCTGGACCTCGACCAGGGGCGCCTGCTGCACGCTGCGATCGAGCTGGACGGCGCGCTCAGCAGCGCGGTCTCCGAGCTGGGCGGCGAGGGCCGCCAGGATCTCGCCATCCGCATCGCCGAGCTCGAGCAGCTGCGGGCTGGCGTGGCCGCACAGGCGCAGGCGGCGATGCCCGGGGCCAGCGCGGAGCCGGACGAGGCGACCGTCGCCCACGCCCTCGGACGGTTGGAGGCCGCGCTGCGCGCGCGCACCGCGCCTGGGGTTAGTGTGAGGTGACGATGGACCCGACCACCACCGCGATCGGCACCTGGAGCGGGGGACGATTCATGCACTTCGGCGAGCCGCTGCAGGACGAGCGGCTGACGGCGCTGCTCACACCGGGAGGCGGGATCGACACGGTGATCACCGCGGACGTGTACGGCAGCGGCGAGGCGGATCTCGCGCTCGGGCGCTCCCTGCTCGGGGTCAACCGCGAGGACTACTGCCTGATCGGAGCGGTCGGGCACGACTTCTACTCGGGGGCGCGGGATGGCGCCAAGGGCTTCCCGCGCTTCACCGACCCGAGCTTGCGCGGCGAGGAGGGCTACGCGGACTACATCCGCATGGCCACCGAGCGCAGCCTGGAGCGCTGCGGGGTCGACAGCTTCGACCTGCTGCTGCTCCACAACCCCGATCGCACCGGCTACTCCAGCCCGGCCGTGTGGGCGGGGATGCAGGCGGTCCGCGAGGCTGGTCTGACCCGCCTGCTCGGGGTGGCGCCCGGCCCGGCCAACGGCTTCACGCTCGATCTGATCGACTGCCTGGAGCGCTTCTCCGCGCAGATCGACTGGGCGATGATCATCCTCAACCCGCTCGAGCCCTGGCCGGGCGAGCTGGTGCTCGCGGCCGCCGCCGCCCACGACGTGAGCCTGATCGCGCGCGTGGTGGACTACGGAGGCATCTTCCACGGCGACGTGCGTCCGGGCCACCGGTTCGCGGAATACGATCACCGCAAGTTCCGCCCCGAGGGATGGGTCCAGGCGGGTGGCGAGAAGCTCGAGCTGATGCGCCCATACGCCGAGCGCCACGGCCTTACCATGCTCCAGCTGGCATGCGCCTGGGTGCTCGCCCAACCGGCCGTGCGCTGCGTGGCCCCCACGCTGATCCAGGAGAGCGGCCCGGGCGCCCGCCCGATCGAGCAGAAGCGTGCCGAGCTGGCCGCGCTCGACCCGGGCGTGGCGCTCAGCGCGGAGGAGCTCGACGCGATCCGCACGATCGGCGAGAACGCGGGCAGCATGGCGCTGAAGGGCGCGAGCCTCGAACACGAGGGTTCGGCGCGCTCGGATCGCTGGGCGCTGGATGACGAGCTGCGCTCCGTGGCCGGCCGCTGGGGGATCGACCCCGAGCGCGATCTGCTCAAGCTCGTGGCCTGAAACGGTCCGGCGCTAGCCCGCCCCGAGGGCGCCCGCCAGCGCCTGCAGCTCGTCCACCACGTCACCGTCCAGGCGCACGCCGGCGATGTCGTCCAGCGGGGTCGGGCCGTGGGTGATGATCGCCACCGTGCCGCCCGCCTCGCGCGTCAGCAGCGGCAACCCGGCGACCGGGTGGACCTCCAGCGAGGAGCCGATGCACAGGAGCACGTCGGCTCCCGCGCACAGCTCCCGCGCGCGGCTGAGCGTCCGCTCGCGCAGCAGCTCGCCGAACAGCACCACGTTGGGCTTCAGCGGGCCGTCGCAGCACTCGCAGCGGGGGACGCCGTCCGGCTCCAGCGCGATGCGCGCGCGAACGTCCTCCAGCGCGATGCTCCCGCCGCAGACGGGGCAGCAGCAGCTCTCGATGCTGCCGTGCACCTCAACCAGTTCGCGGGTTCCCGCCTTGCGGTGGAGCATGTCGATGTTCTGGGTGATCACCCCGCCGAGCGTGCCCCGCTCCTCCATCGCCGCCAGCGCGCGATGCGCGCCGTTGGGCAGCTTGCCGCCGAGCGCGGCGAAGCGCTCGCCGTAGAAGCGCCAGAAGCGCACGGGGTCGCTGCGGAACGCGTCGATGTGCGCGACTGCCATCGGGTCCACGTTCTCCCACAGCCCGCTCCCGGGGGTGCGGAAGTCGGGGATGCCCGACGGCACCGAGATTCCCGCTCCGGTCAGGGCGATCACCGAGCGCGCCGCGTCCACGAGCTCGGCCAGGCGCGTCAGCTCCGATCGTGGGGCGGCGCTCGCTCGCACCGCGCCGCTCAGCTGCCCTTGAAGTGGGGCGCGCGTTTGCCGAGGAAGGCGGAGATGCCCTCCTTGGCGTCAGCGCTTGCGAACACCTCGGCGAACGCCCGCTTCTCGGCCTCGATGCCCTCATCGAGATCGCCCGCGCCGGAGATGCTCTTGATCTGGGCGACCGCCAGCGGCGCCTGGCCGGCCAGCTTGCGCGCCCACTGAAGCGCGGTGTCGAGCAGCTCGTGGTCCTCGACCAGGCGGTTGACCAGGCCCAGCTCGAACGCTTCGTCGGCCAGGATCGGGTCCCCCACGAGGTTCATCTCCAGGGCCTTGTTGGTGCCCACCAGCCGGGGCAGGCGCTGGGTGCCACCGAAGCCCGGGATGATCCCGAGCTTGACCTCTGGCTGGCCGAAGATCGCCGAGCGCGCGGCGATGCGCACGTCGCACGCCATCGCCAGCTCGCAGCCACCGCCGAAGGCCAGACCGTTGACGGCGGCGATCGTGACGATGCCATCGGAGCCGAGCTCGCGGAACAGCGCGTGTGCGCCGTTGATCAGCTCCGCCCCCGAGGACTCGTCCATGGTGGTGAACGCCTTGATGTCCGCGCCAGCGCAGTAGAGGAAGGGGTTGGAGGAGGCGATCACCAGCGCACGGACGTCTGAGTCCTTGACCTTGCTCCACACCTTCTGGAGGTCTGAGACCACCTGCGGGGAGATCGAGTTCATCTGGCCGTTGGCCAGCCACGCGATCGCCACGCCGTCGGGGCGGGTCTCGAGCTTGACGACCTCGGCCGGCTGCTCCGCGTCGGGCTGCGGGTAGGCATAGAAGCCCTGGCCGGTCTTCTGCCCGAGCCGGCCCTGGGCGACGAGGCGGCGCAGGATGGTGGGCGGGGTGAAGCGCTCGCCGTGGCGCTCCTGGGCGCTCTCCATGCGCTCCAGGACCGCGTCGAGCCCCTCGCTGTCGGCCCGCATGAACGGCGGCAGCAGGCCGCGGCGCGGGTCCTGGCCGGCGCCGGCCATCATCCCGAAGTCGATGTCGCGGTGGGTGGCCACACCCTCCTCCAGCACCAGGCAGGCCTCAAGGAAGGTCTTCAGCGACAGCATCTCCACGAGCTCGTCCACGTCGGGCTCGCCGTCGCCGGAGATGTTGGGCTCGCCACGGGAGTCATAGAAGCCGTCTCCGCCGGTCTTGGCGCCGAGCTTGCCGTTGGCGACCAGCTTCTGCATGCCCTTGGGCACGTAGAAGCGTTCCTCGCCGTAGGACTCCACCAGGTGCTCGGCCACGTGCAGGACCGTGTCCAGGCCGAGCAGGTTGATCAGCTGGTAGGGCCCGATCGGCACCACGCCCGCGCCGGCGAGGCCCTCGTCGATCTTCTTGATCGACAGGCCCTTCTCCTCCTGCTCGCGCCAGATCTCCGAGCTGCCCGAGTTGAGGATGCGGTTGACCACGAAGCCGGGGACCTCGGCACAGGTGATCGGCTGCTTGCGGATCGCCTGCGCGAAGGTGATCGCCGCGCTGACCGTCTCGGCCGATGTCGCCTCGCCCTCGACGATCTCGATCAGGGGCATGATCGAGGCGGGGTAGAAGTAGTGGAAGCCGATCACCTTCTCAGGGCGCAGGGTGGCTTCGCCGATCTCGGTGATCGACAGTGAGGAGGTGTTGGACGCGAGGATCGCGTGGCCCGGGGTGGCGGCGTCGAGCTCGGCGAACACGCTCTGCTTGATCTCCATCTTCTCCGGCACCGCCTCGACCACGAAGTCCACCTGGCCGAAGTCCGCGTATGAGGTGCTCCCGTGGATGCGCCCGAGGATCTCCTCGATCTGCGCCTGCGCCTGCTCGGCCGTGATCTTTCCCTTCTCGACGAGCTTGCCGATCTGCCCGCTGGTGACGTTGCGGGCCTCGTCCAGGCCTGCCTGCACGAGCTTCTCGTCGATGTCCTTGAGGACGACCGGGATGCCGGCGGCGGCGATCGTCTGGGCGATCTGGCCGCCCATCGTCCCGGCACCCACGACGGCGGCTTCGAACACGAACATTCTGTTGATCTCCTCTGCTGGGTAAGGTCGCGGGAGCCTAGCGGCGCTGGGCGCCACCCGCGTCGGGACTGCTACACGACCACGGTTTCCACTCCTCCGACCGCCGCGGGCTCCTCGACGCGGCGGGGCAGCAGCGTTTCGCGCGCGATCACGAGGCGCTGGATCTGGGAGGTGCCCTCATACAGCTGCATGATCTTGGCGTCCCGGAACAGCTTCTCCACGGGGTAGTCCTTGATGAAGCCATAGCCTCCATAGACCTGCACCGCTTCGGTTGCCACCTTCATCGCGGTGTCCGCGGCGAAGCGCTTGGCGTGGGAGGAGATCAGCGTGTTGCGTTCGCCGTTGTCGAGCATCACCGCGGACTTCCAGGTCATCAGGCGCGCGGCCTCGATCTCGGTCGCCATGTCGGCGATGATGAACTGGATCGCCTGGTGCATTGCGATCGGCACGCCGAACTGGACCCGTTCGCGCGAGTAGTCGGTGGCGAACTCGAAGGCTGCGCGGGCGATGCCCGTGGCCATCGCGGCGACGCCCGGACGGGTGCGGTCGAGGGTCATCATGGCGAGCTTGAAGCCCCTGTTCTCCTCGCCCAGCAGGTTCTCGGCGGGGACCTCCACGTCGCTGAAGGAGATCGTGGCCGTGTTGGAGGCGCGCTGCCCGAGCTTGTCCTCCTTCTTGTCCACCACGACGCCCCAGTCGCGCTCGACCACGAACGCGGAGATGCCGCGGTGCCCGGCATCCTTGTCGGTCTTGGCGTACACGGTGTAGTAGTCCGCGTAGCCGCCGTTGGTGATGAAGCACTTGGAGCCGTTGATGACGTACTTGTCGCCCTTCTTGACGGCCGTGGTGCGCATCCCGGAGACGTCCGAGCCGGCGTCGGGCTCGGTCAGGCAGAAGGAGGCGAGCTTGGGCGCTTCGGTCAGCATGCCCAGGTACTTCTTCTTGACCTCCTCCGAGCCCCCCAGCATGATCGGGGCGGTCGCCAGGCCGTTACAGCCGAGCGAGGTCTGGATTCCGGAGCAACCCCATGAGAGCTCCTCCTCGATCAGGCAGCCGTCGAGGTAGCCGGCTCCCGAGCCGCCGTACTCCTCGGGAATGTGGGAGTTCATCAGGCCCACGTCCCAGGCCTTCTCGACGATGTCCTGCGGCCAGGTGCCGTCCTTGTCGTACTCCCAGGCCACGGGGCGGATCTCTTTGACGGCGAAGTCGTGCGCCATCTCGCGCAGGCTCCTCTGCTCGTCGGTGAGCGTGAAATCGACCATTCTCGGATCTCCTAACGGGCTGGCGCGTGAATATAGATTGACTGGTCAGTCAATCTCGATCAGGGAGGGTAGCGGAGAGCGGGCCGATGAGCAACAATCAGGGTGTGCACAACGTGCTCTCGACGGTCGCGCTCGACATCGCTGAGAACGGCCTGAGCGTCGTGGTGTTCGGGACGGTGGCCTTCTCCGTGCTGATGTCGGTGTTGTTGGCGCTCACGCGCGGGACGAACAACCTCTACGACCAGATCGGGCAGGGCGGGCTGTCCCGGGAAAGCGAGCACCACGCCGTCGCGCTGGTGGCGCAGCCCGACTCCCCCGCTGCGCGGACAGAGCAGGAGCAGGAGATTCGCCAGATGCTGCGCGCCCGCAGCGAGCGCATGGTGCGCAAGGGCCAGCCGGCGCTGGACATCGACGCGGAGCTCGCCCGCCTGCTGCAGCCGCCCGGCGGCTCCACGGGCCACGATGCGGGGCTCCTCGAGGAGGTCCGACAGCTGGTGGTCGCGCGCAACGAGCGACGCGTCCGGCAGGGCCTGGAGCCGCTGGATGTGGAGGCCGAGGTGGCCCACACCCTCCAGGAGCTGGACCCGTGAGCATCGCCGCTGCGCAGTCGGGTATAAACGCGCGATGACCAACGCGCGCCGCTTTGCACTCGACGAGCTGACCCTCCGTCCGGGTACCTACTTCAACCCCCTGACCGAGATCATGATCGTGGTGGACGACTCCCCTGAGGTGGACCACGAGCTGTTCGAGATGGCCGAGTTCGACAACGACGAGTGGGTGCTGATCGCCGAGGACGTGCCCGTGGACGAGCACAAGCGCGACGACCTGGTGGAGCGCTTCCAGCAGACCTATCAGGCGGGCGGCAAGCTGCTGGCGGAGGACGATGCGGATGTTGAGGACGAGGACGAGCTCAAGGGGGACGAGGACGAGGAGGACGACGAGCTCGACGGCGTGGACGGGCTGGAGCTCGGCCGCGATTGATCGCGCGCACCACTGGCACCTAGCGCGGGCGCGGGCGCGGGTGAGGCGTTCGCGCCCGAGTGGGCTCTCGATTCGGATCGCTCCGCGCGCAACTGCGATGCACGGCGATGTGTTCGAGGTGCGTGGTGTCATTTCGCATACGTCGAGCTGCAAGCGGCTGTGCAGCCGCGATCGTGCGCGGGCGTAGGATCGCTCGCGTGCGCGCCAAGCCACTCGCGGCGCTCCTCCTCCTCGGCCTGCTCGCCGTGGGCGGCGCCAGCGCCCCCGCCGCCTTCGCCGGCCCGTCCGCGAGCGCCCTGTCTCCCGCCCGCGGACCGCGCCTCCGCGCGCGGGAGAGCGCGGCCGGTTCTCATCGGCCGAGCGTCAGCGCGACGCTGGAGGGCCTGCTGCACAGCGGCGCCATCGCCCAGGCCACCTATCGCCAGGACTACACGGCGTACGTGGCCGCCAAACACTCGCTTGGGAGGCTGAGCGGCACGCGCCGAACGGAGCTGGGCGCGGTGC
>Ga0209584_10000649_pt1 | contig 11078 bp, 9 predicted proteins | sample NGEPerD_FD_184507 | JGI IMG/M metagenome (GOLD analysis project Ga0209584, IMG submission 184507) | Arctic peat soil microbial communities from the Barrow Environmental Observatory site, Barrow, Alaska, USA - NGEE PermafrostAB12-D... | ecosystem: Environmental > Terrestrial > Soil > Wetlands >...
AGCTGCGCAGGTAGAACGAGTGCATGCTGGCCGGCATACGGGTGGAATCGGCGTTCCAGGTCAACAAGTCGAACGGCGGGGGCTCCTGGCCGAGGAGCCAGTTGCTGACCACGTAGTTCCAGATCAAGTCGTTGCCGCGTATCAGGTTGAACGTCGTGGCCATGTTCTCGGCCGGCAGGAAGCCGGTCTTCTGCATCGAGCGTTCGAGTTTGGCCACCGTGCGCTCATCGGTGAAGACGCCCATCACGCCCGGCTCACTGAAGTCGATCAGGGTGTTCAGGAAGGTGGCGTTGTTGATGCGGTCCTGGCCGGTGGCATCAAGGTAGGCCAGTGTCGCCATGGTCAGCGTGCCGCCCAGACACAGGCCCAGCAGGTTGACCTTCTCGGAGCCGGTGATGTCGGTGATGACGTCCAGCGCGGTCAGCGGGCCGGACAGCAGGTAGTCGTCCATGCGCACGTTGCGCATCGACTCGTCCGGGTTCTTGTAGCTGATCAGGAACACCGTGTGACCGTGATCGACGGCCCACTGCACCAGGCTCCGGTTCGGAGCAAGATCCATCACGTAGTACTTGTTGATCCACGGTGGGCTGAACAGCAACGGGATCTCGTGCACCGTCGTGGTGGTCGGCGTGTACTGGATCAGTTCCATCAGGTCGTTGCGGAAAACGACCTTGCCGGGAGTGACCGCGAGGTCGCGACCCACCTCGTGGACGCCGCTGGCGACCTGCTGCGGAGCGCCGCCGTTGTTGGCCAGGTCGTTGAGGTAGGTCTGCATGCCGCGGGCCAGCGACTGCCCGTTGGTCTCGATCGCGCGCTTGAGCACAGCTGGATTGATCGCGGCAAAGTTGGTGGGGGCCAAGGCATCCAGCAGGGTCTGGGTGGCGAAGGCCGCCTTCCGGCGGTCGACCTCGTCCAGGTCGGAGTCGTTGACCAGCGCCGATGCCGCGTCGTTCAGCAGCAGGTACCGCTGACGCACCCACCAGAAGTAGGGGTTGTCGGTCCAGGCCGGATCGGCGAATCTCTTGTCACGTGCGGGTTCGGCCGGCCCGTCGACGGCAGCGCCCACCGATCGGGCCGCGAAGGCCATCGAAGCGCGCAGCGACTGCTGGTAGTACTTGGTGGTCTGCTCGAAGACCTTGGCCGGATGCAGCGCCCAGAACGTGCCGAGCCTGGTCAGCGAGGGGACCAGCGAGACTTGATCCAGGTTGCCGAGCATGCCTACGTCGAGTTTGTCCGTCGCGTGGAAGACGCTCTCGGCGACGCGATCGCGAACCTGACGGTCAACGGTGTCCCAGGACCAGGCATGTTCCAGTGCGGTGTCCGTGGTTGTCAACGATGACTCCTCGACGTCGGCCGGCGCGGTGCGGTTGAATCGCGGCCACCGGCGGCCGTGACGTGGTCAGGTGCGCGGAGCGCGTCCCTTGATGCGGCGGCGTTCGATGGTCAGTTCGCGAAACGCCAGGTACGACTCCTGGAGGGCCTTGCGTTGCTGCGGGGTCAGGTCGGGATCGGCGAAGATGGCCGCGAGGACGGGCGTGGGCTCGTCGTCCTCGGTCGCCTTGCGGGACGGCCGCAACGCATCCGCCGACAACTGCAGGGAATCGGCGATCGCCGAGAGCACCTGGTCCGAAGGATCCCGCAGGCCGCGCTCGATCTGCGAGAGGTAGGGGTTCGAGATCCCCGCCATCGCGGCGAGCTGACGCATCGGCAGTCGGGCGAGTTCACGCTGACGACGGATCATCTCACCCAGGGTGGGCGCTTCCGGCCATCCGCCGTTCATCATCTCGACCTCGATGTTCTGCTGGGGAATGCAGTGGTGGTGCCGGATTCGTCCGACCAGACAGGACCAGGCGCAACCGCTCGTGGGAGCGGCTGCGCCCGGAGTTCGGTGTTACTTCAACAGTTCCCGCGCGGCCCGCGAGTAGGCGGATCCGACCTGGGAGAGAAGATCGGTCAGCCGAGCGGTGACGTCCTTGACCCAGTCGACCTCGCCGACGGCGGCGAGATCATTGTGCAGGTCGATGGTGGTCGCCAGGCCGGCGTCGTAGGCATCCAGCCACGCGACCGCGGACTTCTTCGCCTGGGCGAACGCGGCGTCGGTGTACTCCTGGATCTGGTGGGTGGCCTTCTCCACGGAGGGGGCCAAGGCCTCGGTCGCGGTGCGAGCGAACTCGTTCGCGGCTTCGGTCGCGGCCTTGAAGGCGGCGTCGGTCGCTGCGGCGCCGTTCTCGGCCGCCTTGGTGGTGGCGGTAGCCATGGCAGATCTCCGATTCTGTGCGGGGTCTGAGTATCTGACGTGCGGCGGGGTCACCGGAAGCCCTCGCCTGTTAGCAGGTTAGCACCGCGCGTGGCTAATCAGCAAGCACCAGTAATGCAGCCCTACATGTCCATTCCGCCGTTGACGCCCCAGACCTGGCCGGTGATGTACGACGAGGCGTCAGCGGCTAGGAAGTGCACCACCCTGGCGATTTCCTGCGTGCTGCCCAGGCGCCGGAGAGGGATGCCCTCCTTGATCTTGTTCAGCACCTTCTCCGGCACGGCGGCCACCATCTCGGTGGAGATGTAGCCGGGCGTGACGGTGTTCACCGTCAGGCCGATGCTGCCGTCGTCGAGCTTGCCGGATCGGGCGAGCAGGAAAGCGGCCTCCCTGGCGAAGGTCTTGGTCAGGCCGAACAGCCCCGACTTCGAGGCGGCGTAGTTGGCCTGCCCGATGTTGCCCACTTCGCCGATGACGGAGGAGACGTTGATGATCCGTCCCGTGCCGCGCTCGACCATGTGCGCCAGCGCTGCTTGGGACAGGAAGAACGCGCCCGAAAGGTTGACGTCCAACACCTTGTGCCAGTCGTCGTCGGTGAGCTTGAGAATCGTCTTGTCGATGGTGATGCCCGCGTTGTTGACCAGGATGTCCAACCGGCCGTGCTGCTCGAGCACCTCGCGGACCACCCTGCGGCAGTCATCGCCCGACGCCACGTTCCCCTGATGCACCGACACCGCGACACCCGGGCCGAACGTGCTGCTGAAGTCGGCGGCGAACCGTTGCGCCTTCTCGGTGTTGCCGCTGTAGCCGGCAGCGATGGCCGCACCCTGCGCGGCCAGGCTGTGGCCGATCGAGGCGCCGATCCCGCGGGTTCCCCCCGTCACCAGGGCTACCCGGCCGGCCAACTTGCTGCCGATGACCCCGGTGGGTTCGCCCTCCGGAATGGCGTTCGGGTCGGTGTTCTGGGGCTGGACGGACATCTGAGTCTCCGAGGTCTGTCTCCGGGGTTCGTCCCCATGGGTTTTGACGGCAGGGGTTGTCAGCGCGTGCTTCCGCGACCCTACCGGTGTTGCCTGCGGGCGGCCGGACGATCACCGTGTCCCTGGTCAGCGTCCACGCTGGCCGTCCTTCATGAGCAGGGCGCACGATCCGCACAGCGCTGGTGCGGACGACGTCGGCACTGGGCGGTCAGGAAGCGCTGGCGGGCGAATCCTGAACCCGGTCCGCGGCGACCCGGCCTGGGCGGAACGGGCCGGTGACTGATATACCCAGGGCTCTGGATTCTCCAGCCCGCCGAGCAAACCGGGAGATGCGAAAATGCAGCCTTTTGTGGTGAACCGGCACGGTCGCCTGGTGTTCCCCTCCAACTTCCAGCCCGACCTGGACTTCTCGGTCATCGAGTCCGAGGACCAACTGGACAGCGTGATCCGGCGAGACTTCGAGACCAAGGCGCCCAAGGGCACCGACATCGTCAACCGGATCGACAGCGGCCACTACGCCAGCCGGTACGAACTGATGCGTGACGTGGCGCTGAACCTGTTCTGGGTGAACAGGTTTGCCATGACCATGTACGACAAGCAGCCCATCAGATGGCGTGACGTCCCGCGCACCCGCGAGGACATTTTCCTGCCGATCGTCGCTCCCTGGATCGATCGCGAGGCCAAGATAGACGCCGTCGACCAGGCCTACCGCGCGCTGCCGGTGACCTGGAACGAGGAGTCGGAAGACCGGGTCTGGTCCGGGCTGTTCGACGGGTTCGGTCATCGCACCTTTGACGCCACCAGGCTGCCCTCGATCAAGCCGACGATCGCCGAGGCCCTGCGGGAGCCGGAGAGCCTGACGTTCACGCTGGCGGGCTACGACCCGGACCACCGGTTCTACAGCTACGAGGAGATCATCGACGTCACCGACGAGGTACCCGAGCTGGAGGCGCTGCGGCGCTGGTCGATGGTGCTGCACAACCAGTACCCATGGGACCGGTCCGAGGTTCGGTTGACCCCGGTCGGCGAGCTGGCCGATGACGACGTGGTGGTGCTGTTCCTGCCGCGCAATCAGGACGTGCTGCGATTCGTCCGCAAGGTGAAGGCGGCGTCGGCCTTGGGCACCGCCAGCGTGCCGGCCAAGGTGTCGACGTTGTCGACCAAGCAGACGGTCGAGGCCAAGGAGCCGATCCGGCCCTACCCGGCGGTCGACGTCGGGCAGAGGTTCGCGATCAAGCCCAAGATCGAGGCGCTGGCCATCGTCAAGGGCGAGTACGTCTGCACCAACGACGATCTGATCCGCAACGCCGCCTACAGCTGGTCGCCGATGAGCGCCGCCGAGATCAGCCAGAAGACCGGCATCGAGCAACGTCGGTACACCGCGCGCGGGCTCGAGGAGATCTCGCTGGACGCGGCCAAGGCGGCGCTGGCGCACGCCGGCCGGCAGCCGGAGGAGATCGGTGCGGTGCTGTTCTGCTCGTGCACCAGCGCCCGGATGATGCCGTCGACGGCGACCTGGATCACCGGGCAGCTCGGCATGCTGCAAACCCACGCGTCGGTCGATCTGGTCGCGGCGTGCGCGGGACTGCCGTACGGCCTGTCCGAAGCGGTCAGGCTGCTGCAGGAGGTGAACCGGCCGGTGCTGCTGGTCTGCGGGGAGAAGTTCTCCGACAAGATCGGTACCGTCCGCCCGTCCCGGATGATCTTCGGTGACGGAGCATCGGCGATGGTGATCGCTCCGGCACCCGAGGGCGACAGCGGCGATATCGACCTGTTGCAGACCTACGCCGGCGGACCGGTCAGCCAGGTCAACTCGATCATCTGGCCGAACCCCGCCTTCGACAACAACATCACCGTCTTCGGCCCCGAGGTCAAGACGCTGGCCGGCCGCTACCTGGCACAGATGATCGACGAGCTGTCGGCCCTGCCGGACACCACCGGCAAGGCCGAAACCGCCTGGGACACCGTGGAACTCGTGGTTCCGCACCAGGCCAACAAGACCATGGTGATCAACCTGGCGGCCAAGGCCGGGCTGGCCGCGGACAAGCTCTACTTCAACATCGAGACGATGGGCAACACGTCGTCGGCCAGCATCCCGATCGCGATCGCCGACGCGGTCGCCGAGAAGGTCATCGACCGGCCCATGTGGATCTTCGCGCCCGGCTTCGGGGCCGGCTCGGTCGGCGGCTACTCGGTGATGCGCATCGATCCGGACGTGGTGGCGCCCACCGAGACCGGTGCGGACATGCCGGAGTCGGCACCGGGCGAAACCTCGGTGCGCGACGCCGACGAGGTACCCCGTGGCACCGACGACATCGCGCTGGCCTTCGGCGTCTGAGTCCCACGAGTCATGCGGAGTGCGTCGCGTCGAGCGCACTCCGCGGGACGCCAACCAGGTGCGGTTTCCTCAGCCGGTTCCGCGCGGAGGGAACCCGGCCGCCGCGTAGACCTGGTCGACGAGGTGATGCAGGAAGTGAAATCCTTCGACGATGCTGCCGGTGGAGGTTTCAGCAACCTCGCGCACGGCCATCGCCTGGTCGGCGTTGGCAGTGAACGGCTTCTCGCTGAGCACGTGTCTTGCCGGCCCGCAGGGCGGCGATGTTCCAGCGGGCGTGCTCGGAATTGACCAACGGTGGCCTGGCAGGTTCGATCATCGAGAGTTCGGCTATCCGCGCCGCGCCGAGGATGCCGATGCGGCGCGGCTCGCTCCGCTGGGTGCTCGTGGCTTCGTTCGTCACACCGACAGACTCGCATCCCCAGCTCTTGGCCCGGGTATGGGCAGCGTCACACCGATTGAGTTAGCAGGTTAGCACGTAGGGGGGCTAACCTGCTAACAGGTGCCGGAGAAGCCGTCACCCCACATACCAAGGAGTTGCCTCATGGCTACCGCCACCAAGGCCGCACAGAACGGCGCAGCCGCGAGCGATGCCGCGGTCGCCCAGGTCAGCGAGACCGTCGTCGACAGCATCTCGAAGGCGACCGCCGTCGCCAATGACATCGTCACCAAGGCCACCGACGTCATCACGCCGGCGGTCGAGGCCGCGACCGACAGGGCCAAGGAACTGACCGAGGCCTACGCCGTTGACCTGAAGAAGGCTGCCGGCGAGAGCATGGACGCGTTCTACAAGGCCGTGCACCAGTACCTGGACTTCACGGTTCAACTGGCCGACGCGGTGAAGGTTGACTGGGTGGGCGAGCTCACCCGCAGCAACGCCAAGTTCATCGGTGACCTCGTCGCCGTCTCCGAGAACGCTGCACACGATCTGCTGAAGTAATTCCCAGCGTTTCGCGGACACAGACAGAAGGGGCAGCCGGCTCACCGCCGGGCTGCCCCTTTCTGCGTCCGGCCTTTCTGCGTCCGGCGCATCTCACGGCAATTCCCGGGTCAGCGCCCGACCAGCGTGACAGTGAAGGCGTACCTGTCTGGTCGGTAGGCGCGTCGGGCCCATTCCACCACGCGACCGGAATCATCGTGGGTGACCCGGTCCATGGTCAGCACGGACTCCCGGTCGGCACCTCCAGCAGCTCACATCCCTCGCGGGTGCCCTCGCGTGCCCCTATTCGCTGCTTGGCGACGCACATTCGCACGCCGGCGTCGCGCATTGCCTGGTACAGGCCGACCGCGGTCAGGTCGGCGCCGGCGATCCCCCCGGCGATCCCTCCACTGGCGGTCCCCAGGTCGTCCGGAAGGCAATTCTCCAGGATCGCCAGTGGTTCGTCGCCGACCAGTCGGACGCGTCGCAGCTGCAGAACCGACTGCCGCCCTGGTACTCGCAATCTGGCGCACACCTCGTCCGAACCGATGATCACCTCGTTGATGAGCACCCTGGTCTTGGATGTTGATGTGTTCGGGCGAGATCGTCGAAAAGGCTGGACAGCTTGACGGGCCGGTCGATCCGCCCGCGGACGACCTGCGTGCCGACGCCTCGTTTGCGGACCAACAAGCCCTGGCCGACGAGTTCGGCGATTGCCCGCCGGGTGGTGGGTCGGGACAGGCCGCACCGCTCGGCGAGCGCGATCTCGTTGCCCAGCTGACTTCCCGGCGCCAACTCACCGGTGGCGATCGCTCGCTGGAGTTGCCCGGCCAATTGTTGGTACAGGGGAACAGCGCTGGACCTGTTGAGTGTGCCGGGTTCGACCCCGACCGGGGCGCAATTGTCCTCGCCGGATGGGCGCTGCGCGGGAATGACGGACATGAACCGATCCAGGCGAGACTTGGCCAGGTTTCTCCCGGGCGGCAACGTATGTCACCGGCGACCCAGCATTGCGGCGCCCCCGGTCCCGGCCGGCTGTCGGTGTCAGCACCGTTCAGCAAACTCCGTGTGCCGAGTTCCGTGTGCCGAGTGCTGTCAAGAACCGGATGACGACCCGCTTCGCCGTGATCAGCCGAGCTTGACGTTGATCTGCTTGATCTGGGTGAAGGACTCCAATGCGCCCTCCAACGAGAACTCCCGGCCGATCCCGCTGGTCTTGTAGCCACCATAGGACTGGCCGATCATCTGGCCGCCGCCCTGATTGACCTGGATCCAGCCGGACTCGACGCGATGGGCGGTGTCGAGTGCGTCGGTGAGGTTCTGCGTCCAGATGTAGGCGCCCAGGCCGAAATGCGAGTCGTTGGCCATCGCGATGACCTCCTCCCGGTCCCGCCAGGGAATGGCGACCAGCACCGGCCCGAAAATCTCCTCCTGGGCGATCCGCCAGGTGTTGTCGACACCGGCCAGAATGGTCGGGCCCTGGTAGAAGCCGTCGAGGCCGTCCGGCACCTGGTCCGAGCCGTCCAGGGCCACCTGCACGCCCGGCTGTGCCTTGCCCTCGTCGATGTATCCCTGCACGGAATCGAACTGCTTCTGGCTGATGATCGAACCCATGTCAGTGGCCTCGTCCAGCGGATCGCCGACCTTGAGTTGCTTGACCTTGTCGACCAGCGCGGCGAGGAACTCGTCGTAGACATCGGCGTGCACGAACAATCGTGACCCCGCCGTGCACGACTGGCCCTGCCGGGTGAAACGCATCGCGGTGAGCACCCCGGCGGCCGTCGCGTCGATGCGCTCCGTCGTGGCGGAATCGGCGAAAACAATGTTCGGGCTCTTCCCTCCCAATTCCAGGGAAACGTGGGCCAATCGCCGTCCGGTGACCTCACCGACCCTGCGGCCGATAGTGGTCGAGCCGGTGAACGACACCTTGTCGACTCCGGGATGGACCAGCAAGGCCTCACCGATATCCGACCCGCGGCCCGTCACCACATTCAGCACGCCGTCCGGCAGGAACTCAGAGGCGATCTCCGCCATCCGCAGGATCGTCAGTGGTGCTTCCTGAGCTGTCTTGAGTACCAACGTGTTTCCGGCCGCCAGCGAGGCCGGCGTCTTCATGCCGGCGATCATCAGCGGTGAGTTCCACGGCAGGATCCCGGCTACCACACCGAGCGGTTCGCGGCGGGTGTACTGCAACTGGTCGTCGCCTGCCGGTAGTACGGCGCCCTTGAATTCTCCGGCAACTCCGCCGAAATACCGAAACAGATTGACCAGGGTCTGCGATTCGGGTCGGGCCTGGGTGCGCAGGGCATTTCCGGTGTCGGCTGCGGTCAACAGCGCCAATTCCTCGGCGTGATCCTCGAGTGCGTCGGCGATGCGCAGCAAGGCCTTCTGCCGGTCCTTGAAATGCAGCGCGCGCCACGCCGGAAACGCCGCCCCGGCCGCCGCGACGGCGCGGTCGGCGTCGGCGGGTCGGCCCACCGGAACGCGGGCCAGTATGGTGCTGCGTCGGCCGGGCGAGGGCACCTCGCTCCATTCGCCGTCGATCGCCGCGACCCATTGCCCGTCGATCAGCATGTGTCGATCCGGGACGGTGGTCGCCGTCGCGCCGGGCGCAGTGTGCGTGGTTGTCACGTGGCTTCCTCCGGGGATTGTCCAGCTGGTGGGCGACGCCCGGCGTGCTGACGCAGACGGATCCACAGGCGGAAACGGTGGCGTTCGACGGGACGATCCCGAAGGTACCGCGTCGAAGGTTGGATGCGACCATCGAGCGCGGACATTGCCCGGCATCCGCTCGCCGGCGCAACGGCCGACGAGCGGATGTTTCGGGCGAAAATGCCACGATGCCAGCGGATCCGAAGGAAGAAGCGTGACCGCGCGGCCGAACTGCTGGCAGGTGAATAGCGGTTACTTGGCGGTGTCCACCGCGGCTTGTGCCGCGTCCTTGACCACCGAGGTGGTGGCTTCGGCATGCTTCTGTACCGCGCCCACGACCGATTCGGTCTGCTGCCGAGCGGATTCGCTGGCGGCCGCGGCGGTGCTGGCCAGGGACTTGGCGAATTCGCGCTGAACCTCCAGCAGTTTCTCGGCGAAGTCGAAGACCTGGTCGATCACCTGCTGTGGTTCCACCTGGGGGACCGAGACGCCCGGAACGGTGCTGATGGCGGACTGAGCACTCTTGGTCCACGACTCGAAGGCCTCGACGACGGCGGCCTGGCTGGTGCGCATCGCTTCGGCGTACTTGTCCTGGGGGGAGGTCATGGTGGCTCCTTGGGTTGGCACAGCTGGGCGGGATCGGACAGCGGGCAGAGATGCGCGTCGGACATGCGGGTCGGACATGCGGGTCGGAACTGCTACGAACTCTGCGGACGACGTTACTGAAGGCCGCAAGTGGGCGCATCGCGACCCATCCGCACCCGCTGTCGGCAGGGGTCGGCAGATGGTCAGCAGGCGCCAACACGGACACCGTCAGTGATCGACCCGTCAGTGATCGACGAGGGTCACTTCGAAGGAGTACTGGCTGGCGCGGTAGGCATGTCGGCCCCATTCGACCGGCCGGCCGGAATCGTCGTGCGCGGCCCGCTCCATGGTGAGCACCGGGCTGCCCTTGCGCTCACCGAGCAACGCGCATTCCTCCGGGGTGCCGGTCCTGGCGCCGATCCGTTGCTTGGCCACCCGGATGTTGACCCCGCGGGACCGCATCAGCTGATAAAGGCCCCGGGTGGTCAGGTCCGCCTCGCCGAGGGGGATGAGGTCCTCCGGCAGGAAGTTCTCCATGATCGCCAATGCCTCGCCGTGCGCGAAGCGGAGGCGACGCAGGTGCAGCACCGGGCTGCCGTGGGCGATCGACAACCTGGCGCCGACTTCGTCGGGTGCCTCGATGATCTCGTTGACGAGCACCTTGGTGGTGGGTGTCTGATGGTGATGGGTGAGATCGTCGAAAAGGCTGGTCAATTCGACCGGACGGGTGACCTGTCCGTGCACGACCTGTGTCCCCACACCGCGTTTGCGCACCAGCAGGCCCTTGTCGACCAACTCCTGAATGGCGCGGCGCATGGTCGGGCGGGACAATCCGAACTGCTCGGCGAGGCTGATCTCATTGTCCAGGCGATCCCCGGGAGCCAGGTCACCCTCGCTGATGGCGCGTTCGATCTGTTGGGCCACCTGGAAGTACAGGGGGACGGGACTGGACCGGTCGAGGTCCACGAACAGTTCCGTCATCTTCGCCTCCCCAGGTGACGTGATCGTAGTACACGTCAGCTGAACATCAATATGACTGAATGTCCTATCAAACTCTTGACAGGGAGGGGTAGGTCACGCCAGAGTCATCACCGTCACGGCAGGGCCGCCGATCCAACTCCGCTGGGGAAGTCGGCACGGCGATCTCGGCTCAGCCAGGCCCGGTGGCGCGGCACGGTCACGACGAGAGCGAGAGGACCGGAGTGGACGGACGTTTCGAGGTGCTGACGATGGGACGGGTCGGCGTCGACCTGTATCCGCTGCAAGAAAATGTGGGGCTCGAGGACGTCGACACGTTCAGCAAGAGCGTCGGCGGCAGCGCGGGCAACGTCGCCATCGCCGCCGCCAAAC
>Ga0209584_10000651_pt1 | contig 11065 bp, 7 predicted proteins | sample NGEPerD_FD_184507 | JGI IMG/M metagenome (GOLD analysis project Ga0209584, IMG submission 184507) | Arctic peat soil microbial communities from the Barrow Environmental Observatory site, Barrow, Alaska, USA - NGEE PermafrostAB12-D... | ecosystem: Environmental > Terrestrial > Soil > Wetlands >...
ACTTTATATTATACAGCGTTGTGGCAAGTTCCAGAATTGCAGATTCAACATTTTCCAGACTAAAATAAGGTTTGAGGATCTCGTCATCGATTGTATATTTTTCCTTCTTAAGTTTTTCAGAATAAAAAGCCCAGTCGTACCTTTCAATTCCTCCTTTGTGGCCAAGGCTTTCAGCAAATACTTTGATATTATTGAAATCACGAAAAGCGGCGGGTTTTGATTCATTGTACAGATCTTCCAGAAATTTTTCGACTTTCTCCTGTGTATCGGCCATCCTGTCACCTAATATCATTTCAGCGTATGAATGGAATCCAAGCATTTTGGCTATTTCCAGGCGCAGATTTACAATTTTCACTACATTCTGACTATTGTCAAATTCATTTTTTCTGAATGCTCTGGAGGAATATGCCATGAGCATTTTTTTTCGAAGATTTCTTTTTTCAGAATATTGCATGAAAGGGATGTAACTTGGGAAATGAAGTGTGAAAATCCATCCATTTTTTTTTCTCTTTTCAGCTTCCATTGATGCCATTTCGACAAGACTTTCAGGTAGTCCGGCAAGATCCTCTTTATCTGTAATATGCAGTTCAAAAGCACTCGTTTCCTCGAGAACATTTTCCTCAAACTTAAGTGAAAGTGCAGAAAGCTCTTCAGAGATAGCCCTGAAACGGGCCCTTTCCTCTGGTTTTAAGGCAGCTCCTCCCAGGATGAAACTTCTGTATTTTCTTTCTGTGAGTATTTTCTGCTCCTTATTGAGTCCATAAGTCTCCCTGGAATCGTATACAGTTTTTATTTTTTCAAAAAGTTTTTCATTCAGAGTTATGTCATTTGAGAAACGTGTGAGAAGAGGTGATACTTCAAGCGTAACTTCCTGAAGCGATTTGTTTGTATCTGCACTGTTTAGATTAAACAGGAGTGAAGTAATTTTCCCAAGTGTCTCGCCGACTTCGTCAAGTGAGGCGATAGTATTTTCAAAATCAGGTACTTCAGCACTTTCAGATATCATTTTTATTTCTTCAGATGCAGTTTTTATTGACTCCTCAATAGCGGGTTTGAAATGACTAGTCTCAATCAAATCAAACGGAGGAGTACCGAATGGAGTTTTCCAAATCTGAAGCAGGGGATTATTCATCATTTTTATTTTTTTTTACCACAAAGAACATGAAGGTCATCACAAAATTTCACAGTTATTTTTTACCTCATCCCCTCTACCTTTCTTCGCCATAGCGGCTACGCGAAGGCGAAGAAGGGGACAGCCGCGTAGCGGCAGGGGGTCCCGGTCGGTTAATCATCGTCATCTCCCATATTAGCAGGTCCTGCGAATTTTGCCGGATAGGGAGTATCCCCTTTAGCCGCAAACCAGAGAATTCTATTCAACAGATCATCGTTACCTGAATCAACACCATCGAATTCAGGAAGCATGCTCATCCTGGCATAATGCAAAGTTTTTCCAGTCAGAGTTGATACCGGTGCCGTAATTTCGTCAAGAGGGATATTATTTGGCAATGCCTTATAGGGCGTTAAATCAGGATTTGTTCCAAAACAATCTGTCATTGGATTTGCAATTGCATCCTGGATGTTCATGGGAGGAAGACCCAATATCTGTTCAATGGTTCTTACCATTGAAGGTTGAGTGTAATAGGTATGATTTACATTTTTAAGTCTTGAATAAGGACTAATAACCAGACTTACTGTACGATAAGCCGATACGTGATCCCATCCTGACTGGGAATCATCTTCCACGACAAATATAACCGTGTTTTCCCAAAATCTGCTTTTTGAAAATGCTTCAACTATACGTCCCAGCGCCACATCGTTATCAGCAACCATTGCTCTGGGTGTCGGACTTCCAGGTCTCATGCCTGCTGTATGATCATTTGGAAGAGCAATGACCATCAGCTCAGGCAACTTATCGCCTGGTTCAGCTTCATAATTATTTAATTCTTTGATTAAAGCATCAGCACGCATTACATCAGAAAATTCATGATTTCCAAAAGATGGATAAGTCTGACAAAGGATATTCTTTACAGGTTCAATTGTTGTGAAATTGGTGAACTCAACCTTTTCACCGTTCAGATATTTTTTGTAAATGTCAATCCATTTCAGACTCTTATCAAGAACAGGAATGGATGCCTCGCCATAGATTCTGACTGATTTGCCTTTCCTGAGGGCATTATCCCAGATAAAGCCTGTTGGAGCATATACAAGAGCATCGGTCTGTACATGGGCATAGCTTCTGAACCATGCTCTGATGTTTTTCTCTATGTAATCTGTTACAATGGAAGCATCAGTCCATTGATGACCTTCTGCGGAACATTTTCCTGAAACATAAAAGTTATCAAACAACATAAACTCTTCCGATAGTTTATGAGTATTAGGAGTAATTTCCAAACCGTAAGTGCAAAGCCCCGGATCCCCATTTCCCTGTTTCATATCTCCCAGAATCTGGTCATAGGTTCTGTTCTCTTTAATTATATACAGGACATGTTTAAATACCGAAGGTTCACCAATTCTATCGGGTACAGGTTTTGGTTTAATGCCATCTCTTGGTTTTTCTCTTGATGCCAATGCACTTGTAAGATTATTAATTGCCACAACAGTATCGGTATATGCCTTTAGGGCTTTATTGCCCGGGACACGAATAACTGACAGAGAAGCCAGCATATTGTGAGAGTTATATACCACATTTTTAGTGTTTTTGTTTGCCAGAGGTATCCTGGCACCTGAAGCTTCAAGATTACATACATATAAGTATCCAGGATTGAGTGCACATACTGCAGATGGGTAGGCTCCGGTTGGTATGAAACCGGTAACAACGCTAACGGTTTCAGAAGCCTTGATAGTAGCATTCTTGCCCAGTTTTATTACAGCCAGTGCATTATCCATCCCATTTGCTACATATAAATATTTTCCATCGGGTGAAAGCCCCAACCCGTTTGGAGAATCACCAAAATAAGGGTTAATTCCAGGTTGTAACCTCAGATTTATTATTTCTGTAATTGAATCACTTAAGGTATTTAAAACTGATACATTATCGCTGTTAGAATTAGTTACGTAAATAAACTTCCCGTTTTTGTCAGATATTATTCTGTTTGGATGAAGACCTGTCACTATTTCTTTCAGGATTTTACCCGTTTTAAAATCTATTACTGCAATACTGCCTTCGCGGGTTGCTCCTCCTGCTGTAGCATTATTTACTCTGGCCAGACCCCATGGAACTCCTGCTACATCTTTGTCGTCAGCATCCGGATGCCTTCCTGCCCAGTTTGTTACATATAATTTCCCTGAGGCCATCGCAATTCCATATGGAGCGACTCCGGGATCAGTTTTCCAGATTGTATCCCCTGTAATAAAATCCTGTTTAATTATTTCGTTATTCCCGTTCAGAACAACATATATATATTCTTTTAAACCTTCTTTTTCTATCAGAATTTCATTTGGAAGGGCCAATTTTGCAGGCTGTTGTGCCTTGTATTCAAAAATCCTTCCGAATGTTGCTTTTGTTCCATCCCATGATGCCGAAACGACGTATGATCTAGCTCCTTTTCCGATAGCACTCCAATATACTTCGTAGCCGTTATTCCCCTTATACCAGATTATACCTGAATAAGTGTTCATTCCGCCCTGAAGATCGGCAAGGATATCCAGATCGAGAACGTATCTGATTTCTTTATCCAAAGTACTGATGAAAACAATACTATATCTTTCCTCCACGGCAAGCCATTTCCGGTCGGGCGAAAGTGCAACATCGAGTGCATGGTTTTCCAGCGACTTGTCGCCAAAGTAAATCTGCATTCCTGCAGGTTGAATAATCCGGTTATATGGCATCAACGTCTGACGTGAATTTGTCACCCGGTTTAGTGATACCTGTGAAATACCTGAGAGGCAAATCGTTAACAGGAAAAAGGGAATAATATGTTTAAACTTCATCATTATTGTTCGGATTAAAGACTAAGTGGATTGAAGTGTTGTTATTTGAAGGAGACAAAAATAGATAAACGCGTCATGGATTGCAAATCGATGACAATATTGTTTGCTTTTCGCCTGGTAAACTTGTTTATAAGAACTTTTAATGTTAATTAAAAAAAAGAGACTGAATTTAATTTTCAGTCTCTTTATCTTTTCAGAATGGCAAATCGCTAAGTTCATCATTTTCAGGAGGAATATCCTCAAGTGTTACATGTGAGGAAGTATTCTGATCCCGTGGAGAACCGGAAGAAGTCCTCTCTATCTTCCATGCATCGAGATTGGTGAAATAATTGATTTTCCCATCGCGCTCCCATTTGTTGCCTTTGAGGTTAAACCATATTTTCACCTCTTCGTTCAGAAATGATTCATTTATCAGATCGCACTTATCCTGAATCAGCTGAAATTTAACATAGTCAATGAATACAGCTGATCCGCCTGCTTCCTTTTTCTCTATGACGAATTCACGTTTTTTGAATTTGTCGCTTACCTGATTTACAGGAGAGATATCGATTACTTTTCCTGTTATTTCAAATGCCATTTGAGTTTATTCTTCGTGAATGATGATTTTTTCAATTTTGTCACCCTGTCTGATCTTATCAATAACATCCAGCCCTTCAAATACTTTTCCGAAGCAGGTATGTTGCCTGTCGAGATGTTTGGTATTGGTACGGCTGTGACAGATAAAAAATTGAGATCCGCCTGTGTTTCTTCCTGCGTGAGCCATAGAAAGGACACCTCTGTCGTGGTATTGATTATTGCCGGTTAATTCACATTTAATAGTGTATCCCGGGCCACCGGTGCCGACTCTTGGATCACTCATGTCTTTTGAAAGAGGACAGCCACCCTGGATCACAAAATCAGGAATGACTCTGTGAAAAGCAAGACCGTCATAATATCCTTTTTTAGCAAGAGTGATAAAGTTCTCAACAGTACCAGGAGCATCAGCTTCATAGAAGCTAACCTTCATGGTTCCTTTTGGAGTTTGAATTTCTGCAGTGGTCATACTATTTTAAAATTTCCAGAAGATCAACTTCGAAAATGAGTGTTGAATATGGTTTGATAATTTCACCTGCTCCGGCAGCTCCGTATGCGATTGATGCTGGGAGGTACAGTTTGAATTTAGATCCGACTGGCATAAGCTGCAAAGCTTCTGTCCAACCTGGAATAACCCCGGAAACAGGGAAAGTTGCCGGTTGTTTTCTTTTAATAGAAGAATCAAATTCTGTACCGTCAATAAGTGTACCTACGTAATCTACTTTTACAGTATTCTGAGCTGTAGGTTTTGGACCAGTACCCATTTTTATCACTTCATACTGTAATCCGCTTGCTGTCGTAATAACACCTGATTTTTCTTTGTTCTTTGCAAGAAATGCCTCATTCTGATCTATGTAATCTTTATATGTTACTTTATCAGTTTCTGCTTTCTTGCCTGCCTTTAAAGCTTCACGTTTATTGATATAACCCATAATGTATGCTCTTGCTGCATCATCGGCCATAACTGGTTTCCCTGCTTTCCCGTCTACCATTGCTTTTGCAACAACCATTGCGTCGAGATTAAGACTATCTGATTTCAAGGCGTTATAATTAACAATACCGAAAGCGTACGATAGTGAATCTTCCTTAGTTTTTAGTGAACTTTTTAAAGAACTCTTTCCGCAAGAGCCAAGCATTAAAGCCATTACACTGGTTAATACAATTAATCCCTTAATTTTCATACTATATATTTTTAAATTTTAAATTTCCGCTAAGATAATACTTTAGCAGAAGCAAAAAACCATCATAAAAATAATTTTATTTTTTTATAGCTCTGATCATCTGCCTTTTCCCCGGTGGGCCCGGTAGAAGGGTTACTTCAAATCCACAGGCTTTAAGATTTCTTTTTACCTCACCTTTTGCTGAATAGGTAACCAGAATGCCATTATTATTTGTGACGGAAGCTATCAATGCAAACATTTCAATTGTCCACATTTCAGGTTGTTTATCGGGGCCGAAAGCATCAAAATAAATTAAATCGTATTTGCCTTCCAACTTAGTTTTAGTAAAATCAGTTTCAGTTTTTTTTAAATTGAAATTCGGATATATATTGACCATTGTATTCCATGGTGCTGCATGTATGCTACGAAATATTTCCCTGCCACCCTCTCCAGCGAATTTATAATGATTCAAAGAGCTGACAATTGAATTATCTAACGGGTACTTCTCAATTGATGTATAATTAACATATCTACTTCCTGTCATGCTTTTTATTGCTGTCAGCAGCGCATTGAGTCCGGTACCAAATCCAACTTCAAGAAGATTAACAGGGTCAGCTTTGCAAAAATCGAAGCCATTCATAATGAATATAAACATTGACTCCTGAACGGCTCCATGTATTGAATGATAGTGCTCATCCAATTCCGGAACATATAATGTGTGAGAGCCGTCGGATGTTTCTTTCAGTTGTATCAAATGATTATTGATTAAGATAAAAGGCACAGGGCACAGGGCACAAGGCAAAAATAGTTCAAATCGGAGTAAGTCAGCAGGATCTGCGGGAAAATCTTCAACTTTTGCTTTTCTTCATTCAATTTTTACCTTTTTAATATTACTTTTATTCTTTGAATTTTGTTTAATATTAATTTAGATAATTATTTATTCATTTGCCATGAAAACAAAACAATCAAGAAGGGATTTCCTCAAGCTCTCTGCAACTGGTGCCTTAGGAGCATTATTTATATCAAATACTAACCTGAAAGCGTACGCAATAGATAAACCTGTTCAAACTTTAGCTAAACTGAGAAAATTCGGAATCGGACTTCAGTTATATACTATACGTGATGCGATGCAAAAAGATGCTCCTGGTTCACTGAAAAAGGTTTCTGATATTGGATATAAATATGTTGAACTGGCGAATTATTCCGATGGAAAGTTTTATGGTTATGAACCTTCTGAATTTAAAAAACTGGTAAATGATCTGGGAATGGTAATTCTTAGCAGTCATGCAGGTGTTAATCCAAAAGGCATCACAAATGACGAAGCAAAGAAAATGGCAGAAGATCATGCCAAGCTTGGCGCTAAATATTGCATGCAGCCGTGGATTGAGGAAGCTGACCGTAAATCGATAGCTGGTTATCAGAGGATGGTGGCCGAATGGAATAAAGTAGGCAAGATTATGAAAGAATATGGCGTTCAGTTCGGATATCATAACCATGATTTCGAATTTGATACTGTAGAAGGTAAGGTGCCTTACTTCGATGTCTTTTTGCCTGAGATGGACAAGAACCTTTTAACTATGGAACTTGATCTTTTCTGGGCAACCAAAGCCGGGATAGATCCTGTTGAACTTTTTAAAAAATACCCTGGCAGGTTCCAGCTTTTCCATATGAAAGACATGCTGACAAAAAATGCTCCGATATTCACCACCAACGGCGTAAATGATTTCACTCCTGTAGGTACTGGATTGATTGATTTCAAGAGAATCCTGGCTGCAAAAAAAATTGCAGGCCTGAAATATATGATAGTTGAACAGGACAATGCCGGTGCTGACAAACCATTTGAAGCTATCAAGACCAGCATTACGAACTTAACTACAAAGATACTCGTCTGAAAAATAAGAATATTCATCGTAAAAACCCGGCAAATCAGAAGCCGGGTTTTTTATTAATATTAAGCAGGTAATTTCTTTAAATTGATTAAATAATTATATTTGCGTGACCTCAGAGCTGTTAAGCTTTTATATGATGACCTGTATAATCAGAAAATTACGAATTTCTTTCCTGTTGCTTGCAGCATTTGTATTCAATGCGCATATGATTATACCGCATGATCATCACAATTTAGGTTCAGATATATGTCAATACCCTGTTTCCAGCGGGACTCATCATCAGGGATTCCCTTATCATTGTCATGCATTTAACAACCTGGCGTCAGAAAAAACCACTACTTTTGTTATCATAAAGTATAACCAGATTGCTAATTTTATTGCAGATTGCAGTACAGACATCTATAACCAACCTGTTCACTGGGTTGAACTTTACGATAACAATAGAAACGGTGTAATTTCTGGTTTTCAGGAATTTACCTCTCTTCGGGCCCCTCCATATTTATTCTGAGCGATCATCTCCTTTTCGGAAAGACTTATGTTCCGGCATTTACTCATTCCAGAGTATCTGCTGATACATAAATATAAATCATCAATGAAGAGTTGTAATATCAAATCATTTCCTCTAAAATGATAAATAACATTATCTCATTTTCAGTAAAAAACAAATTCATTATTGGCTTGTTTGTGTTTGCTCTGATAGGATGGGGGACTTATTCTCTTACAAGGCTGCCTATCGATGCCATACCTGACATTACGAATAACCAGGTACAGATCATCTCTGTTGCGCCATCACTGGCAGTTCAGGAGGTGGAAAGTTTTATAACAGCACCAATTGAGGTTGCCGTAGCCAACATTCCAGATATTATAGAACTCAGGTCAATTTCCCGTTTGGGATTATCAGTTGTAACTATTGTTTTTGAAGACGGGGTTGATGTTTACTGGGCGAGACAACAACTTACCGAACGGCTGAAAGAAGCTGAAGAATCCATTCCTGAAGGCTTGGCGTCAATTTCACTTGCTCCTATTTCAACAGGTTTGGGTGAAATATTCCAATATCGGCTAGCTGTTAAAAAGGGTTATGAGAAACAGTTCAATCCTATGGAACTGAGAACAATACAGGATTGGATTGTCAGACGTGAAATGCTTGGTACACCGGGTGTTGCTGATATAAATAGTTATGGAGGATTTGTTAAACAGTACGAAATTGCTGTGAATCCCGAGCGGCTTCGTAGTCTGAATCTGACACTGACAGATATTTTTACCGCTCTTGAAAACAACAATGAGAATACAGGAAGTGCGTATATCGATAAACATCCGAATGCTTATTTTATCAGGGGCATCGGTTTGGTAAAATCAATAAGCGATATCGAGAAGATAGTTATAAAAACAACTAAAACAGGAGTGCCCGTTTTAATAAAAGATATTGCGTCAGTTCAGTTTGGCAGTGCAACCAGGTATGGTGCCTTTGTGGTCGATACTACAGAAGCAGTGGGTGGAGTGGTCATGATGTTGAAAGGAGCCAATGCGCATAGTGTTATTGATAATGTCACAGAGCGAATCAAATCGATTCAAAAATCATTGCCAAAGGAAGTAATAATTGAACCATACCTTAACCGTTCTGATCTTGTAGGCCGTGCAATAGGAACCGTTTCAAGAAACCTTATTGAAGGTGCACTAATCGTGATATTTGTACTTGTTTTGTTTCTGGGAAATATCCGTGCAGGACTTATAGTAGCATCAGTCATTCCTCTTTCCATGCTGTTTGCCTTCTCATTGATGAACCTTTTCGGAGTATCGGGTAATCTTATGAGTCTTGGTGCAATTGACTTCGGACTGATTGTGGATGGGGCGATCATCATTGTTGAGAGCGCGGTTCATCGCGTATTTATGAGCAAACATCATCATCCGGGAATGACAAAGCTTAACCGGGAACAAATGGATGAAAACGTGCTTGATTCGGCAAAAAGAATGATGAGTTCAGCAACCTTCGGACAGATTATAATATTGATCGTATATCTTCCAATAATGGCCCTTGTCGGTATTGAAGGCAAAATGTTCCGACCTATGGCACAGGTAGTCACATTCGCATTGATAGGTGCAGCTCTTCTTTCACTTACGTATGTTCCAATGGCCACAGCATTATTTCTAAGCAGGAAAACAGTTCACAAAACAAATTTTTCTGATCATCTGATGGAATGGATACATAAAGTTATTAATCCGGTAATTACATTCGCCCTCAGGCGTAAATTACTGGTATCAGTATCTGCAATTTCACTGTTCGTTATAAGTATCTTCCTATTTAATAGTCTGGGAGGGGAGTTCATTCCTCAATTGGAAGAAGGTGATCTCGCTGCCGGAGTTATAACCCTGCAGGGCGGGTCGCTCATGAATACAATTGAGCAGGTTATAAAAGCCAATAAAATTCTGATGGAGAATTTTCCTGAGATAAAACACACTGTCTGCAAGATTGGTTCCGGTGAAATACCTACTGATCCTACACCAATGGAAACAGGAGATTATATAATAACGCTAAAAGATAAAAGTGAATGGGTATCAGCAAAAAATCGGGAAGATCTTGTTGCTAAAATGGAAGAGAAGCTAGTTGCACTCGCAGGTGTCAAATTTGAGTTCCAGCAGCCTATTGCCATGAGGTTCAATGAATTAATGACAGGGGCAAAACAGGACATAGCTATAAAGATATTTGGTGATGATCTTACCACCCTCTCTGAGAAAGCTTCTGAGGTCGAAACAATTATAAAGACAATTCCAGGAGTCCAGGACATAAATGTGGAAAAAGTTACCGGCCTTGCCCAGATCCAGGTTGAATATAACCGTGATCACCTGGCACAATATGGTCTTTCAGTGACAGAAATAAACGGTGTTCTCCGGACTGCTTTTGCAGGAAGTCAGGCAGGGGTAGTGTATGATGAGGAAAAACGATTCGGCCTTGTGGTACGACTTGATAAAGATTACAGGCAAAGCCTGGATGACGTTAAAAATCTTACAGTTGCTCTGCCTGATGGTCATCAGATACCTTTTGAACAGCTGGCTGACATCTCAATTAAATCTGGTCCGGCCCAGGTATCAAGAGAGAATACCAAACGCAGGATTACTATTGGATTCAATGTCCGTAACCGTGATGTTAAAAGTGTGATTAAAGATGTTACACTCAGGATAGATCAGAAGATTCAACTTCCAACCGGTTATACCGTTTCATATGGGGGACAATACAAAAATCTTGAAGCTGCTCAAAAAAGATTGTCACTGGCAGTCCCTGTTGCTTTACTTTTGATATTTGTTTTACTTTATTTTACTTTCCATTCAGTGACACAGTCGCTACTGATTTTTACTGCAGTGCCAATGTCGGCAATCGGAGGAGTATTCGCATTATGGTTGAGAGGGATGAATTTTTCAATTTCTGCAGGCGTAGGATTCATTGCTTTGTTTGGAGTTGCTGTTCTGAATGGAATAGTATTGATATCAGAATTTAACCGTCTTGAAAAAGAGGGAATT
>Ga0209584_10000656_pt1 | contig 11033 bp, 9 predicted proteins | sample NGEPerD_FD_184507 | JGI IMG/M metagenome (GOLD analysis project Ga0209584, IMG submission 184507) | Arctic peat soil microbial communities from the Barrow Environmental Observatory site, Barrow, Alaska, USA - NGEE PermafrostAB12-D... | ecosystem: Environmental > Terrestrial > Soil > Wetlands >...
GGACAATGTATGGGACAATGACTAATGCTGACCTTTCCAGTATTTATACTTATATGCAAACAATTAAACCCATCAAACACCTGGTTATAAAATTTCATCCGGGGCATTAAGCCTTGTTGTCATTCAGGTATCAAGCCGAGAACCATGTCTGGAATGGGAATGGATATATTGACCAGCCGGATGATTTTGCAGTTACAGCAACCCCGCAGCTGCGGAGTCCAGGGAATATGATTCTTATTTTAAACTTTCGACCGCTTTTTCCATTTGCATACTGCGCGAACCTTTCACAAGGAAAGCAGTATTTTGAAACGACCGGGACGAGAGCCACTTTCCGGCTTCAGCAGCCGTGGAGAATGTCAGGTACGGATGTTTGATATTCAAAAAATCACCCCCGACGAGAATAACTTCTTTCCAGCCTGTAGTTTCGATCTGTCGGATGATTTGTTCATGTTCTGCAGGACCTGAAGATCCCAATTCGGCCATAGCACCCAGCAGGAGGATTCTATCTTTGGCGGGATAATGGCTAAAATGATCAATTGCCAGTTTCATACTGGATGGATTCGCATTGTAAGCATCCATGATGATCGTATTCGTGCCGGCCCGGATCAGCTGTGAACGGTTATTGGAAGGCGAATAATTTTCAATGCCCATTTTAATGGCTGCCGGATCAACATGAAAATAATTGCCGACCGCAATTGCGGCTAAAACATTAGGGAGGTTATAGTCACCTGTTAATTGTGTTTGTATGGAATCCATTTGTATACCGGTTGTTATACGAACGCGCAGGTACGGCATTGCCGTCACTTCCTGTCCGGTTAACTGAGCTCCGTCAGATCCATAGGTAACGATCTCCCTGATGTTTTTACTCATTTCCCTGAGATAATCGTGGTCCCACATCACGAATGCCGTACCGTTGTGGTCCCGCAGATAGTCGAACAACTCGCCTTTACCTTTCCTGACGCCCTCCATGCTGCCAAATCCTTCCAAATGTGCCTTGCCGCAATTGGTAATTATTCCGTGTGTGGGCTTTGTATACACGCAATAACCGGCAATCTCGCGAAGGTGGTTGGCACCCATTTCCACTATCGCTATTTCTGCGTCTCTTTTTATTTTTAATAATGTAAGAGGAATGCCGATATGGTTGTTGAGGTTTCCTTCCGTAGTATATGTAATATACTTTTCTCTCAGCACGGCATGAATCAATTCCTTGGTCGTCGTTTTACCATTACTTCCGGTGATGGCAATAAACGGAATGTTGAACTGGTCGCGATGAAATCCGGCCAGGCTCTGAAGGCATGCCAGCACATCGTCTGCCCTGATGATTTGCCCGGAGCGGCCGGTACTGGAAATTTCTTCATCTACGATAGCATAAGCAGCACCTTTTTCCAGGGCCTGCAACGCGTATTGGTTACCATTAAAATGTTCACCCTTTAATGCGAAAAAAAGATCACCCTTTTGAAGTTGTCGGGAATCGGTACAAATAGACGGATGCTTTAAATAAAGCTGATACAAATGGCCTATTGAAAGCGGAGTATTGGAATCACTCAAAGTACCCGGGTTTTTTATTCAATGAAATAGTTGAACTGAATTCGGACATATTATAGCTCCTGATGCAAATCTAATAAACAAAAAAGCCATCCGTCGACAGGCGGGATGGCTTTTATAATATTGTAACTTAGGTATTTATTGTTTGCGTGCGTTTTGCTTTCTGGTTTTATAACTGATACCGGTTTGTCTGCCGTTTCCTGCCGGGCTGCCTACGCGGTCCATGGCACAACGGAATCCAACAGTGGAACTGGCCTGATCTTCTTCCATAAAGCGGCGTGTTCCGGGTCCGAGCCAGTAAGCGCGGTCATTCCAGCTTCCACCTTTAATTACCCGTGACTTATCGCTGATCAGGGTGGTTTTTCCGTAACCGTAACTGATACCGGCAATCAGTGAGTCACCATCGAGGTAGTTGATTACATCACCTTTCTGGTAGTTCCTTCTGGTTTCGCTTTCTTTATCTGTTACTGCGCGGTATTTAATACGACCCAGACTATCTCTTTCCGGTTTGCCTTCCTTACCCAGATCCATGGTTTCAAATTTGTTACCACGGAATGGAGCAACTCCGTCAACGTCCTGAGAAGAAAGCGGACGAAAAACATCTTCCACCCACTCGCTCACATTACCCGACATATTATAGATTCCGAACCCGTTTGGATAAAATGAAGTCACATCGGCAGTATATACGGCATTATCATTTAAACCACCGGCAACACCCATATTATCCCCGGCTCCTCTCTTGAAATTGGCGAGGAAGGTTCCCTGCCAGGTTCCGCGGCGTGAATCACGTAATCCGTTTACATTCTGACTCCAGGAGTAAACCTGTTTGTTGGCTATCAGTTCTTCCCCTCTCTGGCTGTCTTTATGACTTGGAGCAGGATTCTGGGCGAGGTATCCAAGAGCTGCATATTCCCACTCCGCTTCAGTCGGAAGGCGGTAAGAAGGCAGCAGGATACCATCTTCAAAAGTAACCTGGGTACGCGGGGTACCATTGGGATTTTTCAGTGTATTGTTTTTTGATTTGGCGGCAGGACCAGGTGTGGCCTGATATTCGCCAACGAGATAAGATTTGGTATTAAAATTCTCCTGGCCAAGACCCTGTATATTTTTCAGGGAGTTCTTGTTGATGAATCCGCGATCAACCAGCGCTTTTTCATTCACGCGGTCTGTTCTCCAGATACAAAAATCATGGGCCTGTTTCCAGCTCACCCCAACAACCGGGTAGTAGTTATAAGACGGATGGCGGAAATAATATTCAACCAGCGGTTCATTATAGGCCAGTTCACTTCTCCAGACCAGGGTATCCGGCAGTGCGGCGTTGCGCACGGCCTGGTATTCATCACCTTCAAACACGTTGTTTATCCAGTACAGGTATTCCCGGTAGTGCACATTGGCAACCTCGGTTCTGTCGATATAAAATGAGTTTACAGTCACGCGGCGCGGAATGTTGTTCCATTCGCTCATGACGTCTTCTTCGGTGGCACCCATGGTAAATGTACCCCCCTGAACAAACACCAGCCCGGGGCCTGTACGTTGTTCTTTTTCCTTGGATACCTGGTATCCCCCCATATTCTTATCATTGTAGTTCCAGCCGGTTACAGCAGAAGATTCACTCTTTTTCCCAAAGAGGCCGCCGTTTTTACACGAGGACATGGCTGCAGCACAGGAAGCAAGGATAACGAGATTTTTGAGATTCATAGAAAACGCATTTAACCGTGATAAGTTAAGTGTAGAAACGTGGTTTTAAAACAATTATTGTAAAAGTGACGGTCCCTGTATCTATAATACGCAGGGAGGGCGAAATTAGTTTGTTTGTTGGAAAAAATCCCGTTTTAGGAATGTTAAAGCGTGCGGAAAGGTTGGCCGCCTTTTTGCGTAGCTTTGGGGTTTCCAGGAAACCTGTAACTTGCGCAATATTCTGGTTATGTTTCCGTTGGTTAAACCGGAAGAACATGTCTGGTCATCTAATGACTGCTCCGGCAGGCATTTAATGACTTCCGTTATTGGAACTCACTAAAAACCACTTAATTAGCTATTGACAATTTTTACCCTCTAAAAGTTGAAATGAAACCGGTGACCGTTTGTTGCGGTCAGTCTCATTTTGCGGTCAGTTCCTTTTAAAGCTAAATTAAATTACATGAAAAGACTGTTTTTCCGACTAACTGCTTTGCTGTGCGGCCTGCTTTCTGTTTATTTCGTAAGTGCCCAGTCAAGCACGCAACCTCTCAACGTGACCACTACTGCGGTCCCTTTTTTGAGGATATCGCCCGACGCCCGGGCTGGAGGATTGGGTGAAGAAGGGATTGCCACTTCCCCGGATGCCAACTCTGCTTTTTACAATCTTTCCAAAACCCCGTTTTCTGAATATAAAACGGGAATTGGTGTTACTTATACTCCCTGGCTTAAAGACCTGGGACTAAATGATGTGTATTTACTGGCGGCCACAGGCTATCATAAACTTAACGATAACGAGGCCCTTTCTGCATCCCTCCGTTATTTCAGTCTGGGGAGCATTCAATTTTCAGACATGCAGGGACAAAGCTGGGGTGAAGGAAGACCTTTTGAATACGCTTTCGATTTGGGCTATTCAAGAAAACTATCTGACAAATTCGCCATTGGTCTGACCATGCGTTATATCTATTCGAACCTTACTCTTGGAGCTGTTCCTACTAATGGCGGAAGTATATCCGCATACAAGCCAGGAACATCGGTTGCAGCTGATCTGTCTCTTACCTATAAGAATGTTGCAGCAAATCAGGAAGGATGGACCCTGGGTTTTGTTTTATCGAATCTGGGTACCAAGATCGGATATACTAATGATGCAACGATAAAGGAATTTATTCCTGCAAATATGGGTATTGGCGGAAATTATACCAAGGTATTTGACGAGCAGAACAAAATAAGTTTTGGTTTGGATTTGAATAAACTTCTGGTACCCGCTTATCCCGTTGCAACAAATGGTGCTGACACCGTCGATCAGGCGGCAATAGACGCTTATTACAGCCAGAGTGTGGTGAGCAGCTGGTTCAAATCGTTCAGTGGCCAGTTTAACACCATCAATGCATCTATTGGTGCAGAATATACCTACAACGATCAGTTTGCATTTCGCCTGGGTTATTTTTATGAAAGTAAAGAGCAGGGCGACCGGCAGTATTTTACCATGGGCGTGGGCTTAAAATACAATATGATCGGTCTGAATTTCTCTTACCTGATTCCTTCCGGATCAGGAATTACGAGAAATCCGTTGTCTAATACGATCCGCTTCGGATTGGTATTTGATCTTGACGGACCAGCTGTTGGTACTTCAGCAAGCGGATCAGACCAGTAAATAATTTGAAAAATTGAAAGATTGAAAAATTGGAATACATTTTCAGTTTTTCAATCTTTTACATTTTCAATTTTCTCTCTATGTCTTACCGGATCGGTATTGGAACGGATTTCCATCAGCTTGTAACAGGCAGGACACTCTGGATCGGAGGTGTGGAGATTCCGCACAACAAAGGTGCACTGGGTCACAGTGATGCCGATGTATTGCTGCATGCCATCTGCGATGCACTGCTGGGTGCGCTTAGCCTGGGAGATATTGGCACGCACTTCCCTGATACTGATAAGAACCTGGAAGGGATTGACAGTAAGATCCTCTTGGAAAAAACATACAGACTGGTGCAGGAAAAACAATTCCGCGTGGTAAACCTGGATACCATGGTCTGCCTGGAGAAGCCTAAAATCATGGCATTTGCTCCGGGAATGCAGACGATCATTTCGCTGATCCTGAAAATCGCTCCGAGCGACATTTCTATCAAAGCAACGACTACAGAAAAACTTGGTTTTATCGGCAGGGAGGAGGGCATTATGGCTCAGGCGGTGGTATTGTTGACGAAACCGGATTAGGTTACCTTTGCGGCCATGTCCATTCCCGTTAAGATCATAAATCAATCGATTTACCCTTTGCCCGCTTATGCAACTTCCGGTGCAGCCGGAATGGACCTGAAGGCAAATATCGCCGAACCGTTCTGCCTAAAGCCCATGGAGCGACAACTAGTCCCGACGGGCATTTTCATCGAACTTCCTGGCGGGTATGAAGCCCAGATCAGACCACGCAGCGGACTGGCCCTCAAACAGGGCATTACCTGCCTGAATTCACCTGGCACGGTGGATTCAGACTACAGGGGGGAACTGAAGGTGATCCTGATCAATCTTTCCGGAACGGATCAAATGATTCATCCGGGCGACCGTATTGCCCAAATGGTGGTGAACAGGATTGAAAAAGTAGAATGGCTGCCCGTTTCTGAATTGAATCAGACGGTGCGAAATGAAGGAGGATTCGGTCATACCGGGAAATTATGAAACATATACAGGAGTTAGATATGTGATGAATTCATACTCCTGAAAAAAACAGAACAGCATTTTGAATATGAAAAATACAGGCGGGAGTTTTCTGAAATGGAGTTTTGTATTATTGGGGATCATTTTCATTGGAATTGGAGAAAGTTCCTGCCGCTCTGCAAAAAAAATTACCACAGCGATAAGTAAAAAAGACACGCTGCTGGTAAAAACCGATACTACCCTTGTAACGGCAGAAGACCTGCACGAGGATTCTTTGAAAACCATCAGACAACTATACAAACATATACAGGCCAGCAGGATCGACTGCCAGACTTTTTCGGCTAAAATGAAAGTGCACTATGAGGGTAGTGACGGGAAAGACTATGAATTCAATGCATTTGTCCGCTTGCAGAAAGATAAAATGATCTGGATTTCGATCAACGCACTGCTGGGTATCGAGGCATTCAGAGCCATCATCACGCCAGACAGTGTAAAAGTGCTTAACAAACTCGACAAGGTTTACCAGTTAAGATCAGTTACTTACCTGCAGGAGATGAGCCATATGCCATTTGATTTTAAAACCCTGCAGGCCATCCTGCTTGGAAATCCGATTTATCTGGATAGCAATATTCTCTACTATCGAAAAGACGCTCAGGGAATATCGCTGCTTAGCGTAGGGCACGCCTACAGAAATTACCTTACGCTGAATAACGACCTGAGTATAAAACACAGTATTCTGGATGATGTGGATCCCATGCAGGCCCGCTCATTTGATATCAGCTACGGTCAATATGAAAAAGCGGATACGGTCTATTTTTCGGCCTACCGTAAAATAGTAGCATCGGAAAAAGGAAGACTGGACGTGGAAATGAGTTTCAACAAATATTCTTTTAACGAGACTTTAAATTTTCCGTTCTCGATTCCGAAAAATTATAAACGCAAATAAAGCGTTATACAGTAACTTCATCGCGAACCCATCAACGCATATGCGCAAACTGGTATTCCTGTTTATTTTAATCCTTTTTTCGGTTATGAGCGGCTTGTCCCAGTCGCCAAACCAGAGCCGCACTGATCTTGAAAAAGAACGTGCTTCGATCCAGAAAGAAATCGAAGACGTAAAACGGTCACTCGACATCACCCATAAAAACCGCAAGCAGACCCTCGGACAATTAGCGCTTTTACAAAAAAGATTACGTTTGCGCCAGGCAGCTATAGCCAATATCAACCAACAGCTGAATTTTATTCAGCAGGATATGAATAATTCCTGGCAGGAAATTATCAAACTCAAAAATGAACGCGACACCCTGCGTAAACAATACGCGGAGAGTGTGGTGTATGCGTATGAGAACCGCACCAATTACGATTACCTGAATTTTATTTTTGCGGCTGGTAATTTTAATGATGCGGTAAAACGGGTTGAGTACCTGAAATCATATAGGGCATATCGGGAACAACGGGCTGAAAATATCCTGCAAACCCAAACTCTTTTACAAAATAAGATAGACGGTCTGAAAATAAAACGCATCGAAAAAGATGAGGCTTTGCAAAAGCAAAATAAGGAAAGGCAGGTGCTCGAAGTGGAGAAAAAAGAAAAAGACCAGGTCGTGGAGCAGCTGCAGAGCCACGAAAAAGAGCTAAAAAAGGAAATGAATGCCAAACAGCGACAGGATCAGAAACTGTCTAATGCCATTGCAGCCGCCATACGACGGGCAAGGGAAGAAGCCATTCGGGAAGCGAAGAAGAAAGCCAGCGTGGATGCTACAGCCAATGCAGCCGGTACAACTCCGGCGAAATCGGATATCGCAAAAAATAAAACCGGTCCTTCAGGTACAGGCACCATGCCATCTAATGTTAGCCCTGCGGTAAAACCGCCTGCGCCTACCGTATTTGACACCCGCGCTGATCTGGCCTTGTCAGATAATTTTGAAAAAGACAAAGGACATCTTCCCTGGCCAATAGCTTCCGGAACGATTGCCATGCGATTTGGTCCTCATGAATATATCAAAGGGATTGTGCACAATAACCAGGGGATTACCATTGAGGCTGCCCCGAACTCTTCGATAACTGCGGTGTTTGATGGCCAGGTCCAAAATGTATTTAATGTGGGGGATGTAACAGCGGTTATGATCCGCCATGGAAAATATTTTACAACGTACTGCAATCTGTCTACCGTAGCCGTGTCGAAAGGAGAAATGGTGAAGACCGGTCAGTTAATCGGCAAACTGGCTGAAATTGGCCAGCTTGAATTTGTGCTTTCTGATGAAAAGGATCGTCTTTTCGATCCGGAAAAATGGCTCAGAAGATAGACATCAGATTTTTTCAGAGGTAAACCGTTTAGCCGCCTGGGGTTTTAAGAGAAACCGGTCATATAGTTTCTCGTAGATCGGAACGATATGATGTATATCGAATTTTTTTGCCTGCTCAGCGGCGTTTGTTTTAAATCTCTTTAAAGTTTCGTCATTTTCGAGGATGGCTATGGCGTTCCGGCTCATGGAATCTACATCACCTACTGCACTCATAAAGCCTGTTTTCCCCTGGATATTTATTTCAGGCAAACCACCGGCATCTGAAGAGATCAGCGGCACACCCGCTGCCATCGCTTCAAGGGCAGCCAGCCCGAAACTTTCATATTCTGAAGGAAGAATAAACAGATCCGAAACGGCAAGAATCTCCTCGATCTGCTCCTGTTTTCCGATGAAGCGTATGTCATCACAGATGCCCATTTCCCGACTCAGGTTTTCCGCATCATGCCGGTCAGGGCCATCACCCACGAACAGTAATTTCGACGGAAGTTTGTTCTTAATTTCCTTAAAAATCTTCACCACATCCATAACCCGCTTGATCTTGCGGAAGTTAGACGCATGTACGACGATGCGCTCGTTGTTTGGCGCGATTACTTTCCTGAAGGGATCAATCGCTTTCTTACTGAACCGGTTCAAATCGACAAAATTCGGAATCACTTCGATTTCTTTCTTGATATCGAATATATCGTAGGTTTCGTCCCTCAGATTTTCCGAAACAGCGGTAATCGCATCACTTTCATTAATGGAAAAAGCAACTACGGGTGCCAAGGTTTTGTCCCTGCCGACTAGGGTGATATCTGTTCCGTGCAAGGTTGTAATAACCGGTATTGTAATCCCCTGGGTAGCTACGATCTTTTTCGCCATGTAAGCTGCTGAAGCATGCGGTATGGCATAGTGCACGTGCAACAGGTCCAGCTGATGGTTGATGATAACGTCTACCATCGTGCTGGACAAAGCAGTTTCATATGGCGGATAGTCGAAGAGGGGATAAGATGTAACACGCACTTCATGATAAAAAATATTGGCATTGTATTCGGTTAGCCTCACGGGTTGCTGGTAAGTAATGAAATGCACCTGGTGTCCTTTGTCGGCAAGCGCTTTTCCAAGTTCCGTCGCCAGCACGCCGCTTCCGCCAAATGTTGGATAACAAACGATTCCTATCCGCATGTACTGTTTTTTAATGAACGAAGTTAATCAGATTTTAGGGAGCTTCATAAGATCTGAGCAATACTTATCTTAGCGGAAAATAACAGATATGCGTTGGTTTTTGTTTGGTTCTTTGTTTTTTATATTTACCGGTTCCGCATATGCTCAATCTGATTCTGTTACCCTGAGAAAAATTGCTGATGAAATCTTCAGACACAGCAACGCTTATGGCAATCTGACTCAGTTAACAAAACATATTGGGCCGCGACTTTCAGGAAGCCCTCAAACCTACGCAGCCGAAAAATGGGGACTGGATGTTTTGAAACAAGCCGGGGCTGAGAAGGTTTATTTGCAAAAGGCAGTGATACCGCACTGGGTTCGTGACGGGAAAGATGAAGCAGCCCTGGTAACCGGAAAGAACAGACAATCCCTGGCAGTTATTGCATTGGGAAATTCTGTTTCTACTCCGGTGAAAGGTATTACAGCACCCATGATACTGATCCGTGATTTTGATGAGCTGGAAAAAAGAAAGGCTGAGATCAAGGGAAAGATTGTTTTTTATAACCATCCTTTCAATGTTGATTTTGTCTGGGTTTTTAACGCTTATGCTGAAGCCGTTCCCTACAGGGTGTTCGGAGCAAGCCGGGCTGCGAAGTATGGTGCATTGGGCGTTGTGGTCAGGTCTATGAGCAGTTCAACAGATAATTTTCCGCATACCGGCGCCATGATATATAATGACAGTTTCCCGAAAATACCAGCATTGGCAATCGGTTTGCAGGACGCAGATAAACTGGCAGCAGCTGCGGCTTCTCAAAAAGATTTACGACTTTTTATTTCTACCCGGGCCCATGCCTTGCCCGATACGATAGGTTACAACGTGATCGGAGAATGGGCAGGATCCGAATTTCCGGATCAGTTTATTACTGTGGGCGGCCATCTCGATTCCTGGGATCCTGCAGAAGGTGCAAGCGATGACGGAACAGGTTGCGTGCAGTCAGTGGAAGTATTGCGTACGTTGAAGGCAACAGGCTACAAACCCCGTCATACCCTCCGGGTCGTTTTATTTACTGACGAAGAAAACGGCGGACGGGGTGCAAAGGCATATGCATCTGAAGCCAGGAGGGCTGGGGAAAAACATATCTTTGCTCTGGAGAGTGATGGCGGTGGATTCACACCCCGTGGATTCAGCTTTCACGGATCATCAAACGAGTTGGCAGTTATACAAAAATTCCTTCCCCTGTTAAAACCATATGGGGTTTATGAATTTACTGCATCGGGTGCAGGTGCAGATGTGGAGACTTTGCATGACTCAACGGGCGTCCTGGCAGCTGAACTCATACCAGATTCACAGCGTTATTTCGACTACCACCATGCGGGTAACGATGTTCTTGAAAAAGTAAATAAAAGGGAACTTGAACTGGGTGCGATTAATATGGCAGCCCTGATATTTCTGATTGACAAACACGGACTATAAAACAGCCGGTATGAAAAAATTCTTCACCATTTTTCTGCTTGTGATTCTGATCCTGGGTATTGCGTGGTCTGCCTGGCATTTTTATTGGGTGTTCGGGGAAGGGGTTAAAGCCGGCCAGCTGAACAACTTCGTTAAAAAGGGATATGTGTTTAAGACCTATGAAGGAAAGTTGATTCAGGCTGGATTCCAGGGAGGTCAGCCAGGTTCCGTTCAATCCAATGAATTCCGTTTTTCTGTAG
>Ga0209584_10000659_pt1 | contig 11020 bp, 8 predicted proteins | sample NGEPerD_FD_184507 | JGI IMG/M metagenome (GOLD analysis project Ga0209584, IMG submission 184507) | Arctic peat soil microbial communities from the Barrow Environmental Observatory site, Barrow, Alaska, USA - NGEE PermafrostAB12-D... | ecosystem: Environmental > Terrestrial > Soil > Wetlands >...
GCGACGATCGCCACCACCACACCGACCCACGGCGGGGCGCCGCCCGACCGGCGCGCCATCATCGTGGGCACCCCCCAGGCCAGCAGCGCGGCGAGAAAAAGCGCGGCCGAGAACCAGATCATGGTCGAGCCCAGATCGACATGGGCATTGATCAGCGGCGTGGGATGCAGCCGCGCCTGCAGCCATTCCCCGGCTTCGACGGCGACCGGCGTCATGATCAGCACGCCCAGCGCGACGAGCGGGGTGATGATGCCCAGCCGCCGGCGGGCGGCGGGCCACAGCGCGGACAGCACCGTCAGCAGCGCCGCGAGCGGCACGCCGACCACGATGAAGTGCACGAGCAGCACATGCAGCGGTAGACCGTTGACTTCGTACTCCATCGCAAAATCATCACCCTTCGGGTGGCGCGCCGACGTCAGGACCCGCGCACGGGATGTCAAGAACACGAGACACAACCCTGTCGGGTTCACCGCTCACCCGTTTCAGCGAGGTTCGTGGGCGGGCACGCCCGGACGGGTACCCTTTCCCGAGGCGGCGGGTTGCTCGTCGGCCCACCCCGCCAGCATCGATCCAATGGCAGGTCAACAGCTGGGAAAAGACGGCGATGCCGGCACGCGATCCACCTCGCGGGCACCTCACCGCCCGAGTTCTCCCGACTCAGCGAAAGGGATGTCGGCTCAGGTGAAGCGCATCTACTACTTCGGCGCCGGGCTCGCACTCGGCGTCGCCGCGACCCGTCGCACCCGCCGCGCCAAGGAAGCCGCCCGCGAGGCGCTGAAGGCCAAGGTCACGCCTTCGGCCATCGCCGCTGACGTGGCCGACGCGATCGCCGAACTGGGGAACGCGGTGGGGTACTTCGCCGCCGACGTCCGGCAGGGAGTGCTCAACCGCCGCGCCAGCTACCGACCGATGATCGACAACGCCACCGGCGCGGTCGTGCTGGTCGGTCCGGAGGGTGCCGGGCCCGTGAGCATGACCAACACCGGGCCGGACGAGGTACGGCGCGCCAGGGTGAGCGATCAGCCCGCCGACCTGCCGCACCGCCGCGCCCCGGGTTCGCCGCCGCCACCACGCCGCCCGGCCCGCCGGTCCGCCTGACGATCCAGTACGGGCACCACGAACGCGTTGCCGTCGCCGGCCGGACGGGGCTCGTTCGGGCCCCGCGCTGCGCGGGCCGACCGGGTGCAGCGCTTCGCCACAGCTCAGCACGGCCGTCACCACCCACCACCAGTGAGGACCCATGGAAACCCACGAGATCCGGCGTCGCTTTCTCGGATACTTCGAGAGGACCGGTCATACCGTTGTGCCGTCTGCCTCGCTGATCAGCGAGGACCCGACGCTGCTGTTCACGGTCGCCGGCATGGTGCCGTTCAAACCGTATTTCCTCGGCCAGGAGAAACCGCCGTTCCCGCGCGCGACCAGCGTGCAGAAATGTGTGCGGACCCTGGACATCGAGAATGTCGGAGTCTCCCAGCGGCACAACACCTTCTTCCAGATGGCCGGCAATTTCTCCTTCGGTGATTACTTCAAGGAAGGTGCGATCCGGCACGCCTGGAATCTGCTGACCGGATCACTGGACGAGGGTGGATACGGCCTGGACCCCGATCGGTTGTGGGTCACGGTCTACGAGACCGATGACGAGGCCGAACGGCTCTGGCAGAGCGTGGCCGGTGTTGCACCGCAACGCATCCAGCGGCGCGGCATGGCCGACAACTTCTGGTCGATGGGCGTCCCGGGTCCCTGCGGGCCCTGCTCGGAGATCTACTACGACCGCGGACCGGAATTCGGTATCGAAGGTGGCCCGGTCGCCGACGAGGACCGGTACCTGGAGATCTGGAACCTGGTCTTCATGCAGGACATGCGCGGCGAATCAACCGGGGGCGGCGACGGCAAGAAAGCCGATTTCCCGATTCTCGGTCCGTTGCCGCAGCAGAACATCGACACCGGGCTCGGCGTGGAACGGCTGGCATTCCTGCTGCAGGGCGTGGACAACGTCTACGAGACCGATCTGCTTCGCCCGATCATCGGTCTCATGGAGAAGCTCTCCGGGCAGGAATACGGGGCCGACCACCAGTCGGACGTGCGGATGCGGATCATTGCCGATCACGCCCGTTCATCGATGATGCTGATCTCGGACGGGGTCAGCCCCGGCAACGAGGGCCGCGGGTACGTGCTGCGCCGGCTGCTCCGCCGCACGGTGCGATCGGCCAGGCTGCTGGGCGTCACCGATCCGGTGCTGCCCGGGTTGACCGAGGTGGTGCGGGACCTGATGAGCCCCTCGTACCCGGAACTGGCCACCGACTTCGCGCGCATCCAGCGGATCGCCGTGGCCGAGGAGCAGGCCTTCCTGCGGACCATCGCCAGCGGCTCCAAGCTCTTCGACCAGGCCGCGGCCGAGACCAAGGAATCCGGCAGCAGCGTGGTGAACGGTTCGACCGCGTTCGTGCTGCACGACACCCAGGGCTTCCCGATCGACCTGACACTGGAGATGGCCGCGGAGGCCGGGCTGACCGTTGACACCGACGAGTTCCGCCGGCTGATGGAGGAGCAGCGGCAGCGGGCGCGGGCAGATGCCAAGGCGCGCAAGGGGAAACTGGCCGACCTGAGCGTGTACCGGTCGCTGGACGCGGGTCGCACCGAATTCACCGGGTACTCGGAACTGCAGACCGAGGGTCATGTCCGCGGGCTGATCCTGGACGGGGTGCGGGTGCCCGCCGCCCACTCCGGGCAGGAGGCCGAGGTGGTGCTGGACCGCACCCCGCTGTACGCCGAGTCCGGCGGCCAGGACTCCGACGTCGGAACGATCGTCGGGGCCGACGGCACATCGGCGGAGGTGCTAGACGTTCAGAAGGTCGACAAGAAGATCATCGTGCACCGGGTGCGGATCACCGACGGCGAGTTCGTCGAGGGCGCCAAGGTGCTGGCCAAGGTCGACCCGGAGTGGCGCCTGGGCGCCCGCCAGGCGCACTCCGGGACGCACGTCGTGCATGCCGCGCTGCGCCAGGTGCTCGGGCCGGAGGCGCTGCAGTCCGGGTCCTTCAACAAGCCCGGCTACCTGCGGCTGGATTTCGCCTGGAACCAGGCGCTGTCCCCGGAGACCCGCAGCGAGCTGGAAGAGGTGTCCAACCGGGCGGTCCGCAAGGACCTGCCGGTCCGGGTGCAGTACGGCTCGCAGGCCGAGGCCCGGGCGATGGGGGCGATCGCGCTGTTCGGCGAGACGTACGACGAGACGGTCCGGATCGTGGAGATCGGCGGCCCGTGGTCCGTCGAGCTGTGCGGCGGCACGCACGTCGAACACTCCTCCCAGATCGGCCCGATCGCGCTGCTCGGCGAATCGTCGGTGGGCTCGGGTCTGCGCCGGGTGGAGGCCGCGGTCGGCATCGAGGCCTTCCACCGGCTGGCCGCCGAGCGGGCGCTGGTCAACCAGCTGGCGTCCTCGCTGCGGGTGCAGCCCAATGAGCTCCCGGCCCGGATCGAGGCCTTGGTGGAGCGGCTGCGGGTGGCGGAGAAGGAACTGGCCGGTCTGCGGTCGGCCGCGCTGGCCTCGTCCGCGGCGACACTGGCCGCCGGGGCCGTGACGGCGGGCGGCGTGGCCGTGGTCGCGGCGTCCGCGCCGGAGGGCACCGCCGCCGGTGATGTCCGCAACCTGGCCACCGACGTCCGCGGCAGGTTGGGCGCGCGCCCCGGTGTCGCCGCCATCTTCGCCCCGGGCGAAGGATCGGTCGCCTTCTCGGTCGCGCTGACGCCGGCGGCGGTGGCCGCCGGCTGGTCGGCGGGTGATCTGGTGAAGAGCTTTCTGCCCGAGATCGAGGGCCGCGGCGGCGGCAAGAAGGACATGGCGCAGGGCGCCGGGACACGTCCGGAGGGTATTCCGGCGGCCGTCACGGCCTTGCAGGCAGCGGTGGCCAGAGGAAACCGGTGACATCGGCCGGGCCCCGGTCGACGACCAGAACTGCCTCTGGACCTCAACCCCCAGCGACCCTGCGGGACGTACGGAGCAGTCGGAAGGGTGAGGGTTGAGCGCCGACAGGCCGCCGAAAGGAGTGCGTCTGGGGGTCGACGTCGGTACCGTTCGGGTGGGAGTCGCGGTGAGCGATCCCAGCGGCGTTCTGGCCACTCCGGTGACCACTCTGGCGCGGAACGCGACGGGTGCGACCGACCTGGATCAACTGGTCGCGCTGGTCGAGGAACATGAGGTGGTGGAAGTGGTCGTCGGCCTGCCCAGGACCATGCGGGGCACGGACGGCGCGGCGGTCGCGGCTGCTCGCTCGTACGGCACGGCGCTGGCCGGCCGCATCGCACCGATTCCGGTGATCTACGTCGACGAACGGCTGACCACGGTGTCCGCCGAGAAGATCCTCATCGAACGCGGCGTGCGCGGGCGGCAACGCCGTCAGGTCATCGACCAGGTGGCCGCGACCCGGATCCTGCAGAACCGGCTGGACGCCTTGGCCGGTGGGCGGTGACCGACGACCACCTGATCTTCGGACGGCACGAACCCGGCGAGACCGGCGATGTCGACGTCGACGAGCTCAGGGCCGCGCTGGCCTCCACCCCGGAGACGCCGGACGCGGCCACTGTCCCAGCTCCGCCGCCCCGACGCCGCGACCCGGAGATCGATCGTTCGGCGAGCCGGCGGCGGCATCGCGTCTGGCTGATCATCGCGGTGGTGGTATTGGTGGTCATCGTCGCCACGCTGGTTGCCGGATTCGTCGTCTGGCGCTCCACGGCCGGCCAGGTCCCCGACTACCAGGGCACCGGCGACACCGAGGTGATCGTCCGGGTGCAGGGCGGTGACGGGCCGGCCGACATCGCCCGCACGCTCGCCGATGCGGGCGTGGTGGCCAGCGCCGAGGCGTTCGAGGCGCAGGCGGCCAAGGACGCCGACGTCCAGGCGCTACGACCGGGCTACTACCGGGTGCGGCAGAACGCCTCGGCCCAGGCCGCCGCGGATGCGCTGGTGGCCGCCGAGAACCACGTCGGTCGCGTGCGGTTGATCCCCGGGCGCCAGCTCGCGGACGTGACCGCGACGTCGACAGACCCCAACCAGCCGCCGACCGTCGTCCCCGGCTACATCAGCGAGATCACGGCTGCCGCTTGCGTTCCGCTCAACGGGCAGTCGAACTGCTTCACCACCGACGACCTGTGGGAGGTCGCGCAGACCACCGATCCGGCGAAGCTGGGAGTGGTGGAGTGGGCTGCCGACAGCGTGCGAATCGCGCCCGACCCCCGTAAGCGGTTGGAGGGCATAATGCTGCCCGGCGACTTCGACATCCCGCCCGGCGCGACTCCTGAGCAGGCGTTGCAGGCGGTGGTCAGCGCCTCGGCGGCGCTGTGGAACGGCACCGACATCGTCCGTGATGCCGCAGCGAACGGGATCACGCCTTATCAGGCGGCGATCATCGCCTCGCTGGTGGAACGGGAGGCGATCACCGCCGACATGCCGAAGGTGTCCCGGGTGACGTACAACCGGCTGGCCAAGCCGATGAACCTGCAATTCGATTCGACGGTCGACTACGCGCTGGGTCGCGCGGCGATCTCCACGACCGCGGCGGAGCGGGCGAACCCGAGCCCGTACAACACCTACGCGAACCCGGGGCTCCCGCCGACGCCGATCTCGTCACCAGGGCCCGCCGCCGTCACCGCCGCGCTGAACCCGGTTCCCGGGTCATGGCTGTTCTTCGTCAAGGTCGATCTGGACGGGCAGTTCTGCTTCAGCGACACCGTCGAGCAGCACAACGTCTGTGTGGATCGGGCACGGGCCAACGGTGTCTTCGGCTGAGCCGGTGTCGGGCCGGCGGCGAGCGGCCGTGCTCGGCTCGCCGGTCTCCCATTCGTTGTCCCCGGCACTGCACCGGGCGGGATACGCGGCCCGTGGGCTCACCCAGTGGACGTACGAGGCGATCGAGTGTGACGGCGACGCGCTGCCGGCGCTGGTTGCCACGCGCGGGCCGGAGTGGGCCGGTTTTTCCGTCACCATGCCGGGCAAGGCGGCCGCCGCGGCGGTGGCGGACGAGGCGAGCGCCCGGGTGCGCACGCTCGGCGTCGCCAACACGCTTGTCCGCCGCGACGGAGGCTGGTTCGCGGAGAACACCGACGTGGATGGGATCATCGGTGGCCTTCGTGCCGTCGGCGCTCGCCCGCCGCGGACCGCGTTGATTCTGGGCGGTGGAGGCACCGCGGCGTCCGTCGTCGCGGCCCTGGCCGAGCTGGGCACCAGCACGCTGGTGATCGCCGGGCGGCGCCCCGAAAGCACGGCGTCCGCGGTGGAACTGGGCCGGGCACTTGGCATTCGGACCACCGGGATCATCTGGGACGCCGAGCGGATCGGAGCCGTTGCGGACACCGCCGATCTCGTGGTCTCGACCGTTCCGGCCGGTGGCGCAGATGCACTGGCCGACCGGCTCAGCGCCGTTCCCGTGCTGTTCGACGTGGTCTACCACCCGTGGCCGACGCCGTTGGCCGCGGCCGGCGGACCGGACCGGGTGACGGTCACCGGGCTGGACATGTTGCTGCACCAGGCGTTACGGCAGTTCGAGTTGATGACCGGGCTGCCGGCACCCGCCGAGGCGATGCGGCGGGGGTTGCGCGAGGCGTCGGGGACGGATCTGCCGCTGCCCGTCGGCTGAAGCCCGGCGACTGCCGGCCAGCGGTTGTGGACAACTGCGCCCTCCCGTCGCTGGCGTGAGACTGTCGTGACGTGCCCGACTTCTTCTGGCTGCCGGCGATGTGTGGCGTTGCGGTCGGCGCTGTCGTCGGGTGGGTCATCCGGCGGTTGCTTGCGGTGCTCCGCCGCGGAGCCGTGCTGCGCCCGGGAATCGCCGAGGTGACCAGTGCGGTCATGACCGGGGTCGGGGTCGGGTTGGCGTGGGGCAGCCCGCTGATCGCTCTGGTGGTCTGGGCCGGCTGGTTGGGTGTCGCGCTCGGGGCCGTGGACGTCATCCATCATCGTCTGCCCGATGCGCTGACCCTGCCGGCGATCCCGATCACCATGCTCGTCGTCGGATTCACCGCATGGCTGCGCCCGGAGTCCGGGAATGCGGTGACTGCCTTGCTGGTCGCTGCAGTGTTGTCTGGGTTGTTCTTGCTGCTCGCCGTGGTGGCGCCGCGCGGGATGGGTCACGGTGACATCAAGCTCGTTCCGTCGCTCGCGCTGATGACGGGGTACGTCTCGGTCGCGGCCGCGGTGCTCGGCGTTCTCGTGGCGTTCGTGCTGGGTGCCGTGTGGGCGGCGGCGGGCTTGGCCTCGCGGCGGATGACCATGAAGACGGCCATTCCGTTCGGGCCGTTCCTGCTGGCCGGGTGTTGGCTGGTGCTGGCGTTTCCAGAGCTGGTGACGAGGCTGTTGCGCTGAGCCTGCGGCGCACACCCGTTGGCGACGGGCGCCGGCGCCGATCTGCTCTGATCTGCTCTGATCTGCTCTGATCTGCTCTGATCAGCTCTGATCCGCGTCCGTTGGGTGTGCGTCGATCACCGCCCGGCATCCCGCGGCGTCGAGGTCGAACACGACAGGTGCGCCGCTCACCGGAATGACGGACACGGTCAGGGTGTCCACAAAGAGCTCGACGAGATTGAACGCCCCGTCCTCGAACGTTCGCTCGTGCCCGGCGGCACCGAGCGGGTCGGTACGGATCGCCGTCGACCCGGCCACGGCGACGGGCACGGCACCCAGCATCCCGGACTGCGGCAGGTGGTGATGCCCGGCCAGGATCAGCCTGACGTCGGTCCCGGCAACGGCGGCGGCGAGTTCCCGGCGGGACTCCGACTCCAGAGCGAAGTAGCTCAGCAGCGGCGACGGCGGCGGCAGCGGCGCGTGGTGCAGGACGACCACCGTGCCCTTCTCGGCAGGCGTGTGGAGTTCGCCGCGGAGCGCGTCGAGGTGCTCCGGGAGCAGCCGGCCGTGACCATGGCCCGGGATGCTCGAGTCCAGCACGATGATCCGCAACCCGCGGACGGCGTGGACCTGCAGAACAGGATCGTTGGTGTCGTTGCCCCGCAGCAGATGTCGGTGAAACTGACGCCGGACGTCGTGGTTGCCGGTCGCGAAGATGAGCGGGACGCCGTGACGTCCGTCGCGGGCGACGCGGCCCAGCGCCGCTTCGAGCCGGTGGTAGGCGGCCGGGTCGCCGGAGTCCGTCAAGTCGCCGGACACCACCACCGCGTCGATCCGCCTGCCGTCGGCCACGGCTGCGCGGAGCACCGCGACGGCGCGGTCGAGCGCCGCGTCGGCGTCGATCACGCCGTTGTATCGGATCCCGGCGGAGGTCAGGTGGGTGTCGGACAGGTGCGCCAGGATGTGGGTGGGGTAGTCGACGGACTGCCCGTCCGGGGTGAGCCAGTCGTCGCGGCGGTGGTCCCGGCCGACGATCCCGTCAGCGTCGTCGGCCGTTTCGACGGTCGGATGGTCGCTCGGCGTGGTGCGACCCGTGGTCATCCGCGGACCGTCCCCGATGCGGCTACCCAGCGATGAATGTCCGCTACCAGTTCGGCGAGTTGGGCGCCCCGCCAGGTCGGCGTTCCGCGTCCGCGGCCGAATCTGTCGACCAGCGCCGTCGTGCAGCCGGCGGCGTGCGGCACCGCGAGATCCGGATCCCAGCGGCTACCGACGACCAGCAGGCGATCGGGCGTTGACGTGGCTCCGGTCGCCGCAAGGACTCTGCCGACGACCTGCTCCATACCCTCGGTGCCACCTGCGTCGACGAGGAATTCGTCGACGGCGGAGGCGATGTTGACGGCGTCCACGACTTCACGGGCGCCCGTGAGGTCGTGGGCGACGACCGCGATGTAGGAATCTGGCGGAATTCCGGCAATCAATCCGGCCAACCCAGGGGCCGCGTCGACGGCCCACGCCGAATTCGCGAGATCGACCCGCGACGCGCGGCGCGCCACGACGATCTGGCGCGGAGTCAGACCTGCTGCTCTGCAAAGGATCTCGATAGCTTCATCGCCATCTTCGGCTTTGCTCAGTGCCTGGCTCACACTGGGGTCGGACGGCAGGAGATCGGGCCGCCCCTCGAGAAAGCCACGCATTCCGCCGATCAGCGCACGTGTGGTGTCGGCGGCCGGTGGCGCCAGTTGCTCGGCGGCATGCCGAGCGAACGACTGCACGGCCAGATCGCTGACGTGCACGACTCCGTCAACAGCGAGCAGCACCGACACCATCGGTGCCATCAGGCGGGCGTTCGACGGGGAATGGTCGGAGGTGGATCCATCTGGCAGCGGTGGTGGCACGTCGGCGAGCCTATCCGCGCAACCTGGCACCAAGGGCGGCTGGAGTCGCGAAGCGCGTCGGTCATGTCACGCTGCCGGGCATGGCACGCGCGGTGGGCCGATAGGCCGCCATTCAATCACCAAAGGTCACAGGTCAACTGCGGAACGTCACCAAGAGGTATTGCCGAACGTAACCTCTCGATCACTGAACGTCATCGCAGCGGCGCGGTCCTTGGGATCGCCCGTTGCTCTCCTTCGCGGTGCCGGAGCGGCATATCGATACCCGCGCCGCCGTTGCCGGAGTGTTCGGTGAGTACTTGGACGCGGAATTTCGAGGGACTCCCGCGGGCCCATCGGGGTCTGCTGACTCTGCTGGAAATCCGCCAATCCGAGAATCCTGGTACCAGGATGAACAGTCCGATGACGAGCCGGGAGGGGTCGATCATGGTGACATTCCACTGTTCCGGGGGCCGGAATTCTGTATACGTGGATGGCCGCGGAGTGGCTCCGGCCAATGGTGCGCCAGCCGATCCGGCTCACCGGACGTCCATCGGAAAAGACTAGCTGTCCGGCCGCTGCCAGTGAGATGGCAATCCGCCGCGTTGGTGCCCGACGTCGAGTCAGGAATACCGGCGGAGGGAGCATGGACCTGGCGGCCGGACTCCTGATTCACGGGCAACTGGTTCGTCGCATCCCCGCCGATCATGAGCGGGCGAAATCTCGAGCGGTTGTCGCACCCGCGATTTCGGGGAGATTTTCATGCCGCAGCCGGCTGGTGGATGCCGGAATCAACAAGCGAGTGGATGAATCTTCGGACGCGCACCAAATCCACCCGGGAGATCACCAAGCTTTGATGCATTACCAGGAGGGGAAATGTTCACATTCCATGGCCGGAAGGCCGACGTCGAGAGCGCTGGTATTCCGGTACGGGGACGGACCGGTCGTCGATGGTCGGTCTCCACGAAGGCAGTCGCCGTGGTGATGACGGCGAGCATTGCGTGCCTCGGCCTGCCGGCAATTGCCCAGGCGGCGCCGCAATACGTGCCGACCGGTACGTTGGCGACCGACTCGCTGTCCCGCACGGTGAACGGCGGCTGGGGGTCGGCGGCCGTGGGTGGCGCCTATACGGTCTCTCCGGCGTCGGCGGCTTCGGTCACCGCGGCCGGCGGCCAGTTCACCCTGACGCCCGGCGTGTCCGCGGAGGCAGTCCTCGGCAATGTCAAGACCCAGGACGCCATCGCGAGCGCCGACTTCTCGTACTCGCTGGTCTCCGGTTCGTCCACGAACACCTACCAGGAACTCCGGTTGCGTGATACCGCCGCCTCCGCGTACGCGGTCCGTCTCAAGAGGACCGGCACGGTGGGCATAGTTGCGATCACCAAGTTGATCGGTACCGCGGCAACCACCATGGTCAAGCAGGATCTCGCCGCGCCTGTCGTCGCGGGTAGCTGGACGAGTGTCGAGATCCAGGCCACCGGAACGAATCCGGTCACGATCACCGCACGAGCCTGGCCCGCGGGTACCGCAAAGCCCGCCTGGCAGTTGACCTACGCCGACTCGGCAGCGGATCGCGCGACGGCCACCGGTCCGGTCAGCATTTGGGGCTACGTGTCCAGTGCTGGATCATCGGCAAACGTGAAGACCCGGAATATCTCGGCCCGGGCCGTTGCGTTGCCGCCGACCTTCGTGCATCCGGGAATCCTGTTGGGCACGCCGCAGCTCAGCTTCGTGAAGGCCAAGCTCGCCGCCGGCGCCCAGCCGTGGTCGACCGGGCTGGCGAACCTGAAGAACGCCAAGGCCGACACCGGCG
>Ga0209584_10000662_pt1 | contig 11013 bp, 10 predicted proteins | sample NGEPerD_FD_184507 | JGI IMG/M metagenome (GOLD analysis project Ga0209584, IMG submission 184507) | Arctic peat soil microbial communities from the Barrow Environmental Observatory site, Barrow, Alaska, USA - NGEE PermafrostAB12-D... | ecosystem: Environmental > Terrestrial > Soil > Wetlands >...
CGTGACGACCGGCTCGCGGCGCTGGAGGCTCACATCAGTAGCGGGGTCGGGTGGGGCAACGTCGCCCCCGCTACTGATGTGAGCCTCCAGCGCCGCGAGCCGGTCGTCACGCTCGGCGAGTTCGGCTGCTAGCTGGCTGAGTACGTCGTCGACCTCACTCATCCGGTAGCCGCGCAGCGCCAGGTTGAAGCGCACCTGCGCCACGTCGTAGGCGGACAGCCGGCCAGCCGGCGGCAGGCCGGCTGGCGCGCGGTCGACCGAGACCGTCGCCAGCCGGTCGCCCCACCCGAGGGCAACCGCCACGGCAGCGATCACTACCAGCACCACCAGCAGGATCTCCATGCTGCGCACAGATTCGATGGTGTCACGGCGGGCTGCCGGGGGCGGCGCTCGGTCGGTGCCGGACGGGAGGCCCGAACCTCCTTACCAGAATCGAACATGCTGAGCACCGCCAGCACATCCTTGGGGCGCACGCTGGTTGCCAGTCCCCTACCAGGAGGTCTCATGATTCCCCGCATCGCTCGACTCGGGGCGGCCGGAGTGCTGGCCGTCGGAGCCGGGGTGGCTGGCGTTGCCTCTGCCTCCGCCACCTCCGGAGCAACTCCGACCGCCTCCGCCACCGCCACGCCACCGCCGCAGACCCGCCAAGCGCATTCCCAACACCGCGGCGGCATGTTGCGGCGGGCCCTGCATGGTGAGTTCGTCGTCCGGCAGAAAGCCGGTTTCACGACGATGGCTGTGCAGCGAGGCGTGATCACCGAGCTGAGCGTAACCTCGCTGACCGTGCGGAGCTTGGACGGCTACAGCCACGCGTACGCCATCAACGACAGCACCTCCCTGGCGCCGAAAGGTCAGGCGACCAACCGCGACGCCCTGCAGACCGGAGAGCGCGCGGTGGTCATGGCCCTCAAGACCGGGAACCGCTACACCGCCACCCGCATCTCCGGCATCCGCGCGGCAGCAGCGTCTGGGAACAGCCCCAAGCCGGGCGGCACACCCTCCCCGGGCTCGACGTCGTCAGGCTGAGCCGCCCCCGGTGCGGGTCGCCTCGGCCCGTTGGATGATGTGGACGATCTCCTCGACGTCGTCGCTGATCCGAACCAGATCGACGTCCGCGGCGGCCACTGCGCCCGCCGGCACGAGGGTGGCACGCACCCAGTCGAAGAGTCCCTGCCAGTAGCCGGAGCCGTAGAGCACGACCGGAAAGGAGGTCACCTTGCCCGTCTGCACCAGGGTGAGGGCCTCGAAGAGCTCATCGAGGGTGCCGAAGCCGCCGGGAAAGACGACGAACGCCTGGGCGTACTTGACGAACATCGTCTTGCGAGCGAAGAAGTAGCGGAACTGGATACCGATGTCGACCCAGTCGTTGAGGCTCTGCTCGAAGGGCAACTCGATGCCGAGCCCGACGGATATCCCGCCAGCCTCCGAGGCCCCCTTGTTCGCCGCCTCCATGATCCCCGGGCCGCCGCCGGTGATGACGGCCAGGCCGGAGCGGGCCAGCGCGGAGCCCAGGGCCTCGGCCGCCTGGTAGTCGGGGTCGCCCGGAGGGGTGCGCGCGGACCCGAACAGGCTCACGGCTGCCGGCAACTCGGCAAGCAGGCCGAAGCCCTCGACGAACTCCGCCTGGATGCGCAGCACCCGCCACGGATCGGTGTGCACCCAGTCCGAGGCGCCGCGGGTGTCCAGGAGGCGCTGGTCGGTGGTCGAGGCCGTGACCTGTCCCCGACGCAGGATGATCGGCCCACGTTGTTTCTCGCGGGGACCCCCACCATCGGGCGACGACTCCACCATGCAAGCCAGGCTAGGCGTAGGACGGAGGTGGCCGGATCAGAACGACTCGGGCTTCACCGTCAGGTAGTGGCGCAGCACGGCCTCGCACTCGGCGATCCGCGACACCTGCACATGCTCCTCGGCCGCGTGCGCAACCTCCGGGTCACCCGGACCGTAGTTCACCGCTGGCACACCGAGGCCGGCGAACCTGGACACGTCGGTCCAGCCGAGCTTCGCGGTTGGCTGCTGAGAAGTCAGTCGCACGAACTCGGCCACGCCGGGGGCTCGCAGCGCCGGTGGCGACCCCGGCGCGCTGTCGACCAGGACGCACTCGTGGGGAGTCAGCACGTCCGCGACGTGAGCGAGCGCCTCCTGCGGCGACCGATCGGGGGCGTAGCGGAAATTGACCGTGACTGTGCAGCGGTCCGGCACGACGTTGCCGGCCACGCCGCCCTCGATGCGCACGGCGCTGAGCCCTTCCCGAAAGCGCAGGCCGTCAATGTCCACCTCACGGCCCTCATAGGCGGCCAGCCGGGTGAGCACCGGGCCCGCTCGGTGGACGGCGTTGTCCCCCAGCCAGGCCCGGGCGCTGTGCGCCCGGCGGCCGGTGAGGGTCACCAGCACCCGAAGCGTGCCCTGGCAGCCCGCCTCGACCCGCCCCGAGGTCGGCTCCATCAGCACCGCCAGGTCACCCGCCAGCCAGTCCGGATGCCGCCGGGCAAGTCGACCCAGCCCGTTGCGCTCGGCGTCGACCTCCTCCTGGTCGTAGCAGATGAAGCTGACGTCCCGGCTCGGCTGCGGTACCAGCGCGGCCAGGCGGAGCATGACCGCGATGCCGCTCTTCATGTCGCTGGTGCCGCAGCCGTAGAGGAGGTCGCCCTCGCGGCGGGACGGCACGTTGCCCGCGATGGGCACCGTGTCCAAGTGACCGGCGATCACCACCCGGGAACCGTGTCCGAGCTGGGTGCGCGCCACCACCGCGTCGCCGTCACGTTCCAGGCCCAGGTGCGGAAGGTCACGCAAAGCGCCGCACACCAGATCCGCCAGTGGGCCCTCACCGCCGGAGATCGACGGGACATCGACCAGTGCCGCCGTCAGTTCGCCTCCGGGCAGCGTGAGGTCAAGCGGAGTCCCCATCAGGGTGCAACCCCGTGTTCGCGCAGAACCTCGTTGAGCGCCAGCTTGTCGTGGATCTCGTCCTCGGCCAGGGTACGCAGGACCAGCACGCAGGGCAGGCCGAAATCACCGCCCGGAAAGGCCTTGACCCGTGTCGAGCCGACGGCGACCGCCCGGGCGGGTACCTCACCGCGGGGCAACTCGTCTCCACTGTCGGCGTCGAAGACCCGCGTACTGGCGGTGAGGATCGTGCCCGCCCCGAGCTTGGCCCCACGGCGGATGCGGGCGCCTTCGACCACCATGCAGCGCGAGCCGACGAAAGCATCGTCCTCGACGAGGACCGGCGCCGCCTGCGGCGGTTCCAGCACGCCACCGATGCCCACGCCGCCGGAGAGGTGCACCCGCTGGCCGACCTGCGCGCAGGACCCGACCGTCGCCCAGGTGTCCACCAGCGTGCCGCCGCCGACCGAGGCGCCGATGTTGACGTAGGACGGCATCAGCACGGCGCCGGGGGCGATGTAGCTGCCCCACCTGGCGATCGCACCGGGCACGACCCGTACGCCGTCGAAGCGACTCTTGACCGGTATCCGGTCAACGTAGTGGAACGCCCCGGCCGCCGAGGAGGTCATCGGCAGCAGCCGGAAGGCGAGCAGAATGGCCCGCTTGGCTCGCTCGTCGACCCATACCGAGCCGTCAGGCTGCACCGCCGCGACCCTGGCCACGCCGCTGTCGAGCAGATCGATGGCCGCCGTCACCTCGGCCCGGGCAGCGGCCTCGTCGGGGCTGAGACCGTCGCGACGCTCCCAGAGTCCGTCGACCGCAGGCGACAGCGGAGAACTCGGCATAGTGCTGACCCTAGGCGAGTCGGCCGGAGACAGGCGGCGACGGACCGTGCCCGGAGCTCGTCACCCCGCGCGCAGCCGCGCCGCCGCGGCGGCCACCCGCTCGTCTGTCCCGGTCAACGCCACCCGCACGTACTGCCCGCCGGCACCGCCGTAGAACTCCCCCGGCGCGACGAGAATGCCCAGTTCGGCCAGCGCGCCGACGGTCTCCCAGCAGGGCTCACCGGCCGTCGCCCACAGGTAGAGACCCCCTTCGGAATGTTCGATCGTGAAGGCCGCGTACTCCAGCGCCGCCCGCAGGACGCCGCGGCGCTGCCGGTAACGCTCCTTCTGTTCCTCGGCGTGCCCGTCGTCGTCGAGGGCGGCGACCATCGCAGCCTGTACAGGTGTCGGCACCATCAGCCCGGCGTGCCGGCGCACCTCGAGCAGATGCGCGACCAGGACCGGGTCGCCGGTGACGAAACCCGCCCGATAGCCGGCGAGATTCGACCGTTTGGACAGCGAGTGCACGGCGAGCAGACCGCTGTGGTCATCGCCGCAGACGTCCGGGTGCAGGATCGACACCGGCTCGGCGTCCCAGCCGAACCCGACGTAGCACTCGTCGCTGGCCACCACGGCGCCGCGTTGGCGGGCCCAGTCGACCACCTTCCGCAGATGGTCGACACCCAGCACCTGGCCCGTCGGGTTCGCCGGGGAGTTCACCCACGCCAGGCCGACCCGACGCGGGCCGAGGGCGGTCAGCGACTGTGCGGGCAGCGGGTCGCAGCCGGCGAGTCGGGCACCGATGTCGTAGGTCGGGTAGGCCAACGCCGGGAAGCTCACGGCACCGGAGATGCCCAGCTGGGACGGCAACGCGGCCACCAGCTCCTTTGAACCCAGAGTAGGCAGCACGGTGGCGGGATCGACGCTGACGCCGAGGCGGCGGAGCAACCAGCCGGCGGCTGCCTCGCGCAGTTGCGCGGTGCCGGCCGTGAGCGGGTATCCCGGTGCGTCAGCAGCGCAGGCCAAGGCGTCCCGCACGACGGCCGGGGTCGGGTCGACGGGGGTCCCCACCGACAGGTCAACGATCCCGTCGGGATGGGATCCGGCACGTTCGGCGTCAGGCCGCAGCCGGTCCCACGGGAAGACCGGCAGGGCGGGTGAGGCCCTCCTCAGTGCGCGTCACCCATCGGCGGCAACGCCTCGATGAGCGGGTGATCCTTGTCGATCTTGCCAATCTTCGAGGCGCCACCGGGCGAGCCGAGGTCGTCGAAGAACTCCACGTTAGCCTTGTAGTAGTCCTTCCACTGCTCGGGCGTGTCGTCCTCGTAGAAGATCGCCTCAACCGGGCACACCGGCTCGCAGGCGCCGCAGTCCACACACTCGTCGGGGTGGATGTAGAGCATCCGGTTGCCCTCGTAGATGCAGTCGACGGGACACTCCTCGATGCATGCCCTATCCAGGAGGTCAACACACGGCTCGGCTATGACGTAGGTCACGTCGAACATCCTCCTGGGCCGGTCTCGATTCCCCTCTAGTATCTCCGGGGTTTCCCGCCGCTGTCACATCAGGGGGACGTGAGTTTATGAGCTACCCGCCTGGGGGGGGCCGCAATCGGGTGCTCTCGCCGGACGACGTCGGTTTCCGGGTGGTGGTGCGCCGAGCACTGCCGGACGGGCGGGCGACCGACGTGCTGGGCGAGCTGGAGTCGTGGACGGCGGGTGTGCTGATGGTTCGACGGTCGGCGGGCACGGTGGTCCAGATTCCCGTGACCGAGGTGATAGCCGGGCGACGCGTGCCGAAGGGCCCGGTACGGCTGCGGCCGGCCCGATCGACCGACGCCGAGGCGATCAGGCGGCTTCGGGTCCAGGCCTGGCGCGGTGCGGCGGGTGAAACAGTGACCGAGTGGGTCGCCGAGTCCGGCACAGTGGCCGGCACAGTGGCCGGCACAGCCGTCGTCGGTTGGGCGGTCGGCGGAGCATGCCGCGATTCCGACCGCGGCGGCGCGGCAGAGAGCGAGATCTACGCCTGCTACGTCGTGCCGAGTTGGTCGGGCATGGGCGTGGGCGGGCGGCTGTTGCGCCGTACCCTTGCCGGGCTGGACGCCCGTGGCCGCTCGTCGGTTTCCCGCTGGGTGCCCGAGAGCGACGACCGAGCCCGGCGCTTCTACGCCGCTCACGGGTTCCTCCCGGACGGCACCCGGCAGCCGCTGGACCTCGGCGGCCCAGTGGCCGAGATCCGCTGCCTGCGTCCAGGCGCGCAAACCGGCGGCAGCTGACAGGCTGGGTCCATGCCATCGGGGCCGGCGGAACCGGTACCAGACCCGCCGGACGGCGACCCCAACCGCCTGTGGTGGGACGAGCGGGCGGCTCTGCACGGGCAGGACGCGATCTATGACCGCGCCGGGTTCCTCGCCGGGGCGTCAACCCTGACCCGGCTCGACGCCGAGATCACCGGGGACGTCAACGGCCTGGACCTCCTCCATCTGCAGTGCCACACCGGCATGGACACGCTGTCCTGGCTGCGGGCGGGGGCGGCGCAGGTCACCGGGGTGGACTTCTCCGCGGTGGCCGTCGCCGCCGCCCGCACGTTGGCCGAGGAGAGCGGGTTGGCCGGACGCGCCAGGTTCGTGGCAGCCGACGTGCTGGCCGTGCCAGCGGAGCTGCGTGGCCGGTTCGACCTCTGCTATGCCAGCCGGGGAGTGGTCGGCTGGATCGCGGACATCGAGGCCTGGATGCGCACCGCCGCCACCATGTTGCGCCCGGGCGGCCGGCTGGTGTTGATCGAGATGCACCCGCTGTTCGTCATGGTCGACTCCCTGGACCCGCTTCGGCTCGGCTTCCCCTATGCCAACGACGGGCCCCGGCATTTCAGCGCCAGTGGTTCCTACGCCGCTCCGGACGCGGCGACGCAGCACAACGACACCGTCGAGTACGGCCACTCGGTGGGCGAAGTGGTCACCGCGGCGGCGACGGCCGGCCTGCATGTGGAGCACCTCGGCGAGCATCTCGAGGTCGAGACCGACGTCGGCCGGGGTTTGCTGCCCCGGGACGCGGACGGACTCCTGCGGTGGCGGGTCACCGGCGAACTGCTGCCGGTGCTCTACAGCCTGCGGGCCCGGCGGCCGGCCGCGGCGGCCCAGTCCTAGTCGCCCTCGGCCGGTGGCCAGGGACGGGCGGCCGCACCGGAGGTCACCGGTGGACGCGGCCGGCGCGGCTCACGCACGCCGGCCGGCGGCGGGCCGCCGGCCCCGGGACGCGGTGGGGAACTCGGTGCCCGCCGGACCCGCCGCAGCAGCCAGCGCGCCGGCCCGGTGACGGCGTAGGCGAGGGAGCCGGTGACCGAGCCGACCCCACGGGCGACCGTTCGTGGCCTGCCAGACCCCCGCCGGGACTCCGCCTTCGGACCTCGCGCCATGGTCGTAGTCTGCGCCTGCGCCGTAGTCTCGGCAACCGTGCCGTCCTTCGATGTCCCGCCACCTCCGCAACAAGCGGGCATGCACCTCTACGACACCCGCACCCGGCAGCCGGAGCAGATCCGCCCGGGCACACCCGGGCTGCTGCGGATGTACGCCTGCGGGCCGACGGTGTATCGCGACGCCCACGTGGGCAACCTGCGCAGCTTCCTGCTCCGTGATCTGATCTCCCGAGTCGGTGAGGTGCTGCACCACTGGCGGGTGGAGGTGGTGCAGAACATCACCGACGTCGGTCACCTGCAGGACGACACCCTCGATGAGGGCGAGGACAAGATGCTCGCCGCGGCCCGGCAGGAGGGCCGCTCCCCGCTGGAGATCGCCCGCACGTACGAGGCGGCGTTCCACCGTGACCTCGCGGCGCTCAACGTCACCCCGGCGGGGACGTATCCGCGCGCGTCCGAATGTATTCCGATCATGCTCCAGCTCATCGGGACGCTGCTCGAGCAGGCGCACGCCTACGTGGGCGAGGAGAGCTCGGTCTTCTTCGACGCCCGGTCATTCCCGACCTACGGCGCCCTGTCCGGCAACCGGGTGGAGGAGTTGCGGCCCGGTCACGGGGCCAGCGCGCAGTCCACCGCCGCGGGCAAGCGGTTTCATGCCGACTGGGCGCTGTGGAAGGCGGCTGGGACGTCGCGGACCCTGGTCTACAACTCGCCGTGGGGGCCGGGCTTCCCCGGTTGGCACGTCGAATGCTCGGCCATGTCGCTGCACTACCTCGGCGAGCACATCGACATCCACACCGGGGGGATCGACCTGCGCTTCCCGCACCACGAGGACGAACGGGCGCAGTCGGACTCCGCGGTCGGGCACGAGGTCGTCCGACACTGGGTGCACGGCGAGCACCTGCTCTTCGACGGCCGGAAGATGGCCAAGTCGACGGGCAACGTGGTGTTGCTGCCCGACCTCGTCGAGGCCGGCTATGACCCTCTCGCGTTGCGGTTGTTCTTCCTGCAGGGCAGGTACCGCCAGCAACTCAACCTGACCTGGGACGCGCTGGCGGCAGCCGATCGGACGCTCACGCGCTGGCGGTCCAGAATGGCGGAGTGGGCCGAATGGCCGTCCCAGCCGATGGCCCCCGGCTATCTAGAGCGGATGATCAGCGCGCTCGACGACGACCTCGACACCCCGGCCGCGCTAATCACGCTCCGCGAGCTGGAACGTACGGCCGAGGCCGCGCCGGGAGCCAAGTTCGAAACCTTCGCCTACGTGGACCGGCTGCTCGGGCTGGATCTGGCCCGCGACGTCGGCCGACCGGCGGCACCGGTCACGCTACCGCCCGGAGCGGAGGACCTGCTGAGGCAGCGGGCCGCGGCTCGGGCGGCCAAGGACTTCGCCACGTCCGACCGGATACGTGGCGCGCTCGCCGACCTTGGCGTGACAGTCACCGACACTCCGGACGGGCAGCAGCCCAACCTGCGCCGCTGAGGTAGGCGCGGCCGGCTCCCAAGGAGGAGCCGGCAATCCGTTCGCCCGAACGGCTCAAGGGTCACCCGTTTGCCGCCGAACCGCTGGGGTCACGGCGGCATTCCGAGAACTGGCCTGCCGCTGTGCGCTCGAGAGTCGTCGTTGGGCCACCGAGGCGTGCTGGCCCCCATGTCGAGGGCGTGGTGGCATGGTCGGTCAGACGGGGAGAGCAAAGGTCGACCCGCGGCGGCTCTGCGGGCTGGACGGGCTTCGCGGCGTGGCAGTGACCGCGGTGGTGCTCTTCCACAGCGGCATCCACCTGGTCCGGGGTGGGCTACTGGGCGTCGACATCTTCTTCGTTCTGTCCGGTTACCTGATCACCGGTCTGCTGCTCGACGAATGGCGGCGGACCCGCACGCTCTCGCTCCGCGGGTTCTGGGAGCGCCGGGCCCGCCGGCTGCTGCCCGCTCTGTTTGCGGTGCTCGCTGTGGTCACACTCGTCTGGCAGCGGGCGGGTTCCCCGGACGACGTGCAGACAGTCCGTGGCGATGCCCTCGCGACCCTTCTCTACGTCGCCAACTGGCATTCCGTGCTGGCCGCCCACGGCTACTTCACGCTCTTCGCTGCGCCCTCGCCACTGCTGCACACCTGGTCGCTCGCCGTGGAGGAGCAGTTCTACCTGGTGTGGCCGCTCGTCGCGTGGCTGGTTCTCACTCGGCTGCGCTCGGCGCGGGTCCTCGTCTGGGCCGCAGCACTGGGGGCGTGCGCGTCGGCCGGCGCCATGGTGGGTCTTAGCCTGGCCGGGCTGGGCGCCGACCGGCTCTACTACGGCACTGACACCCGGGTCCAGGCACTTCTCGTCGGTGCCGCCCTCGTCACCGGGCTACACCTGTCAGGTCGTGACCTGGCCGGTCACCGCTTCGGGGTCGAGGGTGGACCTCTCGGGGCGCCCGAGCCAGCGACGGAACTGGGCGGCTGGCCACGCCGCGCTCTGTCCACGGCGGGGGTGCTGGCCGCCGGACTGCTCACCTGGATGTGCACCAGCGTGGACGGCCGATCCGCCTGGCTGTACCGCGGCGGTTTCCTGCTCGTTGCCGTTGCCGTTGCCGTCGTCATCACCGCGATCGTGCTCATGCCGTACGGACCACTCGCCCGCGGTCTGACGGTGCTGCCGCTCGTCGCGCTCGGACGCGTCTCCTACGGCCTCTACCTCTGGCACTGGCCCGTCATCGTCCTGCTCGACGAGGACCGTACGGGACTGGCTGGCTGGCGGCTGACGGCGGGCCGGCTCGTGGCCATCCTCGCGGTGTCGGCGCTGTCCTACCACCTCCTCGAACGTCCCATTCGAGAACGACGCTGGCGGACCCCGCGGCCGTGGTTCGCCGTTCCCGCACTCACCGCTGCGCTGGTGGTCGCACTCGTCGCCACCCCGCTACCGTCGGGCCCCTCGTTGAGGTCCGCCTTCGACGCCGCCGACGCCGCGCCACCCGCGTCACCGGTGCACAGGCAACCTGTCGGAGCCGGGACATCGGGCCCGCACACGTCGGCTCACTACTCGGGACCAGTGCGAGACCAACGGCTCGCGGCACCTGGCAGCGTCCCAGTGACGGGTGGCCAGGTGCTCGCCATCGGCGATTCGATCATGCTCGACCTGGCGACCTCGCTCCGACGGGTGCTGCCGGGCGTACAGACGGATGGCGTGGTCGGCCGACAATGGGACACGGCCCCCGGGGTGCTCGCTCGCCATCGCGCTGCCGGATTCTTCCCGGTCGTCCTCATCGTGGAGCTCGGCACCAACGGGCCCGTCACTCCGGCGGAATTCAACGCGGTGATGCGGGCGGCAACAGGAATACGTTGGGTCGTCTTCGTCACGGTCCGTGAGCCACGGCCGTGGCAGAACCAGGTCAACGCCACCCTGCGCGCGTCCGTGCCCCGCTTCCCGCACGCCCTCCTGGCCGACTGGTTCACCCGCTCCGCCGGCCACGGAGCCGACTGGTTCTACACCGACGACGTCCACCCCGTCGGCGCCGGCCTCCGCGCCTACGCCGATCTGCTCCTCACCACCATCCGGGCCGTCAGTCCGGCAACACACGTCAGTCCCGCAGCACCCCGTAACGGCTCTCGAAGTAGAGCAACGGCGGCTGTCGTTCCGCCGGGGAGTCGACGGCCAGGACCTCGCCGATGACCACCGTATGGTCACCGGCGTCGTGGGTGGCCCACGTGCGGCACTCCAGGAAGGCGATGCCGCTGTCCAGAAGGGGCAAGCCCGTCTGCGGCCCGGGTGAGGTGGGGTAGTCCCCGAGGCGGGCCTCGTCAGGACGGCCCCGGGTGGCGAACCAGCGCGACGCCGACTCATCGCCCACGCCGAGGACGGAGACGGCCCAGAGGCCCGTCCGCAGGACGGAACCGTGGAACCGGGCGGACTTG
>Ga0209584_10000663_pt1 | contig 11006 bp, 10 predicted proteins | sample NGEPerD_FD_184507 | JGI IMG/M metagenome (GOLD analysis project Ga0209584, IMG submission 184507) | Arctic peat soil microbial communities from the Barrow Environmental Observatory site, Barrow, Alaska, USA - NGEE PermafrostAB12-D... | ecosystem: Environmental > Terrestrial > Soil > Wetlands >...
CGTCGCCACCGACGCGAACCAGATGTCGAACGTGGATGGAGTGTTCGCCGCAGGGGATGCGCGGCGGGGCGCGTCGCTGATAGTGTGGGCGATCCGCGAGGGGCGCGACGCCGCGCGCGCGATCGATGTGTACGTGCGCGACGCCGAGCGTCGCGATCTCGAGCGCGAGCTGGCGACTTCGACCTCGCTTACGACTCCGTAAGCTCCGCAGGGCTGGCAGCGGACGAGTGCCGTCCCGCATATTCACCGTCCCAGCACTTCGGAGCTCGCGTATGTCGTCCGGACCGTCACCGCTCGATCACTTCGTTCGCGCGGCGCTCGAAAAGGGACAGGAGCGCGCCGCGATCAGCACCGCGCTGCACGAAGCGGGGTGGCCCGCGCCGGAGGTCTCCAACGCATTGAGCGCGTACGCCGAGGTGCCCTTCGCGGTGCCGGTGCCGCGCCCGCGAGCCTCGTTGTCATCGCGCGAGACCTTTCTCTACCTCGTGCTCTTCACGTCGCTCTACGTCAGCGTCTGGAATTTCGGGCATCTGCTGTTCGAGTTCATCAATCGCGCATTCCCGGACGTCACGCAAGGCCGCTACAATGGCGCTTTCGACAGTGACGCGGTGCGCTGGTCCGTATCGGCACTGATCATTGCCTTTCCCGTCTTTCTCTGGACGGGCAACTACATCGGCAAGCGGCTGGAGGCAAATCCCGCCGGACGGCTCTCGCCGATCCGCCGCTGGTGCACGTATCTCACGCTCTTCATCGCGGTCGCAGTGCTCATCGGCGATGGTACCACCGTCATCTACAACATGCTCGGCGGCGAGCTCACCATTCGCTTCGCGTTGAAGGCGATCGTCGTTGGCGGCATTGCCGCCTCGGCGCTGCTCTACTACCTGCGCGACCTGCGCCGCGAGGAGAGGGAGCACGCATGACGCGCCGCGGAATCTCACCTGCCGGCGTGGCGGCCACGATTGCCGCAGCGGTCGTCGTCATCGCCGGGCTCGTCACTCTCGGGTCGCCCTCGCGCGCGCGCGAGCGCCGCATAGACGGCGTGCGAGTGGGCGATCTCTCGATGCTATCCACTTCGATCGACGCGTACTGGAGCAAGCACGCGGCGCTGCCGGACGTGCTCGACTCGCTCGTGTCGAAGCACGAGATCGATCGCGTGCCCGCGGACCCCGAGAGCAAGGCCGCCTACACCTACCTCGTGAGCGGCGCGCGCTCGTACCGCCTCTGCGCGACGTTCGCGCAGCAAACGGACACGAGCCAGGGCGCGAACGACGGAGATGGCATCGTCTTCAGTTCGGGGTACATCGGGCCATACGGGCGGCATTCGCACTCGTGGCGTCACGGCAAGGGCGAGAGCTGCTTCGACCTCACGCCGCCGGAAAAGGAAAGCAAGTAGCGCACGCTCTCACATCGGACAAACGATCATGGTTACTCTCTCGGTGTTCGTGCACATGAAGGCGAAGCCCGGCAAGGAAAAAGAAGTGGAGCAGTTCCTCAAGGGCGGGCTCGCGATCGTCGAGCAGGAGCCGGGCACCATTGCGTGGTTCGCGATCAAGACCGCGCCAGGGACCTTCGGCATCTTCGACGTCTTCGAGAACGAGGCGGCCCGCGAGGCGCATCTCACTGGCCGAGTCGCCGCGGCGCTCTTCGCGAAGGCGCCCGATCTCTTCAGCGAAGCGCCGACGGTCGGCAAGCCGGAAGTCCTCGCGGCGAAGGTGCCAAAATAGTGCCCACGTCGCGGCACCGCTCAGCTGTTGCCTTCGCGCTCTGCGCAGGCGCGTCTCTCATCGTCGCGCGCGCCTCCGCGCAGAGCGCGCCCCGCGATGGCGACTGGACGATGCCGTCCAAAGACTACGCGGCCACGCGCTACAGCACGCTCGCGCAGATCACACCGGCCAACGCGAAGAGCCTGCATCCCGTGTGGACCTTCTCCACCGGCACGCTCGGCGGGCACGAGGGGCAGCCGCTCGTCGTCAACAACACGATGTACGTGGTGACGCCGTACCCCAACGTGCTGTACGCCTTCGATCTCGCGAAGGAGGGCTATCCGCTCAAGTGGAAGTACCGCCCGAACGTCGATCAGAACTCGATCGGGATCGCGTGCTGCGACGTTGTGAATCGCGGAGCCGTGTACTCCAACGGAAAGATCGTCTACAACCTGCTCGATGGTCACACCGTCGCCGTCGATGCGGCGACCGGGAAAGAGCTGTGGATGACGAAGATCGCCGATCTCGCCGCTGGCGAGACGACGCCAATGGCGCCGCTCATCGTGAAGGATCGCGTGCTCGTCGGGGCATCGGGTGGCGAGTTCGGCATCCTCGGCTGGGTGAAGGGGCTCGATCTCGCGACCGGCAAGATCGTGTGGACCGCGACTAACATCGGTCCCGACTCCCTCGTGCTCGCGAAGGCCGGCACCTTCAAGGCGTTCTACGACAAGGGCGCTCAGCTCGGGCAGACGACGTGGCCCGCCGACGCGTGGAAGCACGGCGGCGCGCCCGTGTGGGGATGGATGTCGTACGACCCAGAGCTCGATCTCGTCTACTATGGTGTGGGCAACCCTGGCCCATACAACGCCGAGCAGCGACTCGGCGACAACAAGTGGACGGCAAGCGTGCTCGCGCGCCATCCGGAAGACGGCTCGCTCGTATGGGCCTACCAGTTCACACCGCACGACAGCTGGGACTTCGACGCGGCGGCCGAGATGATCCTCGTCGATCTCAAGATCGGTGGGAAGATGCGCAAGGCGCTCGTGCACTTCGACAAGAACGGCTTCGAGTACACGATGGATCGCGCTACGGGCGAGGTGCTCCTTGCCGAGCCGTACGTGAAGGTGAACTGGGCATCGAAGATCGATCTCGCAACGGGACGTCCCGTGCTCAACGATGCGAAGCAGACGGGCGCATCGCGCGGAAACGTGAAGGATATCTGTCCGACGCTCGAGGGCGGCAAGAGCCCGGCGTCGCCGGTGGCATACTCGCCGCGCACGGGATTGTTCTACGCGTCGACGAACAGCATGTGCATGGACTACGAGGCCGTGCAGACCGCGCATCTCAAAGGCACACCGTTCATGGGATTCAACAGCCCGTATCATGCGGGGAGCGATCCGAACATGGGCGCCTTCATCGCGTGGGATGCGACGACGGGCAAGCGCGCGTGGGCGATCAAGGAGCCCTTCCCCGTGTGGAGCGGATCTCTCGCGACGCGCGGCGACGTCGTTTTCTACGGCACGCTCGACGGATGGTTCAAGGCAGCGGATGCAAGGAGCGGCGCCGTGCTGTGGAAGTTCAAGGTTGGATCCGGAGTCGTCGGCGATCCGATTACCTTCACCGGCGCGGATGGGAAGCAGTACGTGGCGATCTACGCGGGGATTGGCGGCGACTGGCTGCTTCTGTCCGGCGACTACATCTCAAACGACCCCGCCGATGTGCGCGATCCGGCGGACTTCGCTCGCAATCTCGCCCGGCACACCAGCCAGGGTGGGATCGTCTGGATCTTTGCGCTGTAGCGGAGGACAACTCAGATGAAAACTCTTCCTTCGCGATCGCGCGCGATGCTGGCGGTGCTCGTGCTTGCGAGTGTCGCGTGTCGAGAGCAGAAAGGCATTCCGGCTGTGACGACGTCTGATTCATCCGGCGCCGCAATGACCTCGACATCAGCAACGACCACCAACGCGCTCGTCATCTCGCGTCACGACGACCGCATCTTCGCCGGCGGGATCGCGCCGCCGCCGGAGCGGTTCACGAACTCTGCAGCGCATGACGCGAAGGCCGCGGATGCCGGCGCGATGCTCTTTACCGGGATGAACTGCGATGGATGCCACGGTGGCGGCGCGGTTGGCGCGGTGGGGCCGAGTCTCACCGACGGTCGCTGGCGATATGGCGGTGCGGATGCGGACATCTATCGCTCGATCGCGGAGGGGCGCCCGAAGGGGATGCCGGCGTTCGGCGGGGTGCTGCAACCCGCGATGATCTGGCGGCTCGTAGCGTACATCAAGTTGCTCCCAGCGCCGAAGGACGCCCCGACGGAATCGTGGTAGCGCGCGCACTGCTCCTCGCGCTCGCACTCGCGAGCGCGCGAGCTCCCGCGCTCGCACAGTGGCGCGGCGCCGACACCATCTACACCGGCACCTTCATCACGCTCGACTCGAACAACAGTCGCGCGCACGCGATTGGCGTGCAGGACGGCGCGATCACCGCCGTCGGCAGCATCGCTCACGTCGACTCCGTGCTCGGCGGCCGGCACTCGCCGCACATCGCGATTCCCGGCTTCGTCCTCCCCGGCTTCGCCGACGCGCACGCGCATCCCCTCTTCCTCGGCCAACAGCTCGAGACGATGGATCTGCACGGCGTGTCCAAGGCCGAGGTGCTGCGACGAGTATCCGCCGCAGCGAGCAAGGCGCCCGCGGGCGCGTGGATTCGCGGTTCGGGGTGGGACCAGGCGTTCTGGACGCCGCCAAACTTTCCGACCGCTGCGGAGCTCGATCGCGTGAGCGCCGGCCATCCGGTGATGCTCGATCGCATCGATGGTCACGCGATCTGGGTGAACGGCCGCGCGCTCGCGCTGGCGAACATCGAGGCCAATCGCGCCGATCCGTCCGGCGGTCGCATCATGCGCGACGGGGCCGGCGCGCCCACGGGGATCTTTCTCGACTCGGCGATGTCGCTCGTCACGCGCGCGATGCCGAGCGAGACGCCGGCTAGCATCGAGCGCCAGCTACGCGCCGCGCTCGCGCAGTACGCGGCGTGGGGGCTCACGAGCGTGCACGATGCGTCCGCGGATCTCCCGGTGTTGCGCGTGTGGAAGTCGCTCGCCGAGCGGGGCGAGCTCTCGGCGCGCATGTACGTGATGGCGGCGGCGCAGGACTCCACTCTCACGCAAACGCTCGCGGCGGGCACGCGCATCGGCGACATCAACGATCTCCTCACCATTCGCAGCGTCAAGATCGTGCTCGACGGCGCGCTCGGCTCTCGCGGCGCGCAGCTCCATGATGCGTACGCCGACGAGCCGGGGAAGCGCGGTCTCTCCCTCGTGAGCGACGCCGAGCTCGACTCGATCATCACGCTCTGCATCGCGCGCGGCTTTCAGGTGAACGTGCACGCGATTGGCGACGAGGCGAACCGGAGGTTGCTCGATGCCTTCGCGCGCGCGGAGCCACGCACGCACGAACTGAGATTCCGCGACGAGCACGCGTCGCTCGTGTCGGACGATCAGCTCGCGCGCTTCAAGTCGCTCGGCGTGATCGCGTCGATTCAGCCGGTGTTCGTGGGCGAGTACAGCCGCTTCGCAGAAGCGAGGGTTGGGAGCGCGCGCGTGCACTGGGTGGAGCGCACGCGCGACTTCGTGACGAGCGGGGCGCGAATAGCGAGCGGCACGGACTATCCGGCGAGCGACACGGGCGATCCGATCGCGACGCTCTTCTCGATGGTGACGCGGAGCGGCGCGGACGGAACGCCGGCGGCCGGGTGGCTGCCGGATCAGCGCGTGAGCGTCGATGTGGCGCTCCGCAGCATGACAGCGGGGCCCGCGTACGCGGCGTTCGAGGAGAACGAGCTCGGCGCGATCACGGTGGGACGCGCCGCAGACTTCACGGTGCTCTCGGGCGATCCGTACGCGACGGCGCCGCGCGATCTGCGAAAGCTGCGCGTGATCAGAACGATCGTAGGCGGAAAGACCGTGTGGCAGAGGAAGCGCGCACCTTCAAGGTGATGCCGGCGAGTACTGGCGCGCGAAGACGCTGTCCCAGGTGGCGAGCGCGGGCTTGGGCGCGAGAACCGTGTCGACGAGTCCGATGAAGACGAACGGCGCCACCTGCGGATCGTCCGCGGGCAGCCCGAAGGCGACGAGATTGATGTCGGTGAAGTCGAGCTGGAACCACGCGATCGCGTGCGCGTTGTCGAGGAGCGTCGAGGCGCGATCGATCCACGCGGCCTGGAGCGCAGCGGACGAGTGCACCGCGCCGATGTTCGCCGATGACCATCCGCCCTCAGTCACCAGCTCGCGCAACGCCGGCGTGCCCGCGAGGCGCGAGAAGTAATCGTCAGGCACCTGACTCGGATCGGTATATCCCGCGAGATAGGGATATGCCGAGAGGCCAAGCACGTTGATGAACGGAAAATCGGCGCGGTCCCGGTCGATGCCGACGAATGCCGTCGGCCCGCTCAAGCCGAGCCGGCCCCACGCGACATCCACCTGCACGCTCACGTAAAGCGGCGTCTGATTCCCCGCGCTGCGAATGTCGGCCGCCGCGTCGTTCGTCATGCGCACGACCGCCGCGTACACGGCAGGGCTCGATGCGAGTCGAATGAGATTCGTTTCGGACGCCAGCCCGAGATACTGCGGCGCAGCGAGCCGCGCGACCGACAATGCGTAGCGCCGATAGACCTTCTGCACCGTGTCCTCGGTGATGCTGTGCCCGAGCGCGAGCAGCGCCGGCGACTCGGCTGCCCGATCAATTCCATTCGTGAGGTCGGTCTCGATCACGACTTGCTTGCCGAGCGAGGCATAGACGCTCGTGAGCGGAAGAATCGTCTGACTCACAATGAAATCCGGATCGCCGCCCGCGAGCAACGACTCCCACGGTGGGTCGATGTGCAGAATGGCCGCGTCGGAGCGCGTGTTCCACAACTGCACGCTGCGTCGCTGGAGCGCCGCATCCGGAGCCGGCGGGAAATTCGAGAAGCCCATGAGGTACGTGCGGCTCTTCGCACGCGGGCCGCTCGAATCCGACCCGCACGCGGTCGACGCAAGGAGCGCAAGCAGGATGGCAAGGAGCGCAGCGGTTCGTGCGCGGAGTGCGATCATCGGCATAGACCACTCGAGTAGAGGAAATCGTGACCGCGCGCGCATGGGCGCTCATGCGACCGTCGGCGCCCCTCTCTATCTTGCTCTCCAGACGCCATTCCAACAATCTGCCACGTCCTGACCGGGATACCCACTCATGGAGCTTCTGTTCGCGTTCGTTGCCGGTCTTGCGGCCGGCATCATCATCTTCTGGCTCGTCGCGCGCCTCAGGCAGCGCGACACGGCGGCGCTCGCGCAGGAGCTGGTGCGGGCAGCCGAGGCGACGAAGACGAAGGAGGTGGAGCTCCTTACGAGCAACATGCGCGACTCAGTGAAGGCGCTGACGTCGGATCTGATCACCGGCGGCGTCAAGCAGCTCAACGAGGCTGCGCGCGATTCGCTCTCGAGATACACCGCGGACAATCAGGCTGGGCTCGAAACGAAGAAGGGATTGATCGATCAGTCGCTCGAGACGATGAACGCGAAGCTGGAAAGGGTGAGCCTCCTGGTCAACGAGCTCGAGAAGGTTCGCGCCGAGAAGTATGGGGAGCTGTCGAAGCAGCTCGTCGATGCGTCGAGTGCGACCGCGAAGCTGAGCAGCTCCGCGGATCAGCTGCGTGGCATCCTCTCGAATCCGACCGCGCGCGGGCAGTGGGGAGAGCGACTCGCGGAAGATGTGTTGCGCGCGGCGGGGTTGGTGGAGGGGATCAACTACCGAAAGCAGGTCACGATGCGCTCAGGGTGTCGCCCCGACTTCACCTTCGATCTTCCGAACGGTCTCACGCTCAACATGGACGTGAAGTTCCCGCTCACGAGCTATCTCGCGTGGTTCGAGTGCACGAGCGATACCGACAGGAAGGCGAGCGCGGAGCAGTTCAGGAAGGACGTGCAGAAGGCGATCAAACAGGTGCACGAGCGCGGCTACATCGAGGCGATGGAGAATACCGTCGACTACGCGATTCTCTTTGTCCCCAACGAGCGCGTGCTCGGCTTTCTCAACGAGTGCGACCCGACCGCGATCGATGGCGCGCTCAGGAACAAGGTCGTGATCTGCTCGCCGTTCACGCTCTACGCGGTGCTCGTGGTGGTGCGGCAGGCGATGGACAACTTCACCTTCGCGCAGACCACATCGGACATTCTCGGGCTGCATGCCGAGTTCAAGAAGGAGTGGTGGACATTCAAGGAATCGTTCGACAAGATCAAGAAGAGCATCGACGGGCTGCAGGAGTCGTACGAGTCGCTCACGACGACGCGGCGCAGGAAGCTCGACAGCGTGCTCGAGAAGATCGACGCGCTGCGCGGGCCTGAGCGCGCGGGAACCCCTGCCCTCCCCGCGTCAAGTGAGGATTCGCCAATTCAGTAGCCCGCATCAGACGTATGCTTCTTGCACGCACGATCAATAATCATTTCAAAGGTCAGCCCATGAGCCGCAGCAAGAACAGCCACCCCGCCACGCCCAGCACCCCCCACGGCCCGAAGACGCAGGCCGCGATCGTCGAGCAGAATCAACATCACACCACGAAGGATGCGCACGAGGCGGGGCCGCACGAGGTGCCCGACGCCGAGGTGAAGGAGGTGCACGACAAGGAGCTCAAGGGCGAGCTGCACACCGGCAAGCACCGGCTGGTGGAGAATCGCGTGCAGCACGACAAATCGGACATTGCGAGCGAAAAGATCCGGCTGTTCGACGACGCCAAGAAGCACAAGCACGGCAATCCCGGCGGCAAGCTCAATGGCGGCCCAACGCACCAGTAGGCGCGCACACGAGCCCCAAAGATCGGGCTATTGCGCTGAACCATCACCGATAGGTAGAATACCTACACATTACGTGTAGGACTTCTACCTGTCGGCGGGGCCACAGCCCGCAAGGATCTCAGGGTGGCACCAGCGTCCGGTCCGTCCAAGAGCGAGCTCCTCAAAGGCACGCTCGACATGCTCATCCTGCAGACGCTCACGCTGCAGCCGCAGCACGGCTACGCGATCGCTCAGCACATCGAGAGGCTCAGCGAAGATGTGCTCTCGATCGAGCAGGGGTCGCTCTACCCTGCGCTCGAGCGACTCCAGAAAAAAGGGTGGGTCACCTCGAAGTGGGGCGAGTCGCCTACCGGCCGCAAGGCGCGCTACTACACGATCTCCGCCTCCGGCCGCAAGCAGCTCGGCAAGGAGATCTCGAGCTTCGATCGCGTGCTCGTCGCGATCCAAGCGGTCATGAAGCGCGCCTGATCCGCGCATGTCTCTCCTCGATGGACTCCGCCACCAGCTTCGCGCGCTCACCAGCTCGCGCTCGTACGCGCGCGAGCTCGACGAGGAGATGCACTTCCATCTCTCCCTCGACGCCATGCAGCGCGAGCACGCCGCGCGCGGCACGCTCTCGAGCGCCGATGCGCGCTTCGCCGCGCACCGCCGCTTCGGCAACCTGACATCACTCACCGAGGAAACGCGCGCCATGGCCGGACTCTCGTTCCTCGATGGCATCGCCCAGGACGCGCGCTTCGCTCTTCGCACCTTCCGTCGCTCGCCCACCTTCACCGCCGTCGCCGTGCTCACCCTCGCGATCGGCATCGGCGCCAACACCGCGATCTTCAGCGCCGTCAACGCGATGCTGCTGCGCCCGCTCCCCTTCCCGCACCCCGAGCGGCTGATGAAGGTCTCGCTGACGGTGCCGCCGCGCCTCGGTGATCCTGCGCGCACGGACATGGTGTGGTCGTATCCGAAGTTCACGGCGCTTCGCGACGCGCAGCATCTCTTCTCCGATCTCGCGCTCTACACCGACGATCAGAGCACCATCGGCTCCGCCGGCGACGTCGAGCGCGTGCAAACCGAAACCGCCGGCGCGCGCTACCTGACGACGCTCGGCATCGTCCCCTCGCTTGGCCGCAATTTTCTCCCCGACGAAGATCTGCATCCCGATGCCCCGCGCGTCGCGATGCTCGCCGACGAGCTCTGGCAGCGCCGCTTCAACGCCGATCCGCAGGTGCTCGGCAAGACCATCGACATCGACGCCAAGCCGTTCACGATCGTCGGCGTGCTCCCGCCAACTTTTCGAGGGCTGTCCGGGCGCGCCGAGCTCTGGACGAATCTCATGTCACACCCCGCGGAGGAGATGAACGAGGCGTGGAGCCACTCCTTCACGCTCGTCGCACGCCTCGCACCGAACGTCACGATCGCGCAGGCGAAGATCGAAGTGCCGCGCCTCGGCGTGATCGTCGATCGAGCGTACCCGCACCCGGAGATTCACAACGAGCACTGGGGCGCGATGACACAGGAGCTCGACAACACGCGCATCGATCCGGTGGTGCGAAAGTCCCTGCTGGTGCTGCTCGCGGCCGTCGGGCTCGTGCTGCTGATCGCGTGCGCGAACGTCGCCAATCTCTTTCTCGTGCGCGCGTCCGGACGGCGCCGGGAGATCGCGGTGCGGCTCGCGGTCGGCGCGGGGCGAGGGCGTCTCGTTCGCCAGCTGCTCACGGAGAGCGTACTCCTCTCGCTCTTTGGTGGAATTTGCGGAATGGCCGTGGCGTGGTGGGGCGTGCGGCTGCTCGACGCGTTCGATCCCGGCAACGCGCTTCGCGTGCAGCATCTATCGGGCATCGGCGCGGTGACCTTTTCCGACATCCATCTCGACGGCACCGCGCTCGCCTTCGCGGCGTCGCTCGCGATCGTCACCGGAATAGTCTTCGGGCTCATCCCCGCGCTGCAGTCGACGCACAGCTCCTTCGCCGGCGCGCTCAAGGAAGAGGCGGGCACCGGCGATGGCTCGAAGCGCATTCTCACCAGCCGCAACATCCTCGCGACGATCGAGATCGCGCTCGCCGTCGTCCTCCTCGCCGGATCGGGACTGATGCTGCGCAGCCTCGACAAGCTGCTGCGCGTGCGTCCCGGCTTCGATTCCGGAAACACGCTCACGATGCGCTTCAACACTCCTGAGGGTTACGGACACGACTCCCTCCCCGGGTTCTTCGACGAAGTGCTGGATCGCGCGGCATCGCTCCCCGGCGCCACTGGCTCCGCACTCATTGATTGCCCTCCGTTGAATGGCCGCTGCAATGGCACCGCGATCGTCTTCCGCGACCAGCCGCCGCCAACGCCCGGCACCGAGCCCGACGTCGGCATCCACTGGGTAACGCCCTCGTGGATGTCGGTGATGCACGTGCCACTCGTGCGCGGCCGCAACTTCACGAGGGACGACCGCTCGGGCGTTCAGAAAGTCGTGCTCGTCAACGAGACAGCGG
>Ga0209584_10000666_pt1 | contig 10988 bp, 8 predicted proteins | sample NGEPerD_FD_184507 | JGI IMG/M metagenome (GOLD analysis project Ga0209584, IMG submission 184507) | Arctic peat soil microbial communities from the Barrow Environmental Observatory site, Barrow, Alaska, USA - NGEE PermafrostAB12-D... | ecosystem: Environmental > Terrestrial > Soil > Wetlands >...
TGGTGAAGGCGGACCGCAGCAACGGCTCCTATGTCGGCTCCATGGTGGTCACCGCCTTCGCTGGGGCCGACACCAGCCTCAACGGTGCCACCATTGCCGCAGCCGGTCGCTCCGGAGCCCCGACCGCCACCTTGACTCCGACGAAGGCCGGATCGTGGGTCTGGGCGGCCGGCAACGATTGGGACCAGGCCGTCGCGCGAACTTTCGGCGCGAACCAGATCAAGGTCGACCAGTTTCTTCTGCCGAGCGCGAGAGACACGTTCTGGGTGCAGCGCCAAACCGCGCCGAACACCGGTGGGACCATCGCCCCGGTCACGATCAACGACACGGCTCCGACGAATGACCGCTGGAATCTGGCTGTCATCGAGGTCCGCGCCGCGACCGCGATCACCCCGCCGACCGACACCACCGCGCCCACGGCCACCCTCACCACACCGGCTTCCGACGCCGGCGTCTCCGGGACCATCACCGTCTCGGCCACCAGCAGCGACAACGTCGGGGTAACCGGCGTGCAGTTCCAGGTCGACGGTGTCGGCGTCGGCGCTCTCGATACGACCGCGCCCTACAGCGTGCAATGGGACACGAGGACCGCCGCCAATGGGGCGCACAGCATCACAGCGGTCGCGCGGGACGCGGCCGGCAACTCGGTCACGTCCGCAGCCGTCGGCGTTACGGTCACCAACTCGTCGGGGTCCGGCGGCTTCAATCCCGGGAACCCGACGGGCTCCGCACCCGTGCCTGCCGGTATGGGCCTGGAAGACGTCAGCCGGCCCGACTGGGTCATCGGTGACGGGACGGCCGCGAGTTGCACTTCGGCCGCGCTGGTGTCCGCGGTGACGCCGGCCGGCGGAGTCATCACGTTCAACTGCGGCCCCAACCCCGTCACGATCACGCTGACGCAGACGCTGAAGGTGAGCAACAGCAGCACCCAGAAGAAGCTCGTCATCGACGGCGGCGGCAAGGTGACGCTGTCCGGGGGCAACGCCAATCGAATTCTCTACATCGACACGTGTGACCTGTCGCTCGGTTCGGTCTCCGGCAACTGCCTGTACTCCCCGTCGTGGCCCCAGGTGACCGTCCAGAACGTGACGTTCGCCGACGGCAACGCCACCAATTCCACGTATGTGTCTCCCGGCGACACGAATCAAGGGTCCAACGGGGGCGGCGCGATCTTCGCCCTCGGCGGCCGACTCAAGGTCGTGAACTCGGTGTTCGTCCGGAACACCTGCGCCACCAACGGTCCCGACCTGGGCGGCGCGGCGATCCGGGTGCTGGCCCAGCACTCGTTGCCGCCCATCGATCTCGACAATTCCTACGCCGCCCGCAACCAGGACCCGGTGTACATCGTGAACAGCACCTTCGGCGGTGCCAGCGGCCAGGGCAACAACTGTTCCAACGGTGGGGCGATCAGCGGGCTGCGCACGCCCATCACCTTGCTCAACAGCCTGATCAGCTACAACAATGCCATCGGCTGCTGCGCCAACCCGGCGTGGTCCGAGACTCCGGGAGGCGGTAGTGGCGGCGCGATCTACACCGACGGCGGGTCCTACGATCTGCGGATTGCCGGCACGTTGATCGAGAAGAACACGGCCAAGGCCGGGGGCAGCGCGATCTTCTACGTCAGCAACGACCATTCCGGCCACCTGATCATCGACAGCTCAACCAGCCGGCAGAACACCTACGCCCAGAACGGACTGCCGAACAACCCACACTTCGAGACCTTTTCCTATCCCGGCATCTTCTACATTGGCAACGGCAACCCGACAATCACCAATTCGACGATTCAGTAACGAACCGGCGAGTCGTCGGGCACGGATGCCGAGCTCGGGGCCTCCCAGGCAGGTGCCGGACGCGCCGAGCTTCCGCCAGCGAAAATGTTCAACGCGATGCCCCTCGGTGTTGGTCGGCAGCCCTCGGAACTGGCGGCTGGGCAAGAGGCACAAATCCGTCCCGACAATGTGGTATTGGCGTCCCGATGCAGTTGTTCGAGCGCGGGATCCGGCACGCCGAGATCACGCAGCGCATCGTTTGCAGCGGCACACGTAGTGGACCCGCTGATCACTGCGCCGATCGGGAGGGCTGACGGTTAACGCGACGACGATTCCCCGGGCCGTTCCGACACCACGTGGACTGTGACGAGCCTTACCCACTGTCAAACCAACGAGGTGCGCCAAAGAATTGCGACGGCGGCTACGGAATCACTGAAATCCCGGCGATGTCAGTCATGCTCCGATCCGCCGAACCGGCACCAGAGACGTCGGGCACGGGTCAGCGCAGGATCTCCACCAGCAGCACCCAGGCGTTCGTCACCGACCCGACGAAGACCAGCAGCACGCCCGCAGCGATCCAGTACAAACCCGAGAAGCTGCCCGTCAGCAGGATCACGGCGCCGACCAGGAACGGCAGCATCTGCACCATCGCAAAGGCGATCTTCACCCGGGTTTGCACCAGGAACTTCTTGTCGACGGCACGAATCATCCGCACGGCCGAATCGACGGTGAGTGCCGTGGCGACGGCTGCGAAGGCGAGAACCTCGCCTCCGAGCAGTCGCGGGCCCTGTCCGGGAATCAGGCCCGCGGCGGCGCTGACCACGATCAGCACCAGTGAAGCGATGGTGGCTCCGGCGCGCGACGTCATGCTCGGGATGCCGATGATCGTGGTGATGTTCACCGTCATCGCCACGATGATCAGGCCGGCCAGCGCTCCGGCGGCACCCGCGGTGGCGACGAAGAAGTCGCTCCACCCTTCCGGCATCTCCACCGTCATTCCCCGTCGGATTGCGGCGCGGCCGGGGCGAGCGCGAGCACCCCGTCGAGCCAGTCGTACACGCGCCGGTGAAACAACGACCGTGCCGACATCTCGCAGTGCCCGCTGACGTCGTCGGCGGCGGTGAACAGCACGTACTCCTTGGGGCACGTCAGATTGTCCGCGAGGATGCGGGCGTTGACGCTCAGATCATCGCCCTCGGTCGCGCAGACGAAGGTCGGGCAGTGGATCAGCTCCTCGCGACCCTTCAGGGTGTACTCGGGCGCCATCCGGAAATAGTCCAACGGCGTGGGAATGGCGTGCACCCACAGGTTCCGGCGCAGTGCCCAGCCGGCCGACGGCTTCTTCATCGTCGAGTCCAACGCGCTCTCGAGGATCTTGAGCGCAACGCTGTTCCCGTCGGGGACCTGATGCGCGAGAATCCCGGGCACCCTGGCGATGCTGGCGTCGTACAGGTCGTAAGGCCCGCAATCGGAGACGCATGCCGCCAGGCGGTGTTCCGCGGTCGCCGCCCGCGGTGCCAGGTAGCCGCCGAAGCTCCATCCGTGCAGCACCAGCTTCGCCGGGTCGACCTCGGGCAGGGTGATGGCGAAGTCCACCACCGGGGTCACCACGTTCTCCCAATCCGGGCGGAAGGGGATCCCCTGGTCCAGGATGACCGAGCCCTGCCCCGGGCCGTCGAAGGCGAGCACGTGGTAGCCGCGTTCGAGGGCGGCCACCGCGTTCGCGAAGTACATCTCCTCGACCGTGCCGTCGTACCCGTTGGTCAGGATGACCGTGGGCCGGGGCGCGCCGTCGACGGCAGCGCGGAAGAAGTACCCGGGCAACGTCGTTCCCTGGTAAGGAATCTCGACGATGTCGGGGGGCAGATCCAGCAGGGCTGCGCCCTTGCGGAAGGTGTCGGTCTGCTTGGCAGAACTTGATCTGAGCCGGTCGTCAACGGGAGTTCCCAGCAGGAAGATGCCCGCTGTGCGGTAGTAGTTGGCGGCGCGGAAGTACGCGCCGCGAGCACTGATGCGATGACCGGCCGCCGCGCTCCCGTCCGCTTGGCGCTCGACGCGCCGGGCGGTGGTGAGCCACTCGTCGTGCCACAGATCGGCATCGGTCTTGGTGATCCGCGCGGCGGTGCCGAAGCATTCGCCGATGTCCGCGCCGCCCTGGGCGGTGTAGGCCAGGGCGCGGACGAACTGGGCGTCGAACAGATCATCACGCAGGGCGAGGGTCATTCATGCTCCATGATGATCCGTTTCTTCATGATCAGTTCTCGATGACCGGGGTCGATCCAGGCTAGGACACCATCGGTTCGACGTCGCGACGGACCGGCTTCGGTCCGGGTCCCTTCACCGGCCACGACGCGCGATCCGTCGGTACGATCAGGCCGGCGGAACCGACCGGCTGTGGGTGAGCGCTCACGTTGGGGACGTGTCGGCCGGTATGGAGCAACGATGCGCACCCTGACCCCACTGTCCACCCTGCTCGCCGTCGTGGCGCTCACCCTGGCCGGCGCACCGTCGGCAACCGCCGGCCCACCGCGGGCGACCGCTCCGCCCACCGCTGTGTCCACCGCTGTGTCGACCGTCAAAATCTCCTACGTGGCGCGCGATCTCGGCAATCTGGGAGACGCAACATCCGGGCCCTCGTTTGCTGCGGCGGTGAACAACCGTGGCCTGGTGGTCGGTACGACCCGGCAGGCGGACGGTCTCGAGCGGGCCTTTCGTTGGGATCCGGCGACCGGAAGGATGAGCGACCTCGGGACGCTTGGCGGTCGCAACTCCCAGGGCGCCGGGGTCAACGGGCGCGGGCAGATTGTCGGAAACGCGGAGACCCAGACCTTCAACAGCCATGCCTTCCTCTGGGATCCATCCAGCCGACGAATGACGGATCTCGGCACCCTCGGCGGCAACAACTCTCGGGCGTTGGCGATCAACGACCGCGGGCAGGTTGTCGGTGAGTCGGAAACCGCAGCAGGGACGACCCATGCGTTCCTCTGGGACCCGACGCCGAAACGGATGCGCGACCTGGGAACGCTGGGCGGCGTCGGTTCCTCCGCCTCCGCGATCAACGCGCGGGGTCAGATCGTCGGTGCCGCGGCTACCGCCCAGGGGCTGAGCCATGCGTTCCGGTGGGACCCGTCGTCCCGGCGGCTGTTGGATCTCGGTGTGCTTCCGGGAACGGTGGTGTCGGCAGCCAGCGATATCAACGACCGCGGTCAGATTGTCGGCACCGCGGCGGACGTCGGCGACAACACGTCGCGCGCATTCCTGTTCGACCCGCGAGCCCGGGCGATGCGGGACATTCCCGGCATTCCCGCGGGCAGCACCGAAGGTGCCGCGATCAACAATCGCGGCTCGGTGGTCGGCACGGCGACGATCGTGGAAGGAGCGTTGCGCGCCTTTCTGTGGAACCCGGTCACCCGGAAGGCCATCACCCTTCCCGGCCTGGACGGTGTGGACGCGAGTGCCCGGGACGTCAATGACGCATGCCGCGTGGTCGGGACCGGACGAGGGCCCAGCGGGCAATTCGCCGCGCTGTTGTGGAAGCCGACGGTCACCCGAGCCTGACGGTGGGCGCCGACGCAGCCGCCGGTAGGCGTCCACCCGAAGCGGTGTTCCGTTCACCGGTACGACGTGCTTGGCGATCCCCGAGATGCTTGCGAGGCTGATCCCAGCACGCCATCACCGGAGCAGCCGACGCCCGGCTGCTGATGGCGGGAGTGCGGCCACACCTGCGATACCCAACGAGCTCAGCTCAGCCCGTGCACCGTCAGCACGACGCCCTCAGTTCCGGCCCTTCGGTCGGCCGCGATGGCCAGGTATTCGGGTGAGTCCGCGAAGGCCCGCAGCGCGGGCTCGTCTGGGAATTCCAACAGGACCACCTTCTGATGCGGCCAGCTGCCCTCCTCGACCGTTGGCGATTCATCGGCGGCAAGCAGCGTGCCGTCGAAAGCGTGGAAAACCTCCGCGAAACGGGACTGATAGCGCCGGTATGCCGCCGCATCGGTGATGGTGAACTGCGCAATCGCATAGACACGCATCACGGCTCCCGCGGATTCTCGCCTCTGTTTGCCGACCATAGCCGACTCACCCTTCCCCCGGCAGAAGTTCGGGTGCTCAATACATCTCGGAACATTCCGGCGCGATCAGGCGGGTGGGTGGTCACAGTGAGCGATGACGACGACGGACGCGATCCGACCAATTGGGAGAGCCCGACACCAGTTGGCAGTATCGAAGGAACTGGCCGTAACAAGGGCAACGCCATTCAATTCAGCTGGTGGAACCTTCTGCTGCTGGTCCCTTTACTCATGCTGATCACACCATTGTTCAACACCGCTGAACCCGCGTTGTTCGGCATGCCGTACTTCTACTGGTATCAATTCATGTTCGTCTTCGTCGGCGTCGCCTGCGTGGCCGTCGTGTTCGCGACGACGCGGAACCGCGGCCGGACGTCCACCGCCCGACAGCGGCGATCCGGCGTGGTCGATCCGGGGGCGGGACGATGAGCGGGATCAACGTCACCGAGATGCTCGTCTTCCTCCTGCTGTTCGCGGGTGTGGCCGTGATGGGCTTCATGGCGGCCCGCTGGAAGTCCGGGGACACCATGGACCACCTGGACGAATGGGGCTTGGGGGGCCGCAAGTTCGGCGGTTGGATCACCTGGTTCCTGGTCGGCGGTGACCTGTACACCGCGTACACGTTCGTCGCGGTCCCGGCGTTGATGTACGCCTCCGGCGCCATCGGCTTCTTTGCGCTGCCCTACACCGTCGTGCTGTATCCCATTGTCTTCCTTCCCGTGTTGCGGCTCTGGTCGGTCTCCCGATCCCACGGGTACGTCACGCCCGCCGATTTCGTCCGCGGTCGTTACAGCTCAGCGACTCTCGCGCTGATCGTCGCCATCACCGGGATCGTCGCCACCATGCCGTACATCGCGCTGCAGTTGGTCGGGCTGGAGGCGGTGCTGCGGACCATGGGTATCAACGGATCCGGGGTCGTCGGGCACCTGCCGCTGTTCCTGGCGTTCCTGGTGCTGGCGCTGTACACCTATCAATCCGGCCTGCGGGCGCCCGCGCTGATCGCGTTCGTCAAGGATGGCCTGATCTACATCGTGATCATCGCGGCGGTGGTCTACCTGCCGGCGAGATTCGGTGGCTGGGGGTCGATCTTCGATAACGCCGCCGCGAAGTTCGACGCCACCCCGTCGCCCGCCGACGGCACCCTGCTCACCCCGAACAACCAGTTGCAGTACGCCACGCTGGCGTTGGGGTCGGCGCTGGCGCTGTTCCTGTATCCGCACGCCGCGACCGGGATCCTGGCGTCGCGGGGCCGGAACGTCATCAAGAAGAACATGATCGCGTTGCCGGCCTACTCCTTCCTGCTGGGCCTGCTCGCCCTGCTGGGCTACGTGGCCATCTCGGCGGGGGTCACCCCGATCACCAACGAGTCGACCGGCCGGCCGGACAGCAACACCCTGGTGCCCGCCCTGTTCAACAGCCAATTTCCGGACCGGTTCGCCGGGGTCGCTTATGCGGCCATCGGTATCGGCGCGCTGGTGCCCGCGGCGATCATGTCGATCGCGGCCGCGAACCTGTGGACGCGCAACATCTACAAGGAGTACATCCACAAGGGTGCGACGCCGAAACAGGAGGCCAAGCAAGCGAAGTGGGCATCACTGGTGGTGAAATTCGGTGCGGTGGCGTTCATCCTGTTCATCGACCCGCAGTTCTCCATCGATCTGCAGCTGATCGGCGGGGTGATCATCCTGCAGACGCTGCCTGCGGTCGCCATCGCCCTGTACACCCGCTGGCTGCATTCCAGGGCGCTGATCGCCGGCTGGGTCGTCGGCATGGCCTGGGCGCTGTACCTGCTCTGGACGATTCCGAACCCGGCGATCGGCAAGGAGCATTTCGGCGGCTCGGCGCTGACCCTCTCCCAGCTGTCGATCATCGGCTGGCACCCCTTCGCCGGCTCGACGGTGCAGATCTACGTCGGCGTCGTCGCCCTGGTGGCCAACCTGCTGGTGGCGGCGCTGGTCACGATCGCCCTGCGGCTGGCCAAGGTCGGCGACGGCCGGGATGCCACCAGGGGTGCCGACTACCACGCCGACGAGGGAGACCAGGCGCTCCGGCCCATCGCCGTGCACTGAACCGGTCCGAACAGAACGCGACGACGAACCGGCCCCGGGGACGGCGGTAGCGGCCGCGTTCAGCCCATGACAGATGTCATGCCGCACTCGTGACGGGCGGCGGAGGTTCGGCGAACCCCGCGGCGTCACGCTGGAGCCATGACCACGAGCAACCTTTCCAGCGCCCTCCCGAGCACCACTCTGGACGGCGCAGCGGTCCGGCTGACCGGGCTGCACAAGAACTTCGGACACGTCCGGGCCGTCCGCGGGATCGACCTGGAGATCGCGCCGGGCGAGGTGGTGGCATTCCTGGGGCCGAACGGGGCCGGGAAGTCCACCACCATCGACATGTTGTTGGGGCTGACCCGTCCCGACTTCGGCACCACCACCGTCTTCGGCACCCGACCCGTCGAGGCCGTGCAGGCCGGCCGGGTCGGCGCCATGCTGCAGGGCGGCGCGCTGCTGCCCGACGTCACGGTCGGCGAATTGGTGTCCGTGTTCGCCGCCCTGCACCGCAGGCCGATGCCGGTCAGCAAGGCGATGGAACTCGCCGGCATCACCGACATCGCCAAGCAGAAGACCACCAAGTTGTCCGGTGGCCAGTCCCAGCGCGTCCGCTACGCGCTCGCGCTGGTGCCGGATCCCGACCTGCTGGTACTGGACGAGCCAACGGTCGCCATGGATGTCGAGGTCCGGCGGTCGTTCTGGGCGTCGATGCGCGAGTTCACCGCAAGCGGCAGGACAGTCCTGTTCGCGACCCACTACCTGGAAGAGGCCGACGACTTCGCTGATCGGGTCGTCGTGCTGGCGAACGGCGTCATCGTCGCCGACGGGACCGGTGCCGAGATCAAGGCGTCCGTCGCGGGTCGGACGATCACCGCAGTCGTCCCCGGCACGCACCCTGCGCAGTTCCTGCAGTTGCCCGGGGTCAGCAACACCGACCAGCAGGGCCAGCGAATGGTGTTGCACTGCAACGACTCCGACACGGCGCTACGCGCTCTGCTGGCCGCCTACCCGGCCGTCCACGACATCGAGATCAGCGCCGGCAATCTCGAGGACGCCTTCCTCGAGCTGACCGCGACCACCCGCCAGGAGGCACACCGATGACCAGCCCGATGAGTACCACGACAAACACCGCGACGCTCCCGGCCCCGGCCGGCGTGGTGGGCATGACGGCGCGCTACGCGCTGATCTCCACCAGGACCGCCTACCGCAACGTGCGATTCCTGGTGCTGACCGTCGCCCTACCGCTGTTGCTGTTCCTGTTGTACGCCAACGTCTATCAGGGCCAGTCCACCGACAGCGGGCTGTCCGTGACGGCCTACCTGATGGTGTCCATGGCCTCGTTCGGGTGCATCGGCGCGGCGATCAACACCGGCGCGCGGGTCGCCATCGAACGGCAGGTCGGCTGGAACCGGCAGCTCCGGCTGACCGCACTGCCGCCGAATTCGTACCTGATCGGCAAGGCCGTGGTGTCGATGCTGGTCACCCTTCCGGCGCTGATCCTGGTGTTCATCGCGGGTGCCACCGTCGGGCACGTGTCGTTGACCCCGACCGAGTGGCTGGCCACCGGAGTCAGTGTGTGGCTCGGGCTCATCCCATTCGCGGTGCTCGGCCTGGTGATCGGCTTCGCCGGCACCGTCGACTCGGTGCAACCGATCTCGATGCTGACGTATCTCGGGTTGTCGATCCTGGGTGGTCTGTGGTTCCCGGTCGAGCTCTTCCCGGCCTTCCTCCAGGCGGTCGCCAAGGTGATGCCGTCCTACTGGCTTGCCGACCTCGGCCGCAGTGTGCTGGCCGGCGACGGCGTACCGATGACGGCCGTCCTGGTGCTGGCCGCTTGGACGGTGGTGCTGAGCGTGCTCGGCGTCGTCGCCTACAGCCGCAGCGGCACAAAGGTCTGAGGCATGGCGCCCGTCGCGTACCCGCCCGCCGACCCGAGCCACGGGCCGGCGGGCTCGCGCACGCCGGGCGCTCGACCCTGGCTCGCCTCCACGGATCTGCGGGAGTATGTCCACGTGGACAGTCGCCTCGAGTCCGGTCAGGGCCTGCCCCGGCATCTCCCGACCGACCGCCGCAACGGCCGTCGGCGGTGGAGTCTGGGCGCGCTGTTCGCGCAGGTCTTCCTGATCTCGGTCTACATCGCGATCTGGAACTCCGGCAAGCCGCCGGCCGTCATCGCCGGTTCGCTCGCGCTGCTGCTGGCCTTCTCGCTGATCTACATCTTCCAGGTCGGCCGGATCATGCAGGCGCCGTTGGTCCACCGCGTCCTGGTCGTCGCGGTGTTGTTCCTGCTGACGATTCCCCAGTTCGCCATTCTCGGCCCCGACGCGGCGGCACTGTGGATCTACGTCGGCGTGGCCGGCGGACTGGTGTTCGGCTCCACCCTCGCGTTCGCGATCGGGCTGGCGCTGTCCGGGCTGATGCTGCTGATCGACGCCCTCACCGGGCAACCACTGAGCTGGGAACTGGCGCTGACGCTGTTCGCGCTCACGGCGTTCATGGTCGGCTTCGCCGGCAACGTCCGGCTGAACATCAAGCTGCGGGAAACGCAGGAGCAACTGGCGGTGGCGGCGGTGGTCGCCGAACGCGAACGCATCGGCCGGGATCTGCACGACATCCTCGGCCATTCGCTGACGGCCATCGCGGTGAAGGCCGGCCTGGCCCGTCGGCTGCTCGAGCGCGACGCGGCCGCCGCCGCGGTGGAGATTGCCGATGTCGAGCGGCTGGCCAGGGAAGCCTTGGCGGACGTTCGGGCGACCGCCTCCGGCTACCGCGAGGTGTCGCTGGCCGGTGAACTGGCGGTGGCCGCGGCGGTGCTGCAGGCCGCGGGGATCCGGGCCGAGTTGCCGCGGGCCGTGGACGCGGTGAACCCCGCCGCCCGCGAGGTGTTCGGGTACGTGATCCGGGAGGCCGTCACCAACGTCGTGCGGCATTCCGGGGCCAGCAGTTGCACGGTGACCTTGGAGCCGAACAGCATCGAGATCGTCGATGACGGCCGGGGACCTGCCGATGGTGAACAGTGCGGCAACGGCCTGCCGGGTCTGGCCGACCGCCTTGCCGCGGTCGGCGGGACGATCGAGGCGGGGCCACTTTGCGGCGGC
>Ga0209584_10000667_pt1 | contig 10955 bp, 10 predicted proteins | sample NGEPerD_FD_184507 | JGI IMG/M metagenome (GOLD analysis project Ga0209584, IMG submission 184507) | Arctic peat soil microbial communities from the Barrow Environmental Observatory site, Barrow, Alaska, USA - NGEE PermafrostAB12-D... | ecosystem: Environmental > Terrestrial > Soil > Wetlands >...
GTTTCGGACTGGACCGGAAAATTACCGCCCGATGCCTCAACCTCGCCGCCCAATGTAAAAAACTCAAAATCCCCATCACGACCTTTATGATCGCCAGCGATCCCTATTTACAGCGCTTTGTAACGGAATTCACGGAAACCAATAACGGTAAGGCTTTTTTTGCTTCGCTGGACCACCTCGGCGCTTTCATCTTCAGGGATTTTGAAAACGGAAAAAGAAAAACGGTATATTGAATAAGGCCTAACGCTTAAAGCCTAACGCCTACGGTCAACGGTCAACGAAAAAGGAATCTTACAACTCATTCGACTGCTAAAAATTTAAAATGAACATCGAAAAAATAAAAACGCTGGGTGATCTGAAGAAGTCGGGATACAAACACCGATCGGTAAAGGAAGAAGTGCGCGCCAATCTTTTACTGAACCTGAAGGCCAAGGAAAACAGCTTTCCGGGCATTGTGGGCTATGAAGATTCTGTAATCCCCGATACGGAACGGGCGCTGCTTTCAAGACACAATATTCTTTTTCTCGGTTTGCGCGGACAGGCGAAAACCCGTATGGCCCGGCAGATGATCAATCTCCTGGACGAATATATTCCTTATGTGGAAGGCAGTGAGATCAACGACGATCCGGCAGCGCCGATTTCAAAATATGCCCGCGATCTGATTAAGAAAAAAGGTGATGATACACCCATCTCCTGGCTGCACCGCAGCGAAAGGTACAGCGAAAAACTCGCCACGCCCGACGTGAGCGTGGCCGACCTGATCGGGGATATTGATCCGATCAAAGCCGCGAATATGCGTTTGAATTTCGCTGATGAAGAAGTGATTCATTTTGGCATCATCCCGAAAAGCAACCGCGGCATTTTCGTCATCAACGAAATCCCGGATCTGCAGGCCCGCATTCAGGTTTCCTTATTTAATATCCTGGAAGAAGGAGATATACAGATCCGTGGATTCAAACTGCGCATGCCACTGGATATTTTATTTGTATTCACCGCCAATCCCGAAGATTATACCAATCGCGGTTCCATCGTTACGCCGCTGAAAGACCGCATCGAAAGCCAGATCCTTACACATTACCCGAAAAGCATTGATCACGCGCTGCTGATCACAGAGCAGGAAGCTGAGATTACCGACGATCAAAAGATCCGGGTGAAGATCAGTGATATGGTGAAACGCATCATCGAGCAGGTGGCTTTTGAAGCACGCGGCAGCGAATTTGTGGACAAGAAAAGTGGTGTCTCCGCGAGGCTCACCATCGCCGCTTATGAGAACGCCGTCAGCGCGGCGGAAAGAAGGGGCCTGCTCAACAACGAAAAAGAAACACAGGTCTGGATGAGCGACCTGGTCGGTATCATTCCATCTATAACAGGCAAAATCGAACTGGTATATGAAGGCGAACAGGAAGGTCCCTACCAGGTGGCTTTCAACCTACTCGAAAAAGCATTCCGTTCCCAGTTCGTCAATTATTTTCCGAATCCCGAATTGTTTAAAAAAAGAAAAGGTGCAGCCGGAGAAGAAAATCCGTACAAACCCATCACCGGATGGTTCGACAAAGGCAACCACCTGGATGTGTTTTTCAATGCGAAGGACGATGACAAAGTAAGACTGCTCTATAAAGTTGACGGTCTTCATGCATTCGTAAAAAAACATTTTCGCAATGCATCAGAAAAGGAAATGGCCCTGCTGATGGAATTTGTGTTGCACGGTCTTTCTGCTTACAGTATGATCAGCAAAAAAGTAGTGGAAGGAAAAATTGAATTCAAAGACCTGATCGGCTCGATGATGAATATGACTCCGGACACTGCGTACGGGTCGGAGGAGGAAGACTTTGGGTAAATTCAAATGAATTAATAGGCTTGTACCACGACAGTTGTATTGGAGTTCTCGGTTAAATTTTTATTTTTGCATTATTAATCTTCTTATGAGTTCCGTTTCGATTACCAAATTGTATGAACTTCTGATCCCAAAACTAGGCAGGGAAACAGCTGAAAACCTGGCAAGTTATGTAGAAGAAAAAATAAGGGATAGTTTTAACGATAAAACACAAATATTGGCTACTAAAATAGACTTAGCCAACGCTAAAACTGATACCATCAAATGGATGTTCATCTTCTGGATCGGTCAAATCGGAGCGACTTTTGGTTTATTCCTTCTCTATTTGAAAAAGTAATGTCCATGTAGTCCAAAGACCAATTGCCCATTGAAAAAATCAATTGACAATTGACAATTAAAATATGTTCACTTCCTCTTCCAGCTGCACTCCAAATTTTTTTAAAACCGAGGATTGTATTTTTAGGCTGAGTTCCAAAATCTCCCTTCCCGTCGCTTTACCATAATTGACAAGCACCAGCGCCTGGTCCTTATGTACGCCGGCGTCTCCTTTACGGTAGCCCTTCCAGCCGCATTGTTCGATGAGCCAGCCCGCGGCGAGTTTGACAGATTGATCTTCGTGGGGATAAGCGGGCATATCAGTATATTTTGAAGAGAGGGATTGAAATTTGGCCTGGTCAACCACCGGGTTCTTGAAAAAGCTGCCGGCATTTCCGATTTCAGCGGGATCAGGAAGTTTGGAACGGCGAATGGTGATGACGGCTTTGGAAACATCCTGGATGGCCGGGGACTGAATGCCCATCTTTTTTAATTCATCGCGAATCGCTCCGTAGCTGGTATGCAGGATGGGCGTCTTGCGCAGGATAAATGTGACATTCAAAATAATGTACCTGCCTTTTTCAGCAGATTTAAAAATGCTGTTCCGATAACCGAAGCGACAGTCATTCACACCAAAGGCAAATACTTTTTTTTCGGTGCGGTCATAGGCTTCCAGTTCATAAAAACAGTCTTTGAGTTCCACACCGTAGGCTCCGATATTTTGTATGGGCGCGGCGCCGACATTGCCGGGAATCAGGGAGAGATTTTCCAGTCCTCCCCAGTTTCGTTTCATGGTATACATTACAAACTCGTGCCAGTTCTCCCCTGCCCCGGCCCTGACATAGATATGGGTATTGTCTTCCTTCACTTCATCGATGCCGCGGATATCTATTTTGACTACCAGCCCGTCAACGTTTCTGGTTAGCAGGAGATTGCTTCCGCCTCCCAGAATGAGCGCCGGCGTTTGCTGACTGAGCAGCTCCTGCAATTGATTTACTGTCTCAATGGAAACAAACTCTGCCGCGTTCACATCCAAGTGAAAACTATTGTAGGGCAGAAGAGAAATATTTTTTTGGGTAAGCATAATCAGGGCTTTGAGATCAGACCGGATCAATGTCCGGCTGGATGGTCACCGATCTGAATTTCCGGTCGTTTTGTAAAATCGCACGCTGCTGCTGGATCACCTGCTTAGCAAATGCAATGGTACTGCCATTTTTTGGGAGTTTAAGCATCAGCTCCATGATATATTGATTGCGGATCCTGGCAACCATGGGCTCACCGGGTCCCGTAAGCCATTTGCCGAAATCCTTGTGCAGGTGCAGGGCAAACAGCGATGCGGCATCCTGTACGATATTCCTGAGTTTGTGTTTGAAGGTGATCCGGATGATCCTGGAAAACGGCGGATAAAAGAATTGCTGCCGCGCCAGGGATTCCCGGGCATAAAATCCCTGGAAATCGTGATGCATCACATACTGAAGCACCGGGTGGGCCGTATTCGCCACCTGGATCAGCACTTTCCCCTTCCCGTCTTTCCGGCCCGCCCTGCCGCTCACCTGTTCCATCAGCTGAAAAGCGCGTTCGTTCACCCGGAATTCTGAAAAATTCAGGAGACTGTCCGCATCCAGTATGCCCACCAGGTCCACATGGTCGAAATCCAGTCCCTTCACCACCATCTGCGTGCCGACAAGAATGTCCACACGCTGCTGTTCAAATTGTTTGATGAGCATATCGTGGGCCGTTTTCCCGCGCACGCTGTCCACATCCATACGGGCGATATGGGCTTCAGGAAAAAGCTCTCCGAGCTCCTCTTCTATTTTTTCTGTTCCAAAATTTCTTTGAATGAATTCATGGTTTCCGCAGGCCGCGCAGGTGTTGACCGGCGGATAGGAAGTTCCGCAATAATGACAGAGCAGTTTGTTGGTCAGTTTGTGGAAGGTCAGGGAGACATCACAGTTTTTACACTGCGGTATCCATCCGCAGATTTTGCAGACCTGGTATGGAGAATAACCCCGGCGATTTCGGAAGAGGATCACCTGTTTTTTATTGCTCAGGCTTTCCTGTATCGCTTCCTGCATCACGGGCGTACAGATTACTTTGGATCCGTCTTTCTGATAAAATTTCTTGGTATCAATCAATTTGATAACGGGCATGGCTACCTGCCCGAATCGTTCCAGCAATTCTGCGAGTCCATATTTACCCGTGACCGCATTATAATAACTCTCAATGGATGGCGTTGCACTGCCCAGCAGGGTTTTTGCTTTGAACAGGGATGCATAATAAATCGCCGTGTCCCGCGCATGATAGCGTGGCGCTGGATCCTGCTGTTTATAGGAACTGTCGTGCTCTTCATCTGCGATCACCAGCGAGAGATCGGTAAAAGGTAAGAATAAGGCGGAGCGCGCGCCCAGTAAAATTCTCACGTCGCCACGGCGCACTTTGTTCCAGATCTCGAATCGTTCATTCTGACTGAACCGGCTGTGATAAATGCCCAGCCATCCGCCGAAATGAGATTGCAGCCTGCGCACGATCTGGGATGTCAGCGCGATCTCGGGTACGAGATAAAGCACCTGTTTGTTCAGTAGCAACTGCTCTTCAATGAGTTTAATATAGACCTGCGTTTTCCCGCTCGAAGTATAACCATGCAGCAGGCAAACATTTTTTGTTTCAAAATGGGTACGAATCGTTGCCAGGGCCTGCTCCTGCGCAGGCGACAATTCAAAATCAATCTGAATATTACGCGGCAACACCCGGAGGCGTTCAACCGACCGCTGTTCAGCCACCAAAATATTTTTGGTGATCAGGGCTTTCAACTGCGCATCGGAGGCGCTGGATTTTTTCAATAAGGCCGACTTCGAAACCTCGGGTTCCGTTTTTTGTATATGAAGAAAGGATAGCAACAACTCCATCTGCTTTTCGGCGCGCGACCATTTTTTATCCTGGTTCAGCAGGGCCTCCAGTTTTTCTTCTGACGCATAATCGGGATGCAGGGAAATAAAGGTTTCCGTTTTGGGTTTGTAGACTTCTTTTAGAGATTCGTACACATAACAAACCGACTTGTCGATCAGCCTTTTCACCACCGGATACACCGCGGAACCGTGCAGGATCTCCTGCACTTCGGGAATCTTCAATTCCCTTTTCAGCAAAAGCGCTTCAGCCACCAGGTATTCGTCGTGATCCAGGGAGGAGAAATCATCTCCGAAGCTTTCGTTGAAGACGAGGATGCTCTCGCTGCTCAGTTTAAAATGGGCGGGCAGGGAGGCGGCCATGACTTCGCCCTCGGAACACATATAATATTGTGCGATCCATTCCCAGAGTTGTAATTGTTCGGCATAGATCAGGGGCTCCGCATCCAGCACCGATTCAATCGGCCGCGGATCAAAGGCTTCCGGTTTCTCCGTTAAAAACCTTTTTATGATACCCGCGTATTTTTTATTTTTGAGTGAAACCTCCACCCGGCAGCCGGGACTGAGCCCCGCACGCAAATCATCCGGTATAAACCAGGTGTAGTTTTTCGGAAGGGCCAGCGGTATGATGATTTCTGCGTACAAATGGTGAATATATATGATGATAAACAACCGGGAAACCTTGTAAGTTTATTTTTCAGGTCCCCAATCCAGGCGTTTCTATAAAAGAGTTTCAGTCATGGTTCCGGGTCCTGAATCCAGGCCGCCCCGTAGAATTTCAGTTTGGCTTCCATAATATCATACACTTTTTGCTGATACCTGGAAATATCCTTCAAACTAAAACCATCCGGCGAAATTTCCTCGAGGAAAACCGCCCTGGATCTGCCGTGTTTTAAGCCAAGCAGGTGCCGTGGATCCATCAGTGAATAATTGTCCAAAAAAAGTATGGGTTTCACCGGCGTTTGAGTTTCAATCGCGATCCGGAATGCGCCGTTGTAAAAAGATTTAAGCGGTCTGCCGGTTTCATTGAATGTGCCCTCCGGAAAAATACCGATGGATATATGGTGTTTTAACAATGATTTCAATACCCTGACACTTTTTGCGCGGCGCTCCGTACTGCCCCGGTCCACCATCACCGCCCCGCGACTATAGATAAAACCAAAGACGGGTATTTTTTTTGTTTCTTCCTTTGCCAGCATCCGGAAGGGTTGCTTGCGGATGGCTTTGAACAGGCAGGGTATGTCCATATAAGAAGTGTGGTTGGCGAGAAAAATATAATTTTCAGCAGGGTGATACGTGGATTCGAAAATATTCGTGTGACGGATGCCCAGAAGAAAATACCATATATCGGCCCAGACTTTGGCCATATACCAGATCAGGTTGCCGCCCTGGCGTTTTCCGAACAATGAAAAAATGAGTACCAGCGGAAATGCCAGCAGGGTGAAGAAGATGAACCAGAAGAGAGCGTAGAGAGTGTAGACTTTACTAAAGAAACGCGACATATAGTTGTTAGTTGTCAGTTGTTAGTTATTAGCGGTTTCCATTTCATCTGTGGGTATTTTGTAGGGCAGATCATTCTAAGACGTTAACAACTAACAATTTACAACTTCGTGAAAATACCGAATGTTTAATTACAATGACATTCCCATTCCACCCCGAGTTCCATGCAGGTGATGATAACCAGTTTTTCCGGTTCGGGCGCAACGATGATGCGCAGGTGCTGCTGCTCCACCGTATAACCTTCCACCGCCCATTTCGGATCAGGCCTCCCTTCCGGATCACTTTTTGAATAATTGATATGGCCTTCATCCAGAATTTCCTGAATTTCCTTTGACGTGATGTGGCGGCAGTACATCCGGCAGCGCGCATGACGCGTAAATACCAGTCGCCCGTGCGGATCAAAAGGCAGACGGCTGGTTTCGCCGGCTTGCTGAACATCTTTCCCTGATCCGGGCGAATGGCAGCTGACCATCAGGGGAAAAAACAAGAAAAAAAGGCTGAAACGCCGCATGGGTTAAAGTTACAGGCATAAACCGCCATATAGGCTCTGTTACCCGAATAAACGGGAATGAACTTATCTTTGCGGCGAATGACAGAAGCAAAAACCGTCGCATTTCATACCCTGGGCTGTAAGCTCAATTTTTCTGAAACTTCTTCCATTTCCCGGCTGATGGAAAAAGAAGGTTTTGAGAAAAAACCTTTTGAGGGTTTGGCAGATATCTATGTGATCAATACCTGTTCCGTCACCGAAAATGCGGATAAGGAATGCCGTTATCTCGTACGTCAGATTCAAAGGAAATCGCCGGAGAGTTTTGTGGTGATCACGGGTTGCTATGCCCAGCTCAAGCCTAAAGAAATTGCTGAGATTCCCGGCGTGGACCTCGTATTGGGTGCAGCGGAAAAATTCAATATGGCCCTGCATATCCGCGAGCTCGTGAAAGGCGATCCGGCAAAGATCTGCAGTTGTGATATCGACCAGGTGCAAGATTTCCATTCGGGTTATTCTTTCAACGACCGGACGCGTGCCTTCCTGAAAGTTCAGGATGGTTGCGATTATTCCTGTAGTTTCTGTACCATCCCACTGGCCCGCGGCAAAAGCCGGAGCGACAGCCTGCAGCATGTTTTGGAAAATGTGCATGAACTGGCCGCAAAAGGAATCCAGGAAATCGTACTGACCGGAGTGAACCTCGGCGATTTCGGAAATACTAATCCGGATTCAAGACAAAAAACAAATGATTTTTTTGAACTCGCGCAGGCGCTGGATCAGGTAAAAGAAATACCACGCTTCCGCATTTCATCCATCGAACCCAACCTGCTCAACAACGATATCATCGAACTCGTCGCCAACAGCGACCGCTTCATGCCGCATTTTCATGTACCCCTGCAGAGCGGGAACAATAAAATCCTTGCGCTGATGCGCCGGCGTTATCAACGGGAACTCTATGCCGACCGGGTGGCGCTGATCAAAACCCTGATGCCGCATGCCGCGATTGGCGCGGATGTGATTGTTGGTTTTCCGGGAGAAACAGATGAGGATTTCGAAGAGACCCGAAATTTTCTTCATGGGCTCGACCTCTCCTACCTGCACGTCTTTACGTATTCTGAAAGAGAAAACACAAGGGCAATCAATATGAAGCCCGTCGTTCCGATGAATATTCGTCACGAAAGAAATAAAATTTTGCGTAATCTTTCCTTTCAGAAATTACAATTCTTCACGGCGTTACACGCAGGACAAACCCGCAAAGTGCTCTTCGAACGCAGCCGCGACAAAGCCATGATGGAAGGATATACTGATAATTATATCAAGGTATCCGTCCCTTTCCAGCAGCAATGGGTGAATCAGATTGTGGATTGGCGGCTTTGACGGATGACGGTCAACGGTCAACATTAATGTATTGCCCGTATCGTAATAACCACCACCATAAAGGCCTGCAACAGAAAAACTATAGTTCTTATCCAATTGGTACTAATGAGTCTGGCTATTTTTTCCGCATCATAACCGGTGACGGCCATTTCTCCCTGTAGTTTTCTTTGCCATTTAAATGTTGAGATCAACGCAATGATATTCAGGAGTAAGAAAAACATGGCGGTGAACAAAGGAAGAAAATCCGGTTTGATAAATATCAAAACAATATTCATCAGCAATAATAACATGGCCGGAATAATAGAAGGAAATTTGGCCGCATCGTTATTGGCCTGCATATAATTCCTGAAATTCTCCTTCCCAACAAATGGATAAATCCCATAATGCTGAATTTGCAGCGTAACCATATTTCCTGCAGCGAAGACGGCCAGGAACAGGAAGATACCGTAAACAATTAAGCCCATAGCTAATATTTTACTGTTGAAATCCATTGCCTGAAATCCATCAATTGGGGAAGTCCTTCATCGAATTTTTCCTTAGCCCAGAAAGGCCTCCCACTATTTTTATTGATCCAGTCAAACATCTTGTACAGGTTCCTGCCCATGATCAGCCTGGTCAAAAACATCGGTAGTTGCTGGTATTTTATCTCTTTACCTAATAATTCAGAAAAAATAGAAGCCACTTCATCCAAATTCATTTCTGCAGCGACCAACGAAATGGTTTTACCCAGAAATTTTTCCCGGTTTTTAAAGATGGTCGCTGTCACCGAACCAATATCCTGCACACTCAAAAAAGGTTGAAAAATATTCCTGCCGATTGGAGAACCCAGTTTTCCCTTTAGTATTCTGTTTTTAACAGCAGGAATCTGGAAGTTTTCAAAAAAAGAAGCCGGCCTGAGTATACAGAAAGGTAAACCCGACTCCCTGATATGATTTTCAATGGTAAACTTACTTTCCCAAATGGGAACACCGGAATGCAGGTCTGCACCCAATACAGAAGAAAATAAAAAAAACTCTATACGCAGGGTTTTAGCCAGATTGGCCAGCGCGATTCCCTGTTTTATTTCTTTATCGGTGCCGTTTGCAAAACTTTGCACGCTGAATATCCCGCTTACATCGCGCAGTTGATCAGCAAAACCTTCCGGATGGTTCAAATCTCCTGGCACGATTTCGGCATTCAACCCTTTAAGTAGTTTCGCTTCCGGAGAAGAGGCGTTTCTTGTGAGCGCTTTAACGGCAAATCCATTTTTAAGCAGGCTCCTGACCACAGCACCACCCTGGTTGCCAGTTGCGCCAGTTACAAAAATAGTTTGGGCTTGCTGCATGGCTCACTCTGGGTTTTATCCAAGGTAAGCTTAAATAACCTAAGCCAGCTGCAGGGTTCCGCTCACCAGTGGCTTTACAGTTGTACCAATGATCTCAATCGACTGCATGAGTTTTTCATGCGGCAATTCGGCGCTGTCCATTTGAAATGTTACCCTGGAAATTCCGCCCAGTGCATCGGAATGACGGAGAATTTTTTCTGCAATTTCTTCAGGGCCGCCAACCAATAATGCACCACGTTCCCCCATCTGCGCTTCGAATCTGCCCCTGGTCATTGCCGGCCATCCGCGTTCTCTGCCTACCTTGGTCATGGACTCAGCATAACCAGGATAAAAATCATCAATAGCTTCTTTCGAAGTTTTTGCGACATAACCCAGGGAGTGGATTCCCACTTTGAGTTGCTCCGGTTTGAACCCGGCTCTTTTCCCCGCCTCGCGATACAGATCTACTAATGGTCGAAACTGATGAGTCTCTCCACCAATGATGGCCACCATCAATGGCAGGCCAAGACTGCCCGCGCGAATGAAGGATTCGGGTGTGCCGCCGACGCCAACCCAAATGGGTAAGCGATCCTGTTGAGGTCGTGGATAAACCGGTTGATGTTTAAGCGCCGGACGGAATTTACCAGACCAGTCCACAAATTCGTTGTCGCGGATTTTGAGTAAGAGGCCAAGTTTTTCTTCAAACAGTTCATCATAGTCCTGCAGGTTATATCCAAACAAAGGGAAGGCTTCTATGAATGAACCACGCCCCGCCACCATCTCAGCCCTTCCCCGCGAAATCAGATCCAGTGTTGCAAAATTCTGAAATACCCTTACCGGGTCGGCGGCGCTGAGTACCGTAACGGCACTGGTGAGCCGAATACGTTTGGTTCTTGCAGCGGCTGCAGCAAGAATCAGCGTGGGTGCAGAATCCAGAAACCCCTTGCGGTGATGTTCGCCGATCCCAAATACATCAAGACCCGCACGATCCGCATGCTCAATTCTGTCGAGCAACTGATTCATTGCATCCGCATCATTAATGATTTTGTTACTATTGCCGCTGAACATCGCAGCAAAACTATCAACACCTATTTCCATACTTATACATTTAATTTATCACCCACCTTCTCCCGCCTGCCTTCTCCCGCTAAGGCGGGATTCGGCGGGCGATGCACTTCCACACTTTCCTAAGCTACCATCCGCTCGATCGCGATCTCTATGGCCTTGTCTTTAATC
>Ga0209584_10000668_pt1 | contig 10951 bp, 16 predicted proteins | sample NGEPerD_FD_184507 | JGI IMG/M metagenome (GOLD analysis project Ga0209584, IMG submission 184507) | Arctic peat soil microbial communities from the Barrow Environmental Observatory site, Barrow, Alaska, USA - NGEE PermafrostAB12-D... | ecosystem: Environmental > Terrestrial > Soil > Wetlands >...
TAGGAAGTGGCCCTGGTGCGGTGTGCCGATGGTTACCAGTGCATCGATCGGCGCTCCAAGTGCTGCTGCGTGCTCAGCGACCAGGCCTCCCATCGAGTGCCCGATGACCACGATGGTGTCGTGGATTCGATGTAGCTCGTCGATCAGGTTGACCAGGCGCTCCGCCGAGGTGGTGATTGGTCCGAAGGCCAGTCGCTCGTTGAAGTACTTGGTCCGCCAGCCCTGTTCACGAGCGCTGCGCCGGATCGGGGTCAGCGGCCATTCATTACCGGGAGCAGCGAAACCTCCTACGAAGACGAGGGCCCTACTCATCGTGCAGCACTCGTAACAGCAGGGCGGCGTGCTCATCGTTCAAGTGCTTCACTGCACTGATGTAGGTATCACTGCCATGCCCCATTGCTCAGTCCGCGGTCGCCAACCTGGAGGAAATGCTGACACAGTCACAACCGGCTTGCCATCGCCATAGTTGACGGCGCCGACAGACGCGAAGGACCCCCGGGCCGAGGCCGAGGTCTATTGCCATGTGATCGAGTGATCCGGCGCCGCCCTACCAGGTGAAGCGGGTGGTCGACCTGACCGAAGCTCATGGGCGGATGCTCGGAGAGGGCTGACCAGAAAGCCCGCCGGAGTCCCAAGCCCAACCAGGATCGTTGATGATGGGAGAGGTCATAGATGACCATCACGAAGTGGCCAGCTATAGGGAGCTGTCATCGCAGGATCAGGCCGGCACCTGCAGTTCCGCCGCAAGACAGTTGCGTCCGATTGGCGTGGCAAAGCAACGTAAGGGGTAGGACTGATCCCAGGCGAGGGAAGGCAGGCACGCCGATGACGACCCTGAGGGTCCCGGGAGCGAGGTGCAACAACGACTGGACGGCGTGGATGAAGTGGGCATCCTCTCGAACTGACAGCCTCAGACGTCGGTTCCCGGCGGCCGTAACCGAGAAGCACTTCGGACCCACCAGCAAGTCGACTACCCGAACGCGTAGATCTGTCCATCCCGGATGCCCTCCCGTGCACCGGACGCGATGGTGTCCCTCCTCTGCCAAGAGCGCTGGCGCCAGCAATGGGGAAGGCACGGACCGCCCGTGGACTGTCTCGAGTGCATTTCCACGACCTCCGACACTTCTCACTGACCATGGCGGTGGCGACAGGAGCGAGCACAGGAGAATTGATGGACCGGAGAGGCCACTCCTCACCATCGGCTGCTCTGGGGGAACCAATACGCAACCGAGGACAGGGACCGGGCGATCGCCGAGGCCCTGAGCGGAGTTGTCCCGAAGGCTGACCTGGTCTCGAGCGAGAGCGCAGGAGCGAGTCCTTGGCGCCAGCAGCGCCACCGCCCCGGCCGTGGTAGTGGGTCGCACCCCGTCTGAACTGCACTTCGGCGCCCCCGGCAGGAGTCGAACCCGCAACCTGATGGGTAGAAACCACCTGCTCTATCCAGTTGAGCTACAGGGGCCGTTCCGGGAAGGTCGCTCCGGCTGCTCGGACCTCCATCGGTCTGTGCCACACTAGAGGCTCCTTGGTGGCCGTAGCTCAGTTGGTCAGAGCGCCGGGATGTGGCCCCGGAGGTCGCGGGTTCGAACCCCGTCGGTCACCCTGCTGTCCCCAGCGACGCGAGCGCATCGCTTGCGGTGCCAGGGGCAGGGATTCTTGCATGCAGGCGCCTCTAGCTCAACGGCAGAGCAACGGACTCTTAATCCGCAGGTTCTGGGTTCGAATCCCAGGGGGCGCACCAGGTCAGAGACAGTTTCCGGAGTTGAGACCGGGTCTTGACATGGAACCATGAAAGGTTCCAAGCGGCTTCTGAGGGCTTCTGAGGGGACGGGGCAAGTCCGCCGTCTACGAGTTGAGGGTGTCTACCCGGAAGGACGCTGTCACCGGCAAGTACGCCTACACGTCGCGCACCTGGCCGGGATACGCGGCCGACGATCCCGAGGTCACCACCGCCGACAAGGCACTGGCGAAGCTGGTCAAAGAGCTGGAGGGCAACCGAAGCGGTAGTACGCCCGGCGCCGGTGTCACTGTCGACCAGTTGCTCACGGGGTGGCTCAAGCAGATCACGAGCGAGGGACGCTCCCCCACCACCCTGCGGGAGTACCGGCGACTGATCGACAAGCGCATTAGCCCGGCCCACGGCTCTATGCCGGCCAGGAAGGTCACCGCCCCCTCGAGTTGGACGAGTTCTACCAGGGCTCAACCGACGAAGGGCTCGCCCCGGCCTCGATGCGCCAGGTGCATGCCATCCTGCGTACTGGATTCCGCCAGGGCGTGAAATGGCGCTCCTCACATCAAACCCCGCCACTGATGCCAGCCCGGCCAAGCTGGCCTCGAAGCCAGTCACCGCGCCCACGGTGGCAGAGGTGCAGAGGATGATCGCAGCCGCCGACAAGGACGATCCCGACATGGCTGCGCTGATCGCACTGGCAGCGGTCACCGGGGCCAGGCGGGGGGAGTTGTGCGGGCTCCGGTGGGGCGACGTCGACTGGACAGACCTCACCCTCACGATCGAGCGGTCAGTCGCCACGATGGGACGGGGCCAACTCATCACGAAGAACACGAAGACCCACGCCGCACGCCGCCTGGTACTCGACGAGTTCGGGGCGGCAGCCCTAAAGCTTCACCTGAGGTTTATGGATAACCGAGCCGCTGACCTGGGAACCTCGATGACACCGGAGACACCCATCTTCACCTATGACCTCGAGCGTCCGATCCTGCCCGATACCGTGACCCACGACGTGAAGCGGATCGGCGAGAAGGTCGGGGTGGACACGCACCTGCACGCCCTACAGCATTTCGCTGCCACGGAGCTGATCGGGGCCGGCCATGACCCGAGGACCGTGGCCGGGCGGCTGGGCCACAAGGACCCCAGCGTCGCGCTGCGGGTGTACAGCGACATGCCCCCCGAGCGCGATATGGACGCCGCCAGCCTCCTAGGAAAGGCCCTGACGTCCGGAGGGTCGGCATGAGGTCAGGCCATGCACCCATGTGTCACACCCCGCCTGTAGATTCACGAATCGTTGCAACAGAACTTCCTGGTAAACGCTTACTTTTGGACATGTTGTAGATAGGTAGAGGCTGATGCCCACTGGTCAGGAGTCCCCCGTAGAGCCCGATTGGGCCGATAACGCATCGAAAGGCCTCGTCAGGGTCCGGCCTCTCGCCGCCGGTCCCAGGGTGAGCTATTCCGGCGTCACTGCTGGACACACGACGACCGGCGAACCAGACGCCCTCATCCCGCCGAAGCCCCAGGCGAACACAGAAGCCCAAACGGGGCATCAGGGTTCCGAGGGGCGCGACGATCAAGCTCGAGGAGTACAAGGCTCATGAGGCCCGGATCGTACTGGAACCGCCGGCGATTGCCGGCAATCCCCCACCATCCGGCAGGAAAAAGTGGTATGGCTCGGGGATCGTCGTAGAGTCCGAGCCCGTCGAGCTCGGCGCCGACGACCTCATCCCGGCGCGGTTCGTCGACCAAGAAGTGAACGGTCACAGTGACCGTTCACCCGATGGCGAGCCCTATGACGCTCACGAGCGCGCTTCGGAGCGATTCGCTGACGACTTTGACGACAGACCACTGTGGGAACGGCAAGCCGGGCTACCCGCCGGGTAGTTCGAGGCGCAGGAACGATCCCGGCGCTGCATGGTGACGCTTCGAGAGCGATTCCACGAGCGATTCGGGGACGAGCCTCGCGATGGCAAGTTCGACTCAGACGAAGAACTCGCCCCGCACATTCAGTTCCGACTCGAAGCCATCCCGGCCAAGGTAATCGCAATCTGCTCGAACTGCCACGAACTCCCGGCTGCGAACAAGGGAAGGACGCTGTGCGCACCATGCGACAAGTACCGACGAAGGACAAAGGGGGAAATGAGGCCGCCGCGGTTGTTCAACTCTCACCGGCGGACCCCCGTGGGCGAGCGGGCGACTGGCCCTTAGCTGCTGAGGTGGCCAGCCGGGCCGCTCAAGACCTGCGCTCGGTCGGTCTGGCCCTGGAGGGTGCGCAGCGGGATGGAACCGCTGCACGGATCGTCCCCGATGGAACCGCTGCACGGATGGGCCGTGCCCGTGCCAAGACAAGCCTGCTGATTGACCTGGTGGCCCGCTCGATCCAGTAGGTGCCACCCGTGAGCCACCCGGCACGGGGATTCTCTTTGGCCGTTCGGTGGGACAACAACCGGGGACACCACCGACCTCGACCTGATGTAGCACCCGTCCCAACTGCTGCCGATCATCCTGGTCTCCGACCGGGTGATCGTGATCCGTAGCACCCAACTCACCCAACGATCCAAAACCAGAGCGCCCTCGTGGCGCCCTTTGTCATGCCTGGAGGCATGCCATGCTCATCACCAAGCAAGCGCCCGCGCTCATGACGATCACCGACACCTGCCGGGTCATCGGCTTCAGCCGTTCATCGTTCTGCCGGGCCGCGGCCGCGGGCAGGATCGCCATTGTTCGGGCAGAGGGACCATCAAGCAGGTCACAGCGCCCCGCGGCGAAACCCAGGCGATAGCGCCGGGCCCGGAGCTCGGATGGCGGGATCCTCGCTCGACGGGCCCGGCGGAGGGCATGGTAGGCGGACAACCGCTGTTGGGTGTGAATCCTCCTCAGGCACACGGGCAAGTGAGGGGAGTCAGCCGGCGGGTGTCGCTGCAGGAAGACCGAGGTCATGCCTCACCAACGCGACAGCCGTGCCCACGGAGGCAACGTTCCGTTGGAAGGTTGCCGTCCATGCCGAGCTATCAAGCAGATTCACGCTCGAGAGGCCCTGGAGGGCTCCCTCAAGGGCTCCGGTGTCCCCTATGAGCGTGTGGACATCCGCCGTGGCAGCGGCAAGCCACTGGCCGTTCGTGAGGGCCGTGTTGAGATTCCGTAGGACCGTGGTCGCCGGCTGCGCATCTGCCTCGTCCTGAGTGTTCGACGTGCTGGACGTCCATGCCCCAGCTTTGGCGCTGAATGTGGCAAGGGCAGCGTTGGCCGGTGCCACATCCGTTAGGTAGGCAGAGCCCGCCGCTGCCGTAGAGATTGTGGTCGGGGTACTCACCTGCGGGGCACCGGTCGTGGACGTAGTGGAAGCCGACTGACTGGAGCCACTCGACGAACACGCCGCCAATGTCATCCCCGCCAACGCGGACAAGACGACCGCCGTCACGCATGACGTCATACCGCACCCGCCTTCTTCCACCACGCTTGCGGCAATGGTGACCGCACAGCGTCGGTGTCACAGGACTGGGGATCAGCCGGCGAGGAAAGTCCTTGCCCTGGACAACTCTCCTTCGCTGGGCATGTGTTCCCAGACGCCGTCCATCGTGGTGTCCTCGATGTTGCGCCGCTGAGTGAGGAATCCACTTTCGCCGCATCCGCCGCCGGCTCAGTTGAGCGAGGTCCCGCCGCCACGCTCCTGGCCCGGCAACTTACTGCACGGCGCACTGGTTCTGCTCGTGCCGGGGCGCGACGGACCCCCGGCCGTAACCGGGGGCCATCGCCAGCTGATCGAGCGACCCTTCCACGGGGCCGGGCAGGATTCCTCGATCCGGTACGGGGAGGATGGCCCCCCGACCGCTGCGTCGCGCCTCCCCCCCTGGCTGCGACAGAGTTGATTCAACATGCATTTGGTGGAAAGCGAAACCCCTATCTTTCCGAACCGACCCTGGTATTTGGGGAGCGGGCTCGTGAGAAAGGTGGCTGCGCCCACTAGCGATCCTGTGCGGAGTGGCAACGTTCTGGAACCATCCGACCACGAGCTGCGCACATATGGTCAACTCGACCATCTATCCGGTGCGTCACCGGGGGAATGGGGCGGAAAAGTGCCTGACGTTGCTGTTGGAAAGATTCGGAATCCGTGGATGGTGATCCTGCTATCAATCATCACCCTCGGGATCTACGCCCTCTATTGGCAGTATGCATCCTTCAAGGAGATGAAGGAACACGCTGGCGAAGGGATCGGGGGCGGTCTGGGGCTGCTTTTCGCCATTCTTCTCGGCATCGTCAATGTGTTCCTGCTTCCATCTGAGGTCGGCAACCTGTACGCCAAAGAAGGTAGAGAACGTCCGATCTCAGGTCTCACCGGGTTCTGGGTATTGCTGCCCATCATTGGCGGAATCATCTGGGTAGTGAAGACCCAGGGCCGGCTCAATGACTATTGGGAGGCTCACGGCGCAACCGCCGCCTGAAGCCACGAGCACCCCCAAAACAACCCCCACCCGCACCGTTGGCGGGGCACAGGCGCGATCCTGTGCGGAGTGGCAACGTTCCAGCGGGTTTCCGGGCCAGCCGCGCCGTGAGGTCTATGGTGCCGTCGCCAGCGGGGCTATCGTGACCGCATGGTCGATTTTGCAACAGACATACTGAAGTCGTTCAACGATGCTCGCGGCGCTGGCACGGCGGTGCAAGCTTTGGAGGACGCCTATCACCACCCCAGCGCCTCTACGAGCAAGCAGCTGATAGAGGCGGTCAATGCTGCGGAGAAGGCATACCAAGCAGCCGCTGACCAGTGCGGCGTGTTGCTCCGGCAGTTGTTGGAGAGGTCTTAGAAGCTGTCGCTGAACTCTGACCAGTTGAGGGGCTGAATTGACCCCTTGCGGTGCCCGGATCGCCATATGCTTCTGTGATGGCATCTGCGGGCAAGCCCATTGCGAAGACCTGGCGGTCCACCCACGGTGATTTGACCGACGAGGAGTGGGAGCTGATCGCCGATCTGATCCCCACCTACTCCGGGGGTGGTCGCATCGGGCGTCCGACCAAGTGGGACAAGCGCGACATCGTGAACGCCATCTTCTACGTGTCGGCGACGGGCTGTCAGTGGCGGGCCCTCCCTCCCAACTACCCCCACTGGAACACCGTGCACCGCTACCACGTGCGGTGGTCCGAGAACGGGGTCTGGGAGAAGGTCTGTGCGCGGCTGGCCGAACAAGTCCGAGAGCAAGAGGGCCGGGAGGGCGATCCCTCGGCCGGGGTGATCGACGCCCGGAGTGTGCGCGGCGCGGCGACGGTCACCAGCCCCACCAGGGGATACGACGCCGGGAAGAAGGTGTCGGGCAGGAAGACCTTCGGTGTGGTCGACACCATGGGCCTTCTCATCGCCGTGTTCGTGGTCGCCGCCAACGTGTCGGACAACATCGGCGGCATGGCCGTCGTCGACCGGGCGAGGGACCGGTCGGGACGGTTGAAGAAGATCTGGTGCGACGGCGGTTTCAAAAGGACCTTCATCGCCGCCTGCGGTGCCCACCACATCTCCGCCGAAGTGGTCAACAAGATCCACGACCACCGGTTCGAGGTCCTGCCACGGCGATGGGTCGTCGAGCGCACCTGGTCGTGGCTCATGAACAACCGACGGCTGCAGGTCGACTATGAGCGCAACCCGATCGTGACCGAAGGGTTCGTATGGGCCGCCCACAGCCGACTACTCCTCCGCCGACTGACCGCTCCGGTCACCGCCTGATCGCGCTGGGAAGAGATCCGCGACAGCCTCTTAGCCTCGATCCACCGAAGCACCCCGGTGATCTGACGGGGCTGGCATTTCAGGCTGGCGGTTGATGCCACTGGAGCCGATGCGTGACGTCACCGGCAGTCTGGGCGTGACCGACCAGAAGGTGACGGCGGTGATCGCTCTGGGAGTGGATGGGATTCAGCGGTCCACCCCGGGAGACAGGCCTCAGGTTCGAAGCGACAGTGCCCGCAGGCGATCGAAGCACGCCGACCACTCGGTAGCCCACGGCCATGCGGTCGGCATGTGGAGTCGGGTTCTTCTCGACCGGCGGGTGAGACGACCCGGGACGCTGATGAACCTCCGTCGGATGGTCTTGGCCACGACCGGTCCACCGTGGCCGAGGCCGAGGGAGGCCAGCCACCGCATCATGTTGTGGGCGATGGTGGCAAGCACGGCCCAGGCGGCGTTGGCGTTGAAGTCGCCCGAAGGACAGTGGGCCATGCCCGCGCCTTCCTTCAGATCGCGGATGGCCAGTTCGACCACGGCGTGGTGTCGGTGGTCGGCATCGAGGAAGACCGCGGTTCCTTCCCGATCGGTGATGAAGGCGTGGTAGCGCCACGTGGGGAACAGCTCGGCCTGCTTGCCGACAAGGCGGGTGCGACGGACGACGAGACGGTGCCCGTCGCCGTAGGGGCACTCGGCCACCTCGGCCCGGCCGCCCAGCGTGTAGTCGATTCCGACCCACTCCTGTTCGGGGATGGCCTCGATCGCCCTGGTGACAGCCTTGTTCTGGTTGACGGTGATCGAGTAGCGCACGTCGTGGTCACGACAGGCGGCAACCACGTGCTTGGAGTGAAACCCCGAGTCGGCTCGCAGGGTCAGTGGTCCGGTGGCTCCGGCCCTGCGGGCCCGGCCGATCAGCTCACGGACGAAACGGGGACCCCCACGCCCGGCGTTGGCCGAGCCCTTCCGGTGGCGGATGTGGAGGACCTCACCGGTGTCGGATCGGGTGGCGACCAGGGGATGTTCGCCCAGGACCTTGGTGTAGCCATAGGCGGCACCCTCCTTCTGCTTTCCGTAGACCTGCTGGATGGTGGAGTCGATGTCGATGGTCATCGGATCGTCCCCCGGGCCGGCCCCGAACGCCCAGGCTCGGGTCAGGAGCGCCTCGCTCAACCGGTCGAGCTGGCGGACGTGCCCGAAGGTAAAGGACCGCAGGAACGTGCCGAGCGTGGAGGGAGCCATCACCCCATGCCCGAGCACCTTGCCGGTGGCGCCCGAACGCAGCACATCGCAGTCGTCGATGCAGTCGGCGCCGGCCACCATGGCGTGTACCAGGGTGAGCACCTTCCGGCCCGGCAGGGCGTGTCCTGGACGGCCACCGAGGTCGATCACCTGATTGGCCAGGGCATAGGTTCCGAGCTGCTTGGACAGCGTGGCCACGAGAGCCAGGCCCGCTCCGGCCACCGCCCGGTCGTCGTCGAAGGTCACTGCAAGGCGCGTCGGACTGTGCGATTCTGTGTGCACCGGAAAGATGCCTTTCTGCTCGAGGGCGATGTGGACTTCAGCGAGTCACATCTTCCCAAGGCAGGGGGCATTTTCCGCGCATGGTCCGACCTCGGCGAGAGGGGTCAGGGTCAGCAATTCGGTGGATCCAGGCTTAGGGGCACTCCGGACCCGGCGCCTTTCGCCCGGGCCGTCGAGACTCGACAGCGTGCAGCTGAGCCAGCCCCTCGACGTGGCGGCAGCACGACCACAGTCGCATTCGCTTGCGCCCGACCATCGTCCGCCCGACCCACCGGACGGGCTCCGGGCAGTCCGTCGGCGTGTCGACTCGGTAGCCGGCGCCACGGCTCACCATGCGCCAGCAGACCCCCGGCTCGGCACGAATGGCGTTGGCGTAGTAGTCAATGTGATCCACTGGGACACGGTAGGGCTGGGGTGCGACGGCCAGCCAGGGCTAGTCGCCCGATCGTTCCGCCTGCACGGATTCAGCCCACTGATGAAGCCGCGCCCCCTCGCGGGCAACGGTCGGGATGACGTCGATTCCATATGGACCGGTGCGACGTTCCACGATGTTGCTCAGGAGGTTCACGGCATCCTCGAGTCGGCGTACACCTTCTTCGGTTGTCATGGCTCCGAGAGTAGACCGCGCTCCCCGACTGAAGCCCTCGAGGCTCGTTCCGCCACGCGGCGGGACGAGGGGGTGACCAACGGATCAGGAATCCGGCGGGAAACCATCCCATAATGAATCCCATAATCCTGCAGGTTCCGAACAGGGATGCCAATTGAGCCAAATTGTTAATACCTGTTCAGGCTATGTTTAGTGGTCTCCAGCACCCCCCTGACAGCGATCGATTCACTCTCTTAATCCGCAAGGTTCTGGGTTCGATTCCCAGGGGACGCACCAGGTCAGAGACAGTTTCCGGGGCCGTGGGCGGGGCAAGTGCGCCCTCTACGAGCTGCGGGTGTCCACTGGGCGTCCACCGGGCGTGATCCCGTCACTGGAAACTACGCACAGTTCAGCCGGCGATGCCCGGGGTATGCCGGCAACGACCCCGAGGTCGACACTGCCGACAAAGCCCGCGCCAAGCTCGTCAAGGAGCTGCAGGGCGACCGGAGCGGTAGGACTGCCGGCGAGGGCGTCACGGTCGACCAGTTGCTCGCCAAGTGGCTCAAGCAGATCACCAGCGAGGGTCGCTCCCCTGCCACCCTGCGCGAGTACCGGCAGCTGATCGACAAGAGGATCAGCCCGGCCCTCGGGTACGTGCCGGCCCGGAAGGTCACCGCGCTCGAGCTGGGCGAGTTCTATCAGGGCCTCACCGACGAAGGGCTCGCCGCGGCCTCAGTGCGCCAGGTGCACGCCATTCTTCGGGCCGGGTACCGTCAGGGCGCCAAGTGGCGACATCACATCCAACCCCGCCACGGACGCCAGTCCGGCCAAGCTGGTGAGCAAGCCCAGCGCCGTGCCGACCATGGCAGAGGTGCAGAAGATGGTCGCCGCCGCTGACGCCGACGATCCCGATATGGCTACGTTCATCGCCCTGGCGGCAGTCACCGGGGCCCGCCGGGGTGGGCTGTGCGGGCTCCGATGTGGCGATATCGACTGGACGGCCATCACCCTCACGATCGAAAGGTCAGTTGCCACGATGGGGCGCGGCCAGCTCACCACGAAGGACACGAAGACCCACGCCGCACGCCGCCCGGCACTCGACACCTTCGGCAGACAACCATAAAGCTCCACTTGAGGGTCAGGGATGCCCGGGGCGCTGACCTGGGAATCTCCATCACAGCGGAGACAACTATCTTCACCTGCGACCTCGAACGGCCTATCCCGTCGGACACCGTGACCCACTACGTGAGGCGGATTGCCGAGAGGGTCGGTGTCGACACTCACCTAGACGCCTTGCGCCACTTTGCCGCCGCTCAGATGATCGGTGACGGACACGATGTCTGGACCGTGGCCGGCCGGCTGAGCCGCCGTGACGCCTCGGTGACGCCTCGGTGACGCCTCGGTGACGCTC
>Ga0209584_10000669_pt1 | contig 10933 bp, 8 predicted proteins | sample NGEPerD_FD_184507 | JGI IMG/M metagenome (GOLD analysis project Ga0209584, IMG submission 184507) | Arctic peat soil microbial communities from the Barrow Environmental Observatory site, Barrow, Alaska, USA - NGEE PermafrostAB12-D... | ecosystem: Environmental > Terrestrial > Soil > Wetlands >...
CGCGGCCTTCGCCGACGCAATGGCAGAGGCCACTCGGGAAGGCGTCGAGCGCCTGCGTCGGCGTGCCAGCCGAAGTATCGACATGTCCGACGAAATGGCGCGCCTTACGCTGGAGATTCTCGAGCACACGCTGTTCTCCTCCGGTCTCAGCCGCGATCCCGGCGAGTTTCGGCAGGCGGTGACGCGCTATTTCGACACGATCGGCCGCGTTGACTTGATGGACCTGCTTGACCTGCCGAAATTCCTGCCGCGATTTGGACGGCGAAAGGGGCGCGCCACCCTCGAATGGTTCGGTAAGGCGGTTGAAGACATTGTCAGCGCCCGCCGTAAGCTGATCGCTGAGGGCGAAACGGCACCGCGCGATATTCTCACGCTTCTGCTCGAGGCGCAGGATCCCGAGACCGGCCGAGGTATGCCGGAAGACGATTTGCGCGCCAATATTGTTACGTTTATAGGCGCAGGTCACGAGACGACGGCCAATGCGCTGACCTGGACGTTATATTTGTTGTCGCAATCGCCGGATTGGCGCGCGCGCGTCGAGGACGAGGCCGATGCCCAACTCGACGCCGGCCAAATGGATACGCTGGCCGAACGTATGCCCGTGACGAAGGCGGTACTGGAGGAGGCTCTGCGGCTCTATCCACCGGCAGCCATGCTGACCCGAGCGGCTATCAACGCCGATGAAATCGGCGGAAAGCGCATTTGCGCCGGCACGATCGTGACCGTTTCCCCATTTCTGCTTCATCGCCACCGAACCCTATGGGAATCTCCAGACGACTTCGATCCCAACCGGTTCTTGGGCGTCAATCGCGACCGCATCGACCGGTTCGCTTACATTCCGTTCGGCGCGGGCCCGCGCGTGTGCATCGGCATGGGGTTTGCGCTGCAGGAAGCGATTATCGTGCTTGCGCATCTTACCAAGGCCTTTCAGTTCGATCTTGCGGCCAATCACGTCGTGCGACCAATTCAGCGGATTACACTTCGTCCGCAGGGGGGGATGCCGATGACCATGCGTGCTCGGTGAATGAGAAGCCACGTGGCGGCTCGCGCGATTGATCCACAATGCCGTTCGGATTTGACTGCCTTGGCCCCGCGCGCTTGGCCTCGGGACGCAGAACTTCCAGAGCCATTACTGAAGCAGACATTGTCCCGCTTCAGTGAGTATTCATCCTTCAATGGTGAACGCCATTTTGGATATCGGATAAAATCTCGCGAATTGCTGCGCGACGCGATTTATCCCAAATTGGCCGGTTTGAAAGCTCTGGCAAAGTTAGCGCATGCTCAAGGACTTTGGCGGCTTCAGCCTGTTCGCCATGCCTATAGAGGTAGTCGCCGTAGAAATAATTCGCATCGAGCCCGTTCGGCGCGCTCCTGATCGCCTCCTCGAGATAGTGCCGGGCTCGAGCCTTGTCGCCGAAACCTATCGGAAATCCAGGAACCCGGTCATAAAGCAGACCAAGGGTCGTCGGTGCCCCAGCATCCATTGTCATCGGAGCGGTCTTTTCGATTTTCTCCAGAATGTCGCGTGCACGCTTTGCCAGTTCCAGAGCTTTCAATGGGCTGCCATTGTCGTTCGCCAAGGAAGCCTGCTCACTGATGATGATTCCGATCCAAACAATTGGATCTGGGATACCCTCAAACTGCTCTGCGAGATTGCTCGCCCGCTGAGCCAGGCCTGCCATCTGCCTTTCCTGGTCATCGCGATCGCTGACCTGAAGCTTCACGTGCTCCCAATCGTGAGCGAGACGCAAAAGCTCTGATTTGAGCGACGGATTTTCGGTGGCGTGAGCGCAAACGGAATCTCCCACGAGCAAAAACGTCGCGAATACCGCCACAATTGCTCTAAGTCCTATTGGCGCAACCATATTGCGGCAAGAACGTGGTTTCATCGCCAAACCTCTGGCGAGTGTGGCAATAGCTCGACGACGCCGGTCGCCACTCCATTGCGGCGAAGCGCCCCCACGTGAACTGCTAATAAACTGGAGAAGATGCGAGGGTGCGCCGCCAACTGGCGGAACACGCCTCGACGCAGGCTATCGTTGCTATCCAACTGCAGTAGCATTCGCGCAAACAGCCGTGGCATGCGTCCAATCCGGCGGTGGCTAGATTCGTAGCGCTTGAGATTTCCGGCGGCGAGAGCCGTCGCGAGGCAATTTGCCTGTCGAAACGCCAAGCCGAGTCCTTCCCCAGTAACAGCATCAACCGAGCCGGACGCATCGCCCACCAGGGCAACGCGACCATTGCTAACCGAACGCAGTTTAGCGGACATCGAAATTGCGCCGCGCGTTGCACCAACCAGCTCGGCACCACTAAGGCGGCCTGCGAGCGCCGGAAACATCTCCGTCAGGTCCGAATCCCTGCACTCTTTGGTGCTGACCATCGCAACACATACGTCGTTCGCTCCGATGGGTGTCACATACGCCTGGCAATCCTTGCGCCAATAAACCTCAACAAAATCCGTCCAGGGACGAATACGATAGTGTTGGCGTAGCCCGATCCGACGCACACCATTCCAAACCGGCGGCGCAAGTCCGGACCATTGACGTGCCCTGGAATGAAAGCCGTCTGCGCCAATGATCCATCGAGAGCGGATTGGTTGGCCGTCTATAACAACTCCCGTGGGATCAAGGCCTTCCACCTTCTTTCCCCACAGTGTTACGACGCCAACGTCCTGCGCGCGGTCTACCAGGATACGATGAAGTTCAGTCCGGCGAACCCCCAGGCCGAAGCGGCCAGTTGGAAATGACGCCTCAGCTTCGAGCTTCTGGTCCAAAAATCGTATGCCGCGGAACGATGCCCCGCGTGCGCGTCCCAAATCGACGCCAATCAGGCGCAATGCATCAAGCGCATCCGGCATAAGGCCTTCGCCACAGGCCTTGTCGATGGGTGGCAGAGCGCGATCCGCGAGCACGACACCGAAGCCAATTTGACGAGCCGCAATCGCAGTAGCGAGTCCGGCTGGTCCCCCACCAATGACGAGGACATCGGTCTCACATGGCACAGGGTCTGCACTTACCATTTCAACAGGATCATCTCCAGACAGAACCCTGGACCCATAGCCATCAGTACGCCGTATGTTCCGGGTGCAGGGGTATCGTTCATCAACACTTCCTCAAGCACAAGCAGAACCGAGGCGGACGAGAGATTACCGAACTGCCTCAGACAATCCCACGATCGTTCCAGTTCGCTATCCGGCAGTCCCAACGTGTTTTGAATCGAGTCCAATACTTTTGGTCCGCCCGTGTGGATTACCCAATTGCCGATGTCGGCGCGCCGAAGCTGGTATTTGCCCAAGAACGTGTCGACATCCCCGGCAAGGTTTCCCTTAATCAGCTCCGGCAAGTGCGGCGAAAGCACAATCTTGAAGCCGGCCTCGGAGATATCCCAACCCATGATTTCTTCGGTATCAGGGTAGAATACCGAGCCGGTACCGAGAATCTGCGGACCCTTTCGTGAGGATTGGGCTGAGCCCTTTGGGTTTCGATGCGAAGTTCTCGACCCAGTAACGATGACGGCTGCAGCGCCATCACCAAATAGTCCTGATGCAATAAGGTTGGCGGTCGAGAAATCATCGCTCTGCATCGTTAGCGAGCAGATTTCAACGCATAGAATCGCCGCGGTATGCTCCGGATATGCAAGAGCATAGTCGGAGGCTCGCGTTATTCCAATTGCTCCTCCGGCACACCCAATGCCAAAGATGGGTGTACGTTTGATATCGGTGCGTAGTCCCATTCGATTGATCAGGCGGGCATCTAAAGAGGGACTAGCGATGCCTGTTATCGAGACTACAAAAAGCGCATTTAAATCTTGACGCGTCAACCCGGCTCGATCAAGAGCCGTATCAATCGCTCGAGCCCCCAAGGCTTCTGCCGCCTCTAGCCATGCAGCGTTGGTTTCGCCCCACGTCGAAAATTGCGGATACCTTTCCAAAGGAAATGCCAAATGGCGAAAGTCAACTCCGACGCGTGAATGGAGCCAATCGAGCTTTTCAGGTTCCGGTAGTTTGTCATTCCAATAACCCTTGAACGCCGACGTGATCGCGCTCTGAGGAAACCGGTGCTCTGGCACGGCGCTCGCTACGCTGGCTATCCTCACAGATCTCGCCCTTCGGATACCTTCAATCTCTGCTCGCTTAAATGGATATGCAGCTTTCTCACGTCGTATGTTCTCCTGGAATATAAGATTCGCGTCAGTCGCCTGTTTCCCATGGTGAGATTACAGCGACCTAAAGAGGCGTTGGCCGATTTTTATTGCTTCGGACCAAAAACTGCTGGAATTGTGAATCAGGTCCACCGTCTGTTCGAGGGAAGATACAAACCGCTCGAGTTGCGCATCATCTATCATAAGCGGTGGCGATATCTTCAAAACCATGAAGTCGTTGCCACAGACTTGACTCAGAATTCGATGATCCCGAAACAGATGCATAACGAGGATTTGCCCGAACAGCGCTGGATGAATCTTCAAGAACGTCTCAAAGGCGATCCGCAGTTTCAGGGTTTTCGGCGGTTTGAACTCGACCGCGTTGAGCAGGCCAACACCGCGGACCTCTCCGAACATTTCATATTTAGCCAATCGCTGGGCGAGGATGCTGCGGAGCCCTTCACCTGCGATCGTCGCGCGTCGACCAAGTTGCTCTTCCTCGAGGATATCGAGCGTCGTCAAGCCGGCACGCATCGCGAGGCTGTTTTCGCTAAAGGTCGAGGTATGGACAAGCGAACGCCGCACCGAACTATAGACTGATTTGAAGATGTCATCCGACATCAGGACCGCACCGCACGGGACCAGCCCACCGCTTATCGCCTTTGCCAACACTACCATGTCGGGCTCGACACCGTATTGGTGGGCAGCAAGAAACGGTCCGGTCCTGTAGAAGCCAGTCTGGACCTCGTCCAGAACGAAAAGCGTTTTATACTTCCGACATAGTTCCTGTACCTTTGCGAGATAGTCGCGCGCGGGCATCACGACGCCGGCCTCGCTCTGAATGGGCTCCAATATAAATGCGGCAAAGGACTTTGTGGCGAGCTTGATCTCCAGATCTCGAATATTGCCGTATGGAACGAACTCCATGTCAGGCAAGAGTGAGCCGAATCCCTTCCTCCAGAAATCGTTGGTCATTAGTGAGAGTGCGCCGCAAGTCAGGCCATGAAAGCCGCCCGAGGCGCCTAGAATGCCAGAGCGTCCGGTATGGGCCCGAGCGAACTTGATCGCAGCCTCAACACCCTCACTGCCTGAGCTGCCAAAGAACACCTTGGCGAGCCTCCCTCCCGCGAGTTTGCAAAGCCTCGCGGCCAGTTGTCCCGCAAGGCCCGGCACGTGGCTCTGGAGCATGGCAGGCCCCTCTCTATCAAGCTCAGCTTTGAGAGCCGCGATAGCACGTGGATGATTGTGTCCAATATTATGAACGCAGTACCCGGAGTTGAAGTCGAGAATAACCCGGCCGTCTGCCGTATGAAGTTCAGCTCCAGTGCAGCGCGTATAAATCACATTCATCTGCAAAGCGTCGAGCAGCCTGACCCATTGCGGGTTGACATATTGCGCATAGAGACTCTCGCCGACATCTGCGTTCGGGATTGTTTGAAGCATGGAAGTCCTCTAGCTCTCGTCGACGAATTTATTGGTGCGAAGATTTCATGGAATATTTACACCACTACGCACCGAGAACGAATGGTAGCCTTAAGCGTGGCCAATCTTTACGACTCGTCTGTTGTTACGATCTACGAGGACGAATTGAAGCGGGTCGCCCGCGTCGCTTCGACCGAGCAAAATCCCATTGTATATCTGCATAGCGTCCATGAACCGAATTCTCTCACTTGCATTTGCTTCCCGCGCGGCAATTTGGGTTATTCCGTTCCAAGCCGGACCATCTTCAATGACCAGGTCTCGCAAGCCTCTGCGAAGCCAACGCCTTTTGCAGACGCGTTCCGCGTCTTGGGCGTCCATAGCGAGATAGCCCACGACCAACGAGCCCTCCAGTTCGATGACATAAACGGCTGGAGACACCGAGCGGCCGGAAGCGGAAATACCGACTTGGTGAGGAACCATAAATGAGGCTTGTTCAAGGAGCTTCTTGAACCGGCCTCGAACGATTATGAAACCGTAGAGCAGGAGCGCCGCGAGCATTGCCAACAAAACCAAGTCGACGGATGCGCCTATGGGGTTATCGGTAAGCTGCTGCAGCCAATAGGTCATGGTTTTCTGCGGTTCTATCGGGCGGTCAAGCAACAATGGGGGACTACTGGACACTCTTTTGCCAGTGGCTGGGCGACATCGACATTCCGGATGAACGTTTCGGCCATATCGGGGACTCCAGGCGTGGAGACCGATTGACGCTCGATTCTATGTCCTGAATAGCGTATTTTAGAATGCTTCTAAAGAGTAATGAACATTTCGTAATAAGGAAAAACGGTGGAGTGGACGCAGCAAAAGACCGTGACCATAGCCAATCCCGTGAGGAACGCGGCATCCGCGCCTGTTGCACAAAAGAGCCAGCTTGTTGAACCTCATCAACACCGGGACGAGCAAGGGTTAGCCAACGAAACAGGCCAGCGACCTCGTGCGTCCTTTTCGTCCGGCTTTTGGCCTCACAATTTACGAGAGGCGCCATGACCTCGTTCCATGCCTCACGGCGCAGGTTTCTGGCTGGACTTGGTGCAGCCGCGCTTCCCGGTACTTTTGCCGTAGGGCAGAGCCGCGAAAAAGTCACCTTCGGCACAAGCTGGGTCGCCCAAGCCGAACATGGCGGCTATTATCAGGCATTTGCAGACGGCACATACGCCACATACGGGCTTGATGTGACCATCATTCCCGGCGGCCCGCAGGCCAACAACCGCATGCAAGTCATGCTCGGGCGTATAGATTTCTACATGGGCGCGAATTTGAACCAGGCCTTCTCAGCCGTGGAGCAGGATATTCCAACTGTAATCATTGCTGCCTTTTTTCAGAAAGACCCGCAGGTTCTGATCGCCCATCCCGGCCATGGCATTGAGACGTTCGAAGACCTTAAGACGCTTCCAACTCTGTTCATTTCGAAGGAGGGAGTCGCCTCCTATTTTCAATGGCTAAAAGCAGACTACGGGTTTCGCGATGATCAAGTGAAACTCTACAACTTTAACCCGCAGCCATTCCTCGCGGACAAGCGCTCCGCCATGCAAGGCTATGTGACGTCAGAACCGTTCGGCATTGAACAAAAAGCAGGTTTTAAGCCGAAGGTATTTTTACTGACAGATCAGGGCTACGACACCTATGCATCGACGATCGAGACCCGCAAACAACTTGTCATCGAGCGCCCTCAAACGGCGCAACGTTTTATCGAGGCGTCAATCATTGGCTGGTACAACTATATCTACGGCGACAATGCCGCTGCCAACGCGCTCATAAAAAAGGGTAATCCGGAGTTAAGCGACGCCGGCATCGCCTTTGCCATAGCACGAATGAAGGAATACGGGATCGTCGATTCGGGTAGTTCGCTCGATCTCGGTATCGGGGCCATGACCGAAGCAAGAGTCGAAAACTTCTTCCGCAAGATGGTCAGGGCAGGCGTACAAAAACCCACAACCGACTGGCGACGAGCCATCGATACACGCTTCGTCAACAAGGGATTCGGCAAGGAACTGCACAAAGCTGGATGATACGACCGGTATTGAGACATCCACAATATCTTGGCGGCCATTGAGGACGTCGATAGAAATGAAGCTGATTGGAACAAGGTTTCTGGCCCCGATTGGGAGATTCTCCCTTCCGTTAGTTGGTGGGTACTTTGAGCATCGCGCTATTTCAAAATGACCAGGGTATCTTGGACGTAGCGATCCGCAATCTCTTCCGCTGCCGTTTGCGTATCGCCAACCGCAATCACATATCCGATACGATCCCCATTGTGAATTGGAGGCCGGACCGCATCACCCGCTTCCTTGAAAAGGACCACTCGCCGAATCGAACCATCGACATGTTCGGGCAACTGAATCGATTCTAGCATTCCCGGTCGATTGGCAATGACCCAGCGGATGGCACTAAACCAACGCGGCTTGATATCGTGCAACGTCGTTATCGACCGCCCCAAATGCAAGTTGATCAGGTCCGCATAGACGGATCGCTCCAATGCGTATCCCATTTGGTGGGGAATCTGCGCACTGACAAGCCGAGGATTTACCTCGACGAGATATGGGCCGTCCTCGGCCACGATCATCTCAATGTGAGACGCTCCAAAATCAAAATTGACTGCGTCCAATATCTCAAACGCGTAGTCCCGAATTGCGGAGACGTCATATCGATCCGATGGAAAACAACTGCCGCGCATCGCGAATGACGGTGGCGGAAACATCAATTTGTCGTTGATCCCTATGAGGATCCGTTCGTCTTTACTCGAAAACACGTCGCAGCCGATCATGTGGCCGCGAATATACTTTTCGACCGAGAACCGATTGCTCGCGTGAACCCCTAAGCCATAGTCGGTTGGCTTCAGGGTTAGAGCTTTGAGAGAGTCCGTCAGGTTTCGCAAATCAGTATCCGAAAATACAACACTTACGTTCTGGGATCCGTATCCATCGGAAGGTTTGACCAGCACCGGATATCCGATTTCTGCAACGGCTTGCCTTAGTTCCGTGGCCGTTTCTGCGAGAGCAAATCCCGGCTGACGGACCCCCCGCGTGGCGAGCGTCTGGCGGACGCTAAATTTGTCGCGCATTAGACGCGTCGTCGCGGAATTCAAGAATCGCAGACCGAATTTCTCAGCGATCAGACTGGCTTCGATCATGCGTATATCGATTAGGCATAAAACCGCATCAAACGGGTGCGACGAGTGAACAAGACATGCGCGTCGTTCAAACTCGGCATAATCAAACGGATGTATCTCGACAATCTCGCGGGCGAGGGCGAGGCGAGCCTGCGTCTCTTCCCCCTGCCTGCGATAGTGCGCGAGATCGGCCGTGAAAAACGTGACCTGGTGACCCAAATCTATGGCATCTTCCAATATCGTGAAGTCGTTGCCTCCGGGTACTTCGATAAGAAGGAGATGCGCCATGCGGTCTCAATGCTCAATGTTTTTTGTAGCGTTGAACTGAACCTGAGCCGACGGATGCACGCGCGAGCAATTACGATCGCGCGGCAGCGGTTAGCTCAAAAAGCCCTTCAGACAGGATGAATTCCACGCAACCGACCGAGCCGCTTGCAACGCTATCACGCGAGAGAGCGCTCGGAATTGTCCAAGGTCTTTGCAGGTCGCAGGTCGCCGACCACACGAAGAAACGCTAACAGAGTCTTACGGATATGCTCGGTGAAGGCTTCTTCAAAACGGAAGTGGTCATTCACGACCCACTGCTCAGCATCCGAAACACAAATTTGATCTGCCGTTACCAGGCAGCCCAGGTAAGAAAAGACCGATCGTGCAGATTGAAGGCCGAGAAGACCTCCGGTCCAGCCCGTCGAGGCGCTTGCCAGGAGAACCGGCTTGCCGCGAAAAGGACTTTCCGTCGCATATCTGGCTTGGATTCTCGGAAGCCGAGACACCCAATCCAACGTGTTCTTCAGGTAGGGGGACAGATGCCCGTTATATTCCGGCGACGCAACGACAAATCCATCCGCTGCTTTGAATCTGGCCTGTAATGCGATCACCTCTGACAGAACAGTCTCTGATTGCTCCAGATCCTGATTGAACAAGGGCAGATTGACATCTTCAGGCGTCAGCATGTCGATTTCGCAGGAGCCGCCCAATGACCCGGCGAAATAATCGAGGAGTCTGCGCTGGTGTGATTGTCGACGAAGGCTGGCTGGAAAAAATAGCAGGCGGGACGGCGCCATGGTCTCATTAAAAATGCCGGGATGAACATGGCTATTCATAGATCGAACCGGTTGATTTTGCAGGGCCTTGTGGAGGCCTATTCACTCCAACTAACTGGAACTCGTTGATTTGAGCAGTAATTTAGCCGTGCCAAAAAACGCTATGTGCCAAAAATGCCGAATCGCACCGAACTTTAGCACCAAAACAGAAATGCTTGAGCGTCTAACCGAGGCACACCTACGGCGACGAAGCTAAGCACTCTTGTTGACAATGGTTCCTGTGTGACCATTTCCGCTGGCCTGAGGTGGGGCAGCAAGGCTGACAGCGGGAGGAGGCGGCGGTGGTGGTGGCGCCGCGCTGACCGGCTTTGATACGGGTGCGCTGAAGCCACGACTTGCCCCAATTGACATTCCCATATCGTCTTCCACTTCGCTCGAGTTTGGTTCCTTGTTACAGTCTCTTCCATTTATTAAGATAAACTAAAGAATTCGGATCAGCAGGACTACGGGGGGCTAAAGACTCTCCGAATTCCAATGTTTTCTGCCATGATTGCGATGCGCATGCTTGCACCGATCGCCGTCGCGCCGGAAAACGCCGACTGACCAACTGCCGGACATGTTGCCGATGCTATCCATCATTATCCCGGTCGCGAACGAACAAGAAGCCATCGGGAAGAGTCTGGCTGCTTTGCAGCCGCTCCGCCAACACGGCGTCGAGGTAATCGTGGTAGACGGCGGAAGCACGGACACCACGCTTGCCCTGGCGCGCCCGCTTGCCGACCTGACGTTCAGCGCGCCCCTCGGCCGTGCCAGCCAGATGAACGCAGGAGCCCGGCGCGCACAGGGTGAATATCTCCTCTTCCTGCATTCGGACACCGAACTGCCCGAACAGGCCGCAGAGCAGCTTTCCGCAGCGCTGAGCCATGGCGAACGGATATGGGGGCGCTTCGATGTCCGTTTTGAGTCACCGCTCCGCATCCTCGGCCTGGTCGCCTTCATGATGAACTGGAGATCGCGATGGACCGGAATGGCGACGGGAGACCAGGCAATGTTCGTCCAACGGCGGGCCTTCGAGCGTGTCGGCGGATTTCCCGAGATCGCGTTGATGGAAGATATCGCGCTTTCCAAATCACTGAAGCGTTTGTCGCGCCCTGTGTGCCTT
>Ga0209584_10000670_pt1 | contig 10932 bp, 11 predicted proteins | sample NGEPerD_FD_184507 | JGI IMG/M metagenome (GOLD analysis project Ga0209584, IMG submission 184507) | Arctic peat soil microbial communities from the Barrow Environmental Observatory site, Barrow, Alaska, USA - NGEE PermafrostAB12-D... | ecosystem: Environmental > Terrestrial > Soil > Wetlands >...
TTGCCAGGAACAAAAGTTTATCGATCTGGTGCTTGCTGTAAAGCCGGAACAGGTGACCCTGGTACCTGACGCGCTTGGTCAGATCACATCAAATCATGGATGGGATACGATCCGCCATATGGATTACCTGAAAAAAATAATCCCAATATTTAAAAATGTGGGGATTCGTGTCTCCATTTTTGTAGATCCGGTAGTTCCAATGATTTCTGCCGCCGCTGAAACCGGTACAGACCGGATTGAATTATACACTGAATCCTACGCGAATAAGTTCCGGATTAATAGAGAAGAAGCCATCAGACCCTATGTGAATGCAGCGAAAAAAGCGAAGGAGATGGGCCTGGGCGTCAATGCAGGCCATGACCTGGATCTGGAAAATCTGAAATATTTTTTTGAGCATATTCCCGGACTGGATGAAGTTTCTATTGGCCATGCGCTGATCTGCGATGCGCTTTATTTAGGATATGAAAATGCGGTGCAATTGTATAAAAGACAGCTTAAACCTGGAAACAAATAAAAAATGATTGCCTGCCAGGTGTGTTCTAATTGCATCCCAGCAAAGCGCAAAGTTTGGAATCCAGCTCAGTGCCGCGCAGATTTTTACCTACAATTTTCCCATTGGGATCAATCAGAATATTTTGGGGAATCTGCTGAACACGATATTGAAGGGCAACTGCATTACTCCAAAATTTCAAATCGCTGACCTGCGACCATGCCAGTCCGTCGTCCTGTATTGCCTTAATCCATGCTTCGCGGCTACGGTCCAGCGAAATGCCCAGCACAGTAAAATTTTTGGATTTAAATCGCTCATAAGCAGCAACCACGTTGGGATTCTCCATCCTGCACGGTTTACACCAACTGGCCCAGAAATCTATCAAAACATATTTCCCCTTAAAAGAAGAAAGCTTCACAGGCTTTCCTGCCGTATCATTCTGGGTAAAATCCAGGGCCTCACTCCCAATCGCACCAATTTTTCCGTTGCTGATCTGCTCCATGATGTATTTTCCATATACGCTCTGCTGAACTTCCGGAGAAAGACTCAGGTACCTTCGCTCGAGTAAAAAAACATCATCCGACAGTTGGTTTACCACAACCAGCAGGAAAGGGCTGACATAAGAATTCTTTTTTAACATAATGAAGCTGTCCACCTTCATCTGAATCGACATAACAGCAGTCTGGTATGCATTGGCTATGGAATCTTTTTTCTCAACACCTTCAGATGAATTTGCGAGCTGGCTCAACTGGTTTAACTCCGAAAAATAGGGAGTAAACATCTGCTCAAATGCCTGGAAATCCATTTCACTGGGAGAACCCTTCACCTGCAAGGTAGTAAGATGGTTGATATCGCCCTTAAGTGTAACGGACTCGTTGCTGATAAAAATCGAAGTTTTCTTTTTGGCAGCAATAAAATTCAGTACCACCAGGCTGGGTTCACTCACATGACCCGTCAAGATAAAAGTACCGCCCTTAACCTTACTGCTTGCCAGCGTATCGGATGGCCTGTTTGCATCAGTCATCGCAACCAATGATCTCTCCTCAATGCCACTGATTTGCCCCTCGACGCGAAATCCGGATTGGCCGGTTTGCTGCGCCCGGGCGTAGGATAATGAAATCAAAAACAGGTAAATGATTTGTTTTTTCATGCAGATTTTTTATCGTGTCTTACCTGAAGAACGTCTGTTACCCCCTTAAAATTATATCCCCGGGCTTCAAGTAAAATAAGATAATGAAATAGCAAATCGGCTGCTTCGTTAAGGAAAAGGGAATCATCCCGGTCTTTGGCCTCAATGACCAGTTCCACTGCTTCTTCCCCGACTTTCTGGGCAATCTTATTAATTCCCTTCTTAAACAAACCAGAAATATAAGAGTTTTCTTCCGGCCGATTTTTTCTGTCCCGGATTATGCCCTCAAGCCTGCTTATGAATCCGGGCCCTTCCACTTCATTTTTCTCAGCCCAACAGGTATCCGCCCCGGTATGACAAACAGCACCTATGGGACTCGCTTTTATTAACAGACTGTCCTGATCACAATCGATCAGAATTTCCTTCAGCATCAGGAAATGTCCACTCTCTTCCCCTTTAGTCCACAGCCTCTTTCTTGTTCTGCTGTAAAAAGTGACTTTCCCCAGATCCCGGGTTTTAGCCAAGGCTTCCTGGTTCATAAAGCCAAGCATCAATACCTTGCTGGTCTGGTCGTCCTGAACTACAGCAGGAACCAAACCATCGGCATATTTTGAAAAATTTATTTCCATGCTTCAAAATTATATTCTTATGTTGATACCCTCTGCAACCAAAAATGCTTTCAGATCGGATATAGGAATTTCCCTGAAATGAAAGATACTCGCCGCCAGCGCAGCATCAGCTTTCCCTTCCTTAAAAATTTGAGAAAAATGTTGAAGATTACCTCCCCCGCCTGATGCAATTACAGGTATGGGCAGCGCCTCTGCCAGTGCTTGAGTCAGCTCAACGGCGAACCCTTTCTTGGTACCATCATGGTCCATGGATGTCAGGAGGATTTCGCCGGCTCCGAGGTCAACTCCCCGTTTTGCCCAGTCCAGGCATAGGGTATCAGTTGCCAACCGGCCGCCATTCAGGTATACATACCATTCCCCGTTATCTGCTTTTTTTGCATCAATGGCGAGTACGACGCACTGACTGCCAAAATTCCGGACCAGGTCTCCAATAAGTGCCGGGTTTTTAAAAGCCGCTGTATTTACTGAAATCTTATCAGCTCCGTTTTCCAGCAGTACACGAACGTCTTCCGGAGATCCGATTCCTCCTCCTACCGTAAATGGGATATTTATGCCATGAGCGATCCGGCGGGCCAACTCGCTAAGGGTTTTTCTTTTTTCATGGGTAGCCGTGATGTCCAGAAATACAAGCTCATCCGCACCTTCATCTGCATAACGCGCACCAAGTTCAACGGGGTCACCCGCATCCCGCAAATTGACAAAGTTCGTGCCCTTCACAGTCCGTCCGTCTTTAATATCCAGACAGGGTATAATGCGTTTGGTTAGCATGTTGCCAGGTCTTTTAGTGTGATCAGGCCCTCATATATTGCCTTTCCAATAATAACCCCCTTGCATCCGGCTTCCTCCAATCCGAAAATATCATCCATGGACCTCACGCCGCCACTGGCGATAAAATGCAGATCCGGAAAACGTTCCAATATTTTTTTATACAAGTCCCAGGAAGGACCCTTCATAACGCCATCCATTTGAATATCGGTACAAAAAATTTGCTTAATACCGGCGGTTTTATATTTATCAATGAAATCATAAATCCAAATTTCCGTGTCGACGGTCCACCCTGAAATGGAAATCTTTTCATTACGCACGTCAGCGCCCAATAAAAATTTATCCGGGCTAAAAGCCAGCATCCACTCACGAAAAAGGTCCTCATTTTTTACAGCTATACTGCCGACAGCAGCAAATACAGCTCCCGAATCAAAAACAATGCGCAGGTCGTCCGCGATTCCGATTCCACCGCCAAAATCGATGATCAGATTGGTTTTACCCGCAATCGTTTCGAGTATGCCCCAGTTGATTACCCTTCCGGATTTTGCGCCATCCAGATCTACCAGGTGAAGTCTTTTTAAGCCGGCATCTTCAAACTGACGGGCTACTTCCAACGGGTTCTCATTATATATCTTCTGGCTTGCGAAGTCACCCTGGGTGAGTCGTACACATTTACCATGTAAAATATCGATTGCGGGAATTATTTCTATTGACATATTCTTTTCTAAAGCTGTATAAAATTTTGCAAAATGCGTTCGCCGGCAGCGGCACTTTTTTCCGGGTGAAACTGCACCCCAAAAAAGTTGTCCTTATGCAACGCAGAACTATAAGGCTGTACATATTTTGTTTTTGCAATGGTGGTTGTTCCCAGGTCGGCATAATAACCGTGTACAAAATAACAATAACTATTTTCGGGAACTCCACTGAAAAGATCAGATTGTAAATCGTAAATATTGTTCCACCCTGTCTGTGGCACCTTAAGCACCTGCGGGAAGACTGGCAGAAACTTCTTCACCAATTCATTGAATATGCCAAGACACTTCGTGTCATTTTCTTCCGTATGGGTACAGAGAAGCTGCATGCCCAGGCATATTCCCAGTACCGGTTGCTGCAAATCACGAATCAACAGGTCCAGTTTCCTTTCTCGCAGGTAAGTCATAGCAGAACTCGCTTCACCAACCCCCGGGAAAATAACCTTGTCCGCAGAACGAATGGTTTCAGGGTCATCAGTTACCAGCGCTTCTGCACCGATGCGTTCCAGGGCAAATAATACGGATTGAATATTTCCTGCATTATATTTTATGATGACGATCTTCATTTCAGGGAATTGATAAAATCGTGTATCCGGGATCCGATTTCTTTTTCATTAGCTTTTTCGAGAATCTTTATAAATGCTGAGCCAATGATGGCTCCGCTGGCATAGCAACAAGCCTGGGTAAACCCGGGTTTATCCCGGATACCAAAACCAATCAGCACAGGATTTTTTAAATTCATGGAACGAAGTTTATTAAAATAGAATTCCTGGTCGCCGAGCGTAGCATTTTTTCCCGTTGTTGAGGAAGAAGAAACTGCATACAGAAAACCACTGCTGAGCTGGTCCAGTTGAATCAGGCGTGCTTCTGATGTTTCCGGAGTTACAAGAAAAATAAAATCCAGTTTGTACTTCCTGATGACGGCCCCAAATTCCTTTTCAAATTCAAATATGGGCAAGTCAGGTAAAATCAATCCATCGATTCCCGCTTCCGAAGCGTGTTTGCAGAAATTTTCAAAGCCGTATTGCAGGATGGGATTCATATATCCCATGAGGAGCACCGGCAATTGAATTGTTTTTCTGAAATCCTTCAACTGATCAAAGAGCCTTCGAATGGTCATGCCGTTTGCCAGGGCCCTTGTGCTGCTGGCCTGGATTACCGGCCCGTCTGCCAGGGGATCACTGTAGGGCATACCTAACTCGATCATATCTGCACCTGCTTCCTGTAAGGATTTCATTATGCCCAACGCGCTGCCCAGCTCCGGAAAACCGGCTGTGAAATAAACGTTCAGTATATTCCCTTTTTTTCTCTCAAACAATTCTCCAATGCGGGTCATCATAATTGGTTAAAAGTTTATAACGCATTCATAGCGTTCATATAGGTCTCCAAATCCTTATCTCCTCTTCCGCTCAGGCAGATAACGATATGATCTCCCTGACTAAATCTGATTTTTTCAAGCACGGCCAGTGCATGTGCCGATTCCAAAGCCGGAATGATTCCTTCCAGCCTGGCGAGTTGAAAAGCCGCCTGCAGGGCCTCATTATCTGTTGCGTTGAAAAAGGAAGCTCTTCCCGAAACAAAAAGGTGGGCATGAAGCGGACCGATTCCCGGATAATCCAGGCCAGCCGAGATACTGTGGGGTTCCACGACCTGTCCATCATTAGTTTGCATCACCAAACTGCGGCTGCCGTGCAGGATTCCGTCCTTTCCAAGGCTGGTAGTGGCAGCGGACTTTCCGCTTTCGACACCCTCACCGGCAGCTTCTACAGCAATCAGCCTGACTTTTTCTTCATCCAGGAAATGAAAAAAAGCTCCAGCAGCATTACTGCCTCCACCAACACAGGCAATCACAGCCTGCGGAAATGAATTTCCCGTCTTCTCCTGTAGCTGCCATTTTATTTCGGCGCTGATCACCGACTGGAAACGGGCCACCAGATCCGGATAAGGGTGCGGTCCAACCACACTTCCTATAATATAATGTGTATCATTTGGGTGGTTTATCCAGTCGCGGATCGCTTCGTTCGTCGCATCTTTCAGCGTTTTGCTGCCACTGGTCGCTGCAACCACCGTCGCCCCGAGCATTTTCATTCGGGCTACATTGGGAGCCTGGCGCTGTATATCTTTTTCGCCCATATACACAATGCATTCAAGCCCCTTGAGCGCACATACGGTCGCCGTGGCAACACCATGCTGACCTGCACCTGTTTCCGCGATGATCCTCTTTTTACCCAGCACCTCAGCCAGCAGGATCTGGCCGATGGTATTATTTATTTTATGAGCGCCTGTGTGACACAGATCCTCTCTTTTAAGATAGATCCGGGTATTGTATTTTTTACTGAGCCTTGCTGCAAAATAAAGGGGGGTGGGCCGCCCGGCATAATCTTTCAACAACAGATCAAATTCCCGGCGGAAAACAGGATCCTCGATGATTCCCAGGTAACGCGTCCGAAGTTCCTCTACATTTCCATATAACATTTCCGGAATAAATGCACCGCCAAATTTTCCATAATAGCCCTGCTGCGATGGTTGCTGATAAGTTATTTCTTCTGCCATATCATTTGGGTTTATTATTCAGGTTATCAAAGAATATTTTTATTTTTTCCAGGTCCTTCACACCAGACTGAACTTCGAACCTGCTGTTTATATCTATCGAAAAAAGTTTTTTTGCAACTTCTTCCTGAAAAAATGCCTGTAACTTCTCCGTGTCCTCAGGTTCAATCCCACCACTCAGGTAAAATAATTTCTCAATCCCGGCGGGCCTCAGCAGATCCCAGTTGAATTTTTTTCCCGTACCTCCATAACCCACTCCCAGCGTATCAAACAGGAACATATCGCAGGATTCCTCGTAGGATTTGATGATCCAGGAAATGGGATCATTCTCACCCAGCCTGAAAACTTTAATCACAGTCACGTAGTTGGCGATCTGTTCGCATGCACGCGGTGTTTCATCTCCGTGAAGCTGTACCATGTCCAACCCGTATTCATCCACGGTGCGCATCATCTGATCGTATGGAGTATTCACAAATACCCCCACTTTGCCAATGCGCAGTTTCGCTTTCCGAAGCTGCTCACCGCTGATGTGTTTACCTGCATACCTGGGTGACTTAGGATAAAAGATTAATCCCGCGAAATCTATACCCATTTCATCGAGCTTCCTTACCTGGTCGAGTTGCGTCATGCCGCAAACCTTTATTCTCATAAAGCTTGTTTTTAAACTGGTCAACAAAGGTGGCAAACGCAATCGCAGGATCGGCAGCGCTCATAAACTGCTCGCCGATCAAAAATCCATGGAATCCGGCCGCTTTCAAAACTAGAATGGTTTCCACATCCCTGATGCCGCTTTCGGCTATACGTAATTTATTAAGGGGAAGACGTTCTGCAAGCCGGATGGAGCGTTCAACATCTACAGCAAATGTCTTCAGGTCCCGGTTATTAATTCCAACCACGTCCACATCGTCACACAGATGGTCCAGTTCCTGTTCCTGGTGAATTTCAAGTAGCACTTCCATGCCACACTGATGTGCAGTTGCTGCCAGGGACCGGGTTTCAGCCACACTGAGACAGGCGGCGATCAGCAGGATGGCATCTGCCCCCATGGCACGGGATTCCACGATCTGATATGGATCCAGGATGAAATCCTTTCTGAGTATGGGTAATTTATTGAACCGGGCGGATTGCAAATCCGCAGCTGATCCCCCAAAAGACGGGCCATCAGTGAGCACAGAAATCACTGATGCGCCATACCGGGCATAAGCCTCCGTAACATCCTCCGGTGATGACCAGCCGTTGATTATTCCTTTGGAAGGCGATCTCTTTTTGAATTCGGCAATAATGCCCGTTTTCTCCGGGTCGAGGAGCATTTTTTTCATCGAGAAAATTTCCCTTGTACTTGCCGGTTGTTTTTCCAAAAAAGAAACGGGCTTATCGCGTTTGTTTTTCTCAATCTCTTCTTTTTTATAAGAAATTATTTGTTCCAATATGTTGATCCGGTTCATCATGATTGCATTGAAATCAAGGTTTGTAAACTGGTCATCGCATTACCGCTTTCCAGGCTTTCAACTGCTGCTGCATAAGCCAGATCATAGTCGGAAAAATTACCCGTACAATGTAGTGCCATAGCGGCATTTGCCAAAACAACTGCATTCTGCGCCCAGGATCCCTTTCCTTTCAGGATGTCAAGAAAAATTCTGGCAGCTTCTTCCGGACTATTACCTCCGTAGATATCGGAAGGCGATACCATACGTTTCCCCAGCTGTTCCGGAGTCATTACACGGTCCCCCTGGTTGGTGATCACGCGGGCATCTCCGGTCAGTGACAATTCATCATATCCGTCCAGGCTGTGTATGATAGCAAAAGATGTTTTTGTCTTTTGCATCAGATATGTATATATCCGGGCCATCTCCAGATTATACACTCCGATAAGTTGAAATTTGGGAAAAGCAGGATTCACCAGCGGACCGAGCATATTAAAAAAAGTCCTTATGCCCAGATTTTTTCGAATTCCTCCTACGGCTTTCAGAGCAGGATGGAAAAGCGGCGCGTGCAGGAAACAGATATTTGCCCTTTGAATTTCCTTGCCCAGCTTGCCCGGATCATTACTGAGTTTATATCCCAGCTGTTCCATAACGTTTGATGCTCCGCTGATGCTCGTCGCCCCGTAATTACCATGCTTGGCAACTTTCTGACCGGTCCCGGCCACAATAAAACAGGAAAGCGTGGATATATTAAAAGTGTTCTTCCCGTCTCCACCCGTTCCTACGATATCAATGACCTCATAGTCTTCCAGATTTGCCTTTACTGCCAGATCAAGAAGCGCATCGCGGAAACCCTGCAGTTCTTCAATGGTGATACTGCGCATGAGGAATACCGTTATGAATGAAGTGATCTCCGATTCGTTATACTGTCCTTTGGAAATATTTGACAATACTTCCCTTGCTTGTTCGCGCGTTAACGTTTTGTATTCGAACAAGATTTGTAATATTTTCTTCATTCTTCCCTTTTTGTCTTTAGAAGCACAGTATGAAATTTATTGAAACTATACCTGTTGACTGGTCGATGCTTACAATTTTCAGGTTTAAATGCTCATTCGATTTTCCCGATATCAACTCCTGAATGTTGCGCCTTTATCGCCTCCAAGCCAATTCCGCATAATCTGCTCCCCATCCGGTGTCAGCACGCTTTCCGGATGAAATTGCACGCCGAGTATATCAAGGGTTCTGTGACGCAGCGCCATAATATGACCATTTGCATCCCTGGCTGTAACCTCAAGCACTTTTGGAAAACTTTCAGGATCAATCACCCAGCTATGATACCTGCCCGCCAGAAAACCATCTGTCAATCCGTTGAAAAGATCTGCATTGAGCCTGGTATTACGCGGACTTTGAGGTATAATTTGAATTGGTGTAGCAACACCATGATATACTTTCGAAAGATTTGTCAGCTTCCCGCCAAAGGCTTCCCCGATGGCCTGGTGACCAAGACAGACGCCAAGAATGGATTTCGAAATTCCGTACTGCTTTATCAAAGGCAGGAGCAGACCGGCTTCAGCCGGAAGACCCGGCCCGGGAGACAAAATAATTTTATCATAGGCCTGCACTTTGTCCATCGGAATCTGGTCGTTCCGGAAAACATCCACTGTATCCCCAACGATTTTCTCCACCAGGTGAACAAGGTTATAGGTAAATGAATCATAGTTATCAAAAACAAGAATCTTCATAATCAGTTTTAAATAGTTTCTGCCATGGTAATCGCCCTTTTCAACGCACCGAGTTTGTGATTAACTTCTTCAAGTTCGGATTGTGGTTTACTGGCAGCCACGATACCCGCACCTGCCTGGTAAGTAAGCGTATTACGGCGACTGAGCAAACTGCGAATCATAATAGCCTGTGTGCAATTTCCGTCGAAACCGACAAAACCGATACAACCCCCATAATAACTCCTCGGAGTGGGCTCATATGAATTTATCAGTTCCATGGCCCGGATCTTTGGGGCACCACTCAGCGTGCCAGCGGGAAATGTAACTGCGAGCAACTCAAAGGGATTACTGCCTTTTTTCAGTTTACCCTTCACCTCACTCACCAGGTGGATCACATGAGAATAATATTGAACCTCGCGGAAATGCACGACTGAAACCTCTGAGCATTTTCTGCTCAGGTCGTTCCTGGCCAGGTCCACCAACATCACGTGTTCTGCATTTTCCTTGGCATCTTTAAGCAGGGCATCAGCATTTTCTTTATCCGTTTCATCATCACCTGTTCTTTTGCAGGTTCCTGCTATCGGGTGCATAATGGCTTTTCCGTCTTTAATTAAAACCTGTGATTCAGGGGATGAGCCCATAAGACGGTAATCTCCGTAGTCAAAATAAAACAAATAAGGACTCGGATTTACATTCCGAAGTGAGCGGTAGACATTGAATTCATCGCCTTCAAAACCTTGTTTGAAACGACGGCTCAGCACAATCTGGAAGACGTCCCCGCGCAGACAACTTTTTATTCCTTTTTCAACCATCTCCTTATAATCCGCGTCTTTCATATTGCTGGTTTCCTCACCTATAACCTGGAATGGAAACACAGGTACGTCTTTGGAACGTATGAGTGATTCAACCAGTGGCAGTTCGCTGTTAATGCCCTCCACGTGGTTTTCACATATATAAAGTTCATCTTTAAAATGGTTAATCGCAATTACATACTGGTACAAACGGTATCTCATCAGGGGAATGAGCGGTGGTTCAGGTTTTTCTCCTAGGTGGATTCGGTCGAAAAACCGCACAGCATCGTAGGTTGTATATCCAAAAAGACTCTGCGCAGTTTTTACAGGCTTCTCTGTGGCCGATTCAACTTCAAAATGTTCCATGAAGTTCCAGAGCAGGGTCGGCACATATGCTGAATGGAGAGGAAATTTTTCTGTTGGCCGACCGGGCAGTTTGCATTCCATTTGTTCAGCATCTGTGATCTCAACCCCGCCGATGGCATGAATACAAATAAAAGAATAACTATTTTCAGCAGCATGGTAATCAGTACTTTCCAACAATACCGTGTCTCTGAACCGGTCACGTACCCTCAGATAGATACCCACCGGCGTATAAATGTCCGATAACATTTTCTTAGAGCTCGTTTCAATCCTTATTTTTTTCATTTTGCAGTCCCTGAATTTTGTACGGTACACAAC
>Ga0209584_10000671_pt1 | contig 10926 bp, 10 predicted proteins | sample NGEPerD_FD_184507 | JGI IMG/M metagenome (GOLD analysis project Ga0209584, IMG submission 184507) | Arctic peat soil microbial communities from the Barrow Environmental Observatory site, Barrow, Alaska, USA - NGEE PermafrostAB12-D... | ecosystem: Environmental > Terrestrial > Soil > Wetlands >...
GATCGGGTCAGTTCGGCTGCACCGCAGGGATTCCGTCAAAGCACGTGCGAGTGCCAGTGTGGCAGGCCACCCCGGTCTGATCGACCAGCACCAGCAGGGTGTCACCATCGCAATCCCGCCGCACCTCCATCACCCGCTGGGTGTTCCCGGAGGTCTCCCCCTTCACCCAGTACTCCCGCCGGGACCGCGAGAAGTACGTTCCCCGACCGGTTGTCAGCGTCCGCCGGAGCGCTTCCGCGTCCATCCAGGCCACCATCAACACTTCCTTGGTGTCGAACTGCTGGACCACCGCGCACACCAGACCGGCATCGTTGTAGGCCAGCGAGGACACCAGGTCCTCCGCGGACGGGGGGAGTGCGGACGACGGCAGATCGACGGTGCTCACGGCCGGTTCACCGACAGCGGACGGCGCACCGGGTAGCCGGCCTCGGCGAGTTGCGCCTTGACATCGTCGATCCGCAACTCGCAGAAGTGGAAGACCGACGCGGCCAGCACCGCGTCCGCGCCGGCCGCGATCGCCGCCGGAAAGTGGTCGAGGGCGCCTGCCCCGCCGGAGGCGATCAGCGGAACGCCGACGGCGGCCCGGATCTGCGTCAGCATCTGCGTGTCGAATCCGTCCTTGGTGCCGTCCGCGTCCATCGACGTCAGCAGGATCTCCCCGGCGCCGGCCGCCTCGGCCCGCTCGGCCCACTGCACGGCGTCGATCCCGGTGCCCCGGCGTCCGCCGTGGGTGGTCACCTCGAACCCGGACGGGCAGCCCGCCGCGACGGCGCCGGTCACCCGGCGGGCGTCGATGGCGATCACCACGCACTGCGAGCCGAACCGGTTGGCGGCCTCGGACAGGAACTCCGGCCGGGCCACCGCGGCCGAGTTGATCGACACCTTGTCCGCGCCGGCGCGCAGCAGTGCGTCGATGTCGTCGGTGGTGCGGACCCCGCCGCCCACGGTGAGCGGGATGAAGACCTGCTCGGCGGTGCGCCGGATCATGTCGTAGGCGCTGCGACGGTTGTCGCTGGTGGCGGTGATGTCCAGGAAGGTCAGCTCGTCGGCTCCCTCTGCGTCGTACCGGCGGGCCAGTTCGACGGGGTCGCCGGCGTCGACCAGGCCGACGAAGTTGACGCCCTTGACCACCCTGCCTTCGGAGACGTCCAGGCAGGGGATGACGCGAATGGCGACCGGCATGCCCACCAGGGTACGAACCCACCGGGGGTAGCCTTTCCACAGGCGTACAGGACGCCTCCGGTCCGCGGAAACAAGCAAAGCCTGACCTGAAAATGCAGCACACCTCATCGGCCCCCCTTTCCGGCCCGATCGAGCGGACATCGGGTTCATCCGGAAGGGGTTTGACATGCCTTCGCTACCGAACAACCCGAACCTGGACCACTTCCGCCGGCAGGCGAAATCCCTGCTGCGAGAAGCGAAATCGGGTGACGAGCGCGCCCTGGAGCTGGTGGCCCGACCGCAATCGCACGCTGCCGACCCTGGGTTGCCGACCCTGGCGCAGGCGCAGTTCGCCGTTGCCCGCGGTTACGGATTCTCCAGCTGGCCACAGCTCAAGCACTATCTCGATACCGCCGAGGTGCTGCGACGTGACCCCACCGCCGCCCCGGCTGCACCAGACACCGACCCGGCCGACGCCTTCTGCCGGCTGGCCTGCCTGGTCTACAGCGAGAAGGACGGCCCGGACCGGTGGGCGGCCGCCCGCGCACTGCTCGCCGAGCACCCCGATCTCGTCACCCACTCGATCGCGGCGGCGGCCGCCGCCGCCGACCCCGATGCCATCCGGCGGCACCTGGCCGCCGACCCGCGAGCGGCGACCACCGAAGCCGGACCGCACCGATGGTCGCCGCTGATGTACCTGACCTACTCGAGGGTCGGACGGAGCGACGAGCCCGCGGAAGGATTCCTGCTCAGCGCGCGACTGCTGCTGGACGCCGGCGCCGACACCAACTCCGGCTACCTGTGGCTCGGGCTGCCGACCCCGTTCACCGTGCTGACCGGTGTGTTCGGCGAAGGCGAGCAAGGCCCGGGTCGCCAGCCGCGGCACCCTCATTCGCTTGCCCTCGCCCGTCTGCTGCTGGCTGGCGGGGCCGACCCGAACGACGGACAAACGTTGTACAACAGGATGTTCCGGCCCGATGACAGTCACCTGGAGCTGTTGTTCGAGTTCGGCCTCGGGCGCGGGGACGGCGGTCCGTGGAAGCGTCGACTCGGCGAGGCCGCCGAGACGCCGACCGAGATGCTGGCCCGGCAACTTCAGTGGGCGATCGACCATGGCTTCGCGGAGCGGGTCGACCTGATGGCCGGCAACGACGTCGACGTGCGCGCTCCGTTGGCCGACGGCCGCAGCCCCGCGCAGCGCGCCGCGGACGCCGGCCGGCTGGACATCGCGGGGATCATCACCCGGCACGGCGGCGAGCCACCTGTGGTCGACGACTCGGCGCAACTTCTCGACCGGCTGCTGACGGGGGGCGGCGCCCCAGACACCGACCCGGGACGCGCTGCCCTCACCGCCTGCCGAGCCCGCTGGCCCGACCTGATCCACCGCGCCACCACACCGGATGCGGTCCGCCGCATCGCCACCGCCGGATTCGACGTCGACGCGCGCCACGCCGGCGCGACCGCACTGCACCAGGCCGCGTGGAACGGCGACCTGGCACTGGTCCGGGCACTGCTGGACGTCGGCGCGGATCCCGGCGCGCGGGACGCCAGGTTCGGCGGCACACCGCTGGGCTGGGCCGAACACGGCTACCAGGAGGCGGCTCGTGAGTTGCTCGCCGCCGTCACCCCCAACGCGAACTGAACCGGACTGAACCGGACTGAAGGCGACGGGTGTCAGTCCGCCGACACCACGGCCAGCCAGACCGCCAGCGCCACGCCGGCCGTCGCCGCGATCACCCGGATCAGGTCGGCGCGGAGCAGCCGGGAAGCGGCACAGCAGCCATTTGCGGCTGCTCACCCCACCCAGGCCGTCAACTCCACCTCCACCAGCATGGCGGGATCGATCAATCCGGCCACCACGACCATCGTCGCCGCCGGGCGCACCCGCCCGAACACCTCGCCGTGCACCAGGCCGACCCCATCGGCGTCGGCCGCATCGACGATGTACATCCGGGTGGCGATCACCGCCTCGGCACGAACGCCCACCTCGGCCAGCGCGTCCAGGCCGACACCGAAGGCCACTGCGGCCTGCGCGGCGGCGTCCCCCGGTGACTGCACCACACCGTCCACGCTCGCCGTGCAGCCGGCGGTCACCGCCAGCGGCCCGACGCGCACGACCCGGGAATAGCCGAACCGCCGCTCGTAGGGACTGGTGGTGCCCAGCCGGACGCCGACAGCATCCTCGTTCCCCGGCTGCATGATGCTCAGCCTGCGACCGCGGCCAACGCCTCCGGCAGAGTGAAAGCGCCGGCGTACAAAGCCTTTCCGACGATCGCTCCCTCCACCCCGAGCGGCGCCAGGCCGGCCAGCGCCACCAGGTCCTGCAGCGAGGACACTCCCCCGGACGCCACCACCGGGGCGTCGGTGGCCGCGCACACCTCACGGAGCAGGTCCAGGTTCGGGCCGCGCAGGGTGCCGTCCTTGGTGACGTCGGTGACGACGTAGCGCGAGCAGCCCTGCCCGTCGAGACGGGCCAGCACCTCCCACAGATCGCCGCCGTCGCGGGTCCAGCCCCGGGCGGCCAGGGTGCTGCCCCGCACGTCAAGCCCGACCGCGACCTTGTCCCCGAACCTGGCGATCGCGGACGCGCACCAGTCGGGGTCTTCCAGTGCCGCCGTCCCGATGTTCACCCGGGTGCACCCGGTGGCCAGCGCGGCCTCCAGCGACTGGTCGTCACGGATCCCGCCGGACATCTCCACCTTGACGTCCACCGCCGCCACCACCTCGGCCAGCAGCGTGGCATTGGACCCCCGGCCGAACGCGGCATCCAGGTCCACCAGGTGGATCCACTCCGCGCCGTCGCGTTGCCAGGCCAGCGCGGCGTCCAGTGGCGCCCCGTACGCGGTCTCGCTGCCGGCCCGGCCCTGGACCAGGCGCACGGCCTGGCCGTCGGCGACATCCACGGCGGGAAGTAGTTCGAAGCTCACGGGCGATCACCCTACGGGTGCTGTCGCGACAGGAAGGAGTCGGTAGCAAGCACAGCAGACCGTCACCAGAGTGCGGGCGACGTCATCCATCAGTACGCCAGTCGGGGCGCAGGTGCGCAATTTGGCGCATTGCGATTTCCTCCATGGCTACCCACTGTCGCAGCGTCATCGAAATAGTGGTCATACTGTCACCGTCGCCGTGCGGTCGACACGTGATTCGTTCATGAGGTGGGGGCCGATGCCGGCACGACTGCGAACCGCGGCTGTTGCTGTCATTGTGACCGTGGGCCTGGTCCTGACGGCGTCGGGATGCACCTCATCGTCGTCCGGCTCGGCCGCGGACAGCGTGGAACCAGCGCCGACAAGCGGGGCCGACGAGAACTCCGTCGTGACCCACATCGTGGCGGCGGACGGCGGCACCGTGACTGTGGGCGGAGCGACCCTGTCGATTCCTGCCGGATCGCTCGATCGCGATACGGAGGTCAGTCTGGCAGTCAACGCGTCCAATTCGGTGCCGGCCGCGGGCGCTCGTGGAGCGGCCACCACTACAGCGGCCACCAGTACAGCGGCAACAAGTCCTGCACCGGCGGCGACTGTCACCGGCCCGCCGTTCTTCAAGGCCGCCGGACCCATGGTCAGCGGCGATCTCGGCGGCGCTACATTGTCCCGCGCTGCCACCCTGGTGCTGCCGCTGTCCGAGCCCGTCGCCGACGGAACGGCCGCGGGCTATTGGGACGAAACCGCCGGACAATGGGTCCCACTTCCAGCTACGGTCGATGACGCCGCGCGGACGATCACCACCCAGGTGCCCCACCTGAGTCTCTACCAGCCCTGGACGTGGGATCTCGACGGCGTTCGGGCGAACCTGGAATCGATGTTTGCGGCCCTGGTGGGTGCGGGCGTCCCACTTCGAACCGATCCTCCAACATGCTCGCCGGCTCCGGCCGGCGTCACCGTTGCCGTCACGGGTGGTAGAGATGGTGATCCATCCCTGGCCGGCTGCGTCGAGGGGGCAGGCGCCGGGCAGCTCCGGCTGCGACTGGTCAACAACCGCCCGTACGGCATGGCGATCACTCCACCCGACGGGGCAACCCAGGAGACGGTGTCACGAGGAGGCCTGCTCGCCGCCTTCTATCAGTCGAAGGAACTGTCCGATGTCGGCGGAGACTACCTCCCGGCCGGCGGGGAAGCTGACTACCTGATGCCGGCCGAAGGCCCGACCGTCGAGGCCACGGGGAAGTGGTCGTGGAAGACCTACACCCTTGATGTGGCCGTGGGCCTGCTGCTGACCCTTGCCGGCAAGGGCACCAAGCCCTCCGGCGCCACGGCCACCGTAGACACGTCCGCGACCACGGCTTCGACCGCGGAGCTGGTCAAGGTGGGAAAGTGCCTCGGGGACAAGGTGTTTTCCGACCCACCTACCAGCGTCGACGGAGCCATCAGAACAAGCATCGGCTGCCTGGGTCTGCTGGAGGAGGTGTGGCTCGCCCCACTGGCGTTGCTGCAGGGACTGTTGATCGACATCGCTGGCGCCTATGACGCGGGGCAGGACACCGGGGTGGGCTCGCCCGGCGTTGTCACGGTGACGAGATCACCGCTCGGGACCGCAGTCTCCAGTGTCGCGGCACCCGCCGATCCCGACACCGAGATCAGGACGGTGTACCCCTTGACGACAACTACCAGCCGCTCCCGGGGTACGAGGTGGACGATTCCCAGATGTTTCAGGATTGCGACCCGCCTTCGACACCGCCTCAGCCCTCGCAGTTTGGCGGTAGCGCCGTAGACGTCTGCGCAGCGGTGGCAGGAAGCCATCTGGACCCCTGCTGGCCCGACTCGACATCAACGATGGTGTGCCTGTCGGGGCCGACCGACACCACTCTGATCCGGGTTGTCGGCAACACGACCAACGGACTGCTTCCGGACGCCGGGACGACGGACCACTCCGGCACCTCCACGGTCCGGCCCTGGCAGATCGTGCTCCAGGACGATTCGTCGTGTTACGCCCGCACACACGGAGCCCTCGGCCTTCCCGGTATCTCCTACGTCTGCGGCGAGACGCGGGAGTGGGGCGCCATCGGCGCGATCGACGAATCGACGCCCAGCTGGACCGCGCCCATCATTCGGCCGGACGCCGCTGCCGCATGGATGGCATCGGGGCAGGCCGATCGCTCCTCCGTCCCGACAATTCCCGAGGCGGTGAAGATCGCCTACTTCGCTGGCGCCGGCTCGGGGAACCTCCCGCTGCCCGCGGCTGCTGGCGAGACCCAGGCCGCCGACTCCGACTCCTGCCCTGACCAGGCGACCCTGATGTCCGGTCTGACCCTGCACCAGAACGACGAGATACTGACGATCGACCGGATTCAGTGCGATTCGGGATTCGCCGTCGCCGCGGGTCACACGGCCAACTACGCGGAAGTCTTGTTCTACAAGGACACCGACTCTGCCTGGACCGAAATCGATCGCTCGGCTCCGTGCGCCAACGGCCAGGTTCCGTCCTCGATCGAACCGACCGCCTGCCACTCGGGGTGATGCACGATGACCGCGGCCAGACAGCCAGTACCACGACGACGCGCCCCGCGGGTTCGTGACGATCAGAGTGGTCCACCCTGGCCGAGCAGAGCGTGGTACCTGATCCTCCTCGTGCTCGTCGGCGCGTCGGCCTCCTGCTCGTCGACAGGCGCGGTTGCCAACGCACCCCTCGATTCCAGTGTGTCGCCGATGCCCGCAGCGTCTGTCGAGCCGCTGACGGGCTCGGCCGAGGCGAGCCTCCCGACGACCGCACCTTCGGCGTCCACGGCGGCGTCCGCGGCGGACTACAACTGCCCGTCCTACACCTCCACCATCGACCAGGTCAGAACCACCCACGGCGGTGCCTCGATCTGCGTCGAGGGCGGCACCGTGGGTTTCAGGACTCTTGTTGTGGTGAGCGATCAGTACGACGGCGGCCGGCCACAGACCATCGAGACGACCACGGATGTCGACGTCGAGGAAGCGCGGGTGATCGGGTACGACCACACGGACAGGAAGAACGCGATATTCATCAGTTCCACCGAAGCGGGATACATGGTCGATGGAAAGGTCGAGTTCGCCGATCCTGTTGTCGAGGTCATCAGGCGCGGCGACATTCCGCCGGCCTCGGGAGGATCGACAACTCCGACGCCGGCGTCATCCAACGGAGGATCCAGACTCCAGCCAAGTTCGATCGCGCCGACCACGGACGGTGATGCCGTGACTTTCGACACCGCTTGTGAGGCGGTACCTCTCGATGCCCAGGCCGTCCTAGCGGCCGGTCAAGCCTACAAAGCCGGGCAGCTGTCATCGGCGCAGCTGCAGCAGCTGCTGGCGAACCTGACATCCCGCTGGACGCCACTTGCGAAAACCAGGAGCGTCGTCGGCGACGTTCAAGCGTCGCAGACAGTCCTGGCCGCTCGAATGGTGAGCCAATTTGAAACGAGCTCATTCCAGGCGGCTCACCACGAGGAGCCGATCATCGTGGCGACGGAGTGGACCGCAGGAGAACTGGGCACCGACTACCGGCGATCGTGCGGGACCGACCTACCAAGGTGAACCGGGCCTGGCTCCTGCAATCTTCACCCACCCGGGTTTGCGTGAGTTGATTGCGGCACTGCCGCGCCGACATGACGTGCTGTCCTACTCGGACGAACCCGTCTGCGACGACCGGCCGCGGGCCCGCCCCAGTGCCCGTCCGATCCTGGTGTCGTGCTCGAAAAGCCTTTCACTACCATCGGTTTCGTGGCAAGGCTGACCGGTCAGCGCCCCGCAGGTCGGACACGGCACGCCACGGTTGGCCGGGCTGAGCGACATCATCCGGGCATTGTCGCAGGCCGTTGTCATCGCGGATCCACCGCCCGGCACCAGAACGCCTGAGGCTGCCTGCCGACCCTGGCGATCACGAGGGTCGCGGCCATCGACCTCGGCCCGCGCAGCGCCGGTCGCAGCCGGGCGCGCAGCTCATCCGGGATGACCGGGGTGCCCCGCTGCTTGATCTCCAGCGTCCCGACGCCGTCGCGCCGCGCCCAATCGGCGACCGTCCGTTCCCGGTACGGCGCGGAGTCCAGCACCTGGAATGCGCGGATGCCGGGCGGTGGCCGGGGCCCGGTCAGATAGGCCAGATGCGGGTCGAGCAGCATCAGGCCGAACCGGGCGGCGTAGTGCCGCACCAGGTGCGCGCGCACCACGGCGGGATCCGGGTCGATCAACCACCGGTCGATCGGGCCGACGCCGGCCTCGTCCGGATCGTCACTGGTCAGCTGGTAGCCCGCCACCCCACTGCCGGCGACCGGGTGGCTCCCGGACGTCAAGACGGTCGCCCGGCGGCGCGTGGTGGCCAGCTCGGCCGGCCACAGCACGGCCTCCCTGGCGGTGCCGTCCAGCGAGACGATCTCGACCTCCCCGGACCGGTCGAGCTCGTCGTAGTCGAGACCGGGCGGTAGCCGCAGGACCGGAGGACGGTGCGCATGGGCGGCATCCAACTCGGCCACCGTGGGCACCGTGGACACCGAGGTGATCCGCCGTCCCGTCCCGTCCCGTCGGGCCGGGTCGGCGTAGCCCAGCAGTCCGCGGGTGGATCGGGTGAGCGCGTCAGCCGCCACCAGCCGTGCCGGAAAACCGGGCTCGCTCAGGTTGTGCCGGGCCATCAGCAGTCGCACCGGATCGAGGTCGGAGCCGACCACCATCGGGCAGACCGCGGCCAGGAAGGCGACGTCGGTGCCGATCGAGCAGGTCAGGTCGTGTACCCCGAGCCCGCTCAACCGGGCAGCCCGATGCGCGGACACGGCGGCCGGGCTGGCCTGCTGCAGCGACTCGTCGGTGAACAACCACCGCCGACCGGTCTCGCCCAGTTTCCTGGTCGCGCGACGACGCAGCCGAATCGTCTCGACAACGGCGGCCGACCGCTCACCGACCGTCCGCCGCAGCTTTGTCAGGTCAGCCAGCAGTGAGGCCTCGGTGAGTGGCAGGCCGCCGGCCGCAGCGAGAGCATCCAGGCCGACCGGGCTCGCCAAGAACCGCACGTCATCGAGAGTGAAGGGGTAGGCCACGGCGGAAAGGTCACCTGCCGGTGAACGTGGCCTTCCCCGGTCCGTCCCGCAGGAACGACGTCATGCCGATCGTCTGGTCGTCGGTCGCGAACAGTTCCGCGAACCGCCGCGCCTCCAGCTCGAGCCCGGCGGAGACGGTGCCGTCCATCCCGTCGTCGATCGCCCGCTTGGCGGCGGCCAGCGCTGCCGTCGGTCCGGCCGCCAGCCGGCCGGCCAGCTCCATCGCGGCCGGCAGCACCGCTTCGGATGGCAGGGATCGGGTGGCCAGCCCGATCCGGACCGCCTCGGGCCCGTCGACCGGCCGGCCGGAGAAGATCAGCTCCTTGGCCTTGGTGACGCCGACGAGCCGCGGCAGCCGCTGGGTGCCACCACCGCCGGGGATGACGCCCAGGGTGATCTCCGGTAGCCCGATGCGGACGTCGTCGGCGACGATCCGGAAGTCCGCGGCCAGCGCGAGCTCGCAGCCGAGACCCAGCGCATAGCCGTTCACCGCGGCGACGACCGGCTGGCCGAGCCGGGCGATCGCGCTGATCGCGTGGTTCAGCGTCCGGCCGAACGCGGTGATCTCGGCGGGCCCGCAGGTCGCCAGCTCTTTGATGTCGGCGCCGGCGGCGAACGACCGCTCACCGCCGTAGAGCACCACGGCCCTGATGGTGCCGCTTTCGGCCACCTGCTGGGCCACGTCGAGCAGCTCGTGATGGATCTGGATGTTGATGGCGTTCACCGGCGGCCGGTCCAGCCTGATCATGCCGACCGCGCCGTGCAGCTCGAGCCGAACGAAATCGCCCACGCCGTCACGCCTCTCGGTTTGTTCTTTCATCGGATCGGATCCGATCTGGACCGCATTGATCGAGTGTCGGCTCAGCTCTGGTAGGCGAAGAACCGGCCGCCGCGAGCCTCCAAGGTCAGGCTCATCCCGAACGTCTCGGAAAGATTGGCCGCGGTGAGGGTATCGCCGATCGGTCCGGCGGCCAGCACCTTGCCCGCCCGCAGCAGCAGCACGTGACTGAACGCGATCGGGATCTCCTCGACGTGGTGCGTCACCAGGATGGTGGTCGGAGCGGCCGGATCCACCGCCAGCGCCGACAGCCGGGTCAGCAGATCCTCCCGCCCGCCGAGGTCGAGGCCGGCCGCCGGTTCGTCCAGCAGCAGCAGTTCCGGGTCTGCCATCAGGGCCCGCGCGGCGAGGGCGCGTTTGCGCTCCCCCTCGGACAGCGTGCCGTACGTCCGGTCGGCGAGCGGGGCGACGCCCATCGCGGCCAGCAGGCCACGGGCGCGCTCGAAGTCCATCTCGTCGTAGCGCTCCCGCCAGCGCCCGACCACGCCGTACCCGGCGGAGACCACGACGTCGATGACCCGCTCGGTCGGCGGAACGCGCCCGGCCAATGCAGCGGAGGACAGCCCGACCCGCGGCCGGATGTCCCCCACATCGACGGCGCCGAGCCGTTCGCCGAGGATGTGCACCCGCCCCGAGGTGGGGAACATCTGCGCCGAGGCGATCTGCAGCAGCGTGGTCTTGCCGGCGCCGTTCGGCCCCAGCACCACCCAGCGCTCGTCGACGTCGACGCTCCAGTGGACCGCATCGAGCAGTACGGCCTCGCCGCGGCGGACGGTGACCTCGGCCAGATGCACCACGGAATCGGGTCCGGGCAGGATCGACGGGCGCGAGGACGTGGCGGGGCTGGAGGTCACGCGGGCCATTGTCGCGCACCTCACGGCGGGCGCTCCGCGCGCCGCGCGTACCGTCCCCCTCCCACCGGCACCCGGCGGTCACCGGG
>Ga0209584_10000672_pt1 | contig 10916 bp, 10 predicted proteins | sample NGEPerD_FD_184507 | JGI IMG/M metagenome (GOLD analysis project Ga0209584, IMG submission 184507) | Arctic peat soil microbial communities from the Barrow Environmental Observatory site, Barrow, Alaska, USA - NGEE PermafrostAB12-D... | ecosystem: Environmental > Terrestrial > Soil > Wetlands >...
ATAACTCAGTCTCAAAATCGAATGCACGTCGTCGAGTTGAGCCAAGGGTTTGATCCGCGGGGCTGAGCAGGCTGCACGGTCGCCACTCCGCCGAAAAATCTCAAATCTCAGTCTCAAAACATCAGGCTGCGATTTCGGCTCTCATGGTGGTACCGGGCCGTGAACACGCGGAGCGCCCGGAGTAAATCCGCTGTAACTGCGACCGTTCACCAACCAGAAGGATGTATAGTCGCCTACGCGTGGAAGTGTGACGGACCCGAGCTTTCGGTGCGCCACATCCGCACGTAGGGCGTTTTACGTCAAGTTAGCGTGCCGTGCCGTCACCGCTAGCCGATTCGCGGGAGTAATCTCCCACATGAGGGTTTGGGGCCGACTTCGTGTCGCAGACCACAAATCCACAATCATTGTTCCATACTGGCGGCCTCCCACGCCGCAGTCAGTATGGTCGGTCAGTTTGGGGATGATGGTCTCGAAGCTGGCCATGTTCCGCCGGAATATGCATGTACGCGAGATTCCGCCGGCGACGTCGAGGGTCTCAACAACAAGGTTCGAGTGGTGACCAGACGATCCCACGGATTCCGCACTTATGAAGTGCTGCAAAATTGCCCTTTACTACATGCTGGGCGACTTGCTGAACGAGAATCAGCCGACTGATTCTGCTGAGGAGGCCATAAAGGACAGCTTCAAAGCAGGGTTTTGCGGCAAAGTATTGGCTCAATCTCCTCCATGGCTGTAATCCTGGTACACCCCGCAGCATAAAATGATGTCACCCACCTTCTGAAAGTAAGTCGTTTTATGCTCTTGTTTATTGGTTTCCGGATTCAGATACACGTAATCGACCCATCCGGAACCTTGTGACTGCGCCCTTTCCACTATCTCCTTGCGGAACAGCTTGCCTTCGGTGTCGGGAACGGCGATCAAATTTTGTCCGATCAGTGCCGGGTTCTTGGGGTGAGCAAGCATAACGCCCTGAAGATCGTACGCGAACACATAAAGTTCGCCTTTGTCAAACATCCCCTTGGGCGTGCTGATCTCCGCAAGTGCTTTCTCTTTTCCCTGGTACTTCACATACGCAGCCGCCCTCTTCACCAGGGCCTTTGCATCGTCTCTATCGGCAGCGTGCGCCAGAACTGCGAATGAAAACAATCCGATCACAACTAAGAATGCTATGGGCCTCTTCATGGCTGTTTCCTTCACTTTGTTTCAATTTACGAACGACTGAAATAACCCGCAGGTTCATTGTTCGAAATATAGTGACTTCCAGTTGTATCTCGTCAAGGCTGCCCAGCTGCCGCCGGTTCGTCCGGCACCGCGATGCCCTCCAGAATTGCTTCTGGTTCTTCGGCCTCGGCTTCGGTCTCTCTGTTGAGAACTTGCGACATCCTGTCCTTGTCGAGTTCGCCCTCCCAGCGGGAAACCACCATCGTCGCCACCCCATTGCCAACCAAGTTGGTCAGGGCGCGCGCCTCGGACATGAAGCGGTCAACGCCGAGAATCAGAGCCAGGCCAGCCACTGGAATGGTGGGTACGGCGGCAAAAGTGGCCGCCAGGGTGATAAAGCCGCTGCCGGTAACGCCGGCCGCCCCCTTGGATGACAGCAGCAGCACACCCAGAATGGTAAGGGTCTGGATCAGGGTAAGCCGGGTATTGGTAGCCTGGGCTACGAAGACTGCCGCCATGGTCAAGTAGATAGAGGTTCCGTCAAGGTTAAAGGAGTACCCCGTCGGGATTACCAGACCTACTACGGACTTGCTGCAGCCCAGATTCTCCAGTTTGGCCATCATGCGGGGCAGGACCGACTCCGAGGAGGAGGTTCCCAGCACGATCAGTAACTCCTCCTTAATGTACTTGATAAATTTTAAGATGCTGAAGCCGCAGAGTTTGGCGATAGTACCTAGGACGATGAAGATGAACAGCAGGCAGGTCAGGTAAAAGCTGGCCATCAGCATGCCCAGCTTACTCAGGGAACCGAGGCCGAATTTCCCGATGGTAAAAGCCATGGCGCCAAAGGCGCCGATGGGGGCAACTTTCATGATAACTCCCACGACGCCGAACAGCACATGTGCAACCTCGTCAATCACGTTGAAAGCCACTTTCCCGCGCTGGCCGAGCATGGAGAGAGCAAAACCAAACAGGATAGAAAAGAACAGTACCTGCAGAATGTCGCCCTTGGCAAAGGCATCCACTACAGTGTTGGGAATGATATTCATCAAGAAGTCAACCGTGCCATGCGACTGTGCCTTTGCCGTGAAGGTTTCCAACGCTCGGGTGTCCAGCTTGGAGACATCGGCGTTCATGCCCGCACCCGGCCGGATCACGCTGACCACCACTAGGCCGATCGCCAGGGCCAGAGTCGAGACGATTTCAAAATAGAGCAATGCCTTGACGCCAACCCGCCCTACCTTCTTCATGTCCTCCATGCCGGCGATGCCGGTTACCACGGTACAGAAGATGATCGGAGCGATGATCATCTTGATCAGCTTGATGAAGCCATCGCCCAGCGGTTTCATGTCCGCGCCGGTTTCGGGGTAGAAATGCCCGAGCAGAGCACCCATGACGATCGCCGTCAATACCTGGAAGTACAAATTCTTATAAATTCTTTTCCCTTTCATACGTATCCTTCCACGTCATTGATATGATTCAGAGTCTCTAACCGGCATCTCCGTTCTTAGCTGCCAACAGCCCCACACTATATACCCCGTGAGGAACTCGAGCGCACGATTTTTCCTTGCCTTGGGCGCCGGGCTTGAGGCCAGGGACCCGCCAAAAAAGGAACTGTGGAACAATATGGAAACCGCTGGCGGCGGACAGGCATGAAATATCGCATTACAGCCGAGGGAATTCTGGAGACCGGACTCTCCGGCTTCGACCTGATTAACTTTCCCCTGCTGAACAAGGGGACCGCGTTCACCGAAGACGAGCGCACCGACTTCGCCTTGCACGGACTGCTTCCCCCGCATGTTGGCAATCTTGAAGATCAGGCGGCGCGCCGTCTCAAGGCGCTGCGCGACCGTAAAACTGATTTCGGGCGCTATGCCTATCTGCGGGACCTGCAGGACACGAACGAAACCCTGTTTTACGCCGTGCTGGTGAGCAACATCGAAGAGATGATGCCGCTGGTGTACACCCCCACCGTCGGCGAAGGATGCCAGCGTTTCAGCGAGATCTGGCGCAAGCCGCGCGGACTGTTTCTCAGTTACCCCAACCGGCATAAGATTCGCGAGATCCTCGAGCACCACCGCTATGACGCAATCCGCGCGATCGTGGTCAGCGATGGCGAGCGCATTCTCGGGCTTGGCGACCAGGGAGCCGGAGGCATGGGAATCCCCATCGGCAAGCTCGCGCTCTATACCGCCTGCGCCGGCATTCACCCGCAGGCGTGTTTGCCTGTGTTGCTCGATGTCGGTACCGACAATGTGGAGCGCCTGGAAGATCCCCTCTACGTGGGATGGCGTCACCAACGAGTACGGGGCGCCGAATACGACGATTTCGTCGAAGCCTTCGTCAGTGCCGTGATCGCACGTTGTCCCCGTGTGCTGTTGCAATGGGAGGATTTTGCCGGCATCAACGCGGGACGATTGCTCGAACGCTACCGCGACCGGCTCTGCACCTTTAACGACGACATCCAAGGGACAGCGGCGGTGGCCGCTGGGACGCTGCTGGCCGCGATCAACGTTACCGGCATGCCCTTGACCGAGCAGCGCATTGTGCTGTTCGGAGTGGGATCGGCCGGCATCGGCATCGCCACGCTTCTGCTGACCGCGATGAAGAATGCGGGCCTGAGCGAAGCGGAAGCGCGCCGCCACTTCTATGCGGTCGATAAAGACGGATTGCTGGTGGAGGGCATGCCGGACACACGTCCGGCACAGCAACCATTTGTGCAACCGCGTTCTGCGATCGCCAATTGGAAACTGGATAACGATCACATCAGCCTGCTCGATGTAGTGAGGAACGCCAAACCAACTACGCTGATTGGGGTCTCGGGGCAAGCTGGCGCGTTCACCGAAGAGGTGATTCGCGCCATGGCTGCCTCGGTCGACAGGCCGGTTATTTTCCCGCTGTCAAACCCTACGTCGCGTTCGGAGGCTACCCCGGCAGACTTGCTGAAGTGGACTGAAGGGCGCGCTCATCGGCACTGGCAGCCCCCGTTTGCTGCGGTGAACTGGAATGGTCGCGAATTGCCGATCGACCAGACGAACAACTCGTACATCTTCCCTGGAATAGGTCTGGGTATCCTATCGGTAAACGCGCGGCGCGCCACCGACACGATGTTCATGGCTGCCGCCAGATGTCTCGCCGAACTTTCTCCCGCGCGGCGCAGTAAGTCGGGACGATTGCTGCCGCCGGTTTCGGAACTGCGCTCGGTGTCATTCGCCGTGGCCAAGGCGGTCGCGCGGCAGGCCATTAACGATGGCGTTGCGGGCCCGCTCGATGAGCAAATCCTGGAATCCCGCATCCGCGCCAATGTCTGGGAGCCGGTCTATCTTCCGTACCGCTTCGACCCCTGCCCGTAACTCCACAAGGTCCCGAATCGGAACCGAATATCACGGCGCTGATCATAGCGAACCTTCGGGATTGCGCCTGGATCACGGGGCAACATGAATTTATGTGGAACCGGGAACTGGATTGCATGGTGGTTCGCGGCCGGCGAGACACGAAGTTCCCCCGAAGTCGGCTTCGGGGAAGTCACTTGGACGTGTTGTCGGCATCTCGGAGATGTGCTCCGTCCGGGTTGATCCTTGATGACGGGCAACTCGAATCTGACCACCGAACAGCGGTCTTCGCGGTTTGGCGGAAGGCGAATCCTTGGGGTGGCGCAACAGCAGGCCATACTCAGATTGGACTCTTGGCGCACATCACATCCGGGGATTGAGCAGCGGATTCTAGCCAACTTTCCATTTGCTCATGGTCGACCAGCCCCGCCTGCTGCTTGATGAAGTGACCGCGGTATAAAGGCCTCTGCTGGTCCGGAACCTCGCGCAAGTGATAACCAATCAGATGATGAAGATGGCTGAAGGGCGCTTTCACCGTATGGTGTAAAGGTCAGAGCTTTCCACTGTTCCGGTGTCGCCGCTCGGCAGATCTGATTATGGCGGAAACCTCTACTGAGAACGCCTTGGCAAGATCGGCGAGGGTTCGTAGGGTTGGGCTTTTGGTGCCGCGTTCCAGTTGGCCGATATAGCGCTCGGTATATCCCAGATCGTGCGCCAATTTTGACTGGCTCGATCCGCGATCGATACGCAAGCGGGTAATCTCAGCGCCGACAGCCTCACCTAACGTGCGGGACTCACGCCGTTTATCAGCACCAATCTGTTTGGGCACACCCCCATAGTTGTCGTTTGACGCTAAATGATTGAGGAACTATAGTTCGTTGTTGATTCAGTGCGTTCGTTTTCGATCCGGAAATAAGGCTTCGGCTCGCGCCGTTTCGGCAGGAACCGAAGGTCAAGGCCGGCGGAAATGCTGACGATAAGTTGCTTCCGGCATCGGCGAAATCGACTAAAATAGGGCGGCAGGCAGCGGGCTCCGAAACGACGATCGACGACACTCAGCCCTGCGTCCCCATCCCAGGTACCACGGCGTGAAGAAATCCAAACGCGAATCCGTGCGCGACTCGACCGCGCGACTTCAACGGGCCGCCCGCGAGCGCGCCGATGAGGAGGCCCGTCGGATACCGTGGCAGCGGCTTTACGAAGTTCGCAATCAATACATCGACTGGCAGGAGTTTAATTTCTGGGCTCGCTCGATCCTCGAAGTCGAACAGCGGATCGTTGACTGGCTAGCCGAGATTCTCCAGAACCGCTGCCCGGGATTTCTTGAAACCGAAAAAACGCTCCCGCCCAAAGCAGTCAAGATCCGGCCTCTGGTCATGCGCCTGGAAGATTGGATTGAGGATCACGTCTTTGGCTTGGCCAAGCAGGAAGGCTCGTTCTTCGCAAGCACGTATTACGCAGTACGAGACCCGCGCTATCAGCGGGCCGAAGTGTGCTGGTCGGAGTGCACCGAGAAGTGGAAGAAAGCCAAACCGATCCAGTATCCGTCGTTTGAGGAGTGGAAAGGCATGGCGGCGCAATGTGACGAAACTGCCCATCTGACGGCCCGGGAGCGCAAGGCACGGGCATCGGCGAAGCTGGTGCATCCTGACCGCCTCAACGAGGCTGCTACTCGTTACATGGATTGTGAGGCTCTTGCGTACTGGGCACGACAGGCGCTGGAGCGGGGATCAGAACCTCCCCCAGAGGTTGTACGCGAGCTGGAACGTCGTTGCCCAGGGTACTTGGGCGCCGGGCTCAAAGCGCCAGCACAGGAGGCCAGCGCTGCTACACAAGAATGGCAGCGTCTGATGCTCTGGATCGCTGACCGTTACTTCCACGACGCGCAAACCGAGGGCTGGTTCCAAGCCGTTATCATTCAAGTGCGGAGCCATCCGCGGGCCATTCGGACTATGGAATACGCCGACCACTGCGATGAGGTCTGGATTTCGGAGTTCCCGAGCCCTTACCCCTCTTTTGAAGATTGGCGCAGAGAAGCCGATTCGTACGTTGACCTGGACGACTGAACGCTCTTAGCTTGGATTTCGCCGTAGGCAACTCACACCTTCTGTTGGAGAATGTTGTGCGAGGAGCGGCTCGCATGCAGGTTGGGGCAAGTGTCACGATTCTGGTGGTCCTGCTTGGGTTGATCTCGACTGCCCACGCCCAGCAAGTCCTTACTTCCACGCCCACCTCAATCCAGCACGTACCACAAGAAGGAGCGGTGCCCGTCTGGTCGTATTCCCTGCCCGCGCTCAGTGTGCAAATGCCGGCCATTTCGGCTGCAGCACTTGCCCCGAACGGTCGCTGCGCCGCTGTAGCTGGGGTCGGCAGAGTCGATGTCCTCGACATGAAGGGTCAGAAGCTTTGGACTTGGGAATATGGCAAGGTGAACAAGTTCATCACCGCAGAAGCATTGGCAGTCTCGCCCAAATGCGATGAGGTTGCCCTGGTGGGTGACAGCGGCTACAAGTACACGTGGATCGTCGGCCGTCACGGCCCCAGAGTCCCCATTCAGACGACCAGCACCCCTCTAGGAATTGCCTTCAGCCACGACGGCGAGTTCATCGCCCTGGGCACCGGCGGTTGCGATCTGCTGCTCATCGGTAAGTCAGGCGGATTGAAGTGGAAGAAAACCTACAACCAGGGTCGCTGCATTTTCGGAGACCTCTCGTTCTCCCCCGCAGACAAGTTCATCATGCTGCAAGCGTGGAGCGTAGGACTGATAACCCTGGACGGCGCCACGGTATGGATGGGCTCTGGCTGGGGCATGGCCGCTGCCCGCGATGCGCAGACGTTTGTCGTTTGGTCCTCGCCGAACCACGGACCTCAGGTCGGCGACGTAGCCGCTTTCAATGCTGGCGGGAAGGAAATGTGGAGCCGCGTGGCGCCGGGTAACGCGGCTGCAATTTCCGCATCCGGCGACAAAATCGCCGCTCCGGTGTACGAAGAGCACGACTTCAGCCCGGAAGATTGGGACAAGTACCAGGATCAGCCTGTCGAGATTCAAATCTTCTCGCATTCGGGCGAAACCCTGAAAACCCTGCCCGTCGAAGGCACTGAAGTGCTCGCGATGTCGCCGGACGGCAGCCGGCTTCTCGTTCGTGCGTCAGATTTCATCCAGGAACTCGATGGCGAAGGCAACATGTTGCTGAAAATCCCCAACCCGCAAATGAGCTACAGCAAGGTCTTTGTCCCGGACGACTTCTCCGGCGCCTTGGTGTGGCGGCGTGTGGCCCCCGCCATAGTCGAGTGGCTCACCTTGAAATAACTTAGGGGTTCAACTGCCGGTCCTCAGGGAACGGGATCGATCTCCACCGCCTGCCTGGGTTACGGATCGGCACGCCCGGATATGCCTGAAGTATGGATTTCCGGCTATTTTCCTTCCGCACTGGCATGTCCTGATCACCAATGCGTGCTTGCGCGCGCGAGAGACTGTCCCGCCATTTGTGGCTGCCTTGGAGACGCCGTACTCGGTCACCAACCATTTCATCGTAGGCGGATCAATGAGCGTCAGATTGATCTCGTTGCTGTGCTTCTTGCAGAACTCATTGAACGACCTGTCAGTGACAAACAGATCAGCTAGCTTCAGTTGGCCGGCAGAAATTAAGCTCTGCACCTGGGCCACTGTGAGGCCCAGGATTTCCGCAGTCCGTTCCCATGAGAATGCGTCATCTCTGTTGTCTGGAGCTGTGTTAACTCCTTCCTGAGCCGACAGGTTCAAGGATGAACTGTTCTTAGCGCAGTATGCCGCCAATGAGTCTCGCGTTATACGTGGATCCCGTACCCTCAGAATCCCGCTTCCGATGAGGTACCTCAGCCGTGCCGGACTGACTCGCAGAAGCTTCCGCAGTTCTCGCAACGACCATCCGTCGGTGACCTTGGCGCTCATTCCGAGTGCACCAAGACGGAAGCGCACTGCGCCGACAGTCCGTCCCAGGCGCTGGGCGATCCTTCTTACGGGTTCATACCCTGCCAACCGAAACAGAGTATCGTCAGCCTCCGGAGTCCACGGCGCTCCGTACGCGGGAGGTATCGGGGCAGGTCTCGCAGATCTCTTGGCTTTGTCCGGGGCACGCTCCAGACGAGCGGCCGGTTGGATGGTCTCCCGCAATTCCCGGATACGTTGCCAGCAATCCCCGCGCGTCCAGTCCGGAACCAGCTCAAGGATACGGTTGATGGCTTCGCGCTTCTTGGCAGGCCCCTGCTTGAGCGCGGCGATCAGCAACTGATCGATGGCCGCCAACTGCTTGCTAGGTTTATTACCCTTTGGTCCCGGAGCATTGGGCATTGCGCAACCTCACTGCAGGCGGACCGGAATCGCGAGTTTGCGTCGCGCGACTATGCGAGATACGCAGGTCGCGAGCAGTACACACGATCAATCCAGAGCGAAGTTGGCAGTTGCTGTCAGGCGATACCACGTTTGTGGTACCGCGCTTTTGTGACGAGGACGCGCTGAAAGTTCAGCCTTGCCAAAGTGTCGAATATCGCAAGACACTCGGTCTGCTGACACTTACCCCATACTTATTAAAGGAACCTGCAGACGGAAAAAGTATCAAAGAAAATCAATTAGTGGTGTAAAGTTGTCGATAAGGGTAATGGCACTAGACAAAAGTGCTGGATAGTATCGCGCCACCGTCGGGACTTCGCGTAATCGCGAAGTGAGTAAGAAGACACGAAGAGCCTTGGGCGTCTGCCTAGCGTGTGACAGTCTACTTTCTTGGTGGCGGACCCTTATTGAAGACTTGAGGCCCTTGGATGTCGAGCCCGGAATCGAGCCCGGAATGGATCGTTTCTCGTAGTTCCTCAGAAACGAACACGCAACCGCTCAGCACGGACCAAGAACTCATAACGGTTGCGAAGCGTCTTTGGCCGCGGGTCCAGGCTCACGCGCGAAAGGAACTTCCGAAATGGAATCCCGACGACAGTTTGGCTTTGGCCACGGAGATTTGGGAAGACGTATTGGTTTCTGTCTCGAAGACCCTGCAACGGCAAAACAGAAGCACTTCAGAAATAGCTGACCTCGATGCCTATCTGTTTGGCGTGTTTCTTCACCGTTTCAACCGGGCGTTGAAACGGGAACGGCGTAGAGAACAGACGATCGAGGTAGTTCCTTCCAGCCACGAACTTGAGCAACTCCAGGGCGCTCGCGATGTGAAGTCGGCGGGAGATCTTGAACGCTCCATACAGGTTAAACAAGCGATCGAAAACATGGATGCCTGGACACGTGAGGTCTTCACCGCGAGGCTGTATGGCTACAGTTGGCGCGAGATCGCAGAACATCACGGATTGAATGTAGCAACGGCAAAACTCCGATTCAGAAATGCGCTTCGCAAGCTTGCGGACCGCTTGCGGCGCAGCAAGTAACGGGATGATGACGGGCACGAGAATCTGGGAGTCGCTGGCAACGGCAATGGCGAAACACAAAGCGGGCTGACGAGAGGAGGCGAATAGTGGAGCAGGAACAATTCGGCAAAGAAGACAAGCGCCTCCTCGCTCTATTAGAGCAAGGAGTTTCGCGCGACTTTCCGAACCCGGAACGAGTCGGGTGCCCGGATTCGCCAGTACTCAGAGACATAGCGTTCGGCAAGCTAAAGCTCGCGGAGGTTAAGCCATGGCTGCAACATCTCGGTGCCTGCAGCCCGTGTTTTCAGGAATTCAGCAACTTTCGCGTGAAGGCGGCGAGCCTCAGACGGCGGAGATACGCGATTGCTGGCGTTGCGGCCGTTCTTCTTCTGAGCCTTGCCGGATGGTTGGGGATGAAGGCCCTCCACCCTAACCGATCGACGGATACGGAGATTCTGGATCTGCGCGAGTTGATCGTGGGCGTCGACCAGGATGTGGAGTGGGCCGAAGCGCACCCGCTGCAATTGCATCGTGGCACCAAGCACGTGATGCTGAAGCTCCCGGCGCAGATACACAAAGAAGAACAGGCTCTGGAGGTCGCGTTACTCAAGCGAACCGCCGATGCCGTGCTCGTTTCCCACGGCGTGACGCATCTTGAAGGCGAGATTGCTGTTCTGACGGTTGATCTGGATGTCGGCTCGGTTCAACCCGGACGCTATTACCTTGGTATACGGCATCCGGGCGCGAATTGGACCCGTTGGCCGTTGCTCATCGTCTGATGTTCACGCCGAACCGGTATAGCGAACAACAAGCGAACATAATACGCTGCCTTCATGGAAGGGGGACGCAAGCGTGTGCTCGCGATTGTCGCCGGAATCCTGGTGGCCCGCCACCTGAAGACAACCGAAGACCTCTTCGACTCCAAACCCAGCCCTAGAACAGAATCCTTGGTCGCTTCAGCCGTTCAGTGGGCGGAGAGGATCATGAAGAAGATCGACAGCGTTTATCGTTAGGGAAAGTTTGCCGAGAATCCATGCG
>Ga0209584_10000673_pt1 | contig 10914 bp, 7 predicted proteins | sample NGEPerD_FD_184507 | JGI IMG/M metagenome (GOLD analysis project Ga0209584, IMG submission 184507) | Arctic peat soil microbial communities from the Barrow Environmental Observatory site, Barrow, Alaska, USA - NGEE PermafrostAB12-D... | ecosystem: Environmental > Terrestrial > Soil > Wetlands >...
GACTACATCCACGTGATCGAGGAGCTCTCGCGCGTGGACGGCTCGGTGGGCATCTCGGTCGCCGCGCACAACAGCCTCGCGACGAATCACCTGTGGATGTTCGGCAGCGAGGACCAGCGCCGGAAGTGGGTCACGCCTCTCGCGCAGGGGAAGCTCCTGGGCGCCTGGGGACTGACGGAATCGGAGGCGGGGAGCGACAGCGCGGGGACGAAGACGACCGCCGTTCTCGACGGCGACTCGTGGGTTCTGAACGGCTCGAAGACGTTCATCACGCACGGCTCGGTCGGCGACGTTGCGGTCCTGATGGCCGTGACCGACAAGGCCGCCGGCCGGCGCGGCATCTCGGCGTTCGTCGTGGATCTCCACCAGAAAGGCATCCATGCGGGCAAGAAGGAGAACAAGCTCGGCCTCCGGGCATCCGACACCGCGACGCTCGTCATGGAGGACTGCCGGATTCCGAAGTCCCATCTCCTGGGCGCGCCCGGAGAGGGCTTCATCCAGGCGATGAAGGTGCTCGACGGCGGCCGCATCTCGATCGCGGCGCTCGCCCTCGGCATGGCGCAGGGCGCCTTCGAGTGCTCGCTCCGCTACGCGCAGCAGCGGCGGCAGTTCGGCAAGGCGATCGCGGAGTTCCAGTCGATCCAGAATTTCCTCTGCGACATGGCCACCGAGATCGAGGCGGCGCGGCTCCTGACATACCGCGCCGGCTGGCTGAAGGACCAGGGCCGCCCGACGACGAAGGAATCGTCGATGGCGAAGCTCTACGCCTCGGAGGTCTCCGTGCGCGTCGCGAATCTCGCCGTCCAGATCCACGGCGGATACGGCTTCACGAAGGATTTCCCCGTCGAGAAGTTCTATCGCGACGTCAAGCTCTGCACGATCGGCGAGGGCACGTCCGAGATCCAGCGGATGGTCATCGCGCGCGAGCTCCTGCGCCCGGGCCTCTGAGGCATTCGCGGGCGCTAGCGCTCAGGCCTTCGCGAAGCGGACGCGGCAGTCCTGGTAGGCCGCTCCCTCCCCGGCATCGGTCAGTCGCGCGCGGATGAGCGCGTTCGCGCAATTGCCGCGGTCGTAGTTCCCGCCCTTCGGGACCAGCACGACGTCGCGCCGCTGCGCGGAATCGTGCTTGAGCTTCACGCGGATCGAGCCGATCGCGCTTTCGAGCCGGACGACGTCGCCGTCGCGGAATTCGTTTGCCGCCGCCGGGTGGCACGTCGCGGTGAGCACGTCCGGCTCGGGCGCCGCCCACTGCGAGCTCTGCGATTTCTCGGTGGAGTTCGAGAAGAGCCAGAGAGGGAACCCGGGCTCCTCGGGCGGAGAGACCGGCATCGTGTGCACCAGCTTCATGCGACCGGTGTCGGTGGGGAATTTGCGGCCTTCAAAGAGAATATTTTCTGCGAAAGGGTTTCGGACGGAGGAGCGCTCGAGGTCCTCCAGCGCGACGCCCGCCGCCTCGACTCGCGAGAGGAGCCGCCTTTTCCATTCCCGCGCGGTCCCTCTTACCTTCACAGAAATCCTCTCTTCTTCTTTTCCGGTTCGAGCATCAATCTCTTCCGCGAGCCCCTGAATCACTTCGAGATCAGACCGGACGCCCGCGGGCGGGCGGACGACCGGCACCGAGGCGCCGATGAAGTGGTTGCCGTAGGCGCCGAGGAGGTCGTCGTCCTCGACGAGCGTCGTGGTCGGAAGGACGACGGTCGCGCGGCGCGCCGTGTCGGTCAGGAAGGAGTCCACGACGACGACGAGCTCGCGCGTTTCGAGCGCCCGCGCGACCGTCGCCGAGTCCGGCAGCATCGAGACGGGGTTGCCGGCCGTCACCCAGACGGCCCGGATCGGCGGGGCCTCGGCCGCGAGGATCCCGGCGCCGAGGAGCGGCTCGGGGATCGTGCGCGGAGGGGCCTTTTTCAGGAAGGACGTGTCGAACGCCCCGCGCCGCTTGAAGTAGAACGACACGCCCCCGCCCGGAATCCCGAGGTTTCCGCTGACCGCTCCGAGCGCGTCGAGCGCGCGGACGATGGCCGAGCCGTTCATCCGGCGGCCCATGCCCCAGCCCACCTGGATCGAGCAGGGCCGTTCGCGGAGCGCGGCGGCGATCGCGTTTACGTCCTCGAGGCCGACGTCGGCCGCGCGGGCCCAGTCCGCGGCGGAGTGCAACGTCGCGAGCGCGCGGAACTCGGCGAAGTCGTCGCAGAAGAGAGCCGCGTCCGGATCCGCGCCGCCCGTCTCGAAGAGCCGCGCGGCGACGCCCATCGCAAGGTCGAAGTCTCCGCCCGGGCGCACGAGGATCGTGCGGTCGGCGACCCTTGCGGCCTTGTGGTGGATCGGGTCCACGAGGAGCACGCGCGCACCCTGCTTCTTCGCCTGCTGGAGCACCGGCATGAGGTGGACGTTCGAGATGGCAGGATTCTTACCCCAGAGGAGGATGTTCTTCGCGTTCAGGAGATCGAAGAAATCATGCGACTCCTCGTCGCCGAAATCGGTCGCCTGTGCGGCGTCGCCGGCGCCCGAGCAGATGTCGCCGCTCTTCACGGCGACCGGCCCTAGAAGTTCCCAGAAATAGTCCACGACGGACTTCAGGAGGCCGAGGGATCCGCCCGACCGGTAGTGGAGGATCGCCGCCGGGCCGGATTCCTTCCGGATGGTGAGGAGCCGCTCGGCGACGAAGCCGAGGGCCTCGTCCCACGAAGCCGGTTCGAGCCGGCCGTTCTTCCGGAGGAGAGGCGCCGTGAGGCGGTCTGGCGAATTCTGCGTCGCCGGGTACTGCGACGTGCGCTCGCACAGGAAGCCCTTCGTGACCGGATGCTCCGGGTCGCCGCCGAGGGCGACGAGGTTCCCGTCCTTGACCGTCGCGATCAGGCCGCAGGCGTCGGGGCAATCCCGGTTGCAGACGGTGCGAAGCGTTTCAGTCGCCATGGAGGGATTGTAGAAAGCGCGCGTGTCGCGCGCCGCCCCGATCTAGACCAAGTGCGCCCTGAAGTGGGCCAGCGTTCTCTGCCAGGCGTCCTTCGCGCACTCTTCACGGTAGATGCCGGGGCGCGTGTCGTTGAAGAAGCCGTGCGGCGCGCCGCGGAAGATGATCGTTTCGACCTCTTTTCCAAGGGCCTTCAGCGTGTCCTCGAGCGGTTTCGCCCCGGCCGCGGGAACGCCTTCGTCCATCTCGCCGTAAAACATCAGGATGGGGCTGGAGAGGTTCTCCCACCGGAGCGGGACTTTCTTGAAGCCGCCATAGAAGCTCACGGCCGCGCCCACATCCGTGTTCGAGGTGGCCGCGTACTGCGCGAGGGCGCCGCCCATGCAGAAGCCCACGACGCCGAACTGCTTCGTCGAGCACTCGGGCCGATCGAGGAGGTACGCCCCGGCCGCCGCGATCTCGCGGCCCGCGCGCTCGACGTCGAGCTCCATCAGGAGGCGCCCCGCCTCGTCGGGCGAGGTCGTCGTCTTGCCGTGGTAGAGGTCGGGCGCGAGCGCGACGAAGCCTTCTTTCGCAAAGCGGTCCGTCACGTCCTGGATATGCGGCACCAGGCCCCACCATTCCTGGATCACGACGACCGCCGGACCCTTGCCCGATGCCGGCCTCGTGAACCATCCGTCCACCTTCTGGCCGTTGACGGTGAAGGAGACGTTCTCGCCCATGTGCGCCCTCCTGATCGATCTGCCAGCCTCATTCTCTACCACGCGTTCCCGCGCCCTATACTCGAATTTCGTGCGTCGGTTTCTCGCCCTCGCGGTCGTCCTCATCGCGGCGGGCGGCGCCGTGGCGTGCAGCCTCGTCCTGAACGGGGAGAGCTCCCGGAGGAAGAACGTTACGGGCTCCCTGTTCACGGACGTCACCGCTGCGTCCGGCGTCCGGTTTCGCTTTCACGGCGACCTCATCGACGCCAAGCTGATCCCCACGATGGGCGGCGGGGCCGCGCTCGCTGATTTCGACGGCGACGGGAACCTCGACCTCGTCCTCGTCCAGCAGGTGAAGAGCGCCTCGAAGTGGCGGAAGGCGGGACGCACTCAGCCGCTCGCCGAATGCACGCGCCTCTTCCGGAACCGCGGGGACGGCTCGTTCGAGGACGTGACGGAGCATTCGGGCGTCGTGGCGTGCGGCTGGGGCGTATCGGCGATGTGGGCGGACCTCGACAACGACGGCTTCCCGGACCTCGTCATCGGCAACGCCGGCGAGCCGAATCTCGTCTTCCGAAACAAGGGCGACGGGACGTTCGAAAGGATGGAGAAGACGGGCCTCGAGGGCGGGAAGTTCACGGTCGGACTCGCGGCTCTCGACATCGACGGCGACGGCCTTCCGGACGTCTACATCGGGAACTACCTCGACACGGACTCCGAGCGCGAGTCGAAGGCGAAGGCTACGTCCTTCATGACGCCGGACGAGTACAAGGGGCAGGACAACCAGATGCTCCGGAACCTCGGCGGCTGGAAATTCGCGGACGTGACGGACGCGAGCGGCGCGAGGGATCCGGGCAGCAAGACGATCGGCGCCGTCGCGCTGGACTACGACGGCGACGGGAAGACCGACCTCTACGTCTCGAACGATCAGTGGCGCAACACACTCTTCCACAACGAGGGCGGCGGGCGGTTTCGCGACGTGTCGGACGAGACCGGGACGGGATATCCCGAGGAAGGCAGCGCGACGGCCTTCGGGCGAAAGACCCGCAGCGGCATGGGACTCGCCGTGGCCGACTTTGACGGCGACGGACGGCCCGATCTCTACGTCACGAACTACGCGAACGAGCCAAACACGCTCTACCGCAACGTCGAGGGCGCGACCTTCGCCGAGAGCGAGCGCGAGGCATTCGGCGGCGACCACGACCCCACGCTCCCGCTCTCGAAGTGGGGCGTCGTTGCCGTGGATTACGACAACGACGGGAAGGACGACATCGTCGTCTCGAGCGGGCAGATCCTCTCGCGCCTCTTCACGGTCATTTCGAAGTGGTTCAACCCGGCCGCGCGCAACTTCGCGGTGGGAGAGCGCAGCTATGCGCAGCGCCAGTTCGTCTTCCACAACGAGAGCACTCCGGGGGACGTGCGCTTCCGCGACGTATCTTCCGAGGCGGGCGATCTCGGGCGGCTCTGCGTCGTCGGGCGCGGGCTTTCCGGAGGCGATCTCGACGGCGACGGAAGGGAAGACCTCGTCTTCAACCCGATCGACGGGCCGGCCGTCGTCCTCCGCAACACGGCGCCGGGCGGGCGTTCGCTCGAGATCCTTCCGGTCGCGGGCGCCGACCGCAAGACCGTCCTTGGAACGAAGATCACGGCCTCTGGACGAGCGAAGGAGTTTTACGTCGTCCCGTCGTATGCGAGCGGCTCATGGCTGCCGCTGCATTTCGGGCTGGGAACTGCGGAGTCGGCGCGCGTGACCGTGCGCTGGCCGGACGGAACGGCGCAGGATCTCGGCGAGCTTCCCGCGGGCGCCTACCGGCTCAGGAAGGGCGAGCCGCCGGCCCCGCTCCGGGCGGTCAGCGCGGTTCGACGCGGAGGTGGCCGGTGAGGACTTCGCGGCCGGGAACGAGGCGGATCTCGACGCGGAAGTCCTCGCCTGAAGTAGAGAGCCCGGGCAGGTTGAAGAAGAGGGGGAGGTTGAATCCCCGCCCGGGCTCCAGGCGGGTGGGATAAGCGAGCATCCGGCACTGGCGCGTCTGCCGGGAGCGCTCGTGGCCCTCTGAGTCGAGGAGGACCAGTTCGAGGAGGGGACCCGTTTCCGTGGACCCCTCCCATGCTTGAAGCGTCTTGTTGCGGATTTCGAGATGAAGGAGGACCTTCCCCGGCTCGTTCGCATTCGCGACGACGACCGGATGCGGCGCATGGAGCATCAACGACAGCGTGACGTCGCCAGCCGGCTCTTCTTTCGGCAGGTGACTTCTCAGCACGTCGATACTCCTTTCAAGTGCAGCAATCCCCTAGACGCCGCGTGCGGCGTTTGAAAAATTCCTGTCAGTCCGGGCTTTCTCAGCCAATAGGCATCGAACTGATTCCGATCGGCATCGAGCTGATTCCGATGGGCATCGAGCTGATCGACGCGCCTCTGTGGCGTCCGCCGGCAACGGCGTCATCCATCAGAAATCCCGAAAACACATTGAAAAACGCGAAAAGAAAGTCCATACGTCCTCCTACCCCACGGTCGGACAGGTGTTCACTTCTCCTGCCCTTCACCTACTAAGACAGAGGACACGGGCCTTTTTGACCCCCAATGCCCGAAAAAACTTCGGCCGCCCGAAGGCGGCCGAGTCGAATCGAGGCGGATCGAGGGTCTTGTCTAGCCGACGAGCCTCAGCGGACGGTATGCGCGCTTCACGCCGTTCTCTTCATCCTGCAGGTACACGCGGACGTGCGTAATGAGGTCGGCGTCGAGCATGCCCTGATCGAGGCAGACGAAGAGCTCGCCGAATGCGGGCGACGGAGCGAAGGGGTTCGCCTGCCGCTCGCGGCGCAGTGCTTCGATCTCCGCCGCCATCGGCCCGTAGCTTCCGAGGCGAGCGTGGCACTCAGCGATGTAGAGGCGCGCGAACGCGACGTCGATCGGCGAGGTGACTTCCTTGACGATTTCACCGAAGGCGCGCAGCGCGCGCTTGAACTGGCCGCGATGCACGTCGAGCTCGGCGAGGCCGTTCCGTATGAAAAGGAGATTCGAGCGGAAACCGAAGCGCAGGCAAAGGTTTAGACACTTCGCCAGCGCGGCGCGCGCCTCGTCGAACCTCTCGAGGCGCATGAGGCACTGCGCGCGGTTGTTCAGCGCCGGGACGAGGAACTGCGCGTCCTGCTCCGGGTCGAAGCAACCAGAGGCTTTCTCGAGATATTGAAGAGCTCGAACGTTCTGGCCGCGGTGGAGAAGAAGCGTTCCGAGCGCAACTTCAGCCCGCGCGCGGAGATGGTCCTGACCGAACTGCGAGAAGGTCCCGAGGGCGCGCTTCAGAAGCCGTTCGGCGGATGCGTAGTCGCGCGAATAACTCGCGGACTGGCCTTCGTAGTAATCGCAAAGGGCGGCACCGAAACCAAGATCGCCTGATTCTCTGAAGAACTCGCGAGCGGGAGCGATGGCCCCGCGTGCGAGCAGGGGCTCGCTGGACTGAAGGAACGTGTAAGCCTTCAGAAGCGTCGCTTCTGCCTGGACGGCCTGGCGAGGTGCGGGAGTCGAGGCACGAGAATCCGGAGTCGCCGGAGCAAGCGTCGCAGCCTCCGCAAGAAGGAGATCTGCAACCAGCCTTGCGCGGGTCGGATCCTCGGGGACAAGCGAGAACGCCTTCTGCGCGGCATACAGGAGCGCGAAGCCTCGATAGGGCTGGCCGTCCAGCGAGCGCATCGCGGCGGCGAGCTCGTCCGCTCCGGCACGAGCGGCGTCGAGAATGAGTTCGGCAGGGCCTTCGGCGGCTTGAGAGAGCCGGTAGATGTCTTCCACCGAGGTGCGCGAATTGGCCTTGGCGTTCACGAAGGGGAGCGTGCGGCCCATGGCCTGACGCGGCAGGTCGGGCACGGCCTCGGCCTCGAGGATCGCATCGAACGCGTTCTCTTCTTTCACGGCCCAGACGAGGTGTTCGAGATCGGCGAGGCGCCGCGCGCACAGGCGGCAGCCCGCGTCGATGTGCTTCTTCGCCGCGGCCGTGGCATCGCCGGGCTCGCGGCCCGCCGCGAGGTCCAGGAGATCGGTCTCGGAGGGATGCTCCGCCGTCACGAGGCGAGGCATGCACGCATCCTTTTCAGGCACTCCTGGATCCGCTTCCACACGGTCTTCGGCGAATAGCCGCTTCTCTCGGCCGTCTCGGCGAGCGTCATGTCTTCGACGCAGTACGCCTTGATGACTTCGCGGCACTTCGGGTCGACCTGACGGTACGCGCTCGTCACGGCCGAGACCGTCTGCGCCCGCGCGGTCGCGGGATCGGTGAGCGTCGCGGCAAGCTGATCGGTCAGCTCGCTCTCGCGTCCCCGGCGGCGCTCGCGCGCCTCGATGAGGTTCGAGCACTGATTCAGGAACGCGGCCCTGAGGTACGCCTTGGGGTCGCGCACGCGCGGGTTCATCGCGAGCACCTTGAGGAAGACCGTCTGCGCCGCGTCCTCGCACTCGTCCTGCGTGAGACCGAAACGGATGACGCCGGCCGCGATGAGACGCGGGCGGAACTTCGCATTGAGCTCTTCCCAGTTCCAGACCGGACGAGCCGGGGCGGGCAGCGGGGCCGGCGCGAACCGGGAACGCTGCTGCTGCCGCTCGTCGTCGGGAAGGATCTCGTCGAAGTTCCGGGACATGACTCCTCTTCTTCTCTTCGCCTACCGGGCGGATCGCCTATATGCTACGCCCGCTTTTTCAGAAGGGTCGACCGGGACCCACGCAACAGGCCGGAAGAGAGCGCTATCGTCCGATATCCAACGACAGAGGGGTATCCCCGCATGACCACGAAGAAGATGGAGCCGGCGGCAAAGTCCAAGTTCGTTTACGCCTTCGGGGCCGGTGCCGCCGAGGGGAATGGGACCCAGAAAGACCTTCTTGGGGGCAAGGGCGCGAACCTCGCAGAAATGGGGCGGCTGGGGCTCCCGGTCCCGCCTGGGTTCACGATCTCGACGGAGGTCTGCACACACTATTACGCCAACAAGAGCAGCTATCCCAACGGGTTGCGTGAAGAGGTCGAGCTTCATCTGAACGGGATCGAGAAGAAGCTCGGACGAACTTTCGGGGACTCCAAAAACCCGCTAACAGTATCGGTGAGGTCCGGCGCCCGGGCGTCGATGCCCGGCATGATGGACACGATCCTCAACCTCGGCCTGAACGACCGGACGGTCGAGGGTCTGGCGCAAGTCTCGAAGAACCCCCGTTTCGCCTGGGACTGCTACCGCCGCTTCGTGGCGATGTACGGCGACGTCGTTCTCGAGCTGAAACCGGTTGACAGGCGCGAGCGGGACCCCTTCGAGGTCATCCTCGAGAAGAAAAAGCTGGCGTACGGTGTGAGCCTCGATCCGGAGCTGCCGGTCGACGCGCTGAAGGAGCTCGTGCGGGATTTCAAGGCCGAGATCCGGTACCGCACCGGGAAGATCTTCCCGGACGATCCGATGGAGCAGCTCTGGGGAGCGATCGGCGCCGTATTCGGCTCGTGGATGAACGAGCGCGCCAAGGTCTACCGCCAGCTCAACGGAATTCCCGAGAGCTGGGGTACCGCGGTGAACGTCCAGTCGATGGTTTTCGGAAACCTCGGCGACGATTGCGGCACGGGCGTCGCGTTCACCCGCGACCCCGCCTCGGGCGAAAACGTCTTCTACGGCGAGTACCTCATCGACGCGCAGGGCGAGGACGTCGTCGCGGGCGTCAGGACGCCGCAGAAGATCGCGACGCTCCAGAAGAAGATGCCGAAGGTCTACAAGGAGCTCCTCGAGATCCGCCGGACGCTCGAAGACCACTACGGCGACATGCAGGACATCGAGTTCACGGTGGAGAAGGGCACGCTCTGGATGCTCCAGACGCGCACGGGCAAGCGCACGGGCTTCGCCGAGGTGCGGATCGCCGTCGAGATGGTTGAGGAGAAGCGCATCACGCCCGAGCAGGCGGTGCTGCGCGTGAACCCGGATTCCCTGAACCAGCTCCTGCGGCCCATCTTCGACCCGAAGGCCAAGGAAGAGGCGATGGCGGCGGACCGCGTCTTCGCGCATGGCCTCAACGCGGGTCCCGGCGCGGCCACGGGCCGTGTCGTTTTCACGGCGCACGACGCGTTCGATTGGGCCGAGCGCGGCGAGAAGGTGCTCCTCGTCCGGGAGGAAACGAGCCCCGAGGACATCAAGGGGATGAACGCCGCCGAAGGCATCCTCACGGCGCGCGGCGGCATGACCTCTCACGCGGCGCTCGTCGGGCGGCAGATGGGCAAGGTCTGCGTCGTCGGCTGCGAGGTCTTGCGCATCGACGCGCAACAGCGCGTCATGTCGGTGCCGGCCGCGGGCACGACGGAAGTGCGCGTCGTTCACGAGGGCGACTGGCTCTCCATCGACGGATCCACCGGTGAGGTCATCGAGGGCCGCATCGCGACGAAGCCGTCGGAAGTCCTGCAGGTGCTCCTCGACGGCTCTCTGGACCCGAAGAAGAGCGACGTCTACCAGCGCTACGCGACGCTCATGAAGTGGGCCGACAAGGCGCGGCGTCTGAAGGTGCGCGCAAACGCCGACCAGCCCGACCAGGCCGCGAACGCGGTCGCGTTCGGAGCCGAAGGCATCGGCCTTTGTCGCACGGAGCACATGTTCTTCGGCGGCGAGCGCATCACGGCGATGCGCGAGATGATTCTCGCGGACAAGACCGAGGACCGCGAGCGCGCGCTCGACAAGATCCTCCCGATGCAGCGCGAGGACTTCATCGGCCTGTTCCGCGCGATGGGCCCGCGCCCGGTGACGATCCGGACGCTCGACCCGCCGCTCCACGAGTTCCTTCCGCACGGCGAGAAGGAGCGCGAGAGCGTGGCGCGCCAGGCGGGCGTCGACCCGCGCGTCGTGGCGCGCAAGGTGGCCGACCTCCACGAGATGAACCCGATGCTCGGGCACCGCGGTTGCCGCCTCGGCATCACCTTCCCCGAGATCACCCGCATGCAGACGCGGGCCATCCTCGAGGCTGCGTGCCGCGTGAAAAAGGAAGGCATCGAGGTGAAGCCCGAAATCATGATTCCGCTCGTGGGCCACGTCCGCGAGCTGGCCGACCAGGCGCGGATCGTGCGCGAGACCGCGAAGAAGGTCTTCGAAAGGGAAGGCGTCACCGTGGACTTTCTCCTCGGCACGATGATCGAGCTGCCGCGCGCGGCGGTCACGGCGGACGAGATCGCTGCCGAGGCCGACTTCTTCAGCTTCGGCACGAACGACCTCACGCAGACGACCTTCGGGCTGTCGCGCGACGACGCCGGCAAGTTCCTGCCCGAGTACGTGCGGCGCGAGATCTTGCCGGCCGACCCTTTC
>Ga0209584_10000674_pt1 | contig 10911 bp, 11 predicted proteins | sample NGEPerD_FD_184507 | JGI IMG/M metagenome (GOLD analysis project Ga0209584, IMG submission 184507) | Arctic peat soil microbial communities from the Barrow Environmental Observatory site, Barrow, Alaska, USA - NGEE PermafrostAB12-D... | ecosystem: Environmental > Terrestrial > Soil > Wetlands >...
GTCCCACAGCTGCAGCCAATAACCGCCCTCGAAATAAGCATCGGAACGGGCGCGTTGCGCCGGCGGCATCTTGGCCAGATAGGTGTCGACAGCTGCCTTCACATCGAATGCCGGCCCACTCTGGTTTGCAGGAACCGCAGTGGACGAAGCACCGGGAGCACTCGTTTGCCCGAATACAAGAACACTAGACAGCAGAATCGTCAGCACAACCAATTGGCCTGCCCGAACCATTACGCCTCCTTACGATTTTCCGGACGAGTATACGCTGTTGGGTTCTCCACTCGAACCGGGGGGCCCGCCGAGCGCCGGTCTTGCGCTCGGTGGGGTGGAAGCCGGGGTCGCTTGAGTGGGTCTTTGACCCTCATTACGTTCCGGTGACCGCCCATCCAAGTCGTCGTTGTTTGCTTGATGTTTTCGAAACTCGAAACTTGAAACTTGAAACTGAAGATTGCCGAGGTCCCATTCTGGACACGCCCGGTTACTTTCGTTTTCTCGCCCTGGCGATTCTTGGTGACATCCTTCACCAATCGCTCTATGAGTAAGACTCGACTGTTTTGCTCACATGACGGGCTCGAGCTGGAACCAATGCGACCAACCCGCTAAGTTATTTGACATCATGATTTTGCCTGTAAGTTGCTCTAGCGCCGGATTTTGCGGGAAAATTCTCGCTAAGCTCATGATTCCACGGAATTTCAGCCACATGAATTCCGCTCGCGTGCGCCCTGCACCATCGGGTGAATGCACGAACATGCGGGCATAACTCCTTACGGCTGATATGGATAGCTATAAACCATTTGCAATCATGCGCTTGCGACCTATTTTCTCCCAAGTTGATGAAAAAAAACGATGCGTTAAAAAGTAATTTTGGCTAATTTCCTGTAACGGAACGGGAAGTGGATGGCGATGCACCTCAAGCGGAACGAGACCAGTACTTTCGACGTATCATCACTCAGAGGCCATCATGTTCACCTTTCTCTTGTGGATCATCGTGCTTATCTTCTGCTGGCCGCTGGCACTCGTGGCCCTTGTGCTGTATCCCATCGTGTGGCTGCTGCTGTTGCCCTTCCGCATTCTCGGCATCGCGGTTGGGGGCGTTCTCGAACTGGTGAAGGCGATTATTCTGCTGCCGGCGAGGATACTGCGCGGACCTAGCCGGGCTTTCTAACACCCGTTGCTCAACGACGACAGCCGCATGCTCATGCGGCTGTCCGCCTCGGAACACAGTAAAATAGATTCTTTAGCGGCTGGCGTGCGTTCCGCCCTCTCCTGCCCGCTTGATCCGAGGACACCAGGACCCCTATGAACACCACCAACCACGCGATGGAGACACCAGCCACATCCCCATCCGAGGCACCGAAAGCCTCAAATTTCATTCGCGACATCATTCTTGCCGACCTCGAATCGAACAAGTTTGGCGGACGCGTACAAACCCGCTTTCCACCTGAGCCCAACGGCTACCTGCACCTCGGACATGCCAAGTCCATCTACCTGAATTTCGGGCTGGCATCGGAATTTGGTGGCGGAACCAATCTGCGCTTCGACGACACCAATCCCGACAAAGAAGAGCAGGAATACGTCGACTCGATCGTTCGCGACGTGCGCTGGCTGGGCTACGAATGGGCGGGACTTTATTACGCCTCTGACTACTTCGACCAGCTCTATGCCTGGGCGCTGCAATTGATCAAGGTGGGCAAGGCCTACGTTTGCGATTTGAACGCCGAGGAAGTGCGGCAGTATCGCGGCACCCTGACCGAGCCCGGCAAGGAAAGCCCATACCGCGACCGCACGGTGGACGAGAACCTCGACCTGTTCGAGCGCATGCACGCCGGCGAATTTGAAGACGGCTCGCGCACGCTGCGCGCCAAGATCGACATGGCTTCGCCCAACCTGAACATGCGCGATCCGGTGATGTATCGAATCCTGCACGCCGCCCACAACCGCACGGGCGACAAATGGTGCATCTATCCCATGTACGACTACGCGCATGGCCAGTCGGACTCGATGGAGAAGATCACCCACTCCATCTGCACCCTTGAATTTGAAGACCACCGCCCGCTCTACAACTGGTTCATCGAGCAACTCGGCATCTTTCCCTCGCAGCAGATTGAGTTCGACAGGCTGAATGTGACCTACACCCTGCTCAGTAAGCGCAAGCTACTGCAACTTGTGCAGGAGGGTCGAGTGCGCGGCTGGGACGATCCCCGCATGCCGACGCTGTCAGGCATTCGACGCCGCGGCTGCACGCCTGAAGCGCTGCGCAACTTCTGCGCCGCCATCGGAGCATCGAAGACCAACGGCACCATCGAGCTGGCCATGCTCGAGCACTATGTCCGCGAAGACCTGAACCGGCGATCGTTGCGGGCCATGGCCGTGCTTCGTCCGCTGAAGGTCGTGATCGACAACTACCCTGAAGGCCAGTCCGAAGAGTTGCAGCTCGTCAACAATCAGGAAGATCCCAGTGCCGGGACACGCGCCGTGCCCTTTTCGCAAGTGCTCTACATCGAGCAGGACGACTTCCGTGAAGATCCGCCGAAGAAATTCTTCCGCCTGTCACCGGGCCGCGAAGTCCGTTTGCGCGGCGGCTACTTCATCAAGTGCACCGGAGTGGTGAAAGACGCGACTGGAGCGATCACCGAAGTGCACTGCACCTACGATCCCGAAACCCGTAGCGGTAACGCTCCCGATGGACGCAAGGTCAAAGCCACCATCCATTGGGTCTCGGGCGAACACTCTATCGACGCGGAAGTCCGCATCTACGAGAATCTATTTGTTAAGGAAGACCCTAGCGAAGTTGAGGGGGACAACACGTTTCTTTCCAACCTTAATCCCAACTCGTTTGAAATCCTGACCGACTGCAAGCTCGAACCCTCACTCGCGAGTGCGAAGCCGGGAGAACGCTACCAGTTCGAGCGAATGGGATATTTTTGCGTCGATCCAGACTCGACAGCCGAGCGGTTGGTGTTCAACCGCACCGTAGCATTGCGTGACACCTGGGCGAAAATCGAGCATCGCGACAAGGCGAGCACAGCGTAATTGGACACGCCAACCGCGAACCCGCCTTAGTTGTGTTTCACGAACTCGGCGTTCTTCTGGTTGGTCAGTGAGTTATACAGCGTCTCGATGAAGACGTCGCTGTTGATGAAGTCGCCGGAATACTTCTTGTCCCAGGCAGCGAGAATCTTTTCTTTCTTCATTTGATCGACGCTCTTTCCCGACTTGATCGCCGCCTGCACTGCTGCGCTGGTTTCCTTCAGCATGGTGACGTACTCCCGAACCTCATTCAGGTTCGAGATCTGGCCGTGACCGGGGATGACCTTCACGTCCGCGGGCAGCATGGCGGCGACCTTCTCGCAGGCCGCGATCATGCCTTGCACGCTGCCACCGGCGGTGACGTCGATAAAGGGATAGCCGTAGCGCACATAGTCATCGCCCATGTGCACCACATTGGCCTTGGGAAAGAAGATGATGGCGTCGCCATCGGTGTGCCCGGCGGGAAAGTGCAAGGCGCGAATGTCATCGCCATTGAGATGGACGGTCACATCGTGATCGAAGGTGATGATCGGCAGCGCACCCTTGGCCGCGGGCTTTACGTCCATCGCGACCGATGCTCCATTACCGGCCTTGCCGCCACTCTCCAGGCGCTTGCGGACGTTGTCCTGCGCAATGATAGTTGAGCCGCCCGTGGCGAACGCGAGGTTCCCGCCGGTGTGATCGCCGTGGTAGTGCGTGTTGATGACGAAGCGCACTGGCTTATCGGTAACGCCAATGGCTTTCAGAGCCGCGGCGATTTTGTCGGCCAGCGGAGCGTACTCGTCATCGACGATGACGATGCCGTCTTCGCCCACGGAAGCGGCAATGTTTCCGCCTGCACCTTCCAGCATGTAGATGTTGCCGGAAACCTTGGTGACCTTGATCTGGACCTTGCTGAAGTCCTGGTCCTGGGCCACGCACACTGCGGCGACGCATAGCAAGACAATGAACGCGAGTCTGCGCATAAACGTCCTCTCCCCCGTGAAGTCGCAGGATTATAGCATTGCGACTAGAGGTCGAGGCATACGCAACGCCGCGTGGCTATTCATATTGCGACATGGTCAGCGTCTTGCCGTCTGCACTGCAGACCCATAGTTTACCGCCAACGACAGCGCCGCAGGTGAGCGGCGCATCCGACTGCAGGGCCGCGGATTTCACGCTTGCAATGTCCCATAGCATTGCATGCGGCGGCTTCTCGCCGGCATCATCAAAATAGACACTTGCAGCGTGCTGTTTGTCGCCCAGAACATTGATGGCGGCGACCGATGATCCCGTCTCGGGAGGAAACTGGCGGAGTTGCTTGGCGGTGGCGGCATCGAGCACCGTGATACGGGCGTCGGCCCCTCCCGCAAGCACGTGCTTGCCGTCCGGCGTAAACGTCAGCGCGAAAGTTTCCAGCAGGAAATCGCTGTTCTCCCGCCTCTTTTTCCATGTCGCGGTATCGTACCAGCGAAGCACCGTATCATCGCCGGCGGCGACAAGCAGTTTGCGGTCAGGACTCACGGCGCACGCAATCAAACCGCCGAACTCGAAAGGCAAAGTCGCGCGGAGCGTCGGAGTATTCGCGATTTCCCACACCTGGCCGGGACTGTCCACCGGTCCGACAACGAGGGACTTTGCATCGGGGAAAAAATACATCATGTCAATTCGGCGCGAACTCGCTTTCCAGCGTTTGGAAGAAGTAGCGCCCGGGCTGGAGAACAGTTCCACCGTGCCATCGTCAAATCCGACGGCCAGCCAACTCCCGTCCTGCGAATAGACGACGCTGTTGGCGTGCTGATCGGCCGAAAACACGTGCTGTTCGGTTCCCTCGGGAACGTTGACCACGCGAACGCTGCTGTCCTTACAGTGCACAACCAGTTGGGTGCCCGTGGGCGAGAGGTCCTGATACCGGGACTCGCAGGGCAATTGCACTTTCGTGATCGGTTTGGAGGTGCCCATGGCCGATGCACAAAGAACGAGAAACGCGGCTGTGACCATTTGGCGCATCACAGCGTCTCCATCACGAGGTCGAAGTTGACAGCGGCGATGATTTGCTTGGGATCTCCCTTGATCACCACCGGACGCACCAACTCGCGGCTAGTAATGAGCGGATCGCGGGTGAAGTTCTTTTCGGGATTGCCATCGAAAACCGGGTCGGTGGCAAAGTATAGCTGCGTGATCAGCGGCTTATGTCCAGGCGCGGTGATGAGGTAATGCACGTGTTGGCAAACGCGGCCGGGGTAGTGCCCAGGCATGACCGACTCGATCGCGTAGCTCCCCTTTGCTCCAGGTTCGAGTACGGCGCGGTAGCGGTAGCCCTCGACATCGTAGTGGCCGTCATTATCGGTCTGCCAGATCTCGACCTTTGCATTGGGAATAATTTCACCGCGAGTGTTGTACACCCCACCGGCGATGGTCAGCGGCATGCCGGAATCGCCGGCGGCGCGCATCACGGAAGTGTGCGGAGCTTCGCGTTTGTAGAATGGGCCTAGTTCGCAGAACGGAGTAGGCTGTTTCTTCTTCTCGGCTTCGTCCCAGTCGGTGGCGAGGGCTGATAGCGGCAGTGACGTAGCGAGCGTGATCGCGCCGAAAGCGGCGCAGCGTTCCAAGAGTTCGCGTCGAGTAAAGTGCATTCTCTCCCCTGATACTGGGGAGTGACTATAAACGAGTTCGCCTGAAATCGCCTAAGGAAAATCGCCTGCGACTATCGTGCGGCGGCCGCTGCGACTTTCGAGCCTCTGCGCAGTTTCGCCGCTTTCACCGTATTACTCATCAACATGGCGATGGTCAGCGGGCCCACTCCGCCGGGTACAGGAGTGAGCGCTCCCGCGACTTCGGCGACCTTGGGATGCACGTCGCCGATCAGCGTCGATCCGTTCTTTTTGAAGCTCTGTTCGCGCTTGGCATCACCGGCAAAGAATTTCTGAAACTCAACGGGATCGGTAATCTTGTTCATGCCAACGTCGATCACAGTTGCACCCGGCTTCACGTACTCCGGGGTGATCATGCCAGTGCGTCCGATCGCCGCGACCAAAATGTCGGCACGACGGCATACACCAGGCAAGTCGCGCGTCTTGGAATGGCATACGGTGACCGTAGCGTTGCCATTCAGCAGAAGCATGGCCACAGGCTTGCCGACAATGTCGCTGCGTCCCACGACCACGGCTTCCGCCCCGGCAATAGCAATGTTACTGCGCTTGAGGATCTCGATGACGCCCGCCGGTGTACACGGCACCAAGCCCGGACGCTGGGTGGAGAGATACCCAACGTTCATAGGATGGAATCCATCCACATCTTTGTCCGGTGAAACCGCCAGCAGCACCTTCTTCGCGTCCACGTGCGCCGGCAGCGGCAATTGCACCAGAATGCCGTCGATATCGTCACGGCGATTGAGGTCGACCACCAGCGCCAGCAGTTCTTCGGTAGTAGACGATTCCGGCGGCGTGATCTTCTCGCTCATGATGCCTAGTTCTTCGCAGGCCTTCACCTTGCTGCGAACGTAAATTTCCGAGGCGGGATTGTGGCCTACCAGCACCACGGCAAGGCCGGGACGGAGTCCGTCCGCCGTAAGTTGCTTGACCTCCTCGCCAACTTCGGCTCGGATCTGCGCCGCGATTTTGGTACCGTCGAGAATGATTGCTGCCACGGGCCCTCCGGCAAGAGAATGAGTTACTAGTTTAGCGCGGAGGAGGGAAGCACTTAGCAATAAGCAATATAGTGATAAGTAATAAGCAAAAGCTTTCAATTACAGGCAAACGCTTAATCGTGACGAGTTACGGATACGCCACGCGTGCCCAGCGCGATCCGCACGTCGGCGGCTCCGGCATCCTCGGCACTTAAAGCTGATTACTTATTGCTAATTGCTGATAGCTTTCTTGCTACAATCGGCACGTCATGATTTCCCCAGAACTCCTCGAAATTCTCGCCTGTCCCGTCTGCCGCAAGCCTCTTGTGCTGCGCGGGGAAGACTGCCTGAAATGCAACGAGTGCAATCGGGTTTACCCAATTCGGAACGGGATTCCCATTTTGCTCGAGCATGAGGCGACCATCGAGTCGCTGTAAGACTCGGGACTCGGTGAAATGGCGCGGCGCGTTGCCCAATCTTAATCTGCGCACCTTTGCCTGACTGGACCCCCAGTCATGGTGGCAGATTCCCCAGCCTGCATGACCACGGTGGATTTGGCCCATCCAGTTTCAGCGTTTTCTGATTGTTAGCGCCGCCTCTTCCGGAGACGGTTGTTATGGTCTGACCGAGTCGAGGTGCCGTTCGAGACCCTCACCAGCAACTAATCTCAGGCCCGAGTGTTGAAATCAACAAAAGTTGTCGAAGTGTAAGGGTGAGATGGAGGTTCGGCACGTCAATTGCTGCAACTTTCTTGTAAGCTCGTCCGTCTAATGAGAAAAGCCCGTAAGGGTCGGAGGTGAGCGCGATGGCAGAAAAGTTTTCCGTCCCCGAGTTGGCGGCGCTGCGGAGCGAACTGCTGTTGGGATTCGACTCCAAAGACGCCGCCGAACTGGTCCAGCTCTTCCTCGCTGGACACGGTTATGGTGTATCCCCCGAGGCTGCCCGCTATGCGGTAAGCCGGGTGGGACTCATGGGCAACACGCTGGAGGTGTTCCAGCGGGAACTGGAGAGCATTGCCCTGGCAATGTAGCTGGGCCGGCTCCCCGAGTGCTCGCCGTAAATTCGGCGAAGCGGTGACAACAATCCGAGAAACGGTTTCGCGGTAATGGCCTGCGCCTGACGTCAAAAACTGGACGCCATGTCGCGATCCTGAAGCGAAAAGATGAGCCCGGGCAAAACTTCCCGGGCTCGTTGCTTGTATGGGGACTCCCGAGCGAATCCAAACCACTTCCAAACGTTGCTTCATTCGGGGCGTGCGAAGCCGCCGTTGCTCCGTATGACGGTAAACGACATTCGGAGTCAGGCTAAGCGGTGCCCAGGCGCTTCAGCACAGATTCTCGGAAGCCGCGGCTTAGCGTCAACTTCGTGCCGTCCCTCAGCAGGATCGCGTAATCCCCGTACAGCGACGGCTTCAGCGTCTTGATGCGGTCGACGTTCACCAGCGTTGAGCGATGCACGCGCAGGAATTGGCGCGCTCCCAGACGGTTTTCCAAGGCGGTAATCGTTTCACGCAGGATGTGAGTGACGTTCCCCACGTGCAGGCACGCGTAGTTTCCCGCCGACTCGACCCAGTCGATTTCATTCGGCTTGAGGCAGACAATCTCCCCGTCGGCTTTTACCACGATGCGATCGGGCGCGTGCCGGCGGGAGTCGAGGCCGCCCAGCATCTCGAGAACGCGCTTCTGAAACATAGCCTCGGAAGGATGCATCAATTGCTTGCGCGCATGGTCGAGCGCTTCGCCCAACCGTTCCTGGTTGACTGGCTTCAACAGGTAGTCGAGGGCATGCACCTCGAAAGCGCGCATGGCGTAACGGTCGTATGCGGTCACGAAGATCGTCAGCGGCAGAAGGGCTTGCTTCTCCAGTTCTTTCACCACGCCAAAGCCATCAACTTCAGGCATCTGGACGTCGAGAAAGACGAGGTCCGGCATCTCGCGCTGGATAAGGGCAATGGCAGACTTGCCATCGCCGCACTCGGCCACGATGTCCAGGTCCGGCTCTTTCTGCAGCAAGCCACGCAAACGTTCGCGAGCAAGCGCTTCATCGTCGCTAAGCAACACTCGAATTGACATTTGGGTTCGTGACCTCCTCGTTTTTAGATCGATAGGGAACGCGGATCTTCACCGTGCATCCGCCGCCAGGCGCATCTTCCAGCACCATGGCATGGTTTTCGTTGTAAAGCTGTTGTAAGCGGCCGCGGGTATTGCGCAGTCCCACACCCTCGGGCGGCAGGACTCCCCGGCCCCGCATCAATCCTGTGCCGTCGTCGCGAATTTCCATCCACACATCATCGTTATCACGCCACGTCGCAATGCGAATCAATCCGGGCGCGCGCCGCGGTCCGATGCCGTGACGGATCGCGTTCTCCACCAACGGCTGCAGAATCAGGTTGGGCACAAGCGTGTCCAGGGTGCGCGGGTCGATGTCGGTCTCGACCCGAAGGCGATCGTGGAAACGGGTCTGCTGAATGTCAATGTATTTCTGCAGGAACATGAGTTCCTGATGAAGCGGAACTTCATGCACACCCACTCCGTCGAGCGACATGCGCAGCAGATCGGCAAGTTGCAGCGTCATATGCTCGGCCGCTTCGCCGTCATTGCGCGCCAGCGCCGCAATGGAGTTGAGGGTGTTGAAGAGGAAATGCGGCTCCAGTTGGATTTTGAGTACTTCAAGCTGCGCGCGCGCTAATTGTGCTTCGAGTTGCGACGAAATCAGTTGCCGCTCCTGGTATTTGCCATAGAACGCGATGGCCTGCGTTATCAGCAGCACGTACCAGTAGCGCGGGATGTCCATGAAGGTGCGCGACAGCGCGTGCGCGAAGAACGGTATGCTGGGTTCCTTGATCCAAGTCACCAGGGGGCTCAAGCGCGCCAGCGCAAGGGCACCGGCGAATGCGAGTAGCACGCTGGCGACGACGTGTATGACGAGCGACAGCTTCCAATTCGTGCGATCGAAGGGGTAGCGCCGCGAAAGTTCGTAGATGATCGGCGTCAGCAGCGACCAGATGAAAGCGATGGTGACGTTCCACGCCAGCAGTTGCGCCCAACTGATGGGTTCTCCCATCGACGCCGAGTAGACGTGCGCACCGGCGGAGGTGAGGAACGCGAGCAGCGTCCACAGCACAAATCCGATGAACCAGATTCGGCCCCAGCGTTTCAGCATGTCACGCGACCCGACGACATGAATCGATTCCCCAAGGCAGACCAATACCTGCCTTTGCGGTGATAGACGAAACTCAGCGATAAATGTTTCCTGAAAAGCAAAGTTAGAGCGAGGAATGTACCGTTCTGTGAAACTTGTCCGAAAGCGGACAGCGAAGCGTCACACTGAATGCCGTACGAATGTCAGACAGCGCAACACTTGGAATGCGACAATAGAACGCTGCGCTGAAGTGATCGATTTCATGCACGAATTGGGTATCGCATCTTCGATTCTGGATTGCGTGCAGGCCGAGGCCCGCCGGCATCCTGGAGTTCGCATCACGAAGGTGGGGGTCAAGATCGGAGAACTTGCGGGGGTTGACGTCGACTCTCTTCAGTTCGGCTTCGAGGCAATCGTGAAGGACACGGACTGGGACGGGCTGGTGTTGGAGGTCGAGTCGATCCCACGCGTGCAGCGCTGTCCGAAGTGCGAGCGCGAATTCCGCATGACTGACTATGATCCTCAATGTCCGCAGTGCGGTGAGTTTGCGACACAATGTATCAGCGGGGAAGAGTTGGACATCGCATTCATGGAAGTGGACGAATGAGCCGAGTCGAAGTCGAAAAGAAAGTCTTGAACGAGAACCAGATTCTCGCTGAGCAATTGCGCGAACGCTATCGCCAGCAGGGAATTCTGTGCGTGAACCTCATCAGCTCGCCGGGATCGGGCAAGACCTTGCTGCTGGAAAAAACGCTGGATCGCATGGACAAGAGCGCGCGGGTCGCGATACTCACCGGCGATCTACAGACCGAGAATGACGCGAAGCGACTGGCGAAGTTCGGATTTCCGGTAAAGCAGATTGTCACCGGCGGTACCTGCCATCTTGATGCGCGCATGATTGAGAAGCATCTCGCCGAATGGAAGTTGGAAGACCTCGACATGCTCATCGTGGAGAACGTTGGCAACCTGGTGTGCCCGTCGAGCTACGACCTGGGCGAAGACGCGAAGATCGTCCTGCTGAGCACGACCGAAGGCGAGGACAAGCCGCTGAAGTATCCATCAATTTTCTTCAAATCGGAATTGATGGTGCTGACGAAGATCGACCTGTTGCCCTACGTGCCATTTTCCGCCGA
>Ga0209584_10000675_pt1 | contig 10899 bp, 6 predicted proteins | sample NGEPerD_FD_184507 | JGI IMG/M metagenome (GOLD analysis project Ga0209584, IMG submission 184507) | Arctic peat soil microbial communities from the Barrow Environmental Observatory site, Barrow, Alaska, USA - NGEE PermafrostAB12-D... | ecosystem: Environmental > Terrestrial > Soil > Wetlands >...
TCGCTGTTGCGGGGCATCCGCACGTCGGCGGCGGAACCGCTGGCGGCTCGTGCGGACGCAGGTCTGTCCGGGAGGATCGGCCGGCGCGGTCCGTTGCTGGTGGCGGCCCTGGCGCTGGGCGTCGGCGCGACCTTCAAGCTCTACCCGATGATGTTCGCGTTGCCGGTGGCCCTGTGGTTGGGCACCGGGGGATGGCGTCCCGGGGCGGGAAGCGACCCCCCGGTGCGTGCCCGATGGCTCACCGCGGCCGCCTTCGGAGCCGGCACTGCAGGGGTGTTCCTGCTGATCAACCTGCCGTTCATGCTCCTGGGCTGGGCGGGCTGGTGGGCCTCGTTCCAGTTCCAGTGGAGCCGGCCGATCGACCTCACCACCAACACCATCTGGTTCTGGGGTGCCCGGCCCTACAGCGATTCGGCCAACCTGGCCGTGCAGCACGACCTGGCGATGGCCGCGACGATATCGACGTTCTCCGCCCTGCTGCTGGCCTGCGCGCTGGGTTTCCTGCGCCTGCGCCGGGACAAGGTGTACCCGTGGCTGCAGGTGTGCGCGGCGATGGTCTGCGGGTACCTGCTGTTCAACAAGGTGCACTCGCCGCAGTTCGCGCTGTGGCTGCTGCCGTTCTTCGTGCTGCTGCGGATCAGAGCCGGCTGGATCCTGGCCTACTTCGTGGCGGACGCGGCGATCGGCATCGGCTTCTTCCGCTGGCAATACCTGATCGGAAGCGGGATGCCGAGCGGCTCCTACGACGCGCTCTCGCCGCAACTGGTGCTGATCGGTGTCTGGGGTCGGGCCGCGTTGCTGATCGCGCTGGCTGTCGTCTTCCTCCGCGCGCGGGTGGTGGAGGTGCCGGCCAGACGGCCGAACGAGCTCCCACCCGAAGCTCCCGGGGCGGAGACGGAACTTCCGCGACCCGATCCGATCGGCCCGCCGGCACCATCCGGCTCCTGGGATAGCGGCACAGGGATAGCGGCACAGGGATAGTGGCACAGGGATAGTGGCACAGGGATAGTGGCACAGGGATAGCGGCACAGGGATAGCGGCACAGGGATAGCGGTAGAGGCATGACGGCATCGGCTGACCGCCGCGCGACACGACGGACCGCGATCGGCGCGTTCTCAGTTCCGCCGGCCCTGGCTCATCCGCCGCGTCGGCCGGGGGAGCTCACCGGTGGTGGTGACCTCCGCGGCGATGTCGCGCAGCTTCCGGCGCAGGGTGTGGCTGGCCGTCGTCAGCAGCTCGAAGGCCTCGTCGCTGTTGATCTTGTGCCCGGCCATCAGGATGCCGACGGCGGTGCCGATCTGCCGGTTGGTGGCCACCGCGATCTGCAGGTTCCTCGACCGTTCCTGCTCATCGGCCAGCGTCAGCTCCCGGACGCGGTGCAGTTCCGCGTGCACTCGCACCCTGGCGAGCAGCTCGGTGGGCACGAACGGCTTGACCAGGTAGTCGTCGGCACCCAGGGCCAGTCCCTCGGTGATCGATTCGGTCCCTGCGCGCGCCGTCAGCAGCACCACCGGGATCCGGGCAGTGGCCTCGGCGGCCCGCAGGATGCGCAGCAGGTCGAGGCCGCCCCGGCCGGGCAGCATGACGTCCGCCAACACCAGATCGGGTGATTCGGTGCCGGCCAGCGCGGTTTCCACATCGGCGAACGCGTCCACCCTCCAGCCGTCCGACTCCATCAACCTGATCAGGTACGCGCGCATGTCGGCGTCGTCCTCGACCAGCAGCAACCGGCGGGCATCCGGGTCCGGCTCCCCTGCGGCGAGCCGTTCCCGCCGCTGCCCGGCCGTCACCCGGGCCCATTGCGAGGCCTCGGACAGGAACGTCTCGGCGGCGTCGGCCGCCGTGTCCAGCGGGCGTGGCGACTCGCTCACGGTGGTGCTCTGGGGCAGGGCAACGGTGAACGTCGTTCCCTGACCCGGCATGCTGGTGGCCCCGACGGTGCCGCCGTGCGCGTGCACCAGGTCCTCTACCAGCGACAAGCCGATCCCCGCACCGTCTCGCGGGCTGTCCGCGTCCGTCCTCAGCTGATGGAAGCGTTCGAAGATGAACGGGATGTCCCGTTCCGCGATGCCCCGACCGGTGTCGCGCACCGCGAGTTCCACCCGGTCCCGGGTGATCTCCAGGGTGACGGTGACGCTTCCGGCATCGGTGAACTTCACCGCGTTCGACAGCAGGTTCAGCACGATGTGCGTCCAGATGTTCCGGTCGACGGCGACGACGGGGGCGTCCGACGGCGTCTGCACCACCAGGCGAAGACCGGCGCTCTCTGCGGCGGATCGGAACATGCTCGCGCAGTCCGACGTCAGGGTGGCAAGGTCGGTCGCTTCGATCTGCGGGTGCAGCCGGTTCGCCTCGTTGCGCGCCACCTCCAGCAGGCCGTCGACCAGCCGCTGCAACCGCAGCGCCGAGCGCCGAGCCGCTTGCAGACCCTCCCGGTGTCCGGCGCCGAGGACCACGTCAGGGTCGTCGAGCACCTGCAGGACCGGACCGAGGATGAGCGTCAACGGAGTCCGCAGTTCGTGACTGATGTTCTGGAAGAACCGGGTCTTCGCCAGGTCGAGGTCGGCCAGATTCTCCGCACGGTGCCGTTCCGCCTCGTAGGCCAATGCATCGGTGATCGCGATGGACACCTGGTCGGCGGTCAGCTCGAAGAAGGACCGGTAGTCGGCGTCGAACTCCCGGTACGGGCTGATCCCCAGCACGATCGCTCCGACCCGCCGGGACTGACCGTGCTCGGTGAGCGGCAGGATCAACGCCGCATCCGGCTGCACATCGCCCAGCGTGCCTGTGGTGTCGAAGGCGCCAGAGAGTTGGGCCCGCAGGTTGGTGACCAGCAGCGGGCGCCCGGTGGCCACCGGGGTGCGCAGCTGGGTCATCCCGAGCGGGTCGGTGTCCGGGCCCGGTGGCAGCGGTCCACCCGGCACGAATCCATAGGACGCAACCAGCACCGGTTCGTCGTGCTGGACGAGATACACGGTGCAGAAGGGTATGTCGGCTCGGTTGCGGGCGAGCGCGTCGAGCACCAGCCGGCACGCATCCGCTGGGTCGGCGGTACTGGTGCTGGGCACGCCGCCCAGATCGTGAAGAGTCCGCAGCCTGCGCTCGCCGAGGATTTCGGCGGTCCCGGTGTCCGTCGTCTGCCCGAATACCCCCAGCACCCGGCCATCGGCATCGGTGACCGGTGAATACGAGTAGGTCCAATAGGTCTCTTCGAGATAACCGTGCCGGTCGATGAACAGCAATTGCCGCTCGTGCAGAAGGGAATGCCGGCGGCCGGTCTGAATACTGTTCAGGTCCGGCCCCAGCGTCTGCCAGACCTCGGGCCAGCAGCGGGCTGCCGGCCGGCCGAAAGCGTCCGGGTGTTTGTTTCCAAGAATGGGCAGGAACGCGTCGTTGTAGATCTGGATGAATTCCTCCCCCCAGTACAGCATGACCGGCAGTCGGGAGGCGAGCACCGTGCGAATCGCGGCTTCGAGTTCCATGGGCCACGTCGACCGGGAGCCAAGCGCAGTGGCAGACCATTCCATGCCGTCCAGCAGGGCGGCGGTCGAGCCGGGATCGGCGGCCGAGGGCCCCTCGCGGGGAGCCGCCGCGAAGTGACCATGGTGGGGGCGGGACTGGGTCACCGAATGGTTCGTTGGTGTCTGGGTCATGGATGGGTCATGGCTGGGTTCCCCTGCGACTTTCCTGCTGGTGGCTGGCCGTCGTGTTCGCGGTGTCACATTTCAGCGGGAATGCGTCGGCAAACGGGTTCATCTCGGGTCCAGAACGTCGGTGTCCCATCAACGAGGTTGCGGCGTGTCATCGTCCGCTTCATGTCCGATTATTGGGGGCCCGGTTTCATCCCGACGGGACCCGGTCGATGCGGCAACCGGCTGGCTCCGCTGTCCGTGCTGGTCAATCCAGTCGGCCCACGGTACGATCGCGCCGGGCCAAAAAGCGGCCGTCTCGTCGAACGACGTCACAGCGCGAGAGGCGATCGCCAGCCAGCCGCCGGGGTAGTTCCACAGCCCGGGGTCATGCAGCCACGTCCTCCCACCTGCTCACCAGTGTCGTCGTGGTCTGCCCAGGCCCAATCGGCGCGCAGCTGAGGGGTCTGCGCGCCGTGGGGCCTGGAAGACCAAGGGCTGCAACGGTTGTCCGTTCACCGCAGTGGTCCTGCCAACGGTTTGTGACGCGAACACAGCCCGCCGACAACGTTGCCGGACCCGGGAGAATCACCTGAACGAGCAGGACCCGATGGGCCTGTACTGCCCGAACATCGTCGAGATCAGCGACCTCTCCAGTCCGGGCGGGTGGTTCCACGCTGCGTGATCCGGCAGTGGGCACCGCGCTCACCACCGGTCGCACCGTATGGCCCGGAGAACGAGTGTCGTTCCGCTGCAGGGCTTCCGATCGGCGTGGCCGGGATCTGCACTGGTGGCTGCACCAGTACGAGGGTTTCCAGAGCCCGGTGATCGGCGACGATGTCGTCCTCTCCTGGGACGCGGACACCGCCGCGATCGGAGAATCGGCCTACGTCGGAATCGGGATGGCGGCCGACAGCCACCACCACCGGCAAGGCGGCCGGGACGAACAGGGTTATGACGGATGGGTGGTGCTGTTCTACCGAGTGCCGCCGGCACGGGAACGGTGGTCCACCGGCCAGGTGGTGACCGGGCGGTTCGCGGAGGGCACCGTCACGTCCGAGGACAGGGCCGGGCAGCGATCGCGGGTGAATTGATCCCGCTGGTGTGGTGAATCCGCTGCCATCGCGTCCGCAGGCGAGGCGAGTGGTCCAATGCGGGGGGGCCCGCCAGCAGGTCAGCGTGGCAGGACAACGTGGCCGGTCAAGGTGGTCATGGCCCGCTGTCGCCCGGTGCCCGGATCGGCAGCGGGTATGAGAGTCTCCCCGGATGGGGTTGACGGTCCGCGATGAACGTCGGTCTGCGATGAACGTCGGTCTGCGATGAACACCGTGCTGACCGGCGTGATCGTCATCGTGGTGGCCCTCGCGCTGGTCGCCGCCGCCGTGCTGGCCGGTCGCTGGCTGCGTCGCCGGATGCTGGACCCGCCCGGTGTGCGGTCCGCCGCACAGGCGTTGTGGACGGCGGGCCTGGCGGCCCCGCCGCTGCGGGAGGGACTGACACCTCGCTCCGTCGGGCAAGCACTGCCGTACCTGCTGGCACTGCTGGAGACCCCGGGGGTGGCGCTCTGCGGGCCGGATGGCATGGTGCTGGGTGCTGACGGCCCCGGCGGACACCATGCCGACGAGGCACCGACGCCGTGACGCTCGCGCTGCGCAGCGACCGGCGTCAGTTGGCGAAGTGCTCCCCCTGTGGGATAGCGGGGTGTTCGGTCAGCCGCGCGGTGATCTCGCCGCTGATCGCCGACGGTCGCGCGGTCGGCGCGCTTGTGGTGCTGACCGGTCCGGCCGTCGGACCGTATCTGGTGAGGGCCACCGACGAGACCGCGCGCTTCATTTGCACCCAATTGGAATTGGCGGACCTGGACGAATCCCGTGCGGACCTGGCAAGGGCCGAGATCAGGGCGCTGCGTGCGCAGATCTCCCCGCATTTCATCTACAACGCGCTGACCACGATTTCCGCGTTCATTCGCAGCGACCCCGATCGTGCCAGGGAACTGCTGCTGGAATTCGCGGATTTCACCCGCTACTCGTTCCGGCAGGCGGGCGAGTTCACCACGCTCGCCGATGAGATGGGCAATATCGAGAAATATCTGACACTGGAAAGGGCGAGGTTCGGGGATCGGTTGCAGGTCCGCTGGCGGGTGGCGCCGGAGGTACTGGGAGTGGTGGTGCCGTTCCTGGCCATCCAGCCGCTGGTGGAAAACGCGGTGAGGCACGGGCCGGCCGGCCGGGCGGAGGGAGGGACGGTGTCGGTCACCGCGCAGGATGCCGGACCGGATTGCCTGATCAGCGTCGAGGACGACGGGATCGGCATGGATCCGGAATCCGTCGGCCGCCTCGAGGACACCGATCCGTCCGGGACCCATGTCGGTCTGAACAACGTGGACGACCGGCTGCGCGCCGCGTTCGGCCAGGACTACGGGCTGATCGTGGAGACCGCCCCGGGCGCCGGTACCAAGGTGATCGTCCGGTTGCCCAAGTTCGCGCCAGGGGTGAGCGCGGGGCACTGACAGGTCTTGCGCCGCACTGTCAGGATTCTTGGCGGTGGCCCGTCGGTCCACGTCCCCGGCACAGCCACGCCACGACCACCGCGATGATCTCACGCCGGTGCTGACAATCGCGGCAATCGTCCCGTTCGCGCCGGCGGTCGCCGACGTGAGGTTGTAGGTCCCGTGCCAGACCGCGACGATCAGGATGCTGCTGCTCGCGGATTCGTACAGCCAGGCGAGCAGGACCGACCCGCAGGCCAGCCCGATCAGGAATCCGGGGACGCCGACCGGGCCGAGGTCGCGATAGTTCTGCAGCAGGAAGAACAACGGCAGGTGCCAGCCGGCCCAGATCGGGACGAGCAGCAGGGCCGCCGCGACCAAGCCGTGCCGTTGTCGGAGCGCGGGCAGCGCGAAACCCCGCCAGCCGGTCTCCTCGCCGAGCCCGTTGACCACCACGAACATCACCCAGACGAACAGCACGCCCCAGTCGGGCAGCCCGGCCATCCGGCCGAAATCCGCCAGGTCCGGCGCCCCGGACAGCACCGCCGTGACAGCGACGGCGATGGCCAGCAGCGCCACCGGGCTGCCGATGGCGAAGAGCCACCAACGCACCGGAACCCGCCAGCGCACCATCCGGGCCGCCAGGTCCCGGACCCCGGCTTTGCCGTCCACCACGGCGGTGACGGCGAACGCGGCGATCATCGGCCCGAGCAGGGCAGGGAACTGGGAGACCGCGGAGCCCAGCCGAACGATCTGCCCCGTCAGCACCAGCGGTACCCAATAGGCCCAGGACAGCCCGTACGCCAGTACGGCGAACGTCAGCAATCGATGGGTGCGCACCCACCGGGTGAATGCTGAATCCGCAGTGAACACTGCCGACACGGGCGTGGTCGGAGGGGTCGGCGTGGTTGCGGTCATCGGGGTCCTCCACCGGAGCGGGTCGCCCTCCAGGCAAACACCGGCCGGCGAGGGAATCCAGAGCATTAGGTCCTGCCCCGATCGATCATGTCCGAGTTGTCGCAGCGAATTCCCGAACGTGCTTGCGGCGAGCGTCTGGCTCCTGCGGCGACCAGACCCGGCCAGGGATACCGCCCCAGGTGTGGCGTTTCGGCCCGTTATTCGTGCCTTTCGACCCAGTGCAATGTGGACAAGTGCATGTTGCGATGGGAACGCACAGGGATACGGTCGACGGCATGGTCGATCGGCAAATGTCCACCGACTGATCGGATCGATGTGACATGACGGCAACGGAATCGCGGGTACAAGCCCTTCGAGGCAATCCGGTCGCCCCCACCGGTATCGCTGGCCTGGTCATCCTGGCGGTTGACGACGAAGCGCCTGCGTTGGACGAGGTGACCTACCTACTGCGTGGCGATCCGCGTGTGTCGACCGTGATGACCGCTCGCGATGCTGCCGATGCACTACGCGTGCTGCAGCCGACCTCGAACAATCCGATTCCCGAAGCGGTCCTGCTGGACATCGCGATGCCGGGATGGGACGGCGTCGATCTCGCCCGGGTGATCGCCAACCTGCCAAGGCCGCCGGTGGTCGCCTTTCTGTCCGCCCATGACGATCGGGCGATCGAGGCGTACGAGATCGGCGCGGTCGACTATCTGCTCAAGCCCGTCCGGGCCGCGCGGTTGGCCGAAGCGGTGACCCGGCTGTGCGCTGCCCGGGACGCCGCCAACGTCCAGCACATGCGCGGTCCGGCCCAGGGCATTCCCGCGCAGGCCGACCCACCGCACGAGAAGATGATCGCCGTCGATCTGGCGGGGACCACCAGGTTCCTGCCGCGCGCCGCGGTGTGCTGGGCGGAGGCGCAGGGCGACTACGCGCGGCTGCACATGGCCGGCGGCGGCAGCCATCTGCTACGCACCCCGCTGGCGGTGCTGCAAGCCGAGTGGGAACCGGCAGGTTTCGTCCGCGTCCACCGCGGCTTCCTGGTCGCGTTGAATCGGATCGTCGAGCTGCGGGCGGTGGACAGCGGCTATCGCATCCGGGTGAGCGGGCAGCCGGTGATGGCCGACCTTCCGGTCAGCCGGCGCCACCTGCAGAGTCTCAAACAGCGTTTGCTGGCGGGACGGCGTCCGGGTCGCTGAGGGCATGCGGCTGTTCGATGATGGCCGGGTGAGCGAACGATCGGCCGTCCGGTGATCGGCCGGTGACGGACCGCCCGCCGCGCCGCGTCCGGGTGGTGGTGGCGGACCGCAGGCCGGCGCCGACGCCGGTGCGTCGCGGAGTCGAAGTGGCCGAGCAGACCGAGATCGGCCGTGAGCTGGTCCGCGGTCTGGTCCGGGCGCAGCTGGCTGCTGCGCATCGCCGGCGTGGCGCTGCTGCTCTTCGCTCCACTGCCGATCCTGTTCGCGCTGCCTGCCGTGCAGGATTTCCGGTCGGTGTCCCGCTGGCCTGGTGGGTGCTGGGTGCGGCCGTCTACCCCGTGGTGTACCTGCTGGCCCGTTTGCACCGGCGGCAGGCGGAGCGGATCGAACGGGACTTCACCGACCTGCTGGGCCGCGGGTGAGTGCCTGCACGCCGAGACCGACACGACATCCCTTGGCTCGTCGACACTCTCGCTGATCGCGATCGTGCTGGTCGCCGTCGCGACGGGCGCCATCGGCGCGTTCGGCGTTCGGATGGCCCGCACGACCAGCGACTTCCTGGTCGCCTCCCGGACCGTTCGACCCGGCTGGAACGCCGCTGCGATCTCCGGCGAATACCTTTCCGCGGCGTCGTTCCTCGGGGTGGCAGGGCTGATCGCGGTGCAGGGTCCCGACGCGCTGTGGTACCCGGTGGGGTTCACCGCCGGCTACCTGGCGCTTCAGCTGTTCGTCGCCGCTCCGCTGCGCCGCTCGGGGGCGTACACGGTGCCGGACTTCGCGCAGATCCGCTGGGGGTCGCCGCGGCTGCGCACGGTGTGCACGGCGTTGGTGCTGGCGATCGCCTGGCTCTATCTGGTCCCGCAATTGCACGGCGCCGGCCTGGTTCTGCAGCAGGTGACCGGCCTGCCGCGGTGGGTCGGCATCGTCGCGGTCGCGCTGGTGGTCACCGCGAACGTGGTTGCCGGCGGTATGCGCTCGATCACGCTGGTGCAGGCGTTCCAGTACTGGTTCAAGTTGATGGCGCTAGCGGTGCCGGTGTTCGTCATCGCGATCATCACCCGCCCGGGCGTGCAGAGCCTGTTCGCCGGGCAGTGGGCAGAGTCCGGCTCCGGCTTCGGCGGCTCGCATCCGATCACCGAGGTGTACTCGCTCATGCTGGCCACGTTCCTGGGCGTGATGGGACTACCGCACGTGCTGGTGCGGTTCTACACCACGCCCGACGGCGGGTCGGCGCGGGCGACCACGGTCAGGGTCACGGCGCTGCTCGGAGCCTTCTACCTGTTCCCGACCATCGCCGGGGTGCTGATGCACCAGCTGATGCCCCCGCCGGCGCCCGGCGAATCGGCGGACTCGATGCTGCTGCAATGGCCGGCGGTCGCGGTGGGCGGCACCGTCGGCAACCTGCTTGCCGCGCTGGTCGCCGCGGGTGCGATCGCTGCGTTCCTGGCGACGTCATCGGGGTTGGTGGTGGCCGCCGCCGGAGTGCTGTCCACGGATGTGCTCCGCGGCCGCGTCCGCGATTTCCGGTGGGCCGCTGGGGTCGCCGGGCTGGTCCCGCTGGCGATGGCGCTGCCCACCAGCAGCCTGGACATCTCCCAGGTGGTCGGCATGGCCTTCGCGGTGGCCGCGTCGACGTTCTGCCCGCTGTTGGTGCTGGGCATCTGGTGGCGGGGGCTGACGACGGCGGGCGCCGTCGCCGGGCTGATCGTCGGCGGCGGGCTCAGTCTGGGAGCGCTGACGGTGTCCGTGGTTCTTCCGGGTGCTTCCCCCGGGCCGCTGGCCGGGTTGCTGGGCCAGCCCGCGGTGGGATCGGTGCCGGCCGCCTTCGCGACCATGATCGCCGTCTCGCTGCTGACCAGGTCCGCGCTCACCCAGCGGGCGGATGCGGTGCTGGCAGCGTTGCATGTGCCAGGTCCGGCGCGGCGTGCGGCCACCATGCCCGACCGGCCCGCTCACTGATCTTCAGGGTCGGCCCGGTCACCAAGGACGGTCGCGGTCGACAGTCTTGAAGCGGATGAATCGAAGCGGATGAATCGAAGCGGATGAATCGAAGCCGATGAATCGAACCGATGAATCGAAGCGGATGGTGCGGCCGATGATCATGATCGCCGGGCTCATTGCGCCGGGAAATACTGCTGCACCGACACACTGACCGATGATCGGGTGGCGATGCCGTCACTGGTGACGAACCGGAATTGCGGTGTCGTGCACCCGTCGAGGTCGAACCAGCCGGCGTGGCCGGCCACGGGCTGACCGGGGATTCCGGCTGCATTGATCCAGCGGGCTTCTATCCGCGCCTGATCGTCGTTGGCGCGCCACCGCACCAGGAATCGCTGAATGTCACAGCCGTTGACGGTCGAGGGAAAATCCCCGTTGTCCGGGCCTTTTGCCGGGGTCCAGTCAGCGACGGTCGCTCGGCTGGTGGCGTCCCAGGAGTCGTTCAGGCGCCAGTCGGGCAGCGAATCGGGGAACACCGGGACCGGCGTGCCTCTGGCCTTGTTCGGTCCGGCCGACCACGCTGAGGTGCTCGGCGTGGTCGTCGTGCCGGATGACGGTGCGGTCGCCGTGTCCGGTGCGGTCAGCTCACCGGTGTCGGCCGGGTTCGTTGGTTCAGCGCTGTCGGTGGGGCCGAGGTCGGTGGGCAGGGTTTCGTCGGTCGGGAGGGTTTCGTCGGTGGGCAGGG
>Ga0209584_10000676_pt1 | contig 10894 bp, 7 predicted proteins | sample NGEPerD_FD_184507 | JGI IMG/M metagenome (GOLD analysis project Ga0209584, IMG submission 184507) | Arctic peat soil microbial communities from the Barrow Environmental Observatory site, Barrow, Alaska, USA - NGEE PermafrostAB12-D... | ecosystem: Environmental > Terrestrial > Soil > Wetlands >...
TCTGACGTCGGCCATCGTGCCCCCAGGGCAGCGTTGCAGGACCCCGATCCGCAGGTCATGTTCCCTGTTCCCCGCCGCTCCCGCAACCGAGATCCTCCCCCTTGACAGCGCGGATCAACTTTCCCGGCGCGGATGAAGCAGTTCACTCGTGTCACTTCGTTCCCATAACCGCGATCTTGATGCGCGCTGTAGATGTTGATCCGCGCCGTTGGGGGGTGCGCCGGGCCGCGGGTCGAGACGAGGCACAGCGGCCCGCGACGGCCCGATTAGGCTGACCGGCATGGGCACCGCAGCCGTCAGCGCGATCTTCGACCCGACCCGCTGGCGCGAGGTCGAGGGATTCGACTTCACCGACATCACCTACCACCGGCACATCGGTCCTCGACTCGGTTCGGCCGGGCCCGACGTGGACCTGCCCACCGTCCGGATCGCCTTCGACCGTCCCGAGGTGCGCAACGCGTTCCGCCCGCACACGGTGGACGAGCTCTACCGCGCGCTGGACCACGCCCGGATGAGCGGCGACGTCGGTTGCGTACTGCTCACCGGCAACGGTCCCAGCGCTCGCGACGGCGGTTGGGCGTTCTGCTCCGGCGGCGACCAGCGGATCCGCGGCCGCAGCGGGTACCAGTACGCGGAAGGAGAGACCGCGGAAACCGTCGATCCGGCGCGCGCCGGCCGGCTGCACATCCTGGAGGTGCAGCGACTGATCAGGTTCATGCCCAAGATCGTCATCGCGGTTGTTCCCGGCTGGGCGGCGGGCGGCGGTCATTCCCTGCACGTGGTCTGCGATCTCACGCTGGCCAGCGCCGAGCACGCAAGGTTCAAGCAGACCGACGCGGACGTCGGTTCGTTCGACGCCGGGTATGGATCGGCCTACCTGAGCCGACTGGTCGGCCAGAAGTTCGCCCGCGAGATCTTCTTCCTGGGAAGGGAATACACCGCAGAGCAGATGCACGCCATGGGCGCGGTCAATCGGGTGGTCCCGCATGATCAACTGGAAACCGTTGCGCTGCAGTGGGCGTCGGAGATCAACGGGAAATCGCCGACCGCGCAACGGATGTTGAAGTACGCGTTCAACCTCGCCGACGACGGCATGGTGGGTCAGCAACTGTTCGCCGGTGAGGCGACCAGGCTGGCCTACGGCACCGATGAGGCGGTCGAGGGCCGGGACTCGTTCCTGCAGAAGCGCCCCGCGGACTTCTCCCCCTATCCGTGGGCCTACTGAGCTCGCCCGAGCGCAGGAAACCCGTCGTGGCAAGAACTGTCGAAGCCTTCCCGGTGCCCACCGGTGAGCGCATCCTGGAGTTGCTCCCCCGGCTGCGCTGGGCCCTTGACGGCAACGGCCCGGCCCTGCTCCCCGTCCCTGCCCACGATGCCAGCGAAACAGCACGATTGACAACCTCTCTCGCTGCGGGCGCGGCATTGGCCGAGGCGGAGGACGACCGGCACGACCCGACGGTGTTGATCATCGCCACCTCCGGATCCACCGGCGCTCCGAAGGGAGCACTGCTTCCCGCTTCGGCCCTGGCCGCGTCGATCGAGGGCACCCGACGCCGACTGTCGGCCCTGCCGGAGCTCGCGGACGCCAGGTCAGCCCAGCCTCCGGACGGCGAGAGTTATTCGGAGAATTGGCTTCTCGCGCTGCCCGCCTACCACATTGCCGGCATGCAGGTGCTCTTGCGCTCGATCGCCGCCGGAACCGAGCCGGTCATCCTGGACACCGCACCTCCGTTCACGGCCGAGAAGTTCACCGCCGCAGTGCATCGCATGCCCGCGGGCCGGAGGTTCACCTCACTGGTACCGACCCAGCTGCACCGGGTGCTGGCGGATCCGGACGCGACGACCGCGCTGACCACCTTCACCGCCGTGCTGGTCGGCGGCGCCGCCACCCCACTCGCGCTCATCGACGACGCCGAGCAGGCCGGCGCGAGGGTCGTCACCACCTACGGGATGAGCGAAACCTGCGGCGGGTGCGTGTATGACGGGGTGCCGCTGGACGGGGTGAGCGTGAGCATCGACCCCGAAGCGGATCGGAACGATTCCCGTTCGACCCCCGCCCGCAGGTCCGTGCCACGCGCCGTCGGGAGGGTCGGCATCACCGGGGCAGTAGTCGCCCGGGGCTATCGCGACATTCCGCGACATCCGGCGTTCGCCCGAGACCCGCGCACCGGTGTCCGGACCTTCCTCACCGAGGATCTCGCACTGACCGCGCCCGGGCCGATCCGCGTCGTCGGCCGCGCGGACGATGTGATCGTCACCGGCGGGATCAAGATCGACCCGGCCGTGGTGGAGTCGGTGCTGAGCAGGGTGACCGGGGTGGCCGACGTGGTTGTCACCGGGGTGCCGGATCAGGAGTGGGGGGCTGCGGTGGTCGCGGTCGTCCAGGCGCGGCCGGGTCAGGCGCCGGACCTGTCGGCGCTGCGCCGGGCCGCCACCTACGCGCACGGACCCGCCGCCGCTCCCCGACACCTGCTGCTCGTCACGCACCTCCCGCAGCGCGCGTCCGGCAAGGCGGACCGGGCGGCCGTGCGAGAATTGGCAGTGCGCGAACTGTCCGGCGCCCCGTCGAGCACCGTCCCGTCGAGCACGATCGCAGCGAGCACAACCGCGGCGAGCACCGACCCGTCCGGAGAGCACCATCCCAGCAACGATTCCCGCCGCTGATCATGGCCGCAGCCAAACGGGCACCGGGATTCACCAGGGCGCACCTGGAATCGTTCCGCGGCGCGCGCGTGGACGACCTGATCGCCGATCCGCTGCGGCTGTTGTTCGTCGGCATCAACCCCGGCCTGTGGACCGCGGCGGTGAACACCCATTTCGCGCGCCCGGGCAACCGGTTCTGGCCGGCGCTGCACCTGGCCGGGATCACGCCACGCGAGCTCAACGCCGCCCACGGGTTGAGCGACGCCGACCGGCAACCGCTCCTCGACGGCGGCATCGGGATCACCAACCTCGTCCCGATCGCGACCGCGCGTGCCGACGAGCTGACTGCAGCCCAGGTCCGGGCCGGGGTCGGTCCGTTGACCGAGCTGGTCAGCCGGACGCAGCCGAAAGTGGTTGCGGTGCTGGGTATCACGGCATACCGCGAGGCGTTCGGCGATCGTTCGGTGACGGCCGGGCGGCAGCCGCGGCGGTTGGACGGCGCGGAACTGTGGGTGCTGCCCAACCCCAGCGGACTCAACGCGCACGAGACCGTGCAGTCGCTGGCGGACGCGTACCAGCAGGCCGCGAGGGCCGCCGGCGTGCTGCCGGATTCGGCCGGACCTGCCGACTGAGGGCGCCGCTGACACGGCGGCATGTGATCGCGGGAGTGGGCTGAGCAGCGGCGTACGCGCTCTACAGCCCCATATCCCCACACGGCGCCGCTTTGTCACACTCGGCGCCGGCATATGTCGGAGCCCAGTTCATCAAACCGGCGCTCAGTGGCTGTGCGTCCCGGCGACCGTTCCTACCGGCACCTGCCCGCTCCTACCGTGCGGCCGTCAGCGCCTGGCCGGTGCCCGCAGCGGCAGCCGGACCCGGAAGACCGTCTCGCCGGGTTGCTGGTCGATGGTGATCTCGCCGCCGTGCCGCTCGGCGACGATCCGGCGGGCGATGTCCAACCCGAGACCGGTGCCCTTGCCGACACCCTTGGTGGTGAAGAAGGGTTCGAACGCATGCGCCCGCACCTGGGGCGTCATTCCCGTTCCGCTGTCGCCGATCTCGACGATGACGCCGTCCTCGGCGGCCCGGGTGGACACCCGCAGCCTGCCCGCGCCGTTCATCGCGTCGACGGAGTTGTCGATCAGGTTGGTCCACACCTGGTTCAGCTCTCCCGCACTGGCCTCGATCCGGGGCAGCTGTGCGCGGTAGTCGCGGACCACGGTGACCCCGGTCGGCATCTTGTGGCCCAGCATCACCAAGGTGCTCTCCAGGCCCTCGGTGACGTCGGTGTACTGCATCGAGGCACGGTCCATCTGCGAATAGGACTTCACCGCCGCCACGAGTTCCGAGATGCGCCGGGTGGACTGCTTGACCTCCGCCAGCAGGGCCGACGTCGACAGGTAGCTGGCGATCCACTCCAGACCGGGCCCGATAGCGTCACCGCCGTCGCCGCCGAGCACGTCGGCCACCCTCTCGCACCAGGCGACGTCGAGCCCGGCCGCCGCCAGCGAGGGAGCGAGAATCCAGTCCCGGTCGACCCCACGCTCAGTGAGCCAGTCCGACAGCGCGTCCTCCCGATCGGCGATCGCCAGCGGGTCGGAACGCGCGGCCTGCGGATCGATGTCACGGCGCAGGGCGTCAAGGGCGATGAACTGCCCGGCCGTGATCGACCGCTCCGCCAGCCTGCCGAGCGAGGACTGCAGATCCTCGCAGCTGGCCTCGAGCGCGTCGGCCGCCCGGGTGGCCGCCGACGCCGGATTGTTGATCTCGTGGGCGAACCCGGCGGCGAGGGTGCCGAGGGCAACCAGCGCCTCACGCTGGCGGGCCATCGTCTCGATACTGCGCGCCGTGTGGATCAGACCCTTCAGCAGGTGGGCGCCGAACGGGAACCAGGCGTTCGCCCGCTCGGCCAGTTTGGCGGCAGGCACCCGCAGCGCCACGCCGGGGGAGGATCCGCGACCGGTTGCCATGTACACGCCGTGCTCGTCCCAGGCCCGAAACCCGCCGGCCCACTGCCCCGGGGTGGACATCACGCCGAGCCTGGTGTCCTCCTGTCCGACGTGGCGAAGCAGATCGACCGAGCCCTCCAGCAGCAGCCACCAGAAATCGGCCGGCCGCGCCTCGGTGAACAGTTCGTCACCGGTGTCGAAGTGGACTTCTTCGCCCACCGCGAGCAGTTCGCGCAGCTGATCATCGGTCAGCCCGTCGAACAGGGCGATGGAACGCAGTCGGTCGATGCTCATCAATCCGTCCCTCGGTAAATTGCCTAGAGTAGCCCGCGGTAGGCCGAATGGGTGGTCGCAGCCGGGATCTCGTCGATTCTGAACTCCGCCGTTTCCGCACCTGACCCCAAGAGCCGACCCCGGTCGGAAGGGCGGGCGGGTCCGACCTATCGGATGATCCAGACTGGGCCGGCACCATCGTCGGGCGACCTGCCAAGGTTGGCAGGGCACCGCGCGGCACCCCGGACCGTTGTCGATCATGATCGGAGAGCACGAGATGGATGACCCCCGCACCGTCCGGCTGGCGGTGCTGACCAGTGGCGGAGACGCCCAGGGGATGAACACTGCGGTACGGGCGGTGGTGCGCACCGCACTGCACAACAGGGCCGAGATCTTCGCGGTCTACGAGGGATACCAGGGACTGGTCGACGGCGGGGACCGTATCCGGCCGGTCAGCTGGGACGATGTCAGCAGCATCCTGAACCGTGGTGGCACGGTAATCGGCACCGCCCGCTCGGCGGACTTCCGGGAGCGAGCGGGCAGGCGCCTGGCGGTGCTGAACCTGCTGCACCTTGGCATCGACCGGTTGATCGTCGTCGGCGGCGACGGCAGCCTGTCCGGCGCGGACCTGCTGCGGCAGGAATGGCCTTCCCTGGTCGCCGATCTGCGGGCCGACGGTGCGATCAGCGACGAGATCGCCGACCGGCATCCCGCGCTGATGATCGCCGGGCTGGTCGGCTCGATCGACAACGACATGATCGGCACCGAGATGACCATCGGCGCCGACTCGGCGCTGCACCGGATTGTCGAGGCCATCGACGCGATCGCCTCCACCGCGGCCAGCCATCAACGCAGCTTCGTGGTGGAGGTGATGGGCCGGCACTGCGGGTACCTGGCCCTGATGAGCGCGATCGCCGGTGACGCGGCGTACGTGCTGATCCCGGAGGACCCGCCCAGGCCGGGCTGGGAGGACGACCTGTGTGAGGTACTGAAGAACGGGCGCACCGCCGGCCGGCGGAACAGCATCGTGATCATCGCCGAGGGCGCGCACGACAGCGAGAACACGCCCATCAGCAGCGAATACGTCCGGCAGGTGCTGGAAGATCGGCTCGGTGAGGACACCCGGGTGACGATCCTGGGCCACGTCCAGCGCGGCGGCGCGCCCAGCGCGTTCGACCGGTCGATGAGCTCGCTCGTGGGCTACACCGCGGTCGAGGAGGTGCTGGCCGCGACACCGCACAGCGTGCCGCAACTCATCGGCATCCAGTACAACCGGGTGTCCAAGGAACCACTGATGGAGGCCGTCGCGAACACCCGGGAAGTCGCAAGACTCATCGCCGCAAGGGACTACGACACCGCGCTGGCGATGCGCGGGGACACCTACACCGAGATGGTGCACATCTTCCACTCGATGTCGCACGCGCTGCCCAGCGTGCAGGCCAAGGACCGGCCGACCCGGATCGCGGTGCTGCACGTCGGCGGCCTGGCGCCGGGGATGAACGCCGCCGTGCACGCCGCGGTGCGTCTGGGGTTGTACCGCGGGCACACCATGCTGGGCGTGACGGGCAGCTTCCGCGGCCTGATCGACGGGGACGTCCGCGAACTCAACTGGGGTGACGTCGAGGGCTGGACCAGCCGCGGCGGCGCCGAACTGGGGATCAGCCGGCAGGTGCCGACCGTCAAGGACCTCTACTCGATCGGCCGCGGGCTCGAGCAGCACCGCGTCGACGCGCTGCTGATCATCGGCGGCTGGGACGCGTTCGAGTCCGCACACACCCTGAACAACGAGCGCGAGCGCTACCCCGCCTTCCGGATACCGATGATCTGCCTGCCCGCGACCATCGACAACAACATCCCCAACTCCGAACTGTCCGTCGGCGCGGACAGCGCGCTCAACCTGATCGTCGACTCCATCGACCGCGTCCGGCAGGCCGGCACCGCGTCCAAGCGGTGCTTCGTGGTCGAGACCATGGGCGGCCGCTGCGGGTACCTGGCACTGCTGGGCGGGCTGTCCGGCGGCGCCGTGCGCGTGTACCTGCACGAGGAGGGCATCACGCTGCGCGACCTCTCGCACGACGTGGAGCGGATGGTGGACAGCTTCCGGGTCGGCCAGCGCCTGTTCCTGACCGTGATGAACGAGAAGGCCAGCCCGATGTACACCAGCGACTTCCTCTGCCGGCTGTTCGAGCAGGAAAGCCACGGGCTGTTCGACGCCCGCGAGCTGGTCCTCGGCCAGACCCAGCAGGGCGGCACCCCGACGCCGTTCGACCGCATCCTGGGCGTCCGGCTGGCGGCCCATTCCATCGACTGGCTGAGCAACCAGATCGACACCCACAAGACCGGCGGCGCCGTCATCGGGCTGCATGAGGGTCGGGTCAGGGTGCTCTCGCTGCGGCGCTCGGAGGAACTCGCCGACTGGGAGAACCGGCGGCCGCTGGACCAGTGGTGGATGCAGCTGCAACCGATCATCGACGTGCTGGCCGGCCGGCTGTCCGTGGGTGTGCACTGATGCACTGGTCAGGACGGGTGCACCCGGCGGGACCATCAGTGACCGATCAGTAGGGTCGGTGCACGTGGCCAACGCTCAGCAGTGGTTTTCCGCCGCCCGTCCGCGCACCCTGCCTGCGGCTGTCGCGCCCGTCCTGGTCGGCACCGGCGCGGGGATCGCGCTGGGTGGGTTCTCCTGGGTGCGAGGTGGCCTGGCGCTGATCGTGTCGCTGGCCCTGCAGGTCGGCGTCAACTACTCCAACGATTACTCCGACGGGATCCGCGGCACCGACACCGAGCGAGTAGGTCCGATGCGGCTCGTCGGCTCCGGCGCGGCGGCACCCGCGACGGTACGCAAGGCCGCGTTCACCTGCTTCGGCCTGGCGGGCCTGTGCGGCCTGATCCTGGCCGCCCTGACCTCCTGGTGGCTGGTCCCCGTCGGGGTGGCCTGCGTCGCCGCCGCCTGGTTCTACACCGGCGGGCCACGGCCCTACGGGTACGCCGGGTTCGGCGAGTTGTTCGTCTTCGTGTTCTTCGGCCTGGTCGCGGTGCTGGGCACGACATATGTTCAGGCAGGCCGGATCTCGCTGAGCGCGGTGATCGCCGCGATCGGCATCGGGCTGCTCGCCTGCGCGTTGCTGATGGCCAACAACTTGCGCGACGTGGCGACCGACGCTGCGGTCGGTAAACGCACATTGGCCGTGCACCTGGGTGATCCGCTGAGCAGGCGGGTGTTCGTGCTGATGGTCGCCGGCGCATTCCTGGCGGTTGCTGTTGTCGGCGTCCGCCACCCGTGGTGCCTACTTGCCCTGCTGGCGATTCCGCTGGCCGTCGCGCCGGTTCGCGCGGTACTGGGCGGCGCCAAGGGGCCCGCGCTGATCGCGGTGCTCGGCGGCACCGCGCGGGTGGAGATCGTCTACGCGGTGCTGCTGGCGATCGGGCTGAGCCTTGGCGGCTGATCGCTGAGTTGATCAGCCGCCGTCCCGGAATCGCGTTTCCGGTAGCGGTCGGCCATGCGAGAACCGGCACCCCGCTGGCATTATGGAGGCATGTTCATCGCCGGGACGGAGCGGTGGAAGGTCACCTTCGCCGAACCTGAAGCGCTGCGCATCGGCCTGTACATCCGCGACGTCGCGGGCCTGGAACCGCTGACCGAACCCGCCATTCCGCCGCTCGACCCGCCGTGCGACGTCTGGCCCGTATGGTCGCGTCGGCCCATCGATGTGCCCACCTCGGGTGCGGTCCGGTTACTGGGTGGTCGCGACGTCAACCTGGTGGTCGCGTCGGGGCAATGGGCGCGATGGTGGACGCACGCGCTCGACGTCGGTACCGGCGCCATCGACGACTTCCGACCACCGGCGTTTCTGCCCCTCTCGGGAGTACCCGACCTGCGCGCCCTGGTGCAGCGCCACTTCCACAACGCAAATCTCTGGTCCGACGGCGTCAATGACGACCCGCGCACCAAGCACGCGCTCAGCGCCCCCGGAGCCGGGCTCAACGCGATGATGCGGGACCTACCCAAGACTCTGGGGCGGCGGCCGGCGCAGTTCTCGATGCGGATCACCGTCATCGGTGTGCAGTCCAAGCACGCCTGGTTGCTTGCCCCGGACCACGTGCTGATGACCCGGCACCTGGTGGCCGACATCGACAACGTGCTGGACTGGCTGCGTCCGCGAATCCTGGCGCTGGGCTGACACCCCGAGTTCCTGGGCGCTACCTGCACTTTGTGGACAAGTCGGCGGTGGTGACGGCAAGTCTGGCTATCCTTCCCGCGTTCGGCCATCGGGGTCGGGCAGCGGGGAGGAACACATGCTCGACCGGAGATCAGTGCGCCGCGCGCTGGCGCTGGCACTGGCGGCGGTGCTGGTTGTCGGTGTCACCGGATGCACTGGCGGCGACTCGCCACCGGCCCGCACCACCGTGGAGAAGGTCTGGACCGCAGCGGGCATCGCTCCGGTCAGCGAGGTGCGCGCCGTCGGCGGGGTTGCCGTCGTGTACGGCACGGCAGGCCACGACCTGGTGGTCTACGGCCTGGACCCGGTGACCGGAGCCCAACTGTGGAGCAAGCCGGCTGCGCTGCCCACGGATCAATCGGACTCGATCGAGGTGCGCGAGATCGACGGCGCCGTGGCCTATCTCCGGCCCACCGGCACCGCACGGCTCTCCCAGCTGGTGCTCGCCGACCCGACAACCGGCGCGGACCTCACCGTGTCGGCGGCGCGGTACTGGTACACCCTCCCCGGACGGTGCAGCGACGACACGTGGGTGTGCCCGACCTCGTACGTCCAACGGAGCGACGGGCGCTGGGATCTGCGACGGTTCCGGGTCAACCGGGCCACCGGCGACACCGTGCCGGTCGAGGTCGCCGACCCCGCGACCGACGGCTACCAGCTGCCGGTCGGCGATCTGTTCTACGCCTACCCCGCGGACGGAACCACGCAGATCGGCCGCCGGGTCGACGGTTCGGTGCTCTGGACGAAACCGTCCAGCGACATCTGGGGACCGACGTTGCCCAAGCCGTGGAACTTCAACATGTCGGATAGCGCCGGCCACGGCTTCGTGGTCGTCACAGCGGAAGGACGGGGCACCGACCAGCCCGGCGGCACGCAGCTCGACCTGGCGAAAGACGTTGCGAGTGCATCGGTGTCATTGGCCGACGGAGCCGTCCGGTGGGTCAGTCCGGGCGCGGCGGTCGGGTGCGGAGCTGACCCCTACCTGTGGTGGGACGTCACCAAGGACTCGGCGGACACGCCCGCCTACCGATGCCGGTATACCGGGACCGCGGTCAGGAACTGGAGCGCACTCAGCGGAGCGCAGCTGACGACGACTGGCCTCTCGGTCACCATCGAGGCGTTCGATCCGGCGACCGGCGACGTCCGGTGGAAGGCCGACGTCGGCGACGCCCGCGCGCTGGCCTCGGACACCACCGGCCAGAAGTCGGCGTTGCTGGACGACACCCACCTCTTCGTGGCCAATTCCGCCGGCGGGCTGGTGGTCGACCTGCAGACCGGCCAGTCCCGACCGACCACGGTCGATGACGTGCTGTGGTGCACCGACGAGAGCGCCTTCCCGCGCCCGGAACCGTACTTCCAGCAGTCGACGGCCATCACGACGGCGAAGCGGTCGGGGGTGGTGCATCCGTGCCGGCCGGACGGCTCCGCGGCGCCGCTGCCGACGGCGGCCATCCCGTCGAAGCTGTCTGCATCGTTCGATGGCGACCGACGGGTGATCGCGCTGTCCGACGGAGTTGCCGGATTCCTGGTGCCGCCCGCTGCTGATGACGCTGGTGCTGATGAAGCGGCGACGAGCGCCTCGACGGATTCCGGCCCGAATTCGACATCCGATTCGACATCCGATTCGACAGCGGATTCGACATCCGATTCGACAGCCGATTCGACAGCGGATTCGACATCCGATTCGACAGCCGATTCGACAGCGGATTCGACAGCGGCCTCGGGGGGCGCGGCCGGCACCGAGCCGTCCGAACCAGTGTTGCGCTCGGTCGAGCAGGCTTGGGCGGCAACGGGATTCGATGCGAAGAC
>Ga0209584_10000678_pt1 | contig 10869 bp, 10 predicted proteins | sample NGEPerD_FD_184507 | JGI IMG/M metagenome (GOLD analysis project Ga0209584, IMG submission 184507) | Arctic peat soil microbial communities from the Barrow Environmental Observatory site, Barrow, Alaska, USA - NGEE PermafrostAB12-D... | ecosystem: Environmental > Terrestrial > Soil > Wetlands >...
TGCGGATGGGTTGACCTGTATAAAGAAAATTACCGGGCGCTGTTGTTCCTGGTTGAAATGGATGGCTCCGAAAACGCAATGCCTTTTACCGCAGATAACCTAAATCTTTTGAACCTGCCCGAACATGGATCATTTAATGGAGAAGCTTAAAAAGCAGATTATCGAACGACTGAACCTGAAGGATCTGAAACCTGAAAATATCGGTGACGACCAGCCGCTTTTTGTAGAAGGGATCGGCTTGGATTCCATAGACGCACTCGAACTGATCGTATTGTTGCAACAGGAATACAATATCAAACTGTCAAACGCAGAAGACGGTCCGCGTGTATTTCATTCAGTGCGTACCATGGCTGATTATATTAACGCCAATAGTGGTGCTGTAAAGATTGCTCCATGAGTTCCCCTTCCTGGATTGCCGGCTTGGGTATTGTGTCTGCCATCGGCAACGGGCTCGACGAGAATCTGGAGTCCCTCATCACGGAACGGCCGGGCATTGGGGATATGAAGTGGCTGTCCTCCGTGCATGTGAATGAACTCCCGGTTGGAGAAGTCAAATCAGATAGTACAGAACTCGCGCTGGCTACAGGGCTTTCACCAGGACTGCCCCGCACCGCACTACTCAGCTGCCTTGCTGCCCGGGAGGCGCTTGCAGATGCCGGATGGAAAAAAAATAACCGACTCCGGACAGGATTTATTTCTGCCAATACGGTTGGCGGTATGGATAGAACGGAAAAATTTTTTCGTTTGTTTTCTACCAATTCTTCTGGCGGCAGGCTCGCCGACGTCGTGTTTCATGAATGCGGCGCGGTTTCCGAACTGGTGGCCGACCATTTGGGCATCCGCCATTTTGTGAGCACCGTGAGCACCGCCTGCTCTTCTTCCGCCAATGCCATATTTACCGGTGCGCGGATGATCCGGGCCGGACTGCTGGATTATGCCCTGGTGGGCGGTGCAGATGCGCTGACCCGTTTTACCCTGAATGGATTCAATACGCTGATGATCCTGGATAAGGAATTGTGCAAACCCTTCGATGAAAACCGTCATGGACTCAACCTCGGTGAAGGAGCCGCCTACCTGTTGCTGGCTTCTGACAAAGGATTGAAAGAACTGAATAAAAAACCTTATGCCCGCATCAGCGGTTACGCAAATGCAAATGACGCTTTTCATCAAACAGCATCGTCGCCTGAAGGCACCGGTTCCTATCTCGCTATGAAGGGCGCACTGGATTATGCGGGCCTCCTTCCTTCGGATATTGATTACATCAACCTCCATGGCACGGGTACCCAGAATAATGATATCGCCGAAGGAACCGCCATTCGGATTCTGTTTGATCCGGCTTATCCGAAGATGAGTTCAACCAAAGCATATACCGGTCATACCCTTGGAGCGAGTGGTGCAGTGGAAGCTGTATATTCTGTACTGGCCATTCAGCATGGTGTTATTTTTCCAAACCTTCGACTGGAAACCCCGATGAAAGAATTTCCTTTTCAGCCGGTGACGGCCTGCCTGAAAAATCAACGCGTTCATCATGTATTATCGAATTCATTTGGATTCGGCGGCAACTGTTCTTCACTCATTTTTTCTGCGGCTTAACAGATTGTATGAAGATGTACATCCATTCCACAGGAAATATTTCTCCCCAGCACAGCCTGGACAGCGATGCTTTCTTTTTAAACCAGATAACCAGTTCTTCCAATGCTTTCAAAGCGATTGAACCGAATTATGATTCTTTCGTCGATAGTAAAATGATCCGTCGTATGAGCCGGATCGTTAAAATGGGTGTGGCAGCGGCCCTCACCTGTCTCCGGAATGCAGGCATCGAAAATTCTTCTGCAATATTGACGGCCACGGCATACGGTTGTCTGGAAGACTCTTCCTCCTTCCTTCGGAAGATGATAGAATTTGAAGAAAAAATGCTGAGTCCGACAGCATTTATCCAGTCGACGCATAACACCGTTGGTGCACAAATTGCCCTGCTGCTCAAATGCCATCAGTACAATAACACCATCGTTCACCGGTCTTTTTCATTTGAAAACGCTTTGATCGAAACCAGCCTGCTTTTGGAAGAAGGCGTGCGGCCTATTCTGGTGGGGGCTATTGACGAAATCACCAATGACCGGCACGCCATATTAAGCCGGTTTGGATTGTATAAACCGGGTTGGAAAAACGGGCAGCCGGTTTCGGGAAATATTGCGGGAGAAGGAGCAGCTTTTTTTCTGATGGATAAAGAACCCGGTTACCATCCGCTGGCGCTGATCCGGGATCTGCGCATTTTATATAAACCGGAAAACAACGAGGCCGTAAACACGGAGATGATCGATTTCCTGAAAAGCAATCAAATGTCTCCAAAAGAAATCGACCTGGTGCTTAGTTCGCATACCGGCAATCCGCAAATGGATGCACCGGATGAAAAACTTCTTCAAACCGTTTTCCCCGGAAAATCTTTTTTTCCGTTTAAATCATTGTGCGGGGATTTTCCGACAGCTTCCGGATTCGCTCTATGGCTGGCAGTCCATTTACTGAAGGAACAAAAACCACCTTCCTGGATGAAGGGATTGATACTACCACTGAAACATATCATCATACATCACCGAGACGGAAATACCCATCACAGTTTTATTTTAATCAGCAGCTGTTGAACTACCGTTTATTTAATATTTCTTATATCCTGCTCATCCTGGTTTGGATTTGGGCGGATCGCTATATCCAGGTGGGTGCGCCTGTCTACCTGTGGCTGTTCCTGATTTATACCGTCGTCCTGTTCTGCGGAACTTACTTCATACAATGGGGATTTTTTTTGAAATCTATTTGTTCCGGACCCCGTACAGAAAAAAGCATTGCATTAAGTTTTGACGATGGGCCTGCTGGGGAAAAAACAGATCGTATCCTGGACCTGTTGAAAGAACATCAGGTACAGGCCGCATTTTTTTGTATCGGTAAAAATATAACCGGGAGGGAGGCACAATTAAAACGAATAACCGAAGAAGGTCATATTATCGGCAACCACAGTTTCTCCCATCACCCGTTATTTGATTTGCGCAGTCCGGGGAGGATGCTCGATGATATAAAAAAAATGTCAGTCTCCTGTAAAGAAATAACCGGACTTGAGCCCCTGTTTTTCAGGCCGCCTTACGGCGTGACCAATCCAAACCTCAAGGCAGCACTATACAGAGGCGGGTTTATTTCCATCGGCTGGTCGATACGTTCTTATGATACCGTCATTCACGATGAAAATCGTCTGCTGAAGAGAATCATATCATCCCTGAAACCAGGCGCCATCCTGCTTTTGCACGATACCCAGGAAACGACCATTCAGATACTACCCCGCCTGCTGAAAAGCATTCAGGAAAAAGGGTATCGGGTGGAACGGCTGGATAAATTGATTAATTTGAACCCTTATGTTTAGATCGCTGATGCTGGTGGGTTTGTTTTTTTTATGTCTGAGCAGCCGCGGACAATATCCGGGTTACACTGAAATGAAGAATACCGAATCATTTAAAAAATCCTTCATACAATCAACAGCCACTACAGAATCCCTGCAGGCAGATTTCATCCAGGAGAAAACCATGACCATGTTATCGGAGAAAATGGTCTCATCCGGAAAATTCTGTTTTCGGAAAAAAGACAGGCTGCGAATGGAATACCTGCAGCCATACACCTATCTCCTGATCCTGAATGACGGGAAAATTTACGTTAAGGATGGTCAGAAAGAAAATAAAATATCTGCCGGTTCCAACCCGGTTTTCCGGCAGGTGAACCGGATACTGATCGATTGTGTTTCGGGCAATATGCTCGATAATCCCGATTTCCAATACCGGATATTCGAAAATGCCGGATCCTGGCTCATTGAATTCAAACCCATGGCAAAGAACCTGAAGGAGCTCTATAAAAATATTAATATTGTCCTGGATAAAAAGGACTTTACGGCAACAGCCATCGGAATGTACGATGCGACCGGTGATAAAACAGTCATACGCTTTCAGAACAAAGAACTCAATGCCCAGATCCCTGATTCGCAGTTTAATATTCCTTAGTGGGGTAATGTGGTTTGGTTCCTGCAACAGCTATCGGCATATGCAGAAATCCCAACCCAGAGAAAATTGTGTTTTGCAATTTAAACCGGAGTTCTACCGGGTCATCTATAAAACATCGGCTGATGTAAAAAAAATCCATATCAGCGGTCTATTAATTATCAAAAAGATGTCGGACAACAGTACCCGGATCCTGTTTACTAATGAAATGGGTTTCCCTTTTTTCGATTTTGGATTCGGGGCCGACAGCGGGTTCACTGTTTATCAGATCACCCCGGACATGAATAAGAAATACCTGATCAAAACCCTGAGAAAGGATTTTGAGCTCATCCTGTTCAGGAATATGGACAGTACGAGTAGTTATACATTAAAGGATAGCCAGTTGGTTTATCATGCCTATCCCCAGACTGGTGGAGGAATAAATTACTATGTAACAGATATCCCCTGCAGGCACCTGGTGAAAATGCAAAGGGCTTCCGAAAAAAAACCGGTTGTGGAAGCCAGTTTTCCTGGAAATATTTATGGAAATGAGCCGGACAGCATCCTAATCCGGCATCTGAATTTTAATTTCACCATATCATTGAAAAAAATTACCGGACTTGCTGCTGAATAATTTATATACGATCCAACAAATTACAGAAACTGAAAAAATTATTCAGGCATCCGTGCTGCTCCAGGCCGGGCATCCCATTTTCAAAGGACATTTCCCGGAGCATCCTGTATTGCCGGGCGTATGTATGCTGGAAATGATCACTGAGATTACGGGCAGTCATTTGCAGCAGCCATTCAGAATTACCAGCGCTACGATGATCAAATATCTTCAAATGATCGATCCGAACAGGGATCCGCTGATTCAATTCGAAATAGGTTATGAACAAGGCTTGAAAAGTGTTCCGGCCCGGGGTAAAATTTATTCGGGAACCCGGGTCTTTATGAAATTTCAACTCATACTCGCAGTTTTGCAGAAGAATTGATCCAGTCCAGCAGCGGGCTGGTCATCATGGTGGTCAGCAGCGCCATCAATACCATCATGGAAAAAATCTCCGTGCTGAGAATTCCCATATCGTAACCAATATTTAAAACAACCAGTTCCATCAAACCCCGGGTATTCATCAGCGCACCGATAGAGAGGCTGTCTTTCCAGGACTGTCCCAATGCCCGGGCCACCAGGGCACTTCCGCCGAATTTGCCCGCTACGGCACAAACCAGGATATACACGAAGCTGGTCCACAGAACGGCAGAATTCAATACACCGGCCTGTGTACGCAGTCCGGTAAATACAAAAAATAATGGAAGCAGCATCACCAGGGTCAGGTCACTGATCCGGCTGATGATGCGGGTATGTATTTCTTTGTTTTTCGGAATGATGATGCCGGCCAGGAACGCACCGAATAGTGCATGTATGCCGATCACTTCCGTACACCAGGATGAAAGAAGTAACATGGAAAACAAAATGCCCATGAGTGTCTTATAACTGATATTTCCCTTTTCGTATGCTGCCTGAATCCATGCCAGTCCCCTTCTGACCGGCAGAAGCATGATGGCCGAATACAGCGCGACCATACCCACAACCCAGAGTCCGTTGATTCCGGATCCCGAACGAATCAGGGCGATGAGTATGGCCAGGATACACCAGGCGGTAACATCATCCGATGCAGCGCAGGAGATGGCCAGGATGCCCAGTTTGGTGTCGGTCAGTTTTCTGTCCCTGATGATCCGTGCAAGCACGGGAAAAGCCGTTATACTCATGGCAATGCCCATGAACAGGGCAAAAGGATAAAAGCCAGTGTGGTGTATTGCAAAATGGGGATATAAATACAAGGAAATAAATATACCCAGGCAAAAGGGTATGATAATACTGGCGTGGCTGATGATCACCGCTTCAAAAGCCTGTTTGCGCAGGAGGCGGTAATCGAGTTCCAGGCCTACAATAAACATAAAAAGAATCAAACCGATCTGGCTGAGGAATCGCAGGTTCGCCAGGGATTCGGCGGGAAAAATAAAATGAAACGCACCCGGAAACAAAAGGCCCAGCAGTGAGGGTCCGAGTACGATACCGGCCACTGTTTCACCGACGACGGCAGGCTGACCGATTTTCCTGAAAGCCAATCCAAATAAACGGGTCGCCACAATGATAATAATGATCTGCAATAACAGGCGCGGGAGGGCTTCCTGCATATTCTCCTGAAACAAATTCGTAAAAAAACCGGAATCCCGGGGAGTCTCCGGAACCGGAATCGTCGCTCCCCGATCAGCCAGGGCGTTGTGACCGCCGGACTTCAGCATAAAAAAGATCAGCGCGCCGAAAACAAGAATCAAACCAGCGTACAGAATCAGTTGTTTTATAAATTTCATGCCGTCAACAAGGAGTTAAATAGTAAAAACTAGGACTGCTTTTTAATGGAAAAAGAAAATTCAGATCCTTCACCAGGCATGGATTTCAAGACAACAGTACCGGACAATTTTTCAACCAGTTTTTTTACAGTGGACAATCCGATACCGGAACCCTGTGTGCCGAAGCGGTCGCGCTGACCGAGTGTGGTAAACAACTCAAATATTTTTTTCTGTTCTTCCGGTGCGATGCCTTTTCCGTTATCCGTTACCACAAAATAATAATTTGAATCATCCTCTGAAAACCGGATCTGTACAATGGGTTTGACTTTATCATTGTATTTAATTGCATTCTGGACCAGGTTCACCAGAATCTGTTCCAGCACCGTCTTATTCATGAATATGTTCCTGTCTTCCGTTGGCAACTGAATATCAACGGCATTATTTGTCTTGAACATCTCGGCAATAGAAAATAAAAAAGGCAGGAGTTTGAATGTTTCCGAACCTTCTCCCAGGGCCCATTCGGAACGATAATATGCGAGCACCCCGTCTACCAGGTTTCGAATTTTTAAAGACGAACGGCTTAATATTTGGAGCAATTGGTCGTTATCTTCATCGATGGTTTTCCCGAAATGTTCGCGCAGCATTTCGCCCGATAAGACAATGCTGGCGAGCGGTGATTTAATATCATGCGAAATGACAAATGCAAACTGCTGCAATTCCTCATAACGCGCTTCCAGATCTGACTTTAATGATTTCAGCCGGAAGTTGGCTTTTCTAAGTTCAAGCAGGTGAATAACCTGCCTGGCCAGGATGGCCAGTGCCCGCAGCTGGCTGTTGGAAAGTACTCTTGGCCGCTTATCCAGCACACATAATGTGCCCAGTGCAAATCCATCGGGATTGGTGAGCGGAATACCTGCAAAAAATACAAGATGGGGATCTCCCTGAACGAAAGGATGGTCTCTAAACCTTTCATCCTTTCGCATATCAGAAACAACAAAGGGATCGTGGGGGAAAAGGATGGCATGTGCACAAAAAGCTGACCTGCGTGGCATTTCACGTACGGGCAGGTTTGCAGAGGATTTAATCCACTGTCTTTCTTCGTCAACCAGTGTGATCATCGAAATGGGGGCCTGGCAAATCTCAGAGGCCAGACCAGTGATCTCATCAAATTCCGGTTCCGTTTCCGTATCCAGGATCTGGTATTCCCTGAGTGCAGCAAGCCTTTCTTTTTCATTCAGTGGAACTGAAGGCATTTGCATCCGTAAATTAAAGAATAAATAGCCGGATCACCCTAGTCTATTTTTCAGCAAATGCCGGTGTTTTCTCTGCCGGGACGTAGATCTTAAAAAAATCATTCTCCCAAACCTGCCGGTACTGATAGGATTTCAAAAAATCCTGCATATAAGCCAGCGCATCCGGCCGGAACGTATATGCTTCCGAATAGTTGTCGGGCCAGTTATTCCCAATCGTACTCCTTTTCTGCATAATCACCACCGGGCAGACCCGGGTTTCCCTCAGGGACTTATAGAGTTCCTGTTTAAAAACGGCATCGTCGTATAACCATACCCAGGAATTGTGCATATAAGGTTTGGTATCCGTCATATAATAATACATGGGGATGCAATCATAAGCCAGCACATAATCGTCGGGCTTTACATACAACGCACTTTGCGCCAGAAGCTCATTGACCACGCGGGCCCGGCTTTCCGTAGTATATATTCCGTGCATATGGTCATTGTGAATCGGGTAACGCATATGTGCACGGTCTGCGCGGTCGAAATAAGGAAAGTAATAAGTTACGCTGAGTATAAAAATCAGGGTCAGGTATATGCATGCATTCCTCAGGCCCGTCATCTGTTTAACATCGATGACCTGTTCATAAGAATGCCGGCTGTTTTCACTGACCACCACGCGGCTGCTGAGTGCCCGGATATTCAGCAGGTAGTCCACCGTAATGGGCACCATAATCCAGACTGCATATTTCCCGACTGTTATCAGAACAAAATTACTTCCAAGGGGCATCACCAGAAGCATAATCGTTCCGATAGCTGCCAGGATGCGGAGATTTTTCGGCTGTCGCCCGGTAATGATCAGAAAACCCACAATCAGGCTGGTGCCGGCATAAAATAAATACAGGTAGAACCAAAAATCCGGGTCTATTTTTGCATTGTAAATACAAATCGCTGAAAGAATAATTAAGAGGCCGTATTTTAAAACCGGCATAAAAGGAATACTTGCCGGAATATCTGTTCTCAGTCTCCTCCAGGCCGCTGAAGAACTCCACAAAACCACCATGACGACCATGGAAACGGAAAGCGCTTCGCCATAGTGCACGATATAGAGTTTCAGCATCGCATTCAGGCTGCGGGAATTTTCATGACTGCCTCCAATTTGTCTGGCCAGCCGGAGGCTGTTCAAAAAAATCTGGTCGTGGTGCAGGTATTTCATCAGTCCGGCCATCAGGAAAGACATGCAAATAAATCCCGCGAAAAAAGACCCGGATTCAAAAACGATCTTTCGCATGCGGTTGCCGTTCAGATAACCGGAAAACCAGATGGCCAGGATCAGTGCAAGACCCATGACATTCGGAAGACGTGAGAATGTGTTGACGGAAATGAATACTCCGGCCAAAAAAAGCAGGAATGGTTTCTCCCGGGTCAGGCCCCTGAATAGATACCATGCAGCACACATAAAAAAAAATGCGGTTACATCGTCGTAGTTCAATTCTTTGATGGATGTTGTCAGAAACAGGACGATGAGGAACATGGAAAGTCGCAAAGGACCCGTATGTAAATACTTCTTCAGGATTTCATACGTGATCCAGAAGGTTGCCGAAGTGAAAAGCACACCCGCTACACGCAGGCCCAGCAATCCCAGGCCGGGAAATAATTTCAGCCAGGCACCCCCGAGGATTCCGGTAAACCAATACATGAAATTATACTGAACGGTTGAAGGATCGGTGAAAATCCGGCTGTAAAAATCCGCGTCGAATCCGGAATCCGCAAAATCAAGTCCCTGGAAGATAAAAATAACCTGGACAGCAATGATCAAAACAAAAAACAGTTTGTCATTCATTCCGTCAAAAAAATCTTCCAGATAACTTCTTCGCATAGAGAGGATCATTCGCGATGAAGGTAAGAAGGAATGCGGAAAAATTATTTTCCGCCACCTGGTTCTTTGAATAAAAGGATTTTTGGTTTTTCCAACACGTTGATGGTAATTTTCCCATCGTTAACTTTTAGGATTTCTGATGCCCCCTGATCGTTATGATCTAAAAAACTGATTTCCTCTACCTGGTTACCCGGTATTTTCGGAGTTTGCAGGGTGAAGGAATTTACCTGGCTGCCGTCAACGGTCGGCTTATATATAAAATAAGCCAGGGAATCCGGGAATTCGCTGTGCCTGTATTGGTAGATCCAGACATCTCCGTCTTCACGCACCACGCGATCGGGCCTGTATTTCCCGAGGCGGTTCACCAGGGTACTGATATAATACCAGCCCGGATAAACCAATGTTTTCCCATCGGGCAGAGAACGAAGGATGCCACTGGTTAAATAAGTACGGGGATCGTTTTCCGGATTTCCATCACGCAGCCAGTACAGTATGTATGCATCAAAACCAGAAAAAAAAGTTGCGTTAATGGAACGGAGCAACATAATGCCCTGGCTCTGTGCCGCAGACATACCGGGTAAAATCGGCGTGCACTGGCGGGAAACCGGCGATTTGTCGTACCCGTTTTCTCCCAGAAAACATTTTACACCCGGGGCGATGCGGTAACTGCAATCGGCCACCCGGGCCAATTTCCATCGCATCGAATCCGCTTCCGGTGATATGCCCTTTCCGTTTTTTTGCGCATAATAATGATATTGTATTCCACCCTGCCAGATAAATTTTTTATCGTCCCGGAGATTTTCCGAAAGGAAACCATATACTTTTACCCGGTTGGTATCCAGACCCGTCAGTCCGCTCATCATCAGCCTGGCTTCCGGATCAGCTGCGTGAATGCCGCGCTGGTTTCCCAACCGCCCTTCATCTCCGTCCCAATCCGCCGTACTCTGGGCAAAGTATTCATAAGGGCTGCAATATTTATTCCCAACCCAGTTGGCATCTTCTTCGTTACCGTTTTCATACAGGGACATGGAACCCCTGCCCGTTCTGCGGGGCTCATGCGAGAGCGAAACTAAGTTCGTATCCACCCGGTTATATCCGAAAAATGCGGCCATTTGCCACATCATTTCTGCATGACGGGAATAACTGGCCGGGTCTTCCGTATTTAATAAAGGCCGGTTCAGCGGACGATCCTTATCAGTAAATCCCATATCGCTCATCCAACGGGAGACACCGCGGATGCTGAACCAGATATTTCCCCCGTTCACACGCTGCAGGGTGTCGATGTCAAAAATATAATTTCCATTTTCCTGGCTATAGCGTCCATAGTGCAGCATATTAAAACGGACGCGATGTTCATCCCGGCTCGTATCATTGTCATAGTCCAGGGCGAAAT
>Ga0209584_10000680_pt1 | contig 10861 bp, 11 predicted proteins | sample NGEPerD_FD_184507 | JGI IMG/M metagenome (GOLD analysis project Ga0209584, IMG submission 184507) | Arctic peat soil microbial communities from the Barrow Environmental Observatory site, Barrow, Alaska, USA - NGEE PermafrostAB12-D... | ecosystem: Environmental > Terrestrial > Soil > Wetlands >...
GGCTCGCCGTGGGGGATGCGCGAGGACTGATCCTGCCTGCCAATCCGTGGGCCGTGTTCACTGGCAAGGCTGTGCACCGTCCGGTAGCAGTGCAGGCGGGCGTCACAATGCGGTAGCGGCCTGGCGGTCATGACGGACGCCACCTCGCTCGCCCTGCGCAGGCGGGTGGCGGTTGGCGAGTGCGGGTGCGGTTCGCGGGCGCGGGTGGTTCGCGGTTGGCGGGGTGGCGGTTCGCGGTGCCGCGGCAGACGCCGGCCGTGACGACATGGCTGCGATGCCGGATGATCATCCCATGAACGTCATCGTCTTCGGGGCATCCGGCATGGTCGGTCAAGCGGTGCTGCGGGAAGTGCTGGCGGACCACCGGATCGAAAAGGTCCTGGTGGTCGGCCGCACACCGCTGCCGGATCGCCCCGATCGCGTGCAGGAGATCGTGCACGGGGATTTCGACGACTTCTCGGCGCTCGCCGGCGACATGACAGGCTACGACGCGTGCTTCTTCTGTCTCGGGGTTTCCTCGACCGGGAAGAAGGAGCCGGAGTACCGGCGGATCACCTACGACATCACCATGGCCGCCGCGACCGTCCTCGCCCGGGTCGACCCCACGATGACGTTCCTCTACGTGTCCGGCATGGGCACGGACAGCTCGGAACGGGGCCGGCTGATGTGGGCACGGGTCAAGGGTGCCACCGAGAATGCGTTGCTGAGCCTGCCATTTCGGGCGTACGGCATCCGGCCCGGTTTCATCCTGCCCGTGCACGGCGTGCGAACGAAGACGAGGCTTTATTCCGCGGCTTATCAGGTCACCGGTTGGATGTACCCAGTGCTGAGGCGGGTCGCGCCCGGGTATGTGATGACCTCCGAGGAACTCGGCCGGGCCATGATCGTGGTGGCCGTGGACCGTCCCGACCAGCGGGTGCTGGCCACCGAGGATCTCAAGGCGCTTCTCGACGCGGTGTGACACGGTGCATCAGACCCTGCTCATGGGCGGCGCCGGCCGGCGCGATGCGTCTCCGGGTGGATCTGGATCTTCGCCCGACCACCGCCCGGCCCGCGACGCGCAACAGCATGGACCGAACCCACGGCGCCGATCGCCCAAGGGTGTGCTCATGGAATTACCCCTGCCAGCGACGAGGCCCGACCGAGCCTCGTCATGCGGATACCCGGCGATACGTTCACGCGTCCGACACCCGCGCCGTCGGCCGACCGCCTGTTCGCTTTCACGTTCGTTGGTGGAAGGGGTTGTGGTGGAAAGCGCCGGGATAAACCGGCATGAAGGAGGAGATGGAAACGCTCTACACCGAAGGAGTAGCGATCCACGGTGGCCCCGAGTCATGCGTTGGCGACCCGCGAGGGCGCAGCGCGCTGCTTGCACGCCCGCGGTGACGACGAAGAAGAACCGTTGCTGCGAATCAGGTCCCGCACGGATCAGCGCGAGACGGACCGCGATGCGGCATCCGACCTCGTCGATCTTGAACGCCGGGTCAGTACCGCAAGCAGGTGAGGGCCGATGACCGGTCCGATCCTTCAGTTGCGGTGGCTACGACGGCGCACCGACGCCCGACGGCTCAGTGCTCGCACATCATCCACCGCCGCGGCGGACGCGGTAGCCGTCCGCAGTTCTGTCCCACTCGGCACCCTCGCAGGAACTTGCACGCGCATGAACCTCGCTGACGACAGTCCGAGACACGCTGCGACAAGGCATTTCGCCCGTCCGACGATCTCCGGCACTGAGCTCTGGACGACCACCCACGCGCGGATAACGACGCGATGCGGGCAAGAAACCCCCCCGGGCGCGGCTGCGTCGCCGCGCCCGGGGGGATGGGGGAGTACCGCTCAGGGTCAGTTCGCCGGGCAGTGCCGCGTACTCATCGCCGCAGCCAGGCGTCGCCGCGGACTGGCGCGGCACCGATTGCCTGGAGTTGGTGCAGGATCACGCCGCGGGCGAACGCGACGAATGGGCCGCAGTCGTACTGCCGCCAGGCCAGCGCGGCTCTGGCCGAGGCCGAGTTCAGCGGCCTGTTCGGCCCGATCCGGGTCTACATCAGGCGTGGCCGACCTGCGGGCGAGTGATTGGGCCTGCGGAAGACGGAACCGGAAGACGGCGTCCTCGGCGACGCTCACGTCCGGCGACTCCGCCCGGGCCCGAAGCAGCCTGTCCCACAGCGATTGGGCGGCCTCCGGGTCGATCATCAACGGGTCGGACGCCAAGGATGCGTCAGCGGCGTACGAGGCGAGATGCCTTCCGGTCATCGCCTCGTCACCGTGACCACTCCCCGTCGATCCGGTGAGACATCACCCGACTGACGTGGACGGTGCGCGACTGCTCCGCCACTACCGGCCGGGTTGGTTGCCCGCCGCCGCCCGCGGGTTCCAGCATCCGGGGGGATGGGTTGCACGCGGTAGTAGAAGACGACCCATCCGTCATAACCCTCTTCGTCGGGGCCGCCATGACGGTGGTACCGAGAATCCGCAGCCATGCCGACACCGACGTCTGTTCCTGCGGGTTGCGGGTGCCAAACGCCGTAGGCGCGATCCCCGACCGACCCCGACTGCACGACCCAGGTGAGTTCGACCCGGTCGCCACGCACCTCGAGTTGCCGGCCACAGCCCTGGGGATGCAGCCACCAGCGGAGCCCCCGACCGTGAGAGTCGTTGCCCCAGCACCGGAGAACCACTCGGTCCCCCACGTACAGCGTCCGAGAAGTGTCCACCGTGGTGCCCAGCGGTTGACCCCGATTGGACGGGTCCGTTGCTGCGCCCTGATCGTCGGTGACGGATCGGATGTCGGCGTATACGAACCCGGCCGGATCGAGGTCCGTCTGTGCAATCTCCGCCAGGATCGGCCGGGTCACGGGTCGCACTCGTTTCTCCGTTCAGTCCGTTGCCTGAGTTGCGCGAAGGAATGGCTGGTTGCGGCGAGGGCACTTGCGGGGCCATTGAAACCCGCCCGTTTCCGGTGTCGGGGGGACCGGAAACGGGCGGGCCAGTGCCCCTGGGAGGGGTCGGGAACGGTCGCGGGCGCATGATGCCGCAACCGAAATAGGGGGACTTCCGAGGGATCGTGCCGCGCTGACTGGGGCGATTGGCACCGCCGAAGCGTGGCGGGAATGTCGCCGGGGTCTGGGGCGACAGGCTGTGCCCGAAGCCTAACGAGAAATCCGGCATTTTGCCACCAGCGGATCGTGGCGCTACGTCAGCGGCAGAATATGTCTGGCATCAGGGCGGTGTTCGCGCTCGACGGCGGAGGTCGATGGCGATCCGGCGTCGTCGATGACGCAGTGGCTCCCAGTAGGGCTGAAAGGCAGGGCAAGAGGGGTCGAGATGCCCATCCCAGCCGGACCACCGGCGGCATAGGCTGGCGCCACAGGGTGGGCTCCGTTGCCCTGAAAGGGATGATCGCCATGGTCGCGGCGATGGGGGTCCCGCGGATCGATCCGGCCGACCAGCTCGACGCCATCGGTCAGGCCGTGATCACCACCGATGTCCAGGGCGTGGTCGTGTACTGGAACCACGCTGCCCAGGATCTCTACGGCTGGACGCCGGACGAGGCAACCGGACGCAACATCGCGGTGCTGACCGTGCCGGAAGTGGCCCAGGACACGGCGGCTGACATCATGGCAGCTGTACGGGACGGGATCCCTTGGTCGGGTGGATTTCCGGTGCGCCGCAAGGACGGAAGCAGGTTTCCCGCTCTGGTGACCGATGCGGGCATCTACCGCGACGGCACGCTTGTCGGCATCATCGGGGTCTCGACGAATCTCGGAACGGCGCTGCGACCGTTGCTCGAGCGTTCGACCGACGCCGCCGTCGTCATGCGGTCGGATGCCGTGATCACCTATGCCAGCCCCGCGGTGCGCCAGCTCTTCGGCTGGCGGGAGGAGGAGATCATCGGGCAGTCGATCGTCCAGTTGCTGCATCCGGAGGACAGGCCCGCCCTCGGCCGGTTCCTGGAGAAGATCCTTGCCCAACCCGCAGCGCACCCACCGCTGGAATTGCGCGTCAGGCGCGGCGACGAATGGGCCTGGGCCGAGGCGGCGATGACGAACCTGCTCGACGACCCGGTGGTCCGCGGCGTGGTCTGCAACCTGCGGCTCAACCCGCGGCGCACGGCCCAAGAGGAGGCCGAGAACCGCGCCCAGCAGCTCCAGACGGCGCTGGATTCCAGGGTGATCATCGAGCAGGCGAAGGGTTTCCTGGCGGGCCGCGACGGGATCAGCCCGGAGGCGGCGTTCGAGCGGCTGCGCCACCATGCACGGGCCCAGCACCTGGCGATCCGTGACGTCGCGCGCCGGGTCCTTGACAGCGACGCCCTGGCCTGTCCCGCGGATTGACGACGTCTGGTCGCGAAATGGCGGCGAGCCCGCCGACGCCATCGGAGCGGATGGCGGCGTGGTCGGCCACCGTGATCAGCGTCAGTCGATCAGCTCGACATCACCCAGCAATCATCATAGATGACCGCACCGCTGTTGCCGGTTGTCACGCTGTTGGAGATGCCCGACAACACGACCTGGTCCGCGGCGTTCTTGACGACGCCCGTCACGGTGAGCTGGACCCGACTGCCCGACGGCACATTGGTGGCAGTCGCGACATCACCGAGGAGAGCGACCGGGGCGCCGCTGGTCGTGAGCTCGGTCAACCGGAGGCGACCGTTGTACCTGCCTGCCGCGTTGGCGGGGAGGAAGCACGATGCCGTCAGTGTCCTACCGGCGGCGACGCCCTTGATTCCCGGTACGTAGTGAAACCCGGCGTGGCGGCGGTCGAGACACTGGAGGTGACCTGCAGTGCGGTGGTGCCACCGTGTACCGGACCGGTCACCTGGGTGAGAACCGACGACGAGCCGAATTTGTTCATCGCCGGCGTGGCAACCTCGAACCCGCCGTTGCTGATGAAATTCACCGGCCCCGTGGGGTCACCGCCGCGCTTGGCTGCGATGCCGGGCTCTGGCAGGAACTGTCGGTGGCAGTGATCGTCAAGGTGTAAGCCGTGCCGTTGGTCAGACCCGCCCTTGACGCCGCCGCCAGATTCCGGAATTTCGCGCGCGAGGGTGCGGCGCATTCCACCGCGGATGGCGGCCGTTCCTCGGTCACGAGGCCACCGCCGAGAACGACGACCGGTTCCATGAAGCACTCGCGGCCGCGGCCGGCGACATCGAGCCCGTATCCCGGCGTGATGGCCTGCTCCAGCAAAACCGTCTCGTGGAATGTCAGGCCCCGATCGCCACCGGGAGCATCGGCTGCGCCTGCGACTCCGCCTTCGGTATCAGGTCAGCTGCAGCGACCGAGCCGGTCGGCGCGTCGGAGCCAAACGCATTGATCATCAACAAGGAATTGGCCGATTGCTGCGGTGAGCGTCGTCCTTGCGGGTGAAGGGCCTGGAATATTGTCCTTGGATGGGCGACCGGTTGACGAGGTAGGAGGTTGAGTCCATCGCTGGGATAGCGGATGGACCCAACCTCCTTCGGGATCACTAGGAACGGGCGGTGCGGACGCCGGTAGTGGTGTTGGTGAGCAGAGTTCGGAGTTCCCGGCAGAGCTGGCTGGCGGCTCGTTCGGCGCTGGCGGAGACGCCGCCCATGCCGAAGAAGCCGTGGATGAGATCGGGTACTCGCGAAGAACGGTGGGTACGCCGGCGGCGGCCAGCACCTTGGCGTAAGCGAGGTCTTGGTCCAGAAGCGGGTCGTGATGCCCGATGCCGATGATCGCTGGTGCCAGATCGGCGTGGCTGTCGGCGTGCATGGGGGACACCCGCGGGTCGGCCGCCAGGTCGAGATCGTCGGCGAGGTACTGCCGTTCGACCCAGTCGTCCTGTCCGACAAAGAACCCGTCCGTATTGGAATCGACGCCGCCGGAATCGACGCCGCCGGAATCGACGCCGCCGGAATCGACGCCGCTGGAATCGATACCACCGGATTCGACGCCGGCGACGGCGAGTCCGGCAGCAAGGTCGACCGCCGCCCTGCCGCAGCCGGGAACCTCCCGGCTGACGCCGACCGGACTGCGCGATGCAGTCCGGCATTGGCGCCGGCATTCGATCCAATGGTCGTTGGTAAGGGGTCCGATTTCCGGCGGGTGGGCGCGGGTGATGCTGTCCACTTGTCGTGTCCTGCGAACTGACGGCACCGCTGGTCCCTGGTTTCGTCGGTCGGATGTACACGGGTTGTTTCCCGGCGGTTCCACCGCTGCTCACCCTACGTGGCCGGACGGCTACCAGACTGTCGGCACCGATCTGTTCCGAAAGGACACGCTGGTATGCCTACTGTCAGCCGTCGCCGATTCATCCAGCTCGGTGCTACCGCTGCGACCGCATCGCTGCTTTCCCCCAGCATTGCCCGAGCGGCCGCCATTGAGGGCAACCACCGCACGCGGTCCATCCGTGACGTTGAGCATGTCGTCGTGCTGATGCAGGAAAACCGTTCCTTCGACCGCTATTTCGGCACCATGCGCGGTGTGCGTGGTTTCGGCGACCCGCATCCGGTCACGCTGACCAGCGGGCAGAGCGTGTTCCACCAACCCAACGGTGACGGCGAGGTGCTGCCGTTCCACCCGGATATCAGCAACCTGGGACTGGCGTTCCTGCAGGACCTGGACCATGGCTGGGACAACGGCCACCGGGTGCTGAACGGCGGTCTGTGCGACCGGTGGGTGCCGAACAAGACAGCACCGACGATGGCCTACCTGACCCGGCAGGACATTCGTTCCACTACGCGCTGGCCGACGCGTTCACCCTGTGCGACGCCTACCATTGCTCGCTGATCGGCTCCACGGACCCCAATCGGTTCTACCTGTGGACCGGCAGCACCGGGGGAGCGGGCACCGGCGGCGGCCCGGTCATCGCCAACGACGAGATCGGCTACTCGTGGATCACCTGACCAGCACAGTGGGTCCGGACAGCGCTGTTGCCGTTCGGGGGATGCCCATCACTGGGGGCTCATCGTGATCGTAAGAACACTTGGTCGTGATCACAAATCGTGAGCGTCAGGCCTCCACACTCATCAACCCGGCGTGTCGATCAGATCAGACTCCTCGAAAACCCTCCCGGCTTGATGGCGTAGAGCCGGAAATTGGCCTGTTCGGTTCCGTGGTCCGCCACGACACGATAATTGTGCAGGAGATTAGAAAGGCGCTTCAACCCGTCAGTTGGACCTTGGTGGTGTAGATCACCACGGGAATGGATGAGGGGCCAGGCAATTGCACGTGGATCAACCGGCTCCTGCACGAGCCTGGTGTCGCCAGTTCCGAATGTACCGTCCATTACGGGTCTTTTGGCCCTATGCGACGGTGCTCGGGTAGCGGTGCCATCTATCCGACGGCTCTGTTCGCGGCCAAACCAGGGGGCTCACTGCCACATCTGGTGGATAGGCATGCCCCCTGCTTCTTCGGGACAGAACGATTACGGGTTTCGGCGGCGGGCGTCAGGGCCCGACGAGGAGGGAAAATGATGACATCAACATCTACCGCATTCGCGTTCAGCGGTTTGGGTGGCAACAACGCCCACAGCGCCGGGTTTCTCGCTGCGGCTCAAGAACTCCAACGGCAACGTCTCCAGGCCGTGCATCCAGAACGGAGTGGTGACGGTCTTGTCGGAGCCGTCGACGCCAACGTCGAGCCGGCGCAGCGCCGGTCGCACCTGATCCTGCCCGAACTGGAATTCATCAGCTGCACCTCGGGAACCATCGCCTCGGTGGTCACCTACCTGAAAGGGGAGGACGTCCGCGACGCGACGGAGAAGGGAATTGCAGCCGTCGACGCCGTGAACCTGCTCCCACGCAACGCGGTCGCGGACACTTGGCGACCGTTCGGGATCATGCTGTTCACCGGTGTGCCGGGCGTGCTCGGCCCCTGGGTGCAAGCCTTCGCACGCCACCTCGCGGAACGGGTCACCGGCTTTGTCAACCCGAAGAGCCGCTACTACGGTGCTGTTCCCACCACCATCGACGAATTCGCTGACCTGTGGCTACCGGCCCAGGCGTTCGTGCCGGAACGACCGCAGGAGTTCTTCGACGAGGCGGCCAGCGTGCTGGCCGATGCCGACCACGCCCACGGAGTCGGCGTCGCATTCAACAGCTTCGACCCCAAGACCGGCATCGAGCAGCTCTACGTCAACACCGCCGGGCTGGCACACATCAAGAAACACTACGACGAGAACGCCGATTACGGCCACGCACACGGACACACGCTCTACCAACCGATCACCCCCGATGCCGTGCGGAACGCGCTGTGGCTGTTCAATTACGGCTTCCCCGCCGACAAGCTAGGACCAGACCGACTTGTGGACGGGGCCTACGCCCGGTCCATCATCTTGAACGAACTGACCGCCGCGGAACGCATCTACGCCGTCAAACCGGTCAACGACCGCTGGCTCGGCCGGCTTCCCCAAAACCAGTTCGAAATCTCGGACATGCAAACCGAGTTCTGGACGGAGGCCTCCTACCGCGAGCAATACCGGCTCATCCAGACCATCAACGACCTGCAGGCCGCCGGCCGGCTGCAAGACGCCGTTCCCGCACCTAAGTCTGAAGGACGCGTCAAGTCCACCAGCGCCGTCCGGGCGGCTACGACGGCGGACCAGCGGCTGCTCCGGGTCAAGGCCAAGAAGTACGCCCGACTCGACCTGATCCCCGTCGAGATCGCCATACAACGCGGCTACTTCACCTACTTCGTGGAGAACCGGGAGGTATTCCAAGACGCCTACGGCCAATCCCTGCGGGTGCTCCTGGAGCACGACGAGAACGACGCGCACCCCGACCGGGCGGCAGTACCCGTGCCCGCGTAATCCCCTGCATCGCCGTGGGCCCACCGACCGGCGCCACCACACACCCGGACACCCAACGGACACACCGCCAACCGCCGCCACTGTCCGTCTCAGACAGCAACCGAACGAAGACCCGTATCACCGGTCCCGGAACAGAACCATCGGACCGGCCAGTGGCCGATGGCTCCGGGACGCCGGCGGCGGTGTGCTGGCTGGGGAACGAATCCCGCCCCGCGGTCGAGTTTGGGGGAGATGTGAGTTGAGAGACTCAAGTATCGACTTCGGCCGCGGCCCAAGCCATTGGGAGGCTGATGACCATGTTTACTCACTGCGGCATCGCGTCGGTCACCGCGCTCGCCCGCCTGGAAGGCCAGATGGACCTGTCGTGGTCGGCAGCGACGGGCGCGTCTGGACCACGTGGTGGCGCGACGACAACGGGCGTTGGGCCAGCTGGTACGGCGTCGGCGGAAGTCAGGCTTTCGCGCTTCCTTTCGTCCCAACGACGAGTCCCGCGTTCGGTCCAGAGCGTGCACTAACCCAGCGACCCTCAACAATGGAGAATGGGCGGTGGATCGTGAGTCCGCTCGTGGAACAGTATTCGTTGGATCCACGGTTGAGTCCCCTGCCGGCGATCGCAGTCCTGAGCGAGACCATTGCTCCTGCACGAGCTGTCCGGGGCGAGACATTCTGGGTGCTGGTCGCCGTGCACTTCTTCCAGGCGGCGCCCTCTTACCTCCTCGGTGGCGAGCACTCCTTTGGAATCCTTATCCGAACGCCACCGCAAACCGTGATACCGACCGGCGCTCGAGTGGAGTACAGACACCTAAACGAGGACGGAACCGCCACTGCCTTTGATGGGAGCGTCCTGGCGTTTCCAGGAGGCACCATGCGACCGACTTCCAGAGATGACTGGTGGTATATAGACTGTCCCGACAGGGACTTATTCCCGCCGGGATGGCGGGTTGGTCGTGGACGCAAAATGGAGATCGCCGTACCCCTACAGGCCACCGCAAGCGCAACGTCGCCGCTATCAGTGCAGGCGAGGGTTACCTCCACCTCGGGTGAGCGCATCGGCGCCGAGTTGCACGGCGATGTCATTGATACGATCTTCTACCCAACTGGGTTCTGCACGGTATGTCAATCCGTGCAGCGTGTAACCGGTGATAATCACTGCGAGCGATGCGGATCTGCATCCATCATCTTGCCGATCTTCCCTACAACGGTCGAAACACACGTCATCCCGGTGTTCCTCGCGTGAGCCCTGCTCCATTGACCGCGTTTGAACAACAGCAGCGACTGCAGCATATATTCACCCGGATCGGCCGGCGGCGTCCGACCCAGGGCATCGGCAAAGTGTGGTGGTGGTCGGCGTCAGGTCGTCTGTGGTGGCCCCATCGCGGCGCTGAACAGGCGTTGCCAGGCAGCGGTCCAGGGCCAATTGGTGGGTAGTCGAAGGGTTGCGCGCCGGCGGAGCGGGTGAATGCGGGCGGCCACGTTGATCAATTGAGCGCGGATCGTGGCGCTCACGGCTTTGGCGTGGAACCGGCCGGCTGCGCGGGTGGCCCGCAGGCGTCCCCGCCGGCCAGCACGGTCACGTCCACTGCTGGGCCCGTGACCGTGATCAGCACGGTCGACCCTGAAACGCACCGACCTGCGCCTGGTCGGGTTGGGGATGGTCGTCACCAGGGCCGGTGGGATCCCGCTGGTCTGGCACGCCTACCCCGGGAACCGGCCCGACGCCACCCAGTTCCCGACCCTGATCGAGCACCTCAAACAGCGGTACACCCACCTCGCCGACCACGCCGCCGATACCGATGGTGCAGCGGTCACCGACTGGCCGTCGATGACCGTAGTGTTCGACGCCGGGCAGAACTCCACCGCCAACTTCAAGCACCTGAAGAACTCGAGCCTGCACTACGTCGGGTCCGTGCCGCCCAGCGACTGCCCCGACCTGCTCGCCCCGCCCGCGGCCGACCGCACCCCCGTGGACCTGGACCGTGAACGACACCAAACGAGAAGCGCTGGAAAACAACGTGTTCGGTAAACGCATCCTGATCACCGACCACGACGACTGGCCCGTCGCCGACGTCGTCGCCGGCTACCGCTA
>Ga0209584_10000681_pt1 | contig 10851 bp, 9 predicted proteins | sample NGEPerD_FD_184507 | JGI IMG/M metagenome (GOLD analysis project Ga0209584, IMG submission 184507) | Arctic peat soil microbial communities from the Barrow Environmental Observatory site, Barrow, Alaska, USA - NGEE PermafrostAB12-D... | ecosystem: Environmental > Terrestrial > Soil > Wetlands >...
TCCCACCACCACGTCCTCGACCGACCCCACCACCACCACGTCCTCGACCGACACCACCACCACGTCCCCGGCCGGGGGCACCACGCCGTCGTGGTGGCATCCGCCGACCGGCAACGTGCCATGGCAGTGGGAGATCGACCATCCGCTGGACCTCACCAGTGCCGCGGACATGGGCACCGGTGCCACCCTGCCGGACGGCCAGCCCGCGCCGGACCCGGTCGTGTACGACATTGACGGGATCCTCAATCCGGCCAGCACCGTGGCCGCGCTCCATGCCAAGGGAGACCACGCAATCTGCTACATCGAGGTGGGCACGGCCGGCAACTACTACAGCGCCGGCGAGGAGGGGATCAGCACCACGTACTACGACCAGCTCCAGGCTGCAGGTGAGCTCGGCAACCAGCTGAACGGCTACCCCGAGCACTTCCTGAACATCACCAGCTCCACCACGGTAGGAATCATCGAGTCGATGATCCAACAGCAGTGCGCCGCCAAGGGCTTCGACGCCGTCGAGACGGACTTGGACGAGACGTACTCAGGCTCGGACGGCACGACCGGCTTCATCATCAGCCAGCAGGCCGAGCAGACCTACATGACGACGCTGGCGGACTACATGCACTCCCTGGGCATGGGCTGGATCGCCAAGAACTTGGACGACACGGGTGATTCGTTCGCCACGCTCATGGAGCCGGTCGCCGATGGCATCATCACCGAGCAGTGCAACCAGTACGGCACCTGTGGGGCGCTGAGCGCCTACGAGGGCCAAAAGGCGGTGTTCAACGCCGAGTATGACCTGGCCACGTCGGCGTTCTGCCCGGCGGACAACGCCCTCGGGTTCAATGGAGCCGTGTTCCCCTTGGAGCTCAACGGTGGGAGGAACCCGTGCCGGTAGTCGACGTCCTCGAGTAGGCCGATTGCGAGCCGGTCGACGCCATCCGGAGCGGCGCAGTGCTCTCGCTGAGCAGAAGCTCGAAGAGCCCGTATCCGCGGAGGTGGAACGCTACTCCATCCACCGGGCGGATTGCCGGCCGAGGCGCACGATCGAGCAGGAGGTGGACCATGTCGACGGGAGCTGCCTGGTGGCTGAGCAGCCGGGCCAGCAGCGGGCGGGCGTCATTCGTGCCTGTCTCTTTCGGTGGGGCAGGCGCGTCGGTTCGAGGGCGGCGGCCAAAGAGGCGCACTCTTTCTTCGGTGTGAGCGCGGACCCGTCACCGGGGGACATCGAGCGGATCATTGAGCACCACCCCGTGTTCCGGATCGCATACGACGGTCATGCAGACGGCCGACGCGGTTGGGGGAAGTGAGAGCTGGTCCGCCTCCGAGCCTGCTCCTGATCGCCGGCAGGGCGGGGCCACAAGTGGTGGCTCGCCCGGGTTGCTCCGATCGAACTCAGGCGATTGCCTTGCGTCGCAAGGGTGGAAGAGTCGGAGGAGGCACACGGCGTGGTGGCAGTTGGGCCAACAGGTCGGTCGTGGCCTCGGCAATTCTGCGAACGGCCGCTTCGAAGGCAAGCTCGGTGGCGGCCGAGGTGGATTGCACCCCGCTGACCTTGCGAACGTACTGACGAGCTGCAGATTCAATCTCCTCAGCGGTCGCTTCCGGCTCCAACCCCCTGAGCGTGGTGATGTTTCGACACATGGGGCAAGGATAGGACGCGGCGGACGATTCTCCCTCAAGTGCTCTTTCGGCGCCTGTAATGCCGAACATGGGCTCGGGCCTCGAAGCTGAGAAGATCTGCGCTGGAGGCAGCGACGTCCCGATTCCGCGGCTCCTTCTCGCAGCGAGGGAGACAGTCGGATTGGGGATTCATGCAATACCGGGCAGATTCACGCAAACCCGGGCGAAATGGGACCTTCGGCTCTTGAAAACGGGCGGCGGCAGGTTGACCATGGCGTTACGGAGAGGGGCCGGCGAAAGGAGCAGCCATGTTTGCTCAGGTCGGTGATCAGATCGTCGTCAGTGGTTGCCGGACGGGGCGGCGTGACCGTGCATGCAAGGTGCTGGACGTCGTAAACGCAAGCGGTGACTCCCGCTATGTCGTCCGTTGGGACGATACTGGCAAGCTGGACACGTTCTCCGCGGGGCCTGACGCCACCAATGTGAGCAGCGAGCACGGGCGGCACTGAGCGGTTCGGGACATTTCCACCCTCGTCGGAGTAGGTATCACCGAAGGCGCGTCCCGTAGGTGCCCCGTCTTGCTGGCCGGGCCAGGGTACCTGGTCAGTTGACTGCGACGAGAAGGACGGGGACGGGGCTCCGATCGAGGATCTCGCGTGCAACAGAGGCGCGGCCGGGATCGGCCGTGTGAGGCCATCCAACGGCAACGAGGTCGGGGTGGAGTGATTCGACGGCGTCGAGTACTTGTGCAGCGGGAACGCCGATCCGCAGTTCGAGCCGGGCCTGAGGTGCGCCGAGTACATGGCGGGCAAAGAACTCCTGCGTATAGGCCTCGGTTTCGTGTTGGACCTGGTCGGTGAAGCTGGGAATCTCCTCGTCCACGTGTACCACCACGATCTCGAGGCCACCGTCTCCCGACAGTTCGATGGTCCGCTGGAGGGCGTGGGCCTTTCCGGGGCTCCCCTCCATGGCCACGAGGACTCTGCGCAGTTGCTTTGGCGGTTGGGCGTTGGGTGGCACCACGACCACCGGCTTGTCGGTTCGACCAGCGAGCGCCAGCGCGAGGTGCCCAGCCGGCCGGGGACCACCGAGGGCGCCACGGGTCCCGAGCACCAGGGCCACGACATCCTCTTCGGCCACGGCCAGGGAGAGCTGCTCAACTGGATCACCGGAGAGTGTGCGCAGATCCGCGCCCGCGGTCTCCGCCGAGGCACGTGCCGTCTCCTCGCCGTCCTCGATTACGTGGAGGGCATCCAGCGCTCCGGCGAGGGCCGAGGCCACGGCTTGGGCCATGGCCAGCACGGGCCGCGCGGCGGCAGAATTGTCGATGGCGGCGATGACCTTCTTCATGAGATGGGCTCCCATTTTGGTCCGCGGCGACGAAACGCCAGGTTGCCTGGTCCGGTGGCAAACGGTGTGCTGCCGACGACGACGGAAATGCGCTTGTCGGTCCAGATGGAGAGGTGAGATCGCTCCTTGCGGACGCGGACCCTGCTGCCGCGGAACCGCACGCGGATCTCGATAGCCGACCACGACGGAGGTAGGACGGGGTCGACATGGAGCATGCCGCCGCGCGGGCGGAGCCCCATGAATCCAAAGGCGAGTGCCTGCCACGTGCCGCCCATCGTGGCGAGATGCAGGCCCTGGGCGGTGGAGCCCGTCAGGTCGTCGAGGTCGATGCGCGCGGCGATGTGCAGCGCCTCGAGCGCACGGTCGAAGTCGCGCGCCCGGGCATGCAACGAGGCGTGGATCGCCGGGGACAACGAACTGCCGTGAGCGGTGCGGGGTTCGTAGAAGCGGAGGTTCGGCTCGAGGCTTCCGGCGACCGCCTCGTCGGGGAGGAGGTGGTGGATCATGAGGGCGTCTGCCTGCTTGATCACCTGTGCGCCCCGGGTGCGCTCGGCCCCGAGCAGCAGATCGGCAGCGATCGGACGACGAGGGGCAAGCTCAGCGATGACCAACGGCTCGAGCCGGCCGAAGCCGGCGAATTGTTCGTAGATACCAGTGTCGGCGTCATAGCCGTCGTACAAGGCGTCGGCGAGCTCGAGCCAGCGCCGCCGTTCGCGGGGATCGCCATCGTCGCCATCGTCGGCTGCTTCAACGACCTCTGCAGCACGGCGCATGTTCCAGCGCGCCATCGCGTTGGTGAAGGCGTTATCGTCCACCGGCTCGTGGTATTCGTCTGGCCCGACGACTCCAAAGATATGAGCACTACCGTCCGGTTCAACCCGGATCCGCGATGCCCAGTAACGAGCCGTCTCAACAAGGATTCGGCGGCATGGCCCACGGGCGAACTCGTCGTCGCCCGACCAATCCACATAGCAGCACGCCGCCCACGGCACCTCGGCGACGATGTGCTCCTCGAGTTGGCCGGTGCGGATGGGTACGATCTGCCCTGATCTGTCCCGGGCACTCGTCGGTGTGACATCGTGTCCGGTGCGGGCGGACTCCCACGGAAAGCGAGCTCCGGCGCGGCCAGCGGCGCGCGCCGCCTCGAGGGCGGCGGGGAGCCGTCGGAGGCGGTACTCGAGCATGGACCGTGCTGCCGCCGGATGAGTAGCGGCCAAGAAGGGGAGGACGAAGGTGTCCGCGTCCCAGAACACATGGCCGCTGTAACCCGTCCCGGTCAGGCCACGGGCGCCGACGGGCGCCTCCCCGCTGTCAGCGACCGATGCCATCAGGTGGAAGAGCGCGAAGCGGATGCCCAGTTGCAACTCGTCGTCTCCCTCGATGACCACGTCGGCATCCTCCCACCGGCGCGCCCAGGCCTGGCGGTGCTCGGTCAGTAATCGGTCGAAGCCGATGGCGGCGGTCTGGCCGACCGCATCGACGGCAGGGGAGGGGTCGGGGAGGGCGTCGGCATCGGCACGGTAGACGGCCACGCGGTCGAGGACCCTGCTGCCGGCCTCGGCTCCATCCACCGGGCGTGGTCTGGCGGACCGGGTCTGATTGGCCGCCGCCACGATCCCGCCGGTGGAAGCAGCGACCCGAATCCAGGTGGTGTCGCCGACGCGGCCGTGATCGTAGGCCGGGTCGTCCGCCGGGGGCAGCAGTGGCCGGCCGAGGCGGAAGGCATGCTGAAACTGGCTACGTAGGACGGCGGTCGTCGGCCGGGCGAGTGAGACGAACCGTACGCTCTCCACGGCGTCGCCCTCGGCGCCGGCGCTCTCGTGCAGGACCCCCGTCCTCAAGTCAAGGACCCGCCGTAGCGGAGCCCCTACTGCCCACTTGCCCAACTCGAAGGCGACGGGGCCGGTGAGCAGGTGGGTATCGGCGCCGTCCCCTTCGTAGACGCCCGTGGCGATCACCCAAGGGTGCCGGCTGGGATGGCTGGTGAGAGGCGCACCGCTCATGCCGACGTGGCCGTCAGCCAGGGTGAGTAGTGCCTCGTGGACGCGCTCGGTTTCGATGTCGAAGCCCTCGATGTCAAGGGTCCAGCCTGCCCAAGCGGTGGCCCCGGGGAGGGCCCGCCGGCGACGCCGGCGAAACTGGTCAGCGAGCAGCTGGTGCACACGCGCCGCGCCGCCAGTGAGTGCCAGCATCCCAGACCGGGGTGAGCCCCGGCCGCCATTGACCAGGACGACGGTCGCCGCCCGGACGTCGGGGACGATGACGGGCGCGGGACGATGGGGGATCCCCGACAACCCATCGACCACCGTCAGCACCGCCTGCGGGTCGACTCCCCGCCGCCACAGCTCTTGGAGCACGTCGAGCGCTACATCCCCGGCGTCCTCGAGGGCGATCTCCACTGTGCTGCCTTCGACCACCACCCGAGGGTCCTCGAGCCCGACCTGCCGAGCCGCCTCCACGGCGAGGTCTGCGAGGTGGGTCACACCGGGGATCCCATGGGCCAACAGGAACTGTTTGAGTCTCGACCATGTCAGTGGTAGACCCGGGTCCCGTATCAGTTCGACGCTGATCCTGGGGGACCCGACTGTGCGAGGGAGCGACGAGGCTTCAATTCCCAGCCCAGCCAGCCTCTCGGCAAACGCCTCCCCGGCCTGGTCGAGGACGACGAGGTTCAGGTCGGGCTGCGGCGGGTCCAAGCGGTGGACGCCCGAGTGATCGACGGCGGCGGTACCAGTGCCACCGCTGTCGGCGACAATGAGCGCAGGTGCACCGGTGGAGGGTTTCCTCAGTCGTTCGGACAACCTGTCGACCGGGGCCGGGGCCAGCCAGGCGACAGGCATGCCGGCTTCACACAGGGCCAGCAGGTCCTGCTCAGTGCGTGCAGAGATGGACGCGGTGGCACTCCATAGGACGATGGCCTCGAACCGCCGGTCCAATCCAAGTGGCAGCGCGGAGAGGCTGCTGCGGGTGGGGGTGTGTGAAGCGTGTTCGTCCTGGTCGGTCCGGCTGCGGGCGCTCATGTCGGCTTTGGAACTGCGTGGTCCGGTCGCCGAGCAGAGCTGTGGTGGGCGGTGAGCACGAAACGATGCTCGCTCACAACGTGGGCCCGGGGATGGGATACCACCGGCGCCGGTCGAGCCGTGACCGCTCTCGTCCTCCCGGCACGCACTGAACCGATGGGCCCCGGGGCACTCCTCGTGCTCGCGCACCACCACGGGCTTCTTCGCGACATGCGCTGCGACTGGTCGAGCATTTCGGGACCGCCCTCTGCTGCTCAATGTCGGTTCAGGGAGTAGCTGCTCGAAGGAGGTTACTCGACACAAGGCCGAGAGGACCGTCCGATTGAAGGCAGGGTGCCTGGTGTTCGCTCCGTCCAGTGCCGGTCAGCCTGCGGTTTCGTGCAGCGGTCGGCACCGGTCAACCACTTGCCGCGTCCGTCACGGAGGTCAGGTACCGGCGGGCTGCGACGGAACCGTGCCAGCTGCCGACGCCGGAGATCTCGCCCCGGTCGCCGTGGGGTGGATCAGGTCGAGAAGCAGCCAGAGCGTCGTCCTGCCCGACCGGGCCTATTCCACATGGCCAGCGACCTCGCCTTCGGCGTCGACTGCGGAGGCTCGTGATGCATCATGTGCCCAGCTGGTCGAACTGAGCACATCTTCGAATTGCCCCCAACGGTTGCCGGCTGGCGGTCCGCCGTACCCGAGCGCGTGAAGCTCTCGTCCGGACCTACGAACGCTCAGTTGCTGTAGAGCCGCAGAACGCTGACGAGCACGGCGGTGCGTCGCTCCTCAGCCATGGCGCGGTCGTAGGCATCCCAGTCGTGGTGAGTGCCCCCGGCAGCCGTGAACACTTCGCGCAGCAGCGAGCGAAGCCTCTCGGCGCCGATGTCAGGGTGTGCGTCGTCGGGTCCGATCAGCTCGGCCCGACCTTCGACTGTTGCCCACTGCCACCCTGAACGGAACGTGATGCTCACCTGTGGCCGACCTCGGAGGTTGGCCAGCTTCGTCTTTCCCTTCGTGACGAAGCCGACCACCTCCGCGCCACCGACCGGGTGGGCGAGCACGCCGGCGTTGACTACCGACGATTGGATCGTGGCGTCCGACCGCAACGTTGACACGACGGCCAGGAACCGATCTTGGCGACCGATGTCCACGATATTCTGAAGGGTCGTCACAGTGGCTCCTCCGCGATCCAATCGGTGGCGAGCGCCACTCGACGCTAGTCCCAGATCGGCCGCTACTGGTCACGATTTCTCACCGCCCCGGGCGAGGCCAGGGAAGCCTCGGTAACCATTGTCGGCCGTCGATTACCGCCTCGACTCAATCGTCGCCGTGAGCAGCAAACGTGTTGCGGTGGGTGAAGTGCTGAATCTCTCGGCGAACCCGCAGGTATCGGCCCGGTTCAACTGCGGGGTACCCGAGGCGGCACGCGAACGCTATGTCGATGTAATCGGGGATCGACAGGATCTCGCGCAACTCCTCCTCGACGTGTTGGGCACTGAACACGCTCATGATTTGCATCCCGATCCCCAACGCCTCGGCCGTGAGCCACATGCTCTGCATCACGCATCCCAGACTCATGATGCCAAGGAAGTCGCCCTCCGATGCCGGAGCCCGCTCGCGCGTGTCGTAGACGACGATCAACACCACCGGGCATGAGCGCATGGTCTCGTCCAGGAAGCCGTGCTCCACATCTGTTGCTTCCTCGGACTTGCCATCCGGGGTTCGCCAGGAGGGCGGGAACATCGTCGCGATGAGCCCTGTACCCTTCCGGATCAGCTCCTCCTCACTGAAGGAGAGCTGGGCGTAGTTCTCCCGGACGAAGGCCTCGGATGTGCCGCCGCGCACTCGACCGATCGCTGCAAGCGTCGCCTGGTCGTCGACGACGATGATCTCGAAGTTCTGCATGTTGTGTGCCGTGGGCGCCCAACGAGCCGCTTCGAGGATCGACTGAAGTTCGTCTTCGGCAGGTTGGTGCCGGGGATCGAACGGGACGCGCACCGAGTGGCGCCTACGGATCACGTCGCTGATCTGTGTGAACTCATTGACTTCGCTGGAGTCAGTCATGTCTTCCCTCCCCTTGCCTGTGACCGTCGGTGGCGGGGTCGTACACAAGACGGCACGGGAGTGGACCGTCCAGCAGTTCCCCGTAGGTCGCCACCTTGCCCGGGTATCTGTGCGGCCTTCATGCCACCGTGAGAGTCAGGGACCTCATGCCACAACGCTGCCCCACGCGTCCCCTGCCCGATAGGGCCGATGGTCCCTTTCGAGGGTTTCGACCACTGCACTTACCGCTTCGTCGAGAATCCGAAGATGATCTGAGCACCCAGCCATTTCAGCCGGCCCGTACCCTTCCGCGAATGGGTCCAGAACGGGAACGGGCAGTGGCGGGAGGTCCAAGCGTGCATCGCTCACGGTGGTGATCTGACCGGCTGGCGCTCCGGACCGATCACGTTCCAGCACCGGCGGCTTCGCGTCCACGACACCAGAAGCTGAAACCTCGGTAAACGTTGGGGGCCAGGTGGCTGGGGTGTGACCGGCCCGTGGGTCCGAGATACTTCAGCAGTTCTCTGCCTGTGAATCAGGCCGCTACGAGAGGAGTTCGATGGCCTCTTGGTCGAGGGCAAGGTCGGGGGCAGCCAGGTTCTCCTCAAGGTGGTCCAGCGAAGATGTTCCCGGGATGAGGAGCACCTTGGGTGCCTTATGCAACAGCCAGGCCAGTGCCACCTGGGCCGGTCTGGCGTTGAGTCGGCGGGCTGTCTCTCGGACCGATGGGGCACCGAGTACCGGGTTCTCCGGGTTGAAGGCGGAGCCGAGTGGGAAGAACGGCACATAGGGCACCTCGTCTTCCCGACATGCGTCGAACACGTCCTGTCCAGAGCGATCAGCCAGGTTGAATGCGTTCTGGACGCAGGCCACCTTTGTCAGAGAGCGAGCGAGACGGTAGGAATCAAGGTCCACATTGCTGAGGCCGATGCCTCCGATGAGTCCCTCGTCGCGCAGAGCGATCATGGCCTCAAGCTGTTCGGCGATTGGCACGTCGGAGTCCGGATGGCGGCGCAGGTTGACGACAGGAACCTGGTCCAACTCCAGTGACCTGAGATTGGCTTCCACTCCGGCCCGCAGTTCCTCCGGTCGCTGTGCAGGCAGCCACTGGCCCTGCTCATCGCGAGCCGCGCCCACCTTGGACACCAAGACCAGCTCTTCCGGATATGGATGCAGCGCTTCGTGGATGAGCTCGTTGGCCACGTCGGGCCCGTAGAACTGAGCGGTGTCGATGTGATTCACGCCGGCATCGACAGCGCGTCGGAGTACTGCCAGGGCACGCTCGCGATTCCTTGGGGGTCCGAAGATCCCAGGTCCGGGGAGTTGCATGGCGCCGAAGCCCATGCGGTGAACGGGACGGTTCGCGAGAAGGACGGAATCGCTGGGCATAGCGTCCATATTGGCTCACCCGGTCCTCACCTTGAGCGCGCGCCGACCGCCGGCAAGAACCACGGGTGGCTTCACCCCGAGCGCCGGCACGCCAGATGGCCACAGGTTGCCCTTGAGCGCCCTCCTGCAGTTGTCCAGCGGATGCCCTGCCGCACCCTTGGGCCGGGTAATGGGCCTCAGCGTTGGTAAAGCTGAGCACAGCCGGGATGCAGTTGATCCTCCGCTTTCGTGGCTGAGAACGCTCTCAGCGGGGCGAGACGAGCCGTACCAGCTGCTGCCCTCTGCGACTCCCAGCTGTCATGGGTTGAGCAGCTCTTTCGTATCCGGGCCGGGCGCACACTGGTTCAGATCGAGTTTACCGAGTAGTCCCGTTCCGCAGAGTCGCCGGGCGACCCGGCTGGGACCCGCCGCTTGGCAATGATGGTCGCGGCCCCGGCCGCGCCTGCGGCACAACCGACGAGGGCGAGCACGGCCGGTGACCACAGAATGACGGCCAGCACCGCCGCCCCTCCAGCTTCGATGCCGAGAACCGCCTTGTCGACTGCTGGGCCGGCATCGGCAAATCGGCGGTGGAAAGCGAGGAGCTCGGTGGTCGACGCGATGTGGTGGGTCAGGAACACCGCAAGGCCACGGAGGAGGCCGAATCCAGCGCCCAGGGCAAGTGCGACCATCGGATCAGCTGAGAGGGCACCGAGGACGATCATCAGGTAGACGGCTGCGGTGGTGATGTAGGTGGCCAAGCCGGTACCGATCTGCCAACCGAACCCGGACCCGTAGACCCATGCCCGGTAGTGGTCAAGCCACCGTTCATTGACCTGGCGCCGGTGGATCGGGAGATTCAGGCCGCCCGCCCCCAGGTCGGAGCCCATGGAGATCAGCACCGCACCCAGGGCGAGGAGCCCGAGGGAAGATTGCGACAGTTGGAGGATGTGGACTCCTTCAGCCCCGAGCGCCATGGCACATCCGAGGGTCATGCCGCCCACGGTGGCGCCGACCACGAACCAGAGGGAGGTAGCGACGTAGGAGTGACCCTTTGCGCGCTCGCTGATCGGCGTGATGGTCGACATCATGGACAGCCCGCAGGGCGACCAGGTGGAGCGCGCCGCCGCGGCAACGGTCACCACCAGGGCCACGGCAGTGATGCAGAGGGTCATCGGGCTCCTTCTTCAGGGGGATCGCAGGGAACGGGATGTGCCGGGAGGGGGACCACGTGGGCAGTGACCGTGACCACGGGCGCCATCACTACGCAGCCGATCCGAGGAACGGGACGTCAAAGGAGAAGATGCCGCCGTCCTGGGCGACGAACCAGTAGCCCTGGCCCGACGGGGGGGCAGCCATGCCGACGATCGGTTGGTCGAGCGCCTGCCCGCCCATCGAGCCGAGGAACGGGGCATCCCCGAAGGAGAAGATGCCGCCGTCGGATGCCACCATCCAGTAGCCCCGGCCCGAC
>Ga0209584_10000689_pt1 | contig 10802 bp, 9 predicted proteins | sample NGEPerD_FD_184507 | JGI IMG/M metagenome (GOLD analysis project Ga0209584, IMG submission 184507) | Arctic peat soil microbial communities from the Barrow Environmental Observatory site, Barrow, Alaska, USA - NGEE PermafrostAB12-D... | ecosystem: Environmental > Terrestrial > Soil > Wetlands >...
AAGCAGAACTCTGTATGCCAAAATGTGGGTTTCAGGAAGTTTTCCTGGCTTCATTTTCAGGTCTTTAGCCAAAGGCTGCAATTCTAAATACCTGCATAATAATTTGATTTTGAGCCGATTACAGATTAATTTTCAAATAAATGCAAGTTTGATTTTTATTTGAAAAGTTATTAACAGGGAGAAAAATTTATTTTGTTATGTGACCTGATTTTGTAATTTAGTGGAAGAATTTAATGGGTTAGTAAGTAAAAGGTCGGCTCTCGTAGCCGGCCTTTTTACTTTTCTGCCGATTGAGCCATTATCTTTAATGATGAGTAAAATCAAGACCGCTTACTTCTGTAATAATTGCGGCTATGAAAGTGCAAAATGGCTAGGTAAATGTCCTTCCTGCGAACAATGGAATACTTTCACTGAAGAAGTAATCAGCAAAGACGACAGGCTGGAAGAATCCGGATGGAAAAAAAATTCCGATCAAAAAGAAATCAAAACGATTTCGATCCATGAAGTAATCAGCGGAGAAGAAAAAAGAATCGTTACGCCGGATTCGGAATTGAACCGGGTACTCGGAGGTGGGATCGTTTCAGGAAGTTTAATTCTTATTGCCGGCGAACCCGGAATTGGCAAAAGCACTTTATTTCTGCAGATCGGTTTGATGCTGAATCAAATTACTACACTTTATATCAGTGGTGAGGAAAGTGAACAACAGATCCGCATGCGGGCCGACCGCTTAAAAATAAGTGGAAAGCGCTTGATGAATAGTCCGGATAATTTTTATCTGCTTACAGAAACTTCAACCCAGGTTATCTTCCGTGAAATTAAAAAATTAAAACCACAGGTCGTAATTGTAGATTCCATTCAAACATTACAGTCTTCATATATAGAATCTTCATCAGGAACCATATCGCAGATCCGTGAATGCGCATCAGAATTCCAGCGGTTCGCCAAGGAAACGGGTACGCCTGTTTTTCTTATAGGCCATATCACCAAAGACGGAAATATTGCGGGACCGAAAATTCTCGAACATATGGTTGATACTGTTTTACAATTTGAAGGTGACCGGCATTATACCTACCGCATATTACGAACATTGAAAAATCGTTACGGCAGCACGGCCGAGCTGGGTATTTATGAAATGACTGATGAGGGCATGCAGCCGGTCAGTAATCCCAGTGAGATCCTGATCACACAAAAAGATGAACAGCTCAGCGGAAGCGCCATCGCCGCAAGTATAGAAGGGCAAAGACCATTGTTGATTGAGGTGCAGGCCCTGGTTACTGCATCCGTCTACGGTACCCCGCAAAGAACAGTAAGTGGTTTTGATCTGAGACGTCTTCAACTCCTGCTGGCCGTACTGGAAAAAAGAGGGGGTTTTCACTTTGGTGTGAAAGACGTTTTTTTGAATATTGCAGGTGGTTTAAAAGTAGAAGACCCTTCCATTGACCTCGCCGTTCTTTGCGCGCTGCTGAGTTCTTTTGAAGATGTGCCGCTTGCCTCAAATACCTGCTTTGCAGGTGAAGTTGGTCTCAATGGAGAGATCAGGGCGGTCAACCGGATTGGTCAGCGAATAGCCGAGGCGGAGAAATTGGGGTTCAGTAAAATCCTTGTTTCCAAATACAACCAGAAAGGACTAAAAAATATCTCGCCCCAGATTGAAATTAAATGGATGGGCAAGGTAGAAGAAGTATACAAATATTTATTTTAAAGTCTCCGGTTAGTGCATCCCGATTATGCAATACCGGTTTCTATTTTTTCGATCCCTGCTGAATCTTTTTTTCCCGCACACCTGTTGCGGCTGCGGATCTGCACTTCTTTCAGAAGACATTTTATTTTGTTTTTATTGCGAGGCTTTCATGCCACTGACCCGGTTCGAATATTTTTCTTCCAATCCGGTTGAAAAAATTTTCTGGGGTCGTGTGGAAATTCAGGCTGCTGCCGCCCACGTTTACTTCACCAGTGGCTCCTCCATCCAACAAAGCCTGCACCTGCTTAAATATAAAGAAAGAAAGCAGGTGGGTGAGTTTTTTGGCCTGCGAATGGGACTTGCAATCAAACAATCGAACCGCTTTACAAATTGCGAGCTCATCATACCCCTTCCGCTTTTTGCAGCCAGAGAAAAGAAAAGAGGGTTTAATCAGGCGCGCGTGATCGCCGGGGGGATTTCAAGACAATTAAATATTCCCGTTGTTTCCAATGCCATTAGCAGGTTTAAAAAAACCGAAACCCAAACAAATAAAAGCCGAATTCAGCGCTGGAGAAATATGGAAGCGACATTTGAAATCATAAATTCGCAGCTCATCCTGGGAAAACATATTTTACTTGTCGACGACGTAATAACCACCGGAGCCTCCCTGGAAGCCTGTGCTTTGGTTTTACAAAATATTTCCGGCGTTCGTGTTAGCATTTGTTGCCTGGCATATACGGTCATCGCCTGATGTTCAAACGAAATTCATGGCCCATCGTTACTGCTCATCGTCCTTATTATTGCTATTTTTGCTCGAATGATAAAAGCCCTGCTTCTACTGGGATTCGCCGGAACTCTTTTGTTTTCATGCCAAAAACATTCCGATCTGGGCGGCACCAACCGACTTTTCTTTTCTGCAGATACGCTGAGCTTTGATACCGTTTTTACCACCACTGGTTCTATAACCCAGCAGGTAAAACTGATCAATCCAAATAGCGAGGGTGTCAACATCAGCTCCATTAACCTTATAGGTGGGTCGTCCTCCCCTTTTGTTATTAACATCGATGGAAGCCCTGGCCCCAACGCTTCCGGTTTGTTCATTGGAGCCAACGATTCCATGTATATTTTTATCAATGTATCTATTCCTAAAGGTCCGGCACCCAACCCCTTTATTGTTAACGATAGTATCCGGATCAGTTATAATGGTATTGAGCAATTCATCCTTCTCAGCGCCTGGGGTCAAAATGCCCATTTTCTGAAAAACGCAGAAATCACATCCGATACCGTATGGGCAAACGATCTTCCTATTGTTATATATGGCGGATTACACGTGGACAGCAATGCTACCCTGACCATCCAGGCAGGTACACATATTTATCTGCATGCTGACGCACCGGTTTTTGTGGACGGCAGTCTAAACCTGCTCGGAGAATCGCCAGATAGTTTACGGGTATATTTCACAGGAGATCGTCTGGATTACCCTTATTCGGGTTATCCGGGTTCCTGGCCGGGGATTTATTTTAATAAAAGCAGCAGGGATAATATCCTGACTTATGCCTCTTTTCAAAACGGGAACCATACACTGGTCACAGAAGGACTGCCTACAGATGGAAATCCGAAACTTACACTGAATCAATGCATCATCAATAATTCGCTGGGAGAAGGAATACTCAGCATTCAGTCCAGTATTGTCGCAGTCAATTGCCTGTTGAGCAACTGCGGTCAGAATATTGTGATTGGCCAGGGAGGAAATTATCAGTTTGATTATTGCACAGTGGCTTCTTATTCCACCAGACTGCTCAGCCACCAGCTTCCTGTTTTGACGGTTTCTAATACTGCAACAGATGGCAATCAGATATTTACCGGCGACCTGACGGCTGTTTTTACCAATTGCATCTTTTGGGGAAGCCAAGGTGTTCCCGACGAAGCGCAGATCGTAAAACAGGGAAATTCTGTTTTCCAGATCCTTTTCGACCACTCGATCCTGAAACAACAAAACTATCCCGCGAATATCGACAGTAATGCATTGTTACTGAATACCGATCCGGAATTCATCGCAACCGGCGTTCCCGACGATCAGTTCAATTTCCATTTGCAGGCCGGATCTCCTGCTTTAGGCCTGGGGGTCAATACCGGCATTTTGATCGATCTGGATGGTAACAGCAGGCCTTCCAGCCAGTCTGACCTGGGTTGTTATGAACGGCAGTGAATCCTTACCTGTTTCACCTAACTTTGATAGGTGAACATCGAATATTTCAATTAAAGAATTCTATATGTTGCGTTTATTGATCATTCCGATTTTATTTATGATCCACATGAGTGTATATGAGTTTAAAGTAGCTGCGCTGGACGGAGGAACGATTGACCTTTCAGCATATAAGGGAAAGAAAATCCTGATCGTTAATACTGCATCCAAATGTGGTTTTACTCCCCAGTATGCCGACCTTGAAAAACTCTATGACAAGTATAAAGACAAACTGGTGATTATTGGTTTTCCCGCCAACGATTTCGGAAGCCAGGAGCCGGGCACCAACTCCGAAATCAAGGAATTCTGTACCAAGAATTACGGGGTTACATTCCCGATGGCGGCCAAGGTGGATGTCGTAGGTGATAATACCGCACCGTTGTTTAAATACCTCACGGAGGAAGCGGTTAAACTCGGAACGCCAGCTCCGGTCATCAAATGGAATTTTACAAAATTCCTGATTGATGAAAACGGAAAACTCATCGCGGTTTTCCCGAGCAAGGTGACACCGATGAGCGATGAGATTACGTCCCACCTCAATTAATACTGACCACAGGATGTTCTTCAATGAGGTGATCGGTCAGTCTGAAATCAAATTAAAACTTCGCAGGCTGGTTGAACATAACCGGCTTAGCCATGCGTTGCTGCTTTGTGCACCCGAAGGTGCGGGAGGCCTGCCACTGGCCCTGGCTTTTGCCCAATTCCTTGTATGTGAACGGGTTTCGAATCCAAAATCAGACGGTCCATTCCCTGAAGAGAGTTGCGGAGTCTGCCCATCCTGTATTAAGGCCGCTTTATTAATCCATCCGGATATTCATTACGTGTACCCGGTTATCGTTCGCAAATCCGGAGAAAAACCAATCAGCGCGGATTTTATAACGGAGTGGCGCGAATTCATTGTGCAATTTCCTTATGGTACCATTTTCGACTGGTTGCAATTCATACAGGCCGACAATAAACAGGGTAATATTACCGCACATGAATGCAATGAAATCAACCGTAAACTCAGCCTGAAAAGTTTTGAAAACGGTTATAAGATTCTCATCATGTGGATGCCGGAGTACCTGCGCAACGAAGGGAATAAATTATTAAAATTGATCGAAGAGCCGCCACCAGACACCCTGTTCATCCTGGTTACGGAAGACGAAGCGCAGATCCTTCCCACCATTTTATCCAGGGTACAAAATATTCATTTGCCCCGGCCATCCGTAACCGAAATCAGCGATGCCCTGATTACCCGGGCCGGAGTAAACCCTGAAAAAGCAAGGCAGCTTGCAGCCGTAAGTGAACAGAATTACCGGGAGGCGCTCCGGCAGCTGCAACATGGAGAGGATGACTGGCTGGGTCAGTTACGGGAATGGCTAAACGCTATTTTGAAAACAGGACCGGCCAATCAGGTAAAATGGGTGGATGAAATCAGTAAATCCGGTCGTGAGAAGCAAAAACAATTCCTTCAGTATTTCGTACACCTGCTGGAACAGGCCATACGTCTGCGAATGTACGAGGGCGCGGTGGCCGACATGCCGGAGTCGGAAAGAGATTTTGCTTTTCGACTCAATAAAACGGCAGATCTGTCTGCGCAGCAGGCCATTGTAAAAGAACTCAATAAATCAATTTATTACATAGAACGCAATGCACATGCGAAAATGTTATTCCATGCATTGACCATACGTCTCTACCATATTCTGGCAACGGGAGAGGAAGCGGTGGTGAGGTAGGAAACAACTATATTTGTCAACTTGCTGGTTAATTTATACATATATGGGATGTTCTAATTGTGGTACGAAAGACGGCAAACCGGGCGGATGTCAAAGCCACGGAAGCTGCGGTACCGGAAGTTGCAACAGGATGAATGTATATGACTGGCTCTCTAACCTTCCCATTCATGACCCCGCTACAGAATGCCGGGTAATGGAAGTAAGTTTTAGTCAGGGAAGCCGTAAAGATTTTTATCGCAATACAACAACACAGATTTTTGAAAAGGGAGAAATAGTGAGTGTGGAGGGAGTAAGTGGTTTTGATGTAGGTGAGGTAAGTTTAACGGGAGAGCTGGTCAGGATACAGATGAAGAAAAAGAGTGTCGATGAGTTTCATCCGGACATGAAAAAAGTGCTTCGTCGTGCTTCTGATCGTGATCTGGATTTGCTCAAACAAAATAAGGCCCGTGAAAAAGAGGCCGTGATCCGCTCACGCGCCATTTCGCGCCAGCTCAAACTGGATATGAAAGTCTCCCAGGTTGAAATCCAGGCCGATGGCCGAAAAGCTACCTTCTATTATATTGCTGACGACCGGGTGGATTTCCGGGAACTCATCAAAATATTCGCATCGGAATTTCGTGTTAAAGTGGAAATGCGGCAGATTGGCGCAAGACAGGAAGCGGGTAAGGTGGGTGGTATTGGCAGCTGCGGCCGTGAACTGTGTTGCTCGACATGGCTGACAGATTTTAAGTCGGTGAATACTACCGCAGCCCGTTATCAGAATTTGTCCATCAACCAAAGCAAGCTCAGCGGCCAGTGCGGTCGTTTGAAATGTTGCCTCAATTATGAATTGGATACCTACCTGGATGCGCTGCAACAATTTCCTGAAAATGCCGATACTTTACAGGTTGCCAAGGGTACCGCCCTGCTGATCAAAAAAGATATTTTTAAAAACCTGATGTGGTATGTGTTGCCCGACAGCAGCAAACAATACCCACTCCTGATCGAACGGGTTAAACAGATCAAAAAACTCAACCAGCAAAATATCGTTCCGGACGACCTGGGTGCCGTAGAAGCGACAGGCAAACCGAAAGAAGAATTGGTTAATGTAGACCTGACCGGACAATTCAGTTTGAAAACACTGGATAAAGCAGACCGGAAAAAAAGAGAAATGAGAAGGGGTTCGAATCAACCTGGACGGGATAACCGGGATAACCGCCAGGGACCGGCTCCGCAACAAAGAGACAATAGACAACAACAGCCCAGAGATAACCGGTCACCACAGCAAAGAAATAACAGGCCGCCGCAATCCCGGGATAATAAACCACCACCACAGAAGGGAGATAACCAGCAGCCACCATCGCCTCCCAGAGAAAACAAGCCGCCTCCGCCCATTAAGAAACAATAGTGCATGAAAGGCTTTATGAAGAAAATGTTCCTGCTTTCCGGATTATTCGGGATCAGCTGGCTTCTCTTTGCCCAAAGCTGTATGACGTTTAGAAAACCTGATGCCGAAGAAAAATCAGCATTTGCAAAATCTCATGTCGTGCTCCGTACGGGCATGCTGCGAGGAGACGGATGGCAAATCCATTACGCTATAACAGGTGTGGACTCTTTACCAACTTTGTTTTTTATTCATGGGTCTCCCGGAAACTGGAATGCGTTTGCAGAATATATGAAAGACAGTCAGCTTCTGAAAAAATTCAGGATGGTTTCCGTCGACAGACCCGGTTTTGGATACAGTGACTTCGGCAATGCCCAACACCTGGACATCCAATCCATTTGGATCAGTCCGATTTTTACAGAACTGGCTAATCACAAACCCATGTTTATCGCAGGCCATTCGCTGGGAGGCCCCCTGGTAGTCAAATTAGGCGCTGACAATCCGGAACTATTCTCAGGTCTTGTTATCATCTCCGGGTCTATTGATCCCAAAGAAGAAGAACCGGAAAAATGGAGGCCCTGGCTTTTTAATACTTCTTTAAACTACTTTGTTCCCGGTGCCCTTCGGCCCGCCAATGAAGAACTCTGGTATTTAAAAAAAGATCTGGTTGACCTTGAAAAGGATTTTTCCAAAATAAGCTGCCCGGTTTATTTTATTCATGGCGCCCTGGATACCTGGGTTCCACCGGAGAATGTGGACTATGGAAAAAAATTACTCGTACATGCGCCTTTTGTCGACGTAACGATGATTCCCGGCGCCAATCATTTCATTCCCTGGACTAAATTCACGGAAATACGATCGGTATTGTTAAAATTGTATTAGTTGTCCCGGGTGTTTACAATGCATTTTCTTTTTTGTAAATTGCAAGTCCTAAACGAAACAAACTATGGCTATTTTCAAATCTGGCAATCCGGCGTTGAATATATTCGAAAAGACTATTGCCCTGCCCGGAACAGAAGCAATGACTGAAAGGGGTACGCTGAATAAATTTTTCTTGTTGTTTTTGCTTGTCATGGGATCCGCTTCCCTGACCTGGAAGGCTTTTTATGATGGGGTGAATGTAATGCCCTGGATGATCGGATCGGCAATACTTGGCTTCATCACGGCCATGGTCGTGATCTTTAAAAAAGAATGGGCTGCTTACCTGACACCGGTATATGCTTTATTCGAAGGCGTTTTCCTCGGTGCTATTTCTGCAACCTACAATAACGTATTTGCAAAAACCGCCCCGGGTATCGTGACGCAGGCCGTACTGCTCACTTTTGGTGTAGTTATTTCGATGTACCTGTTGTACCGATTCCGCGTCATCAAAGTGACCGAGAAGTTCAGGTCCATCATTCTTATGGCAACAGCGGGCATCGCCATATTTTATCTTTTGGCCATTGTATTACGCATGTTCCATGTGGATATTGCTTTCATTCATGAGGGATCGACGATCGGCATCGGATTTTCTCTATTTGTGGTCGCGATTGCGGCACTCAATTTGCTTTTGGATTTTGATATGATTGAAAAAGGCGTTGCAGCGGGAGCTCCGAAATACATGGAGTGGTATGGCGCTTTCGGACTTCTGGTGACGATTGTGTGGTTATACCTGGAAATTCTTCGACTATTGGCCAAGCTGGCGGATCGCAGATAGTAACGATCAATGCCATCTTACGTCTTCTTAGGTCTTCTTACGTCTTTTTGCGTCTGTAATTCGTCTGAAAGTTTTTTATAAAAGGGCCCCTGTTTGGGAGGCCCTTTTATTTTACAGGCGAAGGAGTAAGGATTGGTTTTACCTGTCCCCTCCCAGCAAACTTCCCAGACCTCCCAATATGCTCCCCTCCTCCCTTCTCTGGCCAAACTGAGGGCTATACTGAATGATCCTGCTGGCCAGTCTGCTGATGGGAAGTGACTGTATCCAGACCTTGCCGGGACCGCGCATGATGGCGAAGAACAGCCCCTCTCCTCCAAACATCCAGTTTTTAATGCCCCGGATGAATTCGATGTCAAAATCAATAGTCGGCTGATAAGCCACCACACAGCCGGTATCCACTTTCAGGATTTCACCTGCTTTGAGTTCCTTCTCGAGAATATAACCGCCTGCGTGGACGAATGCGAGACCATCGCCATCCAGTTTTTCCATGATAAATCCCTCCCCGCCAAAAATTCCTGTACCCAGTCTCCTCTGAAAGGCAATTCCGATACTCACGCCTTTGGCAGCACATAGAAATGCATCCTTCTGAGCGATAATCGAACCACCCAGCTGCTGCAGATCGAGGCAAATAATTTTTCCGGTATAAGGTGCTGCAAAACTGACGCGCTTTTTCCCCTGCCCGACGTTGGTGAATGCCGTCATAAATAAATTTTCCCCTACCAGCACACGTTTGCCTGCATGCATCAAACGATCAAGCAGTCCCGATCCCTGTTGTTGAGAACCATCTCCGAAAATGGTTTGCATCTCGATTCCATCATCCATCATCATAAAACCGCCAGGCTCACCAATCACCGTCTCGTGTGGATCCAGTTCTACTTCCACAAACTGCAATTCTTCACCAAAGATTTTATAATCGATTTCGTGATTGTTTCGCATGATGTATATTTTTTTACAAAGATAAAGCCGGTGTAATAAAATGCCGTCAACAAAAAGAGCACCGTGATGGTGCTCTTACAATTTTTACTTTTATTTCCGTCTGCCAGTTACCTCAGGAATCAGATTAGAACCAGGATCCGATCCAGGTTTCATCCACGCCTTTTCCGGCAAGATTTCTTCTTCTCCTGGCTTTGTCAACAGAATGCCGAACCAGTGTGATCGGGATCATGATAATCAGGAAAATAAATGTGAGTGGGGGAATGCCCATCATCGATACCCATCGTCCCCCAAAATACCTGCGCATCGGACGTTTCAACCTTTCAGCAATCAGGTACATGCTGGGAAGAATAAATAGTGTCATGAAGAATGCGAAAGCCAGACCGAATATGATGGTCCATGACAGTGGTTTCCAGAATACGGCACTATCGCCGCCAAAAAATATGTGCGGATTCAGTTCTGCAAAAAGTTTCACAAAATTAATATTGAATCCAATCGCCAGGGGAATCAGCGCCAGTATCGCAGCCAGCGCAGTAAGTAATACCGGTATGATCCTGGTTTTACCGGCCTGGATCAGGGCTTCCCTGGTTTTCATTCCGCGATCGCGAAGTACGTCTGCAAATTCGATTACCAGGATGCCATTCTTCACCACAATTCCCGCAAGGCCCACAATGCCCAGTCCGGTCATTACAGCTGATATGGTCATCCCTGTAAATGCAAAACCCAGCAGCACACCAATGACGCTGAAAATAATTTCCGTCAGGATGATCACCGGCTTGCTGATGGAATTGAATTGCAGTACCAGGATAAACAATATCAGCATCAAAGCCACGAGCAGTGCGGAGCCCAGGAAGGAGACCGTTTCCTGTTGCTGTTTCCCCTCACCAGTTTGGGTGATGGTTACATCATCTGCCTTACCCTGGAAATTATCAATGGCTTGTTTCAGTTCTGCATTTACTGCGGGCGGCGTATATCCGGTCAATACAGAGGAATACAAAGTGATTACCCTTTTCAGTGCTTTCCGCTTGATACTGCCATAGGTACTTGTAAAATCAATTTTCACCAGGTTGGTGATCGGAATGGATTTTATAGCACCGGTCGGTTCGCGGAAGAAAATTTTCATATTCAACAGGTCGGTCAGATTTTTCCTCTGTACTTCCGTATTC
>Ga0209584_10000690_pt1 | contig 10796 bp, 11 predicted proteins | sample NGEPerD_FD_184507 | JGI IMG/M metagenome (GOLD analysis project Ga0209584, IMG submission 184507) | Arctic peat soil microbial communities from the Barrow Environmental Observatory site, Barrow, Alaska, USA - NGEE PermafrostAB12-D... | ecosystem: Environmental > Terrestrial > Soil > Wetlands >...
GGTGCCTCCGGTGTAGAGGACATAGAGGTCGTCGGGGGACCGCGGCCCGAACTCCCGCGAGGACCGACCAGCGGCGAGGGCGGCCTCGTAGGGCGTGGCCGCATCGGAGGGGCCGGGGGTCTCAGACTTGCGGGGGGAGTCCGTGGCGCCGCTGGTGTCGGAGTGGTCCTCGATCACCACGAGGTGCAGCGCCCGATCCCGGTCATCGCTCAGCGATTCGTCGACCAGGGGCGTCAACTCCTCTTCGTAGATCAGGGCTGCGAGATCGGCGTTGTCGATGACGTAGCGAAGCTCCGGTGCCACGTACCGGTAGTTGATGTTGATGGGCACCGCCCGTGCCTTGTAGCAGCCGATCATGGCCTCGGCCCACTCCGCTCGGTTGTGCGCCAGGATCCCGACGTGAGCGCCGGGTGCGACCCCCTGGTCCCGCAGGTGGTGCCCGAAGCGGTTGGCCCGTTCGTCGACCTGTCGGTAGGTCAGTCGATCGGGGCCGGCCACCAGCGCCAGGCGGTCGGGGACGGTGTCGGCCACCACCTCGAACAGGTCGGCAAGGTTGAATTGGCGGGAGCTCTTCACGTTCCTCCTTCGTCTGCGGCCGGTCCGCCGTTGCGCTTGGGCGGGTTGTGCCGGCTGTGCCGGTCGCCCTGGGCGAGGGAATCTCCCACGAATCGGCTCCGACGGATGGCCGGTGCGCTCGACCCGTAGCATGCTTCAGCCGAACGGACACTCTGTACCACGTCCGTCCATCATGGTGGTCCCCTTGGACCGCCGATCGAACGAACGGGGGCCGGAACGTGACGAGTGCAGCCAACGGTGCACGGGGAATCGAGGGCCTCTCCGCCCTGGTGACCGGAGGCGGCAGCGGCATCGGACTGGGTGCTGCCACCCGACTGGTCCAGGACGGGGCCCATGTCACCATCTGCGGCCGGACCGAGGAGCGACTCCGCTCGGCGGTCGATCTCCTCACCGAGACGGCTCGGGCGTCGGCCGGCGACGCTTCGGCCGGGGGCGGCTCGGCCGCAGTAGCCGGGGGGACCGCCCGCTACGTGGTGGCCGATGTGACGGTCGAGGAGGAGATCGCCCATGCGGTGGCGGAAGCGGCCTCCGGACGGGGTCGCCTCGACATCCTGTTCGCCAACGCCGGCGGCGCGTCGCACATGGGGCCCATCGCCGGTGCCGACCTCGGCCAGGTCCGGGCCACGGTCGACCTCAATGTGATCGGGACGTTTCTCTGCATCAAGCACGCGGCCCCGCTGATGGCGGCCGGAGTGGGGACGGGTGTCGGTGGGGGAGAGGCACCTGGTGGATCGATCATCGGGATGTCATCGGGGGCCGGCCATTTCCCCCACCGGTACCTCTGGGCCTATGGAGCGGCCAAGGCCGGCGTCGACATGCTGTGCAGGTACGCCGCCGAGGAGTTGGGCCGCTCGGGCATCCGGGTCAACACGGTCCAACCGGGCATCGTCGATGACGAGCTGATGGCGCCGATCACCGCCGGGGGCCCGCTGCTCGACGACTACCTGGCCGAGATGCCGATCAGCCGTTTGGGGACGGTCGAGGACATCGCGGCTGCGGTCCGCTTCCTGGCCGGGCCCGAGGCCGGATGGATCAGCGGCGAGAGCCTGGCCGTGGACGGCGGCCACCATCTGCGCCGGGGGGCCAACTACGGCCTGCTCTTCGGCGAGTAGCAGGCCAGCGGCCCACGGACCGGGGTGGCGGTCCTGGAAGCGGGAGGGCCGGCCCGGCGACTGTGGACATCCCAGCCGGAGCGGTAGCGTCGTCCGGATGACAATTCACGGGGCCCGCTGATGCCCGGCATGGGTGCCACCCCCGGCGCTGGCAATTCGACGATCATCCAGGCGTTCCACCAGGCGCTGCTTCGGCAGGGGGAACTGATCTTCGTGGTGCTGATCCTCCTGATCGTCGCCTGGAATATCCTGCGCTCCGTCCAGTACAGCCGGGCGGTTGCCAGGGGCGAGCGATTCCCTGCGCCTCGGCCGGCCACCACGCCCGGCACCCCACCGCTGCGGCCTCCTCGGCGGTGTGGATCCAGCTGGGGATCGGGATCTTGTTGCTGGTGGCCCCGCGCGGCCGGTGGTCCCGGGCCGCCGGCCTGGTAAGTGTCGGGTGGGGGCTGGTCGTGTGGGTGTTCGGCGCGGCCTTCGGTGGCCTGCTCGCCCCGGGGCTCACCCTCTTGTTCGGTGCGCCCGGAGCGGTACTGATCTATGTGGTGGGCGGGGTGCTCGTTGCCCTACCCGAACGTGCGTGGGCCGGTCGACAGCTCGGTCGCATCATCACCGTCTCGGTCGGGGTGTTCCTGCTGGTGATGGCAGGACTCCAGGCCTGGCCGGGTCGGGGCTTCTGGCAAGGGGGCACGCAGGAGGGGATCGTCGAACAGCTTGCGGAGTCGGGTCAGCGTCGAGCTCATGGCTGACTGTCCGATGCAGAGCCTGTGGGCAGCCCGCGTGACGCTTCGCTCGGCCATGAGGGCGTCGAACGCGACCACCAGGTTGAGATCCACGTCGCGGAGTTTCACCACCACAGCCTACCGACCATTGATCTGCTCAATCACAGTGATCACCACGGATTGTTTGTGGCAATAGACGCACCGGCGTACCGTGACCCGGCAGGGCCCGTCCGATCCTTTCGAACGCAGGAGCGACACGTTGACCGTATTGATGACCAGCGAGATGCCCGGAACCACCCAGGAGGCCTACGACCACCTCGCAGTGGCACTGCTCCCGATCCTGAAGTCGACCGACGGGTTCATCGCGCACGCCGCCGGCCCGGTCGACGGGGGGTTCCGGGTGACCGAATTGTGGGAGTCCGAGGCCGCGCACGACAAATGGTTCACGGCCCACGTGGCACCCACGATGCCGGCCGATGCCCCGCCCCCGAACGTGACGTTTCGGCCTATCGTCAACGTCGTGATCGCCTGATCACCGCAAACCACATCGAAGGAGGGACTGCCATGACCATCGCTCCGGCAAAGTTCGTGCACGTCGTGTACCGCACCCGCCGCTTCGACGAGATGATCGAGTGGTACAAGACCGTGTTCGGCGCCCGCGTGCAGTACCAGGACCCTGGCCTGGCGTTCCTCACCTACGACGACGAGCACCACCGCTTCGCATTCGCCAACATGGCCCTGCTCGACCCGACCGGCGGCGGCCCCGACGACCGCGGGCCCATTGGCGTCGACCATGTGGCTTACACGTACGCCTCGCTGGCTGATCTCTTCGACCAGTACGCCGAGCTGAAGGCCGAAGGGATCACCCCCTATTGGTGCATCCACCACGGCATCACGGTGTCGATGTACTACGGAGACCCCGACGGCAACCAGATGGAGTTCCAGGTCGACTGCTTCGCCGACAACGAAGACGCCAATGCCTTCATGCGCCGCTCTTTCGCCGTCAACCCGATCGGAGTCGAGTACGACCCCGACGCCTGGCTCGCTGACCTCCGCTCGGGCACGCCAGCCACCCTCCTGCTCGCCCGGACGACCGACCTGCCCGTCTCGCCAATACGCAGCGCCCGGTCGGACGGGTTCGCAGCACCCGCCGGGTGATCTCAACCGGAACGCCAAACGCCGCAATCAGACAGGTCCATCAGTGACCATCGTGGCTGGCGCTACCATGATCTCGGCGGGAGGGTAGCCAGGGCCACGGCAGACCTGATGATCGCCATGCACGCGACAAGCCCAGACGACGCGTAGCCCAGATCTCGCCCCGCCGTCCGGTGACTGAGGGTGGTCCGGTCGACGTCGTGCTCACTCGCACGAGCTCGGAATCCGACGGCTCTGATCGACCGGGCCCATGTTGTGATGGGGAGGCAGAATCCGCCGACCGAGCCGCTGAACTGGGGGAACGTCGGCTGGTGCTGCTTTCAGACGGCCTTCCGGAACCCCGGTGTAACCGAATGCTGAGGAAGACGGGCATCACCCTGCGCCGAAGGGGGGCTTGACCTGCAGTGTTTCAGTTTCCGATCGCGCAAGCGAGGCATGGGTTTATTGAATGCTGTCGGCCGGTATGAACTCAACTCCGAGCCGTTGGAAACCGTGACCGTAGTGATCACGTCAGTCCTGAACCGTAATGACCGCGGGTGGACACCGAATTGGAACTCCGAAAGTCCCCTTCCGGCCGCCCGAATCTCCTGCGCCGTCACATCAATGCGTCGACCTCATTTGCGCTTCACCCCTCGGGTTCCCGTCCATACGGGCTGCGATGTCGGGGGGCATGCCGGGTCCCGGTCGCACCGTCAACTCTGCGGGGTCGTGCACCCGGCCGCAGTTGGCACAGGTGGTCTGCTGGGTGATCGCACCACCGCAGACGGAGTGGACGTAGAGGATGGGTGAGCCAGCCGGGGCGGACCATCGGTCGCCCCATTCGGTCAGTGTGATGATGACCGGTGCCAGGTCCCGCCCCTTTTCGGTGAGTAGGTACTCGTAGTGATCTGGGTTCCGCGAGGTGGCGCCGTGTTCCATGATCCCGACCTCGACAAGGCCGACGAGGCGGCTCTTGAGAATGTTCGTGGCGATGCCGAGTCTGAGCCAGTCGTTGAAGCGGGTGGAGCCGGCGAACAGCGCGTCCCTGATGATCAGCAGGCTCCACCGTTCGCCCACCACTTCGAGCGCACGGGCGGCCGAGCACACCTGGTTGTCGTAGGTCCTTCCGAGCATGTCCCCAGTGTACCCACGTTTCACTTGCATGATGCAAGTCATTCCGGTATGGTGACTTGTATCATGCAATCAGCTGGGGGAGAGTCCCGGACCACAACCATCAACCACGAGGAGAAGCGAGCACTATGTCCGATCAGAATTTCACCGCCACGTTCACGGTTGACCAGACCCCCGAGGAGGCGTTCCAGGCCATCACCGATGTCCGAGGATGGTGGTCAGGAGAGATCGACGGGAGGACCGACGCGCTGGGTGCGGAGTTCACGTACCGCTACCAGGACGTCCATTACTCCAGGCAGAGGATCACCGAGCTGGTTCCGGGGAGGACCGTGGTCTGGCATGTCGAGGAGGGCTTTCTCGACTTCGTCGAGGACAAGACCGAGTGGACGGGCACCGACATTCGGTTCGACATCTCCCCGAAGGACGGCGAGACGGAGGTGCGATTCACGCACCTCGGTCTGGACCCTGACGTTCAGTGCTTCGACGGCTGCTCGAGCGCTTGGAGCTTCTATATCAATGGGAGCTTGCGGAGTCTGATCAGCACGGGGAAAGGCGAGCCCAATGACCGGGAGACGACAGACGGAGAGGGTGAGTCTCTCTGAGGGTGGACCGGTCACATGATGCGAAGGAGACGCAGAACCCCCAACTGCCAGGAAACTGTTCCGGCAGCACTCCCTTCATCCCGATCTCCATCGGTGCGCTCACTGGCGTCACCGAACGCGAAGCTGGAGTCGCCGTGCGGACCGACTGGTCTGCTCGCCGCTCCCGTGGCCGTCCTAGTCATCCGAAGCACTGAGCGTCCCAACGCGGCTTTGATCCCGCGGGCGCCAGAAGTCGCGATGGCGAACGTCGGGGAATGACTACTCCCCCCAAGGTCCGGCACCAATCCCGACAGGCAACACGACAACTGGAGGCAAGGCAATGGCCGCACTCATCGACCAGATGACGAGATGTACCTACACGACCTACATCTACGCCACGCCCGAACGGGTCTGGCAGGGCCTCACCGACCCCGCCTTCACGAAGCGCTATTGGCGGCACCAAAGGGCTGGTGCGAAGACCTTCCGTTCGGACTGGAAGAAGGGCTCGCCCTACGACTTGGCGCACGAGGAGGTCGGGCTCGTCGTGAGCGACCCCGAACAGGTGATCCTCGAGTCCGATCCCTACCGCCGGCTGGCCTACACCTGGCACACGTTCACCCCCGAGTGGGCCGCCCAGGTCGGCATGGACGAAGCCACCGCTGAAGCCTGGCGGGCTGAACCCCGCTCCAAGGTCGCCTTCGACATCGAGGACACCGGGCACGGTGTGGTCAAGTTCACGGTCGTCCACGACGGCTTCGAGCCTGGTAGCGACGTTCTCCAGGGCATCTCTAACGGCTGGCCTGCCGTCTTCGCCAGTCTGAAGACCCTGCTCGAGACAGGGACGGCTTTGCCTGGGTCGTAGGACGGGACAGAGGGAGGCATCCCCTTTGACAATCACAAATAGGAGGAGACAGACATGAGGGATGAACCAACAAAACTCGGCGGGCCGGCGGCCGGCGCCACCAACGCGGCGAGCCTGCCCACGGTCGTCGACCGGGACATCTTCCAGGCCGAACTGGACAGTCTGCGGGTTCGGGAGAAGGCGCACACCCGGGAAGGCGACGCGATCGCCGCGGCCCGCCGGCGACTGCCCATGGTGGAGGTGGATCCCACCATCACGCTGATCGGCCCGGACGGCCCGGTCTCGCTGCTCGAAGCGTTCGAAGGGCGCCGGCAGCTCATCGCCTACTACTTCATGTGGCACACCGGTCACCCCGCCGCCGAGCAGTGCGAAGGCTGCACATGGGTCAACACCCAGATCGCGGAGTTGTCCTACCTGCATTCTCGCGACATCACCTACGCGGTCTTCTGCCAGGGTCCCTACGCCGAAAGCATCCGCTACCACGACTTCATGGGCTGGGAAATGCCGTGGTACTCCGCCAAGGACAACCTCGACGCGCTTCTCGTTGGGCGCCAAATCGGCCTGTTCCACCTCGTGTGCTACGTACGGGACGGCGACCGCGTCTTCGAAACCTACTGGACGACCCGCCGCGGCGCAGAGGCGATGGACTACAGCTACGCGCTCATGGACCTCACGGTGTACGGACGCCAGGAGCCGTGGGAAGACTCGCCGCCTGGATGGCTACAGCAGTGCTCCATCACGCGGTCTAACGGCGGCTCGCCCGACTGGCCACCGGTGTCAGTGTGGCCGGGCGGACGCCCCATTGCCCAGTGGTCGCGACTCGAGGCTGGATGCTCTGACGAACTCGGCACCGCAGGGGGCTGAGCGCATAGGTATCTGGCTGCTCAACGGTTACCCTCGTGCTCACGCAGGAAGGTAGTGAGCCTGACCGTGACCATCCGTATGTGCGGATACCGAGCGGATTCCTGGTATCGCCGAGCGCGGCCTGTCGGCTCTCTGAGCTGCGGGTTCACGCCTTTGAACCGCGTTTCGGATCCCGCTCACAAGACATGGGTTTACTGAATGCTGAGGAAGACGGGCATCGCCCTGTGCCAAAGAAGTCGTTGAACTGCACTTTCTCGCCTTGCGACCTCCCGCACGAGACATGGGTCTACTGAATGTTGTTGGCAAGCTCGCTCCCGAGCGGGGATCGGCTGTTGGCCACCGACGAGGGAGCAGTTCTCTGACAGTCGGTGCCGAAGCTCCGACCGGGAGTCGGAGGCGCTCTTCGTCCTGGGCGGCGCAAGTCTGGGTGAGATCGCAATGAGAACCTGTGGAACGATCGGGTGGTGGACCCGTCCCGTCTCGTGCTCGTTACCGGGCTCCCTGGTACGGGCAAATCGACAGTCGCGGAGCAGGTGGCGGCCCTCATCGGAGCATCGGTGCTCGGGCACGACTGGGCGATGAGCGGGCTACGTCCCTACGACGAGCTGTGGGAGACGATGGATTCGATGGTTCCGCCGGGTCAAGGTGCTGTCGGATGGTCGATCTGCAGCGCTCTGGCACGGGCACAGCTGCGGAGAGGTGCGTCGGTCGTGCTCGATGGAGTCGCAAGACCTGGCGAGATCGACCCGGGTCCGCCATCGCTTGCGGTCGAGGAGCTTGACCTGAACCCCGCTGGGCGGAATACCTAGACTCCAGGGATATGGAGCTGGCGCTGTCCAAGGGAGATCCTGACCAACGCGAGCGAGCACTCGATGTGCTCCTCTCGGATTCGCTGGAGCCCATCGTGGACCTCGTGGCGTGGTCGCCAGCACCCAATGCCTATGAGGTGGCTTCTGCCCACGGTCACCTCAGGTTCAGCCGAAGCGAAGCCGGTCCGGGCGGAGACGGTCGACGTACCTTCGACTACGGAGCGACGGCGCTCAGCGGTGAAGACCCTGTAGCACTGCAGGACCCCTCGCATCTCGGGAGCCTTGCAGAAGAGATCGCCGCCCCGCACCCGGGTCGCCGGTCGAACTCCTACCCTTACGCGTACGACCACCTCGCCCAGCTCTTCGACCACCCCTCCGCTCCCGACCTCGTCGTGCTGCACAGCGCCTCGCACTACTGGGGTGACCAGGGAGGCCACCTCGGCGAGCACGGTTCACTGGGTGTGGTGCAGGCTCGAGCACCCTTCGTCGTCGCCGGAGCAGGGGTGCAGGCTCTCGGAATGGTCGGTGCCTCCTGTCGACTGATCGACGTGGCGCCGACGGTCCTCGAGCTCCTCGGCTGTCCGCCACCACCAGGGTCCCCGTCCTCGGCAAGGCTCATCGGCCAAGACGGTGAGATCGTCCGCGACATCGTCGCCCAACCAGGAAGAGCCGATCATGTCGTCGCCATCCTGATCGACGGGACGAACCCGAACGTGCTGTACGACCTCGCCAACCGTGGCGAAGCCCCCAACATTGCTCGCCTGATGGAGATGGGCACCTCCTATCGCCATGGTGCGATTGCCTCTCTCCCGACGGTGACCCTCGCCAACCACACGGCGATCCTGACGGGCAGTCACCCCGGTCACCATGGCATCCTCCACAATGCATGGATCGACCGGCAAACCGGCAACCAGGTCGTGACCAACTCGCCGACGACCTGGTCGACGTCGATGTCCTGGCTTAGCTCGGGCGTCGAGACCATGCACGACGCCATTCATCGGGGGCTACCGAGGTCCGTGACGATCTCGATCAACGAGCCCTGCGATGTCGGAGCCGACTACTCCATCTTCGACCTGATGCGGAAAGGCGAGCCTATCGACCGCCCACCGCCAGCAGAGGAACTTCCTGACGCAACCACGCGCTTCGTCCGGCCCAGCAAGGATTACCGCTGGTCCTCGCTGATCGATCACACAGCCGTCGAGCAATTTCGCGGCATCTGGGGAGGCCACTACCGCGGGAAGGACTGGCCAACACCGACGTTCAGCTGGGTCAACTTCACCCTGACCGACGCGGCCTTCCACGAGGGCGGCCCCTACTCGGAGATCGCTGCGGCTTCGGTCCGAGACACTGACGGGCGCATCGGCCACGTCCTCGAGGCCGTGCAGCGCGCCGCAGTCTTCGAGAGAACGGCCTTCATCCTGGTTGCCGACCACGGGATGCAGCTCGCCGATCCGAACGTGACCGGAGACTGGGACGTTGCCCTTGCCGAAGCCGGGCTGGCCGTACGCGACGAGGGCTACGGCTTCCTCTATCTCGGCTCAGGGTGACCTGGGTAGGCGACGCTTCATGAGAAGACGTGCTCGACCGCCTTGGCCACTTTCGGCCTGGCCTTCTCGATCTCGAGCTTGCGCGGGCGATTCATTTCCTCGCTCTTCATGCCGGCGTAGTGGGTTCGGCTGCGGTTCTGGGAGGGTCAGAAGTATCGAGGTCGCGGAGGTGCTCGACGAGGTCCTGGCCCTCGTCCAAGGGCCGCTCACCTTCGCGGTCCTTGCGCAGAGCTGTTCAGGGCTGTGCTGGTGGCGCTTCGTGGCTGTTCGCATCCTCGAGCTGTGGGATCGGGATGCTCACGGCGGGCCGGATTCAGGGGGCCTCGTCATCGGAACTCAGTCGTGGTGGGATCGCGGCCCGGACCATCACCTTGGCGACCTGCCGCGACGGGTATGGATCCCGGGGTGACCTCGCGCCCTGTGGGTGCCGAGAATCTCATCCGGGTGCCCTGAACAGGAAATTCGTGGAATGGACCCGGGCGACCAGACCGGGCCATGGCCGCGAGCCCGGAATGGCCAAGCCTGCTTGCTGCCGTCCATGGCAAGAGCGATGAGGACGAACTCGCCGCTGTGCCTGTGCTCCGGTTTCGGCACTGGATCGACGAGCCTCCTCGAGTGGTGAGTCAGCTCCTGGCTCTGGGCTTTGACATGGTCGTGCGCTTCGAAGTGTTCCACTACGTCGCCGGCAAGCGACTCGGCGCAGTCTGACCATTTCTGGGACGATCATGGCCCGGAGATGGCGCCCATGAAGGAGTACTGTTCATGTCCGGGAGGACCGTGACTACACTCCACGACGACCTCGGAAGCCCGCTCCGCCTGGAGAACGTCCCAGGTCGGATTGTGTCGCTGGTTCCCTCGCTCACCGAGGCCCTGGCGGTCACCGTGCCCGACCGCCTGGTCGGTGCCACCGACTGGTGCACCCACCCGGCCGATCTCGACGTTCCGCGGGTGCGGGGCACGAAGAACCCGGACCACGCCGCCATAGGGCGACTGCGTCCCGACCTGGTGGTGGCCAACCAGGAGGAGAACCGCCGGATCGATGTCGATCGCCTGCGCGACGCCGGGATCCCGGTGTGGGTAACGCAGGTCGAATCAGTCGACCAGGCGCTTGCTTCGCTACGCCGTCTACTGATCGAGGTGATTGGTGCCGGCGAGCCCGGGTGGCTGCTGGCCGCCTCGTCAGCATGGGCCCGACCACCGGAGCTGCCAGCAGTGCGGGTAGTGGTCCCGATCTGGAGGGACCCCTGGATGGTCGTGGGAACCCGGACTTTCAGTGGGGACGTCGTGGTCCGGCTCGGGCTCACCCCAGTGCCGGCCGACGACGGCCCGCGCTACCCCCGGCTGGACCGCTCCGAGCTGGATGCGCTGGCGCCCGACCTTGTCCTCCTTCCGGACGAGCCATACCCGTTCGCGGCCGATGACGGGCCCGAGGCGTTCCCCGGTTGTCCCGTGGCGCTGGTG